>Ga0164242_10000299_pt1 | contig 61732 bp, 58 predicted proteins | sample OricomgcompostMG_FD_108783 | JGI IMG/M metagenome (GOLD analysis project Ga0164242, IMG submission 108783) | Miracle-Growth compost microbial communities from Emeryville, California, USA - Original compost - Miracle growth compost (MG) ...
ACGGCCGGGCCGGTATTCGTCGGTGAGCCCTTCGATGCGATCTGTTACAAACCGACGCCGCCACTTGCCGACCGTGCGCTCGTGCACGTTGAGGCGCTCGGCGACCTCCGTGCTTTTCAGCCCATCTGCACACAGCAGGATCATCCGGCAATGGTCGGACAACGAACGCGGCGCCTTATGCCGCCGAACCTGCGCCTCGAGAAACGAACGCTCATCAGGGCTTAATGCCACCCCATCCGCAATTCGACCCGCCATCCGCATCACCTCCCGAAAATATCGGAATCAATGACACGAATTACGATTCCATGTGACTAAGGCGGCGGGAGCATTCGGGCGCAGACGCTTTTATCCCTCACCGGCATCCGGAGCGGCGCGTGGCCGGAACGCTTCGCTCACCGAAGCGCTGCATGTCCGAAACCGCGTTCTGTAACAGGAAGGAAGGCTGCAAATGGGGTATTTCCCGGCAGGGCTGCATGGTCTGGCGATTGCCAGCCTGGCGGTGGCCATTAGCTGTGCCTTCGCCATCGTGATCGACGAGTTGCGGCGGCCCCAGAAGATGTGGATCATGAATATAGTCTGGCCACTGGCGGCGCTGTTCGGCAGCGCCCTCTGGCTTGCTGCCTATATAGCTTGGGGTCGGATGCCGGCCGATCCACGAGGTGGCGAGGACACAAGGTCTCCTTTTGCAGCAAAGGTGCTGAAGGGCGCCAGCCATTGTGGGGCCGGCTGCACCTTGGGCGACATCGTCGCCGAATGGGCCTGTTTCGTTTTTCCCGTCATCCCGGTCTGGTTTGGCTGGCACGCCCTGTTCGACAAAAAGATTTTTGCAATCTGGATTCCCGATTTCATCGCCGCCTTCCTGATCGGGATCGCTTTCCAGTATTTCACGATCAAGCCGATGCGTAATATGCCCATCGCCAAGGGCGTGCTGCAGGCGCTGAAGGCAGACGTCTCCTCTATTTCGGCGTGGCAGATCGGCATGTACGGGACGATGGCGCTTCTTCAATTCGTCTGGTTTTTGCCGGCGTACGGCGACACGGCGGAGGTGAATACACCCGAATTCTGGTTCGCTATGCAGATCGCCATGCTCGGCGGCTTTGCGACCTCCTATCCGGTCAACTGGTGGCTGATTCGGGTTGGTGTGAAGGAAGTCATGTGAATATTAGAAGTTGGGACGCCAATTCGTTGACTCTGCCTTGAACCCGACGGACGGCTGGGTTCGCAACACCTCCTCCCGAAAAGCGGCGGGATGGGCGGATCACAAGGCCCCGGCACTGATCGCAGCGTAAGCCGAGGTCAAGCCAGAGGCGTTGGGGACATGGGCGGCCGAAGGAAGACGCGGCACAACAATCGGTGGCACGGGACCGGAAGAACCGGTCAATGGCGGAGCGCTAGCCAAGTGCGCAAAGCTTATGTGGATCCGGTCGACGAACTCTCATACTGGCCCGCAGCTATGGCGCTGCTAATCGGGGTCGAAGAGGCAGCAGCATCCGATTACGTGCGACAAGCCCGAGTTTGCCGCTCGCATCCGAAGGGGCGTGTTTATAGCCGAAAGCGTATTGCAGGCGCGGAAGGCGGACGTACCTTTATCTCGACCTGGCAGATCTGTACGGGACGTCACGCTTCTTCAATTCGCCTGGTTTGGGCCGGCCTTGCCCGGCACGGCAAATTGCGAATGCACCAGAATTCTGGCCCACTGCGCAGGTTGCCAGGCTCGGCGGTTTTGCGACTTCCCATCCGATTGACTGGCGGCTGATCCGGGCACTCGCCGTCGAAACCCACGAGAACTGGCTCGAGGCTAACCGCTACCTCAACATGAACGATCAAGGAGATGAAGAAAGCCGATCTACGTCAAGCCGCATGACCACCACGCCAAGCTGCCTTTTGCAGAACTTGCTGCACACTACCCCGCCATGCCGGACTCTAAAGACTTGTGCCAAAAAGGTGGTCGTGCCGGCCTCCCGTCTCAGCAGGATGGCCGCGCCTTCAGCAGCCACCCGATCAAGAGCGATGGATCTGAGCGCGCTGGAAACTGCCGTATTGAGCCGGCGTGGTGCCGATGTGGCGCAGCAGTCCGCTCGCGAGCGATTGGCAACTCCCAATCCGCCGTCGAATGCGACGCCTTCAATCGCAGCTATGCGTTCTTGAGCATCATGAGCGCTGCGTCGACGCGGGCATCCGAGCGTAAACGCTGAATTCCGGAAGCAGTTTGATAATTGCTCCGGCGCATTTGCTGGATCGTTGCCGATACCTCAGTCGAGACCTAGTCCGATCCGCAGTCCAGCAAGTAAATCGGGCGCCCCGCGCGAGAGACCGGCACTGCCGTACATCACCAGCGTCGTCTTCTTCGCGAGATCCAAATTGAGACCTGCCACCAGCGCTTGCTGATCGCCGAGCGCCGGGCTGGTCGCCTGCCCATAGGCATAGCCGAGATGGCCGCGGACCCGCCGATCGAATTGTAGCGCAGCCCCGACCTGGCCCGACAAGCTGTCTTCGAGATGATAACCAGGGGGGCTACCGGGCATCGTGTAGGCGAGGTCGAGATAGGGTGTAACCCGCCCCACCTGCTTGAATAGCTCGCCGCCGAAAGCGAAGTCGGTTTTGCCGGTTCCGATGCCCTTGGCGAAAGAGGCGGTGGGCAGTTTGACTTGCGCGGAAAGACTAAAGCCGACGGGGGCGGTGGAGACAGTGTAGGATCCGTTCAGCCGTACGTCGCCGATGCCGCTGCGCGTGCGCCGCTCGGTCGACGTGGTCGGCGGCACGACAATAGGCACACCAAGGATGCCGCCGCCGGTCACGACATTGGCCGGTGCACTTAGTCTGACGTAGGGCAGGCTCGCGGCAAAGGTCAGCTTGCCGTAATGAACGGACAGGGTCGTCGGGACCGACAGCAGATGGATGTTCTGGCTCAGCCCATATCTGCCCTGCTGATATTCGATGCCCGAACTGAGTTCGGTCGAGGTCGTTTCCACCCGCCTGGTGCTAGTTTGGGCAATGACCGGAACGGGAAATAGGCAGAGCGCTGTCACGAGTGCGAGTCGAGGGCGCATCGGGTTCTCCGAACTGATAAAATACGGGGCGCGGGATCGTCGCGCCCCGACGGTTCGACTACTTGCTGTTGCTGGCCTGCTGCTTCGCCGCGCCGTCAACCTGTCCCTTGGTCATCGCTGAAGTCAGCACGTTTCCCGACCCGCTAAAATTTGCGGCGGGTAACGCGGCGAGCCGCTTGCCCACGGCAACAGTCACCGATTGCACGGTGCCATCAGCGTCGGTTGCCACCTCGTGCACCGTGCCGATCGCTCGGCCGCGCGCGTCGCGGACGGCCATGCCGGGTGAAACGGCGAAGTCGCCCGATCCATTAGCCGCGCCGGTGCCGGCGAGCGCGAGCTGACCGAGGCTGCCCTGTGCGGCGCCGGCAGCGTTGGCCGCACCCGACGGGGCGCCAGCGACGTTGCTGACTGCCGGGCCCACGGCACTTACCGCGTTGCGAGCCCGGCTTCGCGCGCTGTTTACCGTCGTGCGGGCGGCGTTGGCCGCGGAACCGGCGGTAGAGCGAACGGCATCGGTGCCGACCGCATCGACGCCGGCCGAAGCGCTGCCGCTCCCTGCCGCGCTGCCTTGGCCATTGACGCCGATCGACTTTCCAGCGGCGTTGACGGTGCTGTCGAGCGTGCCACTCAAGCTCCCTGAGCCGTTGGCGCTCGCCGATGCGCTGCCGGTGGCGGGATTCACATTGGGGGCGATGCCGATCGACCCGGCTCCGCCCAGCGTGCCACCGGCAACGCCGCCGAGCTGTCCGACGGCCCCGCCGAGCAGTTGCGCCGACGCAGGCATCGCGAGCACCAGCGCCAGTGCGCCGGCGGCGGAAAATGCGAACTTGGTCATTGGGAATCTCCTTCCTCGTTCGAAGCCGAACCGCGTTGGCGGCTCTCGACCTGGAAACGGACGCGGACCGTGATTTCATCCCGACGGCCCAGAAAGAAATTTCAAGTGCTTGTGAGTCTGACGTTTTTAGGGCCTACTGGCGCAATCGCCGCAAACGAGGCCGCGGCCATAGGTCTTGTCTGGACCTTTGGGGCCGAGGTCGATCGCTTCGCGGTCGAGCGCCTGTCGGGCGTTGCCATGAACCGCCATTAACGCGGCAAGGCGCCCGGCAACGAGCGGCGCGGCGAACGACGTGCCGCGCACCGGTGCGGTGCCCGATCGCGGCATCGCGGCGAGCATGTCGGCGCCCGGCGCGGCATAATCGACATGGAGCGCATGCCCGGCCTCAACCAGCACCCTTTCGTGCCTGTCGACGCCCGTGATCGCCAGCACGCCGGGATAGGAGGCGGGATAAGCCGGCGGAGCGGCAGGCCCGTCGTTGCCCACCGCGGCGACGATCGTCAGCCCCTTGCCTTCAGCGAGCTCCACGGCACGCGCGAGTAGCGCGTTTTCCGGCCCAACGAGGCTGATCGTGACGACCTTGACGCGATTGTCGATCATCCAGCCCAATGCGCGCGCAATCGCCAGCGCGCCGCCGCCGGCCGGATCGTGACCGTAGACGTCGGCGGCGAACAGGTGAGCGCCGGGATCGGCGCCGCGCACCTTGCCCTCGCCGATCAGCAGCGAGGCGACCGCGGTGCCGTGCGGATCGGGAGCCGGCGCGCCGGAGGCGAAGCCATGTTGCGTCACGCGGGCGGGGATCAGCGGCGTCGCCGCCACCCCGCCGTCGATCATGCCGATCCTCACCGGCGGCACAGCGGCGCCACGATTTAGGGCGAGGCTGGCCGTAACGGAGCCGGCCGCGAGCACCTCGCCGCTGCGAAAGTGGAGATTGTCGGCGCTGATCCGATCGCCGGCGATATGCCGGGCGAGCCGCAACGCTTTCTTCAAGTCTACACCATCGGGAGTGGCCAATCGTACCGTGCGCAACCCGAGGCCGCCAATCGTGCGATCGTCGATCACCGCGAAACCGCGCTGGACCAGACGAGCGATATCGTCCGGTGCAGGCGAGGCGATCAGCACTTCGCCACGAACCGCCGGAAACCCTCGGTCGTCGGACGTGACCGTCGCCCGGTTCTGATGCAGAAAAGCCGCGATGCGCTGTCGGCGCGTCTGCTCGAGCGCGGTCGCCGCGGTGCGGTCCGCGAGGCCGGTCGCCGTGCGGACCGGATGCTCGAGCAGATCCCGCGGAAGCTGTGGTAGCTGGACGCCGGGCAGCGCGGGCAACAACTGCGTGCGTGCGCCCGAGCCGGCAAGCAGCGCGGCCATGATCGTGATGACAAGACGGTGCTTCATAACGCATCCGGATGGCTGGGGCGCAGCAAGACAGCATGAAACGCGCCGCCGAACAAATTTTGACACGTCATTCGGATGAAACGGGCATGGTGGTCCGTTTCATCCATCGAGACGGCCGAGGATGGATGAAGGCTTGCGGTTCGAGGAGCAATTGCTGGCGCTGGTCCCGCGGCTGAGGCGGTTCGCGATGAGCCTGTCGCGCAACGAAGCCGATGGCGATGACCTCTGCCAGGCGGCGCTCGAACGTGCGCTGAAGTCGCGCGACAAGTGGCAACCGGGGACGAGACTGGACAGCTGGACGATGACGATTATGCGCAACATCTGGATTGACGAGGTACGCATCCGCCGACGGCGTGCCGAGACGTTCGCGCCGGCGGAGGCAGGGGAGGCGGTCGGCGACGCGGGGGACCGGCGGATCGAGGCAGCGGTCGAGTTCGACAATATCGACCGCGCGATGATGACGCTTCCCGACGAGCAGCGCGAGGCGATCGCGCTCGTGCTGATCGAAGGCTTCGCCTATAAGGAAGCGGCGGACGTTCTCGAGATCCCGATCGGCACGTTGAGTTCGCGGCTGGTGCGCGGGCGCGAGGCGCTGATGCAGGCCTTGGGAGAAGTGGCATGACGGAGATCGATGCGACGACGCGCATGGCCTATGTCGATGGCGAACTCGACGAGATCGCTCGGCGCAGGGTCGAGCGGGCGATAGCCATCGATCCCGTGCTCGAGGAAGCGGTGGCGCGAGATCGCGCGCTCCGCGAGCGGTTGCAGGCGCGTTTCGCGCCTTATGCAGAGGCCCCGGTGCCCGGGCGTTTCCGTGCGCTGCTCGCCGCGGATATCGTACCGATCGCGGCAGCCTCTCGGCCGTGGCGGCGAGGGTCGAGGTATCGCTGGGCGCAAGGCGCGGCGATTGCCGCGACACTGGTGCTTGGCCTTTGGATCGGCCGACAGACCGACGCCCCCGGCCTGGTCTCGAGCCGCAACGGCACGGTTGTGGCACGCGGGCGGCTCGAGACAGCCCTCGATACGCAGCTTGCCGCGACGCAGGCCAACGATGCGCCGATCAGGATCGGCCTCACTTTCCGCAATCACGACGGGTCGATATGCCGAACCTTCAGCGGCGACACGCTGCAAGGGATCGCCTGTCGCGACAATCGTCGCTGGGATGTCGCTCGCATGGCGGCCGGTGAGCGCGGCGGAAGCTATCGTCAGGCATCGTCAGGCGCGCTGGTCGGCCAGGCGCAGGACATGATGGCGGGCAGCCCATTCTCCGCCGGCGAGGAGGCTGCGGCAAGGAACCGCGAATGGAAATGAGTGGTCAGGCACCGCCTCTCTGACTACTGGCTCACGTCGGTCACATGCTGCCCTTTTGCCCCGTTCAACGGAAGGGCGACACCGCCGTTCGGGCGACTGGGATAGCACAGGATCGGATGCGGCTATGCCGCAGCCGAGAGGCGGTAAGCGCCGTCTTATCGACATTAGGTATAGACCGCGCCTTTCGAACACGGAGCAAGAGCTTGCGGGCGTGGCATCCAGATAAGTGGACCGGAGTAGCTCCTCGCGATGGAGGTCAGTGGTGAAGGCCATCGACGACGTGGGCGCCAGATTGCACCAGGCACCGCCTAGGTGAAAAGCAACCGCGAACGATCGCGGCACTTCCGACTACATTCAGAAAATCCGGATCGACACGGCAATCGGCATGCTCGCGGCCGAGCTGGCGCAGTGGTTCCTCATCATCACCACGGCTTCCGTGCTGTTCGCTCGTGGCGTGAAGACCATCAATACCGCGGACGATGCGGCGAAGGCGATCGAGCCTTTGGTCAAATCCTTCCCCAATTCCGGGCAGATTTCGCGCGACATTTTCGCCGTCGGCATTGTCGGCCCGGGCATGCTGGGCATACCGGTGCTCGCGGGATTAGCCGCTTATGCGATGGCGGAAGCGATGAGCTGGAACGAGGGCTGTCCAAGACCTTCCGTGAAGCAAAGGGCTTTTACGGGATCATCATCCTGTCCACCGCGCTTGGGCTCTGTCTGAACTTCGTCGGCATCGATCCGATGAAGGCGCTTGTCTTCACCGCGGTATTCAACGGCATAGCTGCCATTCCGCTCCTCTTCCTGGTCGCAAAGGTCAACGACGATGCGACTATCCTGGCGGACAATCGCGGCGGCAAGGCCTCCCGCGGTTTCGTATGGTTGACATTCGCCGTGATGATCCTTTCGGAGCTGGCGCTGATCTATACGACCCTGATGTCGAAAGCGTGACGGGATGGATCAGATCTCCGGTTACCGGCGGCGAGGCCTGCGCTCAAAATCGCGGTCACCGTCATCTGAATCTGAAGTTCGCTTCATTGTCTTTTGGCAGAGCGTTTGATGCCGGCGAGGATCTCGTCGGCGCGCTTGGTCCGGCGATAGGGCCCGTGATTTTCGCTCGTGCGTCGAGAAAGGTGATGATGTTGTCTTTGAACTCGTCCGCGGACCAAGAATTTCATGATCGTTGTTTGGCTGATTGCTGGTCCATAGCCAAGAGGCGTTCAGATGCGAAAAGGGGCGATGCCACGGTCTCGGGTGGACCGCTAAGCTCGAGCCAATGACACAGCCCACCTACGCGGATCGGCGCCGGACAGCCGCGGAATGGTGCTGCTGACGTTTCCGTGTGCTGCCAACATAGGTTCACTCTGATCGGCCAGATTGGCGCGGGCTTGCAGGCCGTTAGCGAAGGCGTGCGCCTGAAGCGAATGGCACCGAGGTCGGGAGCACGCTCTGGTGCTGCCGCGCTAAGGTTCTGACCGGTTGCATCAGCGCCGAGTGCGCGAGACATCCGCGCAACCGATTAACTTGCCCGCGAGGAGAAACCTGTGCCCAACATCCTCCGTCTACATCGCGTCATCGCCACCAAGCCGAAGAAGGTCTATCGCGCCTTTCTTGAGGCTGATGCCGTGGCGAGCTGGTTGCCGCCTATGGGTTCCTCTGCACGGTCCGACGGCAAAGATGTTGTCGCGGTTGTTTACGGTCAGCTCCTTTCAGCATGGACCTTCGCCACCGACACGCTTGCCCGGAAACACGGATGACCTCGTCGACCAATACCATGTTCGACGCTACGTGACTCAACATGGCGGACGAGGCGCACCGTGGCTAAGTCGACTGACGTGCAGGACTGATCTTCGTATCCGTCAAATAGGATAATGTTGCTGGCTTCGTCGAAATCGCCAGAAACGGCGGTTGACCAGATCGTCGTTGGGAGAACCGTCGTTGCGATGTTGCCAATCGTAGCAAAACTGTTTGCCCGAATTGAGATCGCCCGAGAAAATGCGCTCAATAGAAAACCCATTTTCTGCGCTGAGGCGCTCGATGAAAAAAGGTGACGGCCGACTACCGGTGCCTCTGAGCGCTTCCTCCTCGGCGTTCGCATTCTCGTCGCGCAGCAGCACGAGATCGGGATCTTGTGAATCGCACACCACCGTTTCCAGGACAAGATCGTCGGTTAGCGAAAAGCAGCGACGCAAGTGTGTGCCCACGTCACGCAGATGGTAGAGCAGCCCAAAGTTGATGATCAGATCGAAATTCCCTAGCGAAGTAAAATCGGTTTCGAGGTCGTGGACCTCGAGCCGCAGCCGGCCAACATTTCGATGCCGCAAGCGGGCGTAATTGATATTCTTGGCGCGACCGTCGACAGCAAGTACGTTTGCACCGAGATCGGCGAAAAAGGCGCCAATTTCGGCGTGGCCACACCCAAGTTCCAGGATGCTGCGCCCAATGAAATAGTCCGCCCCATAGAGTTCGAGCAGCTTCTCGATCCTGCGGGTGCGCCAATCATGATAGCTATGGTGAAACAGACCGTCGCGGTTTGACAGGGCGACATGTGCGAGATGTCGGTCGATCGGCGTCCAGGTCAGATCTATCGTGAGCAGGTCGCTCCGATCGCGCGCCTGCGACAGCGCAGCGGCTGTGCCCTGACGCAGCTTCCTCCAGACCGGTAACAAAGGTGACATCTGAACCGCCTCTTTCGCTTTACACTTCAGCGGAAAGCGTGAAGTTGACGGGAGGAGAAGCATGCCGGGAAGGCGGCTCCTCAGAATTCAGCATACCGGCGATTGACGGGGAGAGGGTGTTTCGCGTTAGCGATTCCGCAGTCATCATTTTCCCCATTACGTTTCCTCCTCTATTCACTTGACGATATTGGGCAGGAATCGCCGCTGCTATTCGTAAAAACCAAGGAGGCCGACGAATGGCCATCCGGGCTCGGGGTCCCGGACTGAACGGCGAGACTTGATCAGGATCTTCGCTTTGGAGCATATCCGAGGACCCCTCACCCTCGTCCAGGGTGCTAGTCGGCCCGATTTCGCGGTTGCTGGTAGCAAGCAACACTGACCGCCCCTCGATCGGAACCACCGCGTGGCATGGGCCAGTGCCCCGAAGGTCCCGACGCTATCGCTTTTGTTTAGAGTGCAGCAGCGGCAGCAAGGTTCAAGCCGGCTGCCGTTAAATAAATCGACGACGAAGCACGGCAACGCACATGATCGAGAAGGTCCGCTTGGTGTGACCGTTGCGGAAGGCCCCCACCTTCACCGGTCCGGGCATGCCGACAAAACAGTATCGATCAGGAATGGACCGACGGCCAAAACAAACGTCCTAACACACCTGGCTTGATTTCGATGCGCGTGTTTGCAAACTATCGTTTGCTTTTTTGGCGTTGGACATCGAAATGATTGATACCGAGATCATGATCGTCGGTGCCGGCCCGACGGGGTTGGCGCTTGCTGCCGAGCTGCGTCGGCTGGGGACCGAACGCGTCGCCATTATCGATCGCCTGGCGGCTGGCGCGAACACGTCACGCGCGGCCGTGGTTCACGCCCGGACGCTCGAGGCGCTGGAGGCCATGGGTGCTTCGCCGATGCTGATCGAGCAGGGTCTCAAGGTTCCCATCTTTCGGGTGCGTGACCGCGACCGTGTTCTGATTACCATCGATTTCAGCGACATACCGAGTGACTATCAATTCACTCTCATGTGTCCACAGGACCGGACCGAACGAATCCTGCTCGACCGGCTCGAAGCATTCGGAGGCTCGGTCACGCGGCCGTGCGAACTGGTGGCATTCGCCGAGACCGACGGCGAGATCCATGTGGACTTGCTCGACAACGGCGTCGCGCGGCGGATTCGGACGCGGTGGCTGGTCGGCTGTGACGGGATGCACAGCCTCGTTCGCGAACGATCCGGCATCGCTTTCGAGGGCGCTGCCTATGAACAATCGTTTGTGCTGGCAGATGCGCAGATGGACTGGCCGCTCAGTCGGGAGGAGGTGAGCCTATTCTTTTCGCCGGAAGGCCTGGTAGTAGTCGCCGCGCTGCCAGGCGATCGCTTCCGGATCGTCGCTACAGTCGACCAGGCGCCGGAAACCCTGTCAAAGGATTTCATGCAGGCGCTGCTGGACGCGCGCGGCCCATCCGCCATGCCGGGTCGGATCCTCGACGTGGCGTGGAGCTCGCGCTTTCGTATCCATCACCGGGTGGCGCAAACCCCGCGCCGCGGGAGCGTCCTGTTGTGCGGTGATGCCGCGCATGTCCATAGCCCCGCTGGCGGACAGGGCATGAACACCGGCATCCAGGATGCCGTGTCGCTCGCCTCGGCTCTCGCGCAAGGCAGCAAAGACGAGCTCGACGCCTGGGCCGCCGAACGGCATCGCGTTGCAAGCGAGGTTGTCACGTTAACCGATCGGATGACGCGCGTAGCGACGATGAAATCGGGTGCCGGCCAGATGGTCCGCAATGCAGCCATCGCTTTCGCCGGGCATCTGCCGATGCTACGCTCTAAGCTCGCCAGCAGAATCGCGGAGCTGGGCAACGACTGAACCGCCCGGCGCGCCGACGGGCTATGACGAGGGTGAATGACCAAACCGCTTCGTTCCCAGGCAGCGCGCGATCGCATCCTCAAGGCCGCGCGTCGCATCTTCGGGGAACAAGGCTATGAGCGTACGACAATCCGGGCCGTCGCTGCGGCGGCGGATATTCATCCGTCGATGGTGATGCGCTATTACGGCAACAAGGACGGCTTGTTCGCTGCCGCGGCGACCTTCGAACTCGATCTGCCGGACCTTGTGGAGGTGCCTCGGGACGAGATCGGAGCGACGCTCGTCCGCCATTTCATTGATCGCTGGACCGCGAGCGGAGGCGAGTTGCCGGCGCTGCTGCGCATTGCCGTCACCCACGAGCAGACCCGCGATCGCCTATCGCAGATCATGCGAGAGCAAATCTTGCCTCGCGTTGGCGCCGTTTGCGGGGCCGGCGAGGCACCGACACGCGCGGCGTTGCTGGCGACGCAGATGCTGGGCCTGGCGTTGACTCGCTACGTGCTCGGCCTCGACTATGTGGCGGACCTGTCCGACGACGTCGTCGTCGAGCGCGTGGGCGAGACGGTCCAGCGATACCTGACCGGCGCGATCGATTGATCAGCCCGCGACCTGCGCCAGATATCGCTCGTAGGAGCGGTCCACCGCTTTGCGACCGCCACCGATGATGTCGCGATCCCAAGTGAAGCCGAACACATCCTCGAAGGCGTAGCGCGCGAGGCGGTCGCGCATCGCCGTGACGTCGCTCGTTCGCATCGGCACCAGGTTGGGATAGCTGTACATGAACGAAAGGTAGCGGCGATCGGTCGTCACTTGCAGCGCATCGCCGGAGAACAACGCGCCGCGGGGCCGCGGTCCGTTCGCCCAATGGAGGGCGGTGCTCCCCGGAAAATGGCCGCCGCAGCGGATCAACGTCACCGTGTCGGAAAGCGCGAGTTCGTCGCCCTGCCAGTAATCGACTGGTGCGTCGGCGCGCTGGACCCATTGGCGGTCCGCTTCGTGGACCGTGATCGGGACGCCACCGAAAGCGCGGCTCCATTCGGCCATGGCGGCGTAGAAATGCGGATGCGAGATAACGATGCGATCCAGCCCGCCCCGTTTGCGTATCGCCTCCACCGCGGCCGGGGTTACGAGGCTAAGGCATTCCCACAGGATATTGCCTGCGTCGGTCGGCAGGAAGCAAGCGCGCTGGTTGATAGCAAAGGCGGGGTCCAGTCCGATCGCGAGAACGCCGTGCTCGTTTTCGATGCGGAGGACATGATCGTTCGCCAACGCGTCGTGCGTCGTCCAGCGCTGCCCATCCCAGCCGACATATTGCCGCTCGTCCTCGCAAATTACGCAATGATCAGGCGGCGTGGCGGTATCGGCGTACTGTAGGCCGCAGGTAACGCAGATATAGTTTGCCATCGGTTCCTCTCCTACGATGCGAGGGTTTGCAGGGCGACGCGCACCATCATATGCACTCGGCGGGGCGGCAGGTGCGCGAGCGCGCTCAACGTGTGGCGGCGGGCAAGCCGGGCAGCGACGAGATAGCCGACATAATAGCCTGATCGCCACGGTAGGCCGCGCGCGGTCACCGCTTTGTTTCCATAGGTAAAATAGGTTCGATACACATCCGGGTTCACCTCATCGAGATGTGAAAGCATGTCGGCCGCAATCTGCGGCGTTAGCGGGGCCGCTCGTTTCGCCAGATCGGTCGGCAGCATCAAAGCCTGGCCGATCGTCGCGCCGGGGTTGAGCGTGCGGCTGGCGTAGGTTGCCAGCCCTTCTGCCCAGAGAGTACGCCATAACGGCTGTCGATCAGCCGCATCGTCGCTGAAGCCGCCAACCATGAAATGATAGCGGTGAAATATCTCGTGGGCGAGGAAGACTCGAAGCGAGATGCGGTCCTGCTCGGCGTCGAGCGTGTCGACGCCGAGGACCAGCGACCGCCGCCCGTCGACGATGCGGCCGGCACCATCGAACTGCCCCAGGCTGTCGGTGAGATAGATCGGAAAATCGCAACGAAAACCGTTGAGCTTCGCGAATGATGCCTGTGTTCTTTCGACCAGGTGGCGGAGCCTCGTGACCAGTTCGGTGCGCGCCTGGCTACGGCGCGCCGAGGCGAGCGACGTAAGGATGAGCGCGTCGATGTCCTGCCCGGCGGAAAGCGTCAAGACCTGCTGCGCGTAGAGATACGGATAACGCGCGATGACCGAATGCCGAAAAGCCTGTACCTGGTCCACCGGCGGCACGAGGACGGCTTGGCGCGACAGCAGGGCGACGGGCGTGTAGGCATCGATTACCCGGCATGGCGACGCAAGGGCAGCATGGGACATCATGACACTGCACGCAGCCACAAAGGCCTTTGCTGTCCGGTGCCAAGTCTTGATCATATGCGGAGCCAACGCGGGTTCGTAACCGATGCTGGTCAATAGTTTTAGAAACGATTGATTGCAAACACGCGTTTTCATTATCGTACGAAGGCGCGAGCGGTTGCAGGTCAATATTTGGGAATCAGCAGCGCTGGTCGTTGCTTCGCTTCAATCCAAGGAAACTCTTGGAAGCTGCTCGCAGCCGAAAAGGCGCCTTCAGACTTTCGCGGTATGGACCTATGCGCCTAGTCCTGCTCAAACCGCGCGGAAACTGATCGGCTCGATGTTATGCCGCGCTAGCTTGTCGTAGAGTGTCTTGCGCGGGATGCCGAGTGAACGGGCGGCATTTGGCACGTCGCCCAGAGAAGCTGCTAAGGCATCGCGCAAGATTCTCGCTTCAAAGCGCGCAATGCGCTCGGGCAGCGTGTCGCTCGTGATATGGCTTGAAGGCTCCGTGTTGCCGCCTAGCCCGAGCGCGGTCCGGAACGCGAAATTGCGCAATTCGCGGACGTTTCCAGGCCAGTCGTGGTCAATCAGGTGTCGCCGCACGGCGTCGGTCAGAGAAGGCGGTGATTGCCCGGCCTGCTCGGCAGCTTGCGAAAGGAAGTGAGCGAACAGCAGCGGAATGTCGTCGCGGCGCTCACGCAGCGGCGGCACGCGCAGCCGGATGACATTGAGCCGATAGAAAAGGTCGGCACGGAAGCGGCCTTCCGCAACCTCTGCCGACAGGTCGCGCTTGGTCGCTGCAACGAAGCGCACGTCGATGCTGCGCGGGTGGCTGGCGCCGATCGGCTCGACCTCTCGTTCTTCGAGCACGCGCAGCAGCTTGACCTGCACCGCCTGCGTCATGCTGTCGATCTCATCGAAGAACAATGTGCCGCGATCCGCGCCGATGATGCGTCCCGGCCGCCGGGGGGCATGGGCAGGTCGCGCCGCTTCATCGATTCCGAACAGCTCGGATTCGGCCGCCGCCGGCTCCAGCGCGCCGCAATTAACGGCAACGAACGGCCGGTTACGACGCGGTCCCCAACGGTGAAGAAACAGCGCGACAAGCTCCTTGCCGGTGCCGGTCTCGCCTTCGACCAGCACGTCATAATCGGTCTTGGCGACTTCGGCGATCGCGTTGCGCAGTTGGCGCATCCCGACACTGTCGCCAACCAGGGGGTGCGATTGGTCGGCAAGGCGAGCGGCGTCACGCAGTCGACGGTTGTCGAGCACCAGCTGCCGCGTTTCGATTGCTCGCCGCGCGGAAGCGATGAGATGGTCGGCCGCGAACGGCTTGGCGATGAAGTCGAAAGCACCGTCGTGCAGCGCCTTGACTGCCATGGGTACGTCGCCGTGCCCGGTGATGAGGATCACTGGAATATCGGCATCAATCGCGCGCACGCGGGCCAGCAGTTGCAGGCCATCGACGCGCGGCATGCGGATGTCGGAGACGATCACGCCGGCAAAATCGGGGCCGATCCTGGCCAAGGCCGCTTCGGCATCGTCGAGTGTCTCAACCGGAATGCCGGCGATTTCGAATGACTGGCCATTCGCATCGCGCAATTGCCGGTCGTCATCGACGAACAAGACGGTGAGCTCAGAAGTTTCGAACATGGCTTCGTTTCAAAGTCAGGAGGAATGCGGCGCCGCCGAGCGGCGAAGAAGCCAGGTCGAGATCACCGCCGAAGGCGCGCGCGATGTTGCGGGCGATCCCAAGGCCGAGGCCGAGGCCTTCGGGTCGGCCTGTGACAAGCGGGGTGAACAACCGCGGCGCGAGATCGGGCGGGATGCCAGGGCCATTATCAGCCACCGTGATCGCCACGTCGTCTTGCCCGGCGACGACAGCGATCTGAGTAACGGGCGTTGCCATCGACCACATCGCGTCCAGGGCGTTCTGCATCAGGTTGATCAGGATCTGCTCAAGACGCACACGATCGCCAACGACAGCGAGTTCGGGGTCCTCGCCGACAACTTCGAGCGTTGCTCGCGAGGTGCGGATGCGATCGTCGAGCAGCAGGCGGGCGCCGGCGATGGCACCGGCAATCGAGACCGGCCCAAGCGTCGGCGCGCTCGCTTGCGCAAAGCCGCGCAACTCCTGGGTAATCCTGCCGATTCGGCTGGTGAGTTCGACGATCGTTGCCAGGTTGCGCAATCCTTGCCCGGTATCGCCGCGTTCAAAGAGGCACACTGCATTTTCGGCGAAGGTGCGGATCGCCGCGACTGGCTGGTTGATTTCATGAGCGACGCCGGTGGTAATCTGGCCAATAATGCCGAGGCGATTGGCGCGCGCCAGATCTTCACTCGCCGCGCGTAGGCGAGAGTCGGCTGCCGCGCGTTCGGCGGTCTCGATCCGTAATCTCTCGTTGGCCGCCGAGAGTTCGGCGGTACGGCGAGTGACCTCGCGCTCGAGAAGCTGTTGGTGTTCGCGGCGCAGCCGCTCGCGCTCGCGGCGACGAAATGCCTGCCCGATGATCAGCAACGCCGCCAACACGGCGGCGAGCAGCCCCTCGCGCAGCCGCGAGTCGATGGCATCATCGAAGGGCCTGAGGGGCTCGAGATGGAGCAGTGACCAGCCCGGGTTCGAGGTCGCGGTTCGCGCGGCGGCGAATCTCTGCCCGTCGTTGTCGATAAGGTCGATGGAACCAGTCTTCCGCAACGGCAGCGGTGACAGCGGTGAATCGCCGAATTGCACGCTGTCGCGCAGCCGTGCCAACATGTTGCTGCTGATCGGACGAAGCGTCCGGAAGCGCCATTCGGGTTCGCTGGTAAGCAGGACCACGCCATGGTTGTCCGTCACCAGCGTTACGCCTGGCTGATGCTGCCAGGTTCGCTCGAGCCGGCCGAATTCAACCTTGGCGACGACAACGCCGAGCACGGTGTTGCGATTGTGTCGAGAGACGACGCGCTGAGCGAGGAATAGACCGGGCCGATGGCTCACCGCACCCTGGGCGAATTGCTCGGCACGGCCGGTGCCAAGTGCATCGGTGAAATAGGCGCGGAAATCATACCGGTGGCCGACGAAGCTGGTTGGAAGCCGCCAGTTGCTTGCCGCGACCGCACGACCATGGGGATCCAGGACGTAGATCACCGCGGTATCGGTACGATCGGCGAGCAGCTCCAGCTTGGCGTCGAGTTGTCGTGCCGCACCGGCCACGCCCGATAGTGCGTCGCGCACCTCGGGGTCGTCGGCAAGTACCAGTGGAAGCAGTCGGTATTTCTGTAGTTCGCTCGACAATAGGCCGTCGTGTGTCTGGGCAGTCTGATCGGCAGCATGACGAGCGTCAGCCACGGCGAGCTCGTCGCTCAATTTACGACCGGCGAGCGCGACCACGAGCAGCGCCGCCACGATTCCCACGCCGATCGCGAATCGCCCAAGCGAGATCGGGCGGCTTTTGACACCGAAGGACAAGCGAAAACGGCCTAATGCTGGCGGAAAGCCGGACATTGCGCTCAAATCTGTCTGGAATCTCGCACTCATTTGCCGTCCTCCCGATCGGCAATATTTCTATTAATCTGTCTAATATCAGACGTTTAGATAAAATTCACCGTCTGGTTTTGAGCTACTGTCGGTCTGTCATAGGCTTTCTGACCAGAGCCGCATAGGCCGGGATTGTCCAGCGGTAGCATGCGGCAAAGGGGACGGATGGCACGAGCGCAGAACAAGCCGGTGGTGGCGCCGCGGCGAAGTATCGCGCAATCGACCTATCTCCAGGTGATCGTCGCGATCGTGCTTGGCGCATTGCTGGGTATCTTCTTCCCCCAAGGCGGTGAAGCGGCGAAGCCGCTCGGCGACGGCTTCGTTAAGCTGGTTCAGATGATCATCGCGCCCGTCATTTTCCTGACGCTGGTCAGCGGCATCACTGGAATGCGGGAGATCGCTGCGGTCGGGCGCGTCGCCCTCAAGGCGCTGGCCTATTTCCTGGTCCTTTCGCTGGTCGCACTGGTGATAGGGCTGGTGGTCGCGAACATCGCCCGGCCCGGCGCAGACATGCACGTGTCGCTTGCCTCGCTCGATCCGCACGCGGTCAACGGCTACGTCCGCCAGGCGCATCAAACGTCGGTTACTGCTTTCCTGCTGGCGATTATCCCGCAGACGCTGCTGTCGGCGCTGACCGACGGATCCATCCTACAGGTCCTCCTGGTGGCGATACTGTTCGGCGTGTCGCTATCGCTCGCCGGTGAGGTCGCCGAGCCAGTCGTCGATTTGGTCGAGCGCCTGCTCGCGGTGGTGTTTCGGCTCGTTTCCATCGTCATGAAGGCGGCACCGATCGGCGCGTTCGGCGCGATTGCCTTTACGGTCGGCAAATTCGGTCCGGCTACACTCATCAGCCTCGGCGGCCTGATTGCCACATTTTACCTCACATCGATCCTATTCGTCGTCGTAGTGCTCGGGCTGGTCGCGCGTTTCACCGGCTTTTCGGTGTTCCGGCTGTTGCGTTACCTCAAGACTGAATTGCTGTTGGTGCTCGGCACCTCGTCGTCCGAGGCTGCGCTGCCCAACCTGATCGAGAAGCTGGAACGAGCCGGTTGCTCGCGGCCGGTGGTCGGACTGGTTGTGCCGACCGGCTATTCGTTCAATCTCGATGGCACCAACATCTACATGACGCTCGCCGCACTGTTCATTGCTCAGGCGACGGGCGCCCATCTAACGCTTGGCGAGCAACTCGCGCTACTCATGGTCGCGATGATCAGCTCGAAGGGTGCTGCGGGCGTCACCGGCGCTGGGTTCATCACGCTCGCGGCGACCCTTTCGATCGTGCCGTCGGTGCCGGTATCCGGAATGGTGCTGATCCTCGGCATCGACCGCTTCATGTCGGAATGTCGCAGCCTGACCAATTTCATCGGCAACGCAGTGGCGACGATCGTCGTCGCGCGGTGGGAAGGCGCGCTCGATCGCGTCGCACTCGATGAAGCGCTGCGGGGTGAAAGTGCGAAACGAGCGGTGCCGAACGCCGCCGAATTGGAAGACGTGACCGGCTGATCGATTGCCGAGACAGCCGGCCAGAACAGGGAGAGGCATAATGACAGTTGATCATGGCAAACGGTTGGCGAGGCTGGCGTTGCGCGTATCCGCGCTCGCTTTCGCGAGCGCGGCGGCGTCGCCGCTTCATGCCCAAAACGCCGCCACGCCGCCCAGCAATGCGGTGCCCCCGGGCGACCAGGCCGCGGTTGCTGACCAGGCGCAAACAAACCCCGACATCATTGTTACCGGTTTCCGATCGAGCCTGGCGAGCGCGCTTAACGTCAAGCGAAACGCAACCGGGGTCGTCGACGTCATCAAAGCCGAGGATATCGCCGCCTTCCCCGATCAGAATTTGGCTGAATCGCTGCAGCGTATCCCGGGCGTGACGATCACCCGCGTCGGCGGCGAGGGCCGCGAAATCTCGGTACGCGGGCTCGGACCAGAGTATACTCGGGTGCGCGTCAATGGCATGGAGGCATTGGCCACCTCGGGCGGCAGCGATAGCGGCGGCGCCATCGGCAACAACCGAGGCCGTGGCTTCGATTTCAATATCTTCGCCTCAGAACTGTTCAACTCCTTGGTCGTCCACAAGACTGGTTCGGCGGATGTCGAGGAAGGCTCGCTCGGGGCGACGGTAGACCTCAACACCGGGCGGCCGTTTGATTACTCAAAGCCGCAGCTCGTCTTGTCGGCCCAGGGCGGTTACAACGACCTTTCACACCGCTTTGACCCGCGACTGGCGGGGCTCGCTACCAAGACCTTCCTCGATGGCAAGATCGGCGTGCTGCTCACCGTCGCCTATAACGAGCGACATAATATCGAGGAAGTCGCCGGCACGACGCGCTGGGGGCCGGGCGGCGCCAATGGCGGGTTCAGTCCCGACTCCACGCTGCCGGGCTACACGATCGACCAAATCAACAGCAACGACCCGGCGACCGCGATTTTCCATCCGCGCAACCCGAGTTCGAACAGCTATAATGAAAACGAGAAGCGGCTGGGCATCACCGGCGGCATCCAATTCCGCCCGGGTGATGCGACGTTGGTGTCGTTCAACGGCATGTATGGCCGCCTCGCTGCCAATCGCACAGAACATCTGCTCCAGGCGATCTCCTTCTCGCGTAGTGGCGCAACCGGCAAGAAACAGACGGTGATCACCGACGGCGAGGTCAACGACAGCAACAGCTTGGTCTACGGCGCTTTTGAAAACGTCGATATGAGAAGTCAGGAAAGCTACACCGAGCTCACCACCACGTTTCAGCAATATACCATGGACTTCAGCCAGGAGCTCGGCGATCGGCTGAAACTGACCGGCCTCGTCGGATACGCCAAGTCCGTGTTTGATAGCCCGATCGGCACAACGGTGACGTTCGAGCATCTCAATACCGACTATTCCTACGACTACCGTGGCGGACGGCGCGTGCCGGCGATCACACTCGGCTTCGATCCGACTGACCCCTCAAATTGGGCGACGATCCCTGGCCAGTCGGCGCTCGATCTTGTCCAGGACAGGATCTCGAACACCTTCAAGACCGGCAAGCTCGAGGCCGATTGGACCGTCGTCGACGGCTTCCATCTCAAGGCGGGGTTCGACGAGCGAAAATTCGATTTCTCCTCGCGTGAGAAGATGCGCAACGCGGATGAGACAGACATTCCGGTGCTGACGCCCGATCAGCTTGCCGAGGTCGGCAGCGTGTTCTCAGGCTATGGCAAGGCGCTCGACGTCCCGGCCGGCAGCCCGACCGCATGGCTTGTGCCCGACGTCAAGAAATATGCCCGCGTGTTCGATATCTACAGCAACACCGGGCTTTTCGAACTTGGTTCTACCGAGAACAGCGACGCGCGCGGCAGCAACTTTGCGGTCAGCGAAAAGGATACCGGCGCCTACATCCAAGGCACGTTTGACACGACGACCTTTGGCGGCATGGGGCTGCGTGGCGACTTTGGGGTCCGTTACGTCCACACCAACCAGTTCTCAGACGGCTATGCAGCGGTGGGCGACACAATCCAGCTAGTCGACGCGACGCGCAGCTATGACGAATGGTTGCCCTCGATGAACCTGGTGCTTGAGGTCTCGGACAAGTTCTTGGTCCGCTACGGCGCGGCTAAAACGATCGCGCGGCCGGGCCTCGGCAGCCTGACGCCGGGTGGCGACATTAGCGTGCAGGGGGGCAACCGGAGCTTTTCGTCGGGCAATCCCGATCTCAAGCCAACCACGTCGAAGAATCTCGACCTTTCGTTTGAATGGTACCCGAGCCACGGTGCGATCTATTCGCTCGGACTGTTTTACAAGAACATCTCGACCTTTGCGCAGACGCTACGCCAGACCGTACCGTTCAGCCAGCTCGGCTTGCCGACGTCGATCCTCGAAGGAACGATCGCGACGCCGGATGATCTCTTCGACGTCAGTCAGCCCGTCAATTCGAAGGGGGGCAATCTCAAGGGGCTTGAGATCAACGTGCAGCAGCCGCTGCGTTTCCTGCCGGGCGCGCTAGGCAACCTCGGCGTGCTTCTCAACTACACCTATGTCGATTCGAAGATCGCCTACGAAACCTCGGATGATCCCGATGCGCCAACCGTCGAATCGACCCTGGTCGGGCTTTCGAAGAACGCGGCAAACGCCACGCTTTATTACGAGACGAAGAAGGTCAGCATCCGGGGTTCGCTGGCCTATCGGTCAGGCTATCTGACGCAGGTGCCGGGACGGAACGGCAACTTCGTGGAAGGCACCAACGGCACGCTGAATATCGATGCCAAAGCGACCTACAACCTCACGCCGCATGTTCAATTGTCCATCGAGGGTGTCAACCTGACCAACGAAGCCGACGATCGCTACGTCGATTATTCCAACCGCCCCTACCTCTATTCGGAGACCGGGCGGCAATTCTACGCTGGCGTGCGCGTTACTTTTTAAAGGTGGCCGCCAGCGATACCGGCGTCCGGCCCATCTTCCCCGCCGGGCGCCGGATTTTTCGAGACGAAGGACGAGGATCGTTCAATGAACAGAATTGTTTCCCGGTCGGCCTGCACCGTTCTTGCCGCCCTGTTGGCGACGGGCGGCGCGTTCGCGGCCGGTCAGACCGGGGCGAAATCCCCAGCGGCCGGAAAACCAGGCAAGCAGCAGCGCGCAGACGGTCTCGAGGATGGCCTTGCACTACGGCCCCCGCGAGAGGACACCAATCCCGTCATCACTCGCGCCGTCGCGCCCAAGACACGGATCGAAATCAACAAGCCCATGCCGGCGCCGGACTGGGCACTAGCCGAGCGCAAGCTGCTCGTGGTCAATGCCGAGGGGGTTCAGAAATTCGTCGCCAAATATGTCGACGGGCGCGGCTATCTGAAGGGCCCGACCCACTGGGGCATTGCCGATGGTCCCGACGATGCGGTCGAACCGATACGCAATTGGCCTCTTGCCTACATGCTCGGCGGGCCGGAATCGATCATTACCGAGTGGCGACGCGTCTACGAAGGCCATCTCGACCAATATTCGCGCGCCAAGATCGCCGAAGTGCCCGAAGCGAAAAATGGCATCTATCAGCGCGAATTCACCTCATCGTTCGATTGGGAACATATCGGCGAGGGCATCTCGGGCTACCTGTTCTACGGCTTGGCCAAGCCCGACGACCCCACCTATCGCGTGCGGATGGAGCGTTTCGCCGGCTTTTACGACGGTGAGGACCCCAACGCACAGAATTACGATCCCGTTCACCACGTCATAAAGAGCCTGTGGAACGGCTCAATCGGGCCTACCATGCATTTGCCGACAGTGAACGAGTGGGACGGTCCCGGCGTTCCCGGCGAGAACCCGCTGCGCCGGCTGCGCTTCGCCAAGGTAACGAGCATTCTCGGCGATCACCCACTCAATCTCGGCGCGACCAACCTGGCGATGACCGCCTATATGCTAACCGGAAACCGGAAATATCGCGATTGGCTGCTGCAATATGTCAACGCCTGGCGCGATCGCATTCAGCAGAACGGCGGCAACATCCCGTCTAACATCGGGCTCGACGGCACGATCGGCGGCAACGCCGACGGTAAATGGTATGGCGGCGTGTTCGGTTGGAACTCGGCCGATACGGGCAAGCGCAACTACGTGTTGCGCGGGCCGCCCGAGGCGTTTGGCAACGCGCTGCTTTTGACCGGTGACCAAGGCTATACGCAGGTACTGCGGCGTCAACTCAACAACTTGTATGCGCAGAAACGGCAAGAAAATGGAGTCACCGAGATTCCGGTCTATTACGGGCCGCAAGGCTGGTACGGCTATTACGACGCCGATGGTCATTCGCCGGGGCTTGGTAACCATCGGCTGGTAGAGGCTGACGTTTATCTCTGGTCGCTCGACTCGGATGATCTCAGCAAGCTCAAGGAAAATCCCTGGATACAATATCTGCTGGGCAACAACCCGGGCTATCCGATGAGTGCACTGCACGCGGCGCTGGAGGAAGACCGCGTTGGCGCTGAACATATTCGCGACGACGACAGCACGATCGGCTATCCGCCCGATAATACGCGCTGGGAAGCGTCCAATGCCGTTTCAACCACGGCGCTGATCAACCTGACGATGGGGGCGAATGATCCTGGCGGATCGGGGCATGGCCCGGAGATGCTCCATGCCCAGCTTCGCTACTTTGACCCCGAGGCGCGTCGCGCGGGCTTGCCTTCCGACGTTGCCGCGCTCGTGCAAAAGATTACGCCACAGGGCGTCGTCGTAACGCTCGTCAACACCGACCCGATCGAACCGCGTACGGTGACTATTCAGGCCGGCGCCTATGCCGAAAGCGAGGCAACAACGGTCAGCGTCCGCGGCAAAACAGCGACGGTGAACGGTCCCAATTTCGACGTTGTTCTCGCGCCTGGAGCCGGCGAGACGCTCACGATCGGCATGAAGCGCTACGTCTATCAGCCGACGCTGCATTTTCCCTGGGAACAGTGATTCGAGAGGGGCTGGAATATCTCAAGGGGCGGTTAAGGCCGGACCCCCTTTTTGCCTAGACAACCGCTCTATCTTAGCCGGTCTTTCTTCCCTCTACGTCCCACACTTCGACGGTGCCTAGATTTAGCGCGCGGATCCTGGCTTCAATTTTAGAAAGGTCGCCAACCACGACCCAGGTCATAGCGTTGGGAAGGAGCAGGGCGTCGGCGGTCTTCGTTATGACCTCGGGCGTTAGCGCCGCATATTGTGCGGGCAGGGTGGTCACCCAGTTCTCGGGCCGGTCGAAGCGGTCGACGAATTGCATGTAGCCGACCAAGGCTTGGTCGGTCTCGAATCGACCAGGCAACGCCAGCACCTCTCCTTTTTTCATGAGGTCGAGCTCGGAAGCCGTGACGGGCCGATCGTGGCCGATCGCGCGCAGTTCCTTCTCGATTTCGGCCATCGCCTCGGCAGTTTTGTCCGTCTGGACGTTCGTGGCGATCGTGAACGCCCGTTGTCCGCGCGCATCCGCGACGGAACTGCTGGCGCCGTAGGTCCAGCCCTTGTCCTCACGGATGTTCATGTTGATCCGCGACGTGAAATTGCCCCCGAGCACGTCGTTGAGCGCGTCGATCTCGAAATCGCGCGGATCGAGCGTGGATGGCATTAGCTGGCCGACGCGAATCGCGGATTGCGTGACGCCGGGCTTGTCGATCAGGACGATCCGTGTCGTTGTCGCCGGTGTCAGCGGCGCAACGGACTTTTCGCCCTTGGCGCGGGCGGGCGGCGCCCAATCGCCGAACGCCTTGTTCAGTGCGGCCACCAGCGTCGACAACGTCGCATCGCCAGCGGCGTAGATCACTGCATTGTCCGGCCGCAGCCATGCATCGTGGAAGGCGATCACGTCGTCGCGCGTGAACGATCGCAAGGTCGCCCCGCGACCGGCGAGCGGCGTGCCATAGGCATGGTTAGTGCCGTAGAGCAGGTTGGTGAAGGTCCGTTCGGCAATGCTATCGGGATTCGACAAGGATTGGGACAGGTTGGAAAGATCGAGCTGACGCAGATGCTCGAGGTCAGCCTCTCGGAAGCCCGGCCTGCGAATATAATCGGCCCACAGGGCAATCGATCCCGGAAGCTTTCGCGCTAGCGCGGAAAGCTGCAAATCGGTCGTGTCGCTGTCACCGTAGGCGTAGATGCGAGCGCCCAACGCCGCCTGCCGGTCCGCGAAGGCCCGCGACGAAAGATCGACGGTTCCTTCGTCCATGAGGGCAAGCGTGAAGCGGCCCAGCCCCGGCTTCATATGCTGGTCGGCGGCATGCCCGGCATCGAATGCCATCGTCATTTCGACCGTCGGGGTACCGGGACGACGCGCAAAAACAACCTTGACGCCATTGGCGAGTGTCGCGTGTTGGACCGCCGGCAACTTGAGCGCGGGCGACGGGCCGAGCAACGGCATCGCCGTGCGATCAGCGTCAGCGGTTGAGACCTTATGCGTACCGAAAGGAACGACTGTCAGCCGATAACAAGGCTTGGCAAGCCACGTCGCGGCCGCGGCGCGCACCTGATCGGCGCTGAGCGCGTCGAATGCTTCCTCATCTTCCAGGTAACGGCCGGGATCATTGTCGAACGTCTCGCCGTCAGCGAGAGCCATCGCCCGCACGTAAATTGACTCCATCGCGCGAGCCATGTCGCCATAAGAGGTCGTCTTGGCCTGCTGCAATTCGGCTTCGGTCGGGCCTGTTTTGAGGAAACCGCGCAGCTCTTCGTCCAGCGCGGCCTCTGCCGCGACCGGTTCGACGCCATCCTTCAGCATCAGCTGGATCGAGAATATCCCGGCGGCGGCATAGCCCTGGTAATTGACGTTGACCGAGGTCGCGATTTGCTTGTCCTCCACCAACGCCTGGTAGAGCCGGGCGCTCTTGCCACGACCCAGGATCTGCGCCGTCATCCGTAGCGCCTGAGAGCCATGCGTATTGCGACCCGGCACCGGCCAATCCCAGGCAATCGCGGTTTGCGGCACCGCGTCCTGCATCACTTCGGTTTTAATCGCGGCGAGCGATGGCACCCAGGCGGTAATCCGCGAGACCGGCGGGCCGGCCGGTACGGTCCCGAAATATTTCTCCATCAGCCGCTTGGCATCGGCGAGCGCGACGTCGCCTGACAGCACCACCACGGCGTTTGCGGCGCCATAATATTGTGCAAACCATGCTTTCACGTCGGCAATCGAGGCTGCGTCGAGATCGGCCATCGAGCCGATCGTGGCGTGATGATAGGGGTGCCCGGCGGGAAATACGCCGGCGAGCTCGTGCTCGCTCATGTCGGCATAGGGCTGACCTTCGCGAACGCGTTTCTCATTCTGCACCACTGCACGCTGGGCATCGAGCTTGGCCTGGTCGATTGCGCCGAGCAGATGCCCCATGCGATCCGATTCAAGCCACAGCGCCCGCTCCAGTCCGCCGGTCGGCACCACCTCGTAATAATAGGTCTGGTCGAAGGACGTCGCGCCGTTGACCGCTGAAGCGCCGATCTCCTGCAGCGGCGGCATATATTCCTTGTTGTGATGTTCGGAGCCATTGAACATCAGATGCTCGAACAAATGCGCGAAGCCGGACTTGCCTACCGGCTCGTTCATCGAGCCAACGTGATACCACACGGTGACCGCGACCTTGGGCGTCGAATGATCTTCGTGAACGACAACGCGTAGTCCATTACCAAGCGTGAATTGCGTGTAGGGAAGCAGATCGCTCGGCTGTGCGAGCGGCGGCTGTTCGGCCCGCGCGGCGGGAACAAGGGCGCCGGCGAGCGCCGCCGCGAGCAGATGCAGACATTTCATCGTCGTTTTCCCTGGAAAGACGGCCGGCGCGCGGCCGCCGAAACCTCTTAGAAGTTGGCCGACAGGCCGACCTTGAACTTGCGGCCGCCGAGGTAGGTCGCGCGGGTGTAGAAGGCAGGCGCGCTTCCCTCTCCGCCGATCGTCTCCTGCACGTCGGGACTGCTGGTGCCCTTGAGCAGATCGGATGCCTCGACATAGACCCTGATCTTGCCGAAGTCCGGGTGAAGATAATATTCGGCCCGAAAGTCGAGCGTACCGACGCCTTCCTGGTAGACGCTGAGATCACGAGGGTAGAAGCTGCTCAGCGCGCGCGACTGGAAGCTGTAGGCAAGCGTCGCGTCGAGACCGTATTTGTTGTAGGTTATTGCTGCGGTTCCCGAATGCTTCGGCTGTTGATTGAAGGGAATGCCGTAGAATTCGTAGACGCTTTGTCCATCAGGCGGAGCGTAAGCCCAGGAATATTGCTGGACGCGCGAGCTCTTGGTAAAGGTGTAATTAGCGTAGACACCGAAGCCGTTGAGAGCGCCGGGTAGAAAGGTGAGCTGCTGCTCGACCTGTGCCTCGATCCCCCAGATCGTGGCGACGTGGCCGCTGTTGACCGGCATCCCGCCGTTGATGAAATAATTTTCCGGATGAGCCGGGTCGAAATAGGGCGGCCCCTGGAAATAGGGGCTGTCGGGTAACGTGACATTGGCAAGGTTGGCGGGACCGTTGGTTTCATTTGCTTGGAGCAAATTGTGGATGCGCTTGTAAAAGGCGCTGAGCTTGATCACGCCGACATGGCGGTAGAATTCGGCGCTGAGGTCGAAATTATCAGTCATTGCCGGATGCAGGTTTGGGTTGCCCGAATTGATCTGTAGGATTGGTTTCACCCCCTCGGGCCCAGGCGTCGGAATGTTGACGAAGGTAATCCGCGTTGCGGTGGAAAGCTCGCCTATCTGCGGGCGCGCCACCGACAGATAATAGCCTCCGCGGAAGATCAGATTGTCGCTTTCGCGGTAGTTGAACAGGATGCGGGGCAGGAATTTCGCGGTGCTCGATCGTTCGCTCACCAGCTTGGTGAACTGATTCTGGAACGTCAGATCAACGCCGAACCCGCCACCGTCCGCGTCCATGATCGGCCCGATATAGGTCGGGAAGACGAGATCCTTTGCCAGCAGGTCGGTGCGATCGTAGCGGACGCCGCCGACAACCTCGAGCTTGCCGAACTGTAACTGGGTCTGGAAATACGCGGCATAATTGGTTTCGCCGGTCTTCTGCTTGTCTTGATCGGGATTGGGCACGATCGGCGTCAGGGTCAGATCGGCATATTGGGCAAGATAGTCGTCGAGATTGTCGAGAAAACCGGTCAAGGTTTTCTCGCTCATTACCGAGAACCCCGGCACATCGATGCCAATACGCTCGAGATCGGACGGGCCGAACGGCAGGCCTAGGGCCTTGATGGTCGTGCCGCCGCCGAACTGCGAGCGCACCAAATTGCTCTTGAAAACAGTATTATGGTAGTGGAAGCCCAGCTCGATGTAGCGAAGGAAGCCGGCGTTCATCGTCCAGCGCGTGCTGAATTCCGCGGTGTAGCGGTTGTTGAGTCCGGTGGTTGAATCGATCTGGCCAGTGCCGTTGTCGATGGTGAAGTGACTGGGATCGTTGATGAACGCCCAACCGGCATCGCTGAGCAGCGGGACCGGGATTTGATCGCCGGTGCGCGGTCCAAATGGCGAGACGATGTAGCCAAGCTCGGGATTGGTCGCTTGCGGCAGGAAATATGCGGGCAGCGCGTCGCTGTCGGGCATCCTCAAATCGAGCGTGGTGTTTGCCTTGTGCCGCTCCGAACCATGCGCATAGCCGAGCAGGTATCTCAGCGTTATCTTGCCGATATCGGTCTTGCCGTTGAAAGCGTAGGTATTCGAGATCGTTTTCGCATTTGGGTCATAGCCATATTGCTGTTCGCGTTGCAGCGCAGCGTTGCCGGGCTCGAGATCAAGATGCAGCGCCGAGACCGCGTCGCCACCGGGAATATCCGAATATTCGGTCAGCGCCGCGAAGATATCGGTTAGCGAATAGGTCGTCCGATCGGCCTCGTCATGCTGAAAATCGAACTTGAGGTCGGTATGGGTGCCGACCTTCCATTCTGCCGACAAGGTGGTTGCCAGCGTTCTTTGGCGGACATGATTGAAACTTGTTTCCAGCCGGCTTGGGTAGCCTTGACGATCACCGGCGACGAACGGAAAGCTGCTGAGCGGGTCGGTCGCGTCTGCCGAGGTCAAGGTCGGCTGGCCGTCGGCATCGGGCGGCAGGAATGCGCCGTAGTCGAGAATAGCGTTGTAGGAAATGTTGCGTACCGCATTGCGGCGGTATTGGACCGATGCGCTGACGCCGAAATTATCATTGCTGCCGAATTTCGCGGCGACGGTGCCGGAGACCAGAAAGTCGTCGCTGAAGCCCTTGCCGCTGTTGCCGCCTTCGACCTGGAAGCTCGCGTAGCGATGCGGTCGGTTAAGTGGCGACATCGTCTCGATCTCGATCAAAGCGCCGGTGCCGGCGCTGTCCTGGCTGGGCAGCAGGCTTTTGCTGATGGTGATCTTGCTAACCGAGTCTGCCAGCAAGTTGCTGAGATCGGCCGAGCGCCCGGTGCCGTTGCCAACCGGTAGGTCGATTCCGTTGAGCTTGACGGCGTTCATGTCGGGGTCGAGACCACGCACGATGACGTTTGTGCCGTCGCCGGTCAGCGCATCGCGCTGGAACGACACGCCAGGCGCCCGGCGCAGCGCGTCCGAAAAGGTCGTACCGGTGAAATTGCCGAGGTCGTCGGCCGAAATCACCTCGGAGTCGTTTTCCGCCGTTCGCTGCAAGTTGAGCGCGTTGGCTCGCGCACTGCGTGTCCCGTAGACGACGATGCCAATATCCTGGTCGATGCTTTCGGTCATCGCGACGTCGACGCGGTAATGCTGGCCTGCGGCAAGGTCGACGGTCTTGCTGACAGGCTCGAAGCCCAGGAAAGAAACGCCAAGGACGTATCGGCCGGGCGGCACACCCGGAAAGCTGAAGTTGCCGGTATTGTCGGCCTTGGTTATTAGGCCGGCGGGTTCGAGGTGTATCAATGCGCCGGCGACGTTACGGTTGTCGCCGGCGCCCGTGACATGGCCGGCGATCGACCCGGCTTCAGTGCTTTTCGAAGTGGACGGGCCCTTCGACGGCGGGGGCGCGCCGCCGACCAGGAAAGTACCGCCCGCAGTGATCTGGAGCGGCAAGCCAGTGCCGCTTAGCAGCATGCGAAAGGCGCTTTCCGGCGTATAGCGGCCGTGGAGCGCTGGCGCCGTCATGTTGGCCACTGCGCTTTCCATGAACACAAGGTTCGACCCGGTGGTCGACGCAACCGCCCGAAGCGACACCGCCAATGGCTGGCGCGGCAGGTCGAGCTGAAAGGTTGTCTGGGCGCGCGCGGCGACGGGCGTCGCCAAAGCACAGGCGATCAACGCAAGTCTCGAGACCATCGACTCCCCCCAAAAGCCGCATTTGGCGGCTCCCCGAAAGAGTAGACGAACCTTCTACGCAAAACCGACATTCCAAACGCACAAAAGTGTCATGAAAGTGCGCGCAAAGGAACATTGGTGCAGGCAAGCACGCTGAAAGCGGGCTATTCCTCGATTTGTAGCTCTTTGCCGCTCTGGACGACCCGCCAGCCGTGCAGGCGAGCGATCGCGGTTGCGAATTCGACCGTATCGTTGGTCGAGAATACCCCCGAGACCGGCGTTCCCGCCAACCGTGCGTCGGGAACCATTATGTTGGGGCCGCCGTACCGCTCCAATTCCGAAAGGGCGTCGGCGAGCGGCGTCCGGTCGAACACGATCTGGCCGCGGCGCCAGGCCGTGACGGTGTCGATAGCGGGCGTATCGATCACCGGGGAAGCACCATTACCGGCGATCAGCCGCTCGCCGGGAGCAAGCATGGTCAGCCTCACCGCACCTGGCTTGTGAGACGCACCAACTTCAGTCACTGCTACTTTTCCCTTGAGCAGCGTCACCTCGACGTTTCCGTCGATCCGGCGCACGATGAAGCTGGTGCCTACCGCCCGGACCCGCTTGTCGCCCGCAGCGACGATAAACGGACGCTTGGTATTGTGCGCGACATCGAACATCGCCTCACCATGGTTGAGCGTTATCTTGCGCACATCGGGCCGATAATCGACGTCAAGCGCAGTATCGGTATCGAGCGCAATGCGGCTTCCGTCGGACAGCGTGGCCACCTTCTGCTCGCCGCGCCCCGTCACATAGGCGATCGGCCGATGCGCTATCCACCAGACCACACCGCCGAGAATCAGCAGCAGCGAAGCGGCCAGCGCCAACGCTTGGCCTGCGGTTCGATGACGGCTCCACAGCTTCGGTTGCGCGGATGCGGGCTGTGCTGCATCGCCAACATCGTCGTCGAACGCGGCGGCGCCCGGAATCAGCGCCCAAGTCTCGGTGGCGCGCTCGAACGCCTCGCGGCGCGCAGCGCTGCCGCTAAGCCAGGCCTTGAGAGCGGCCTCCGTCGCCGCGTCTCGTTTCGACGACTGCAAGCGCGCGATCCATGCCGCAGCCTCGGCATCGACGGCGCCGCGAGATGAGAAGACGTTCACCATCCTTCCATCCATCGCATCAGGTGAAGCGTTGCGCGCGCGACCTGCTTTTCCACCGCCGCTACCGACATTTGCTCACGCCGGGCAATGTCCGCGTAGCTCAGCTCGTCCAACCGCCGCATGAGCAATATTCGCCGCGTCCGCTCCGGCAGTGCGGCTAAACCGCGCGAGGCGTGGCGCAGGCGCGCGTGCTCCTCGGCGACCTGTGCTGGATCGGGCTGCGTTCGATCGGCGATCAGGTGAAGATCGAGTTGCTCCGCAAACGGCGCGCGAGCGGCGCGGCGTACGTGGTCAATCGACAGGTTGACGGCCGTCCGGACAACAAGCGCCTCCCGAGAACGCGCGCGATGCGTGTGTTCGTATTGCTCTACTCTCAGGAACGCCTCCTGCACCAATTCATCCGCGTCCGCTTCGGACACACCTCGCCGCAGGACCGCTCGCCTGGCCTTGCGCCACATTTCCGACAGGCCGGACATCGCGCGAACCGTTCCCCTTTCCCCTTCTCAGACGATCATCACGCGCAAAACGGACATCGCGAGGGCAGTCTCAGCCAAGACGGTTGCGAATTGCAGAGATGATTCCGACGAGTTCGATCAGCGTTATTTTCTCACTGCAGCCCGAGCTAGCTTTCGAGGCTTGGGAATAACCCTAGCGCCCGAAAGCACCCCAGTTCGCCTTTCCCTCTCTTCTCCCTCTCTTCCCAGCGATCGCAAATGCCTCGACAGACGTGGTCGCATTTGGCCATCTCGTAAACGGAGTGCATGTTTAGCGAACAGATTAGATCCCCATGATCGTCGAATAGGCGGCGTAGCGCTCCCAACTTTGATTGACTGGCTTGAAGGCGATGCGTCTCTCGCCGATCGTTGCATCAAAATGGAGTGGAGACCCGGAGACAGGTTGCAGCCGTTCGACGATATCGGCTGGCAGCGGCACGGGAGGGACCGGCGGTGGTGCCTTGTCGATATCAGGGCCATGATCGATCATCAGCGCCGCAGGGATTGCACCTGTCGGCAATTGCTGGGCCAAGACCACCGGGCCATAAAGGAGCGCTGCGGTTTGCGGCCGGTCCCGAAACCGTTCGAGCCGTGGTGCCATCGGCATGTCAAAGTCGATTCGATCGCCCACGTGCCAACGGCGGGTGACTGCGACGTAACTTCCCGGTGACGCCATTGCAGCAATCGGCGCGCCGTTGACCATAAGAGCGGCGCGGTCGCTGGTCCAACTGGGCACGCGCAATCGCAAGGTCCAGGCGCGGCCGTCGCTCGCCTCGACCGTCAATCGAGTACTCGCCTCCTCGGGGAATCTGGTCTCCTGGCGAAGCCGAACGCCGCGCTCGGGCCAGTCGAGCGTCGACGGCATGAACAAGTTTACATAAGCACCCTCGTCGTCTCGGGTGTAGGCCATCGACGCCAGCCGCGAAAAGTCCTCAAGCGCAGTCCCATTGCAGCACCAGAAGGTGGTCTCCTCCGTGCCATGGGTCTTCCACGCGCCCGGCGACATCGACAGGAAATAGCTAGTTAGCCCGGTGTCAGGCTGGATCATGCCGAGTCGGTGATTGAGCAAGTTTCGCTCGTAATAGTCCATGATCTCCGCGCGGGGCGCCCAGGTGAAGAGGTGCGCGCTTAGCTTCATCATGTTGTACGAACAGCAGCATTCCTGGTGATCGTGCCCTTGTTCCCATTCGAAGCCCAGATGGTTGGGCTCGGTCAGCCAATGCTCCTTGTTGCTCGATCCGCCCGTGGCGTAGGTGCGAGACTCGGTCACTGTTTCCCAAAAGAAATCGGCAACGTCGCGGAAACGCGGATCCTGCGTCGTCTCGAAGCGGATGGCGGCGCCGATCACCTGTGGCACATGAGTGTTCATGTGCAGACCCCGCAGCTCGTCCTTCCGGCCGGCCAGCGGCTCGAACACGCGCTTTTTGGTGAAGCGGTCACCGGTAGCAAGCCAGCGGGCATTCCCGGTGGCCACGGCCAGTCGATAGAGCACGTCGTTCATGCCGCCGAACTCGGTTTCGAGCACCTTCTGCATCGCCGGCTCGTCCCGCGCTGCGGTCCATTGATCGACCCATCCCGCCATGCCCTCGAGCACCGACAGCGCCCGGCGATTGCCCGCATGATCGTGCATGTCGAGCAAGCCTGCCATGATCTTGTGAATTGTGTAGAACGGCGCCCATACCGGTGTGCCGGCGGCCAGGCGATCGAAGAAGCTGGTCGGGAACGCGCTGAGATAACCGTCTTTACGCCTCGCCTGACAGGCGGCAAGCCCGGCGACCAATGCATCGCCGCGCTGGCGCATATCCTCGTCGCCAGTCGAGGCAAAGGCGATTGCCGCGCCCGACAGGTAGTGGCCGACGAAGTGGCCGCGCAGTTCGCAATCGGGTGCTTCCCAGCCGCCGAGTGGCCTGGCGCTGCTCTGCAGGCCGGCATTGATCCGAAAATTGTGCAGCAGCCGATCGATATCGAGCCGCTTCATATAGGCGATGTTCCAGCGTTGTGCGTCGAGCCAAGGGCTGTCGAGCAATCGCACTTGGCGCAATGGAAAGGCTGTGACTTCGGGCCTTACCGGGTGCAGCGGGGCAGGAGCGATCTGCGCAAATACCGGCGGGGTGGCGATATCGAACTGATTGGCCCAGCTTCGCGAAGCGGCAAGCGCAAAGGGCGATGCGACCAAGCCCAATGCTGCGCGGCGACGGTCGATAACGCCGAGCTGCGATGTGTGTCGTTTCCCGCTCCGCATCGAGTTCATGTCCTTATCGCTGTCGGCGCCATTGTTGCGCCCCTGATCGCGACCGGCACCAGTACGGATGGATAATCAATTCGAACTCAAGTGCAGCACGCCTACCAGCACTTGGCAAGTCCTGCTCGTTGCAACGCCTGTCGAGGGCCCACTATGAAGCATTCGTCTCGAGGCCCTCGGCCAGGAACGCAAAGTTGGAGACGCCGTGAACCTTTGGCCGGACCTTAGGAATTTCCTCGATCACAATGCGTGCCGGAGGAAATTCCTAGCCGCCTCAACCCGATGGCGAGCGCGGCAAGCCTCGATTGACCGGTGCGCTTCTCCGAGCCGGCTTCGCGACGTCTGCTTAAAATCGCAAATCTAGCTGGTCCCGTGGACGCGGCGTCGCAGTCGACGAGCGGATAGCGCCGCGCGGCCGGTACCCAGGTTGAAGCGGACACCGAGGCGGGGTCGGGCCTGCCGACTTTGCCGAGTTGACCGCCATGCGCCTCTCGCCCGTTTCTATTTCACTTGCTCACGCGCGGTTAGGCTTGGTGGTCAACCCAGCGCCGAATTGCATCGGCGTGTGTTTCGCGCTCCTGGTCGACGGCGTGTTCGGCTGCTCTGCGATCGCGCTCGTGCTTTCGGTTTAGCTCGCGGCGTTCGCGTTCGAGCGCTCGTTCGCGCTTGGCGAGCGCTTCGTCCTCCTTTTGTTGTTGTGCCGTCAACCTCGCCAGCCGCTGCTCGGCTCGATCGAGCGCCGCCCGCGAAGGGCGAGGCCTTGGCTTTTGCTTTGCTTTGATCCGCTCGGTCTCGACCGCCTTTGCTTCGTTGGGCGGCGCGCTCGATTCATGCGACGAACGCTTTGCTTGTGCATTGCTGGGTCGATCCGGAGCAATGGCGGCGAAATGCTCATCGGTCGATGCCCGAAGACGCTTGATCACCTTACCGGGGCTTTGCAGCGGTTCTCGCGTCAAGTCGGCATCGGTTACGACGTCCGCTACGCCCCGCGCGAAAAGGTCGGCGTCGCTGCCCCACGCCTTTAGAGCCGCTTTTTGGCTTGGCGCTGCGACATAGGCATCGTGGAACCCGATCGGTGTCCGGTAGACCTTGAGCTTCTGTTTGCGTGCCATCGCCCGACGAAACGTCAGTCTTGGCTCTTCGGTTCAGCCGGACGCGGGACTACCGAGACGCCGCCAGCGCGCCGACCGCCGCCATTAAGGGGGAGGACGAAAACGAGCGTTCGCCAGGGACCGTGACTGGCGATGTAACCCGATCCCTTCATCGCCCGAGAAAACGGCGAGCATAGGGAGGGATCAATGACTACCCCGGGATGGCGTATCGACGACGAGACGAGGCTCAAAACGCTTCGTGAATATGGGATATTCTCGATTGGCCGCGAAGAAAGGTACAACCGGATCGCGGCGTCCGCAGCCGAAACCCTTGACGCGCCTCTCGCCATCATCAACTTTATCGAGCGCGACCGACAATGGTTTAAGGCCAGGCACGGCATCGATGTCTCCGAACCGCCAATCGAGCAGTCGATCTGCGTCCATTGCCTTGCAGAGGGCGGGGTGCTCGTCATCGAGGACCTTGCTGTTGATCGGCGCACGAAGGACTTGCCGCTGGTCAGCGAAGATCCGGCAGTTCGCTTTTATGCGGGTGTCCCTATCGTGCTCGATGGCGAGGGAGTCGGCGTACTCGCGGTGATGGACGTGAGGCCGCGGCCGGAAGGCATATCGGCGCGGCAATCACGAATTCTTGAAACACATGCGAAAACGATCGCCGATTATATCGGCGATCGCTAACCGCTCGCCCGCGCTGTGGATGGCCGCCAGCGCATATACCTCGCGCCCTCGAATCTGCTTCCAAGATAGCGTGCAAGAGGATTGGCATGCACGAGGACGACATCGAATATTTCCGAAGGCGGCAGGAGCAGGAATTACGCGCCGCCAACCGCGCCGCGGACGGATGCTCCCGTAATGTCCATCTTGAGCTTGCCCGACGCTATAGGTTGCGACTTGCCGAGGCGAGCGCGGCACAAGGGAAAAAGGCGGGAAAATGCGGTTCTGCTCCCAGTTGACGTCGGTACGAAAATTCACCCCTAGCCCTGCGCCGCCGATACTGAAGGACGCTCGCCTTTTGTAACCCCCGATCCGGCTCCAGCGAGCTTGGAAGGGAAGCGGGAACGGGCGCGGGTGGTCGCGCCGCGTTCGCCGACAAAGAGGAGGTTGTTTTGGCTATCACGGGAAAACCGCACGACATTTCTCAAGACGTGGAGATCATCCAGGGCGCTCTCGCCGGCGAGCACGCCGGGATTGCCGCCTATCGCATCGCGGGGGCAAGCGGGCTCCTGGTCTCCGACACCCTGAAAGTCGCCTTGTTGTTCAAGAGCCATCACGAGGCGCACCGGGATGCGCTGGCGGCGCTCATCGCTGACATTGGGGCGACGCCGGTCGCGCCGAAGAGCGATGAGGATTATGTCGCCGAGCTGAAGCTCGCCGCGCTCAAGACGCAGGGTGACATACTTTCTCTTGCGACAATGCTCGAGCGTGGTGCGGCCAGCGGCTATATCAGCCAGATATCGACCATTCGGGACTCCGGCCTTGCCCAACTGTTCGCGCAGATTTCTGCAGACGAGATGATCCATTGGACCACGCTGAACGGCGCGACGGGTGGGTCGTTGCCCGGGCCCTTCCAGTTCGGGTGACAGGCGCGCCTTTGATCGGGCTTTCGTTGCGGATCCCGGTCGAGCGTGCCCGAAAACCCGCGGCTAATCGTGGGCGGTGGACGGGACGAAAGGGCAATATCATGGTTCAGGCTCGCTGGAACGGCGCCGTGATTGCAGATAGCGATGCAACCATAGTGGTTGAGGGAAACCATTATTTCCCACCGGCTTCGATCGACCGTCGCTACCTTGAGGCCAGCGAGCACCGCAGCCTATGCCCGTGGAAGGGCACCGCCCGCTATTACAACATCAATGCGAATGGCGCGGTAAATCCCAACGCCGCGTGGACCTATCCCGATCCGAAACCCGAAGCCGAGCGTATCCGCGATCATGTCGCGTTCTGGAAAGGCGTCAACGTCGGCTAAACGGCCTCAGCTTGGCCGCGAACCTGCGCACCGGTGAATGACCTCGAATAGCCGGTCGCACAACTGGCCTAGGTTTCTATTCGGCGTTGTAGCAATACCGAGCAGGAGGCCGTTCTCAGCGTGCTCGGGCGATGCATACCAGGCGGAAATGGGTGCTGGGGCAAGCCCGAACGCAGATGCTTCGCGCGCGACCACCACGTCCGAGGTTCCGCCTGGTAATTTCAGCAGAACGGTAAGCCCCGACGCGAAGACCTGTCCCGGTGCGGCGGTCGAGTGCAAGCAGTCGAGCAGCGCCTGCTGCTTTGCTGCATAGGCGCGCTTGGTCCGGCGGAGGTGGCGCATGTAATGACCTTCCCGCATGAACTCAGCGATGGCGCGTTGCTGGGCCGGGCCGGGGGCCGGCGCGAGGCATGCCGCGACTTCAGCGAACCGGGAAGCGAGACCAGGAGGAACGACCAGAAAGCCCAGTCGGAGACTCGGGCTCAGCGTCTTACTGAACGACCCGACATGAATGACGCGCCCATCGGAATCGAGCGACCCCAGCGCCGGCGCGGCACGGCCTACCAGTTGCAGGTCACTCAGATAGTCGTCCTCGATCACCCACATGTCGCGTTTGCTGGCAAATTCGAGCAGGCGAAGACGTCGTTCGAGCGACAGCGTGACGCCTAGCGGCGCCTGCTGACCCGGGGTCACCAGGACGAGCCCGGCGCCGGGGTAGTTGCGCACGCCGTAGTCGACATCGATGCCCTCGCCATCGACCGGGATCGGGGCAATCGACAGGCGAGCCAGTTCGAGCCCTTTGCGGGCCCATGGGAATCCGGGATTTTCGATCCAGGCGCTGCGCCTCTCGAGGCCGAGCGCGCCAAGGGCCAGGCCAAGTCCGGCGCTAAAGCCGCCTGTAACGATGACCTGCGATACCGAGCAATTGATGCCGCGCGCCACGGCAAGATGACCGGCGATTTCCCGCCTAAGCTCGATTTCGCCGCGTGGATCGGGATAAAGCGGCGGCGCACTCGCTTCGGCGCGAATGGCCTTGGCGCTTATTCGCGCGAACAGCGTTGCTGGAAACGTCTCCATCGCCGGAACGCCGACCTGGAAGACGCCTGGACCCTGGGTCATTTCCTGATAGGTTTTCAAGAAAGAGCCTTCGTCGAGCGGCGCCTCGGCGCGGATGACGGCATTCGGACGCGGCGCAACGCGCGTGCCCGCCGCGCGGGAAGCTTCGATCAGCTGGGCGGCGGCGAGCTTTTCATAAGCGCTTCGCACCGTGCCGCGTGCAACGCCGAGTTGGGCGGCGAGATCCTGCCATGATGGCAGGCGCGCGCCGGGCTGCAGCACGCCCGTCGAGATCGCCGTGGCTATGCCGTTGCGTATCTGGTCCGCCAGCGGTGCCTTCGCGGCGCGGTCCAGGTTGAGGTCCAACTGATCGTGCATGTGTCGTGGTGCACGATTTATTCCGGTTCTTGGTGCTTTTCCATGGCCTGAAAAGGCGCATTTTCTCGGCGGAGGGAGAGACCAATGAGGATCCGTGCACCTATCGCCGCCATGTGCGCTGCCGTCGCGTTTGCCGTTCCGGCAGCTGCCCACAACGGTCAATTCGAAACCGTCGTGACCAAATTCGACCAGGCGATTCCCAACATTCCGGGAAAATCACTCATCGCCGTCGAAGTCGATTATGCGCCGGGCGCCGCATCGCCGTCGCACACCCATGCGAAATCGGCATTCATCTTCGCCTATGTCCTTTCGGGCGAGATCCAATCGAAAGTAAACGACGGCGAGACTCGTATCTACAAAGCCGGCGAGAGCTGGTCCGAAATGCCGGGCGCGCGACATCAAATCAGTCGCAATCCGAGCGTGACCCGGCCCGCGAAGCTTCTTGCCGTTTTCGTCGTCGATACCGGCGACAAGCCGCTCACCACCCCGCTCAAGTAAGGCAGGAAAGGCCGAACCAATGGCCAAAAGAATCGATTACAACCAGATCGCTCCGATCGGCGCCAAGGCGCTCGGCAGCGTTTATGGTTATGTTGTGCAAAGCGGCTTGTCGGCCGAGCTGGTTACCCTCGTCTACTTGCGCGTCTCGCAAATCAACAATTGTGCCTTTTGCCTCGACATGCACACCCGCGACCTCGTCAAGATGGGGGTGGACATCGCCAAGATTGCGCTGGTCCAGGCGTGGGAGGAAGGAGGCGCGCTGTTCAGCCCCACCGAGCGCGCGGCGCTTGCCTGGGCCGAAAGCGTAACGCGCGTCGCCGAAACCGGCGTGCCCGACAGCGCCTATCAAGCCGCCCGAGCGGTGTTCGACGACAAGCAACTGGTCGATCTCACGATCGCGATCAGCCTGGTGAACGCCTATAACCGCATGGCCATTAGCTTCCGGAATACGCCTCAGGCCGTCCTCGAAAGTGGCGGCGCTTAAAATCGAGGGCGTCGGGCCGAACGTCGGTTTCGACGGCCACTGGCCGAAGGAAAGCGGCTGATCGGCCAAATTGCGGTGAGAATGCCAGCAGCGCGAGCCAATGGCAGGATAAGGAACTGAAAATGGCAACGTCGACGCTCGATGCGCTGCTTGGCGCACTTTCGGTCGAGATCGAGGCATTTGCAGTTTGCGAGATCGGGGATGATGTTCGGCTCATCATTCCGCCGGTCGACATGATCGAGGTCCACCATGTCCTCGAAGGCAAGCTGCACCTAACCATCGACGAGAAAGAAACTGTCGAGGTCGGCCCGGGATCGACGCTGATGGTGCCGCCGGGGCGGAAACAGTATCTTGCAACGTCACGCGAGGTAGCGAAGAGCACGGATTATCTCGAAGTGTGCGTGCCGGTTCGCGACGGGATGCTGGTTGTCGATGCGACGGACGGCAAAGAGCCCACCTTGCGAATCGCATGCGGCGCCGTCCTGCCCGACGCGACTGGTTCCTATGGGCCGTTGGACAATCTGATGCGGCCGGTCGCCGAGAACCTGTCCGATGTGCCGGTGGTGGCGGCGGCGTTCGACGCGCTGCTCGAAGAAGTCGCGGCGCCGACCGACGGGACGCGGGCGCTGACGAGCGCATTGATGAAGACTTGCCTGGTGGTGCTGTTGCGACGGCACCTGCAGGCCAGCCGCATCGCGGGGACAACGCCGGCGCTGTTCGACGATATCCGTCTTGGCCGAGCGGTCGCAGCCGTCCTCGGCCACCCCGCCGCTGACCACTCGGTGACTAGTCTCGCCAAGGAAGCCGGCATGAGTCGGTCCGGCTTCGCGCGCGAATTCAAGGAGGCGCTCAATCTGACGCCGATGGAATTCGTCGCCCGCGCGCGTTTGAGCCTCGCGCACCGGCTTTTGCTGACGACTGGCATCCCGGTCGAGAGGATCGCATTGATGGTCGGCTTCAGCAGCCGGAGTCATTTCAGCCGGCTGTTTCGCGAACATTACGGTGCCGACCCATCCAGCGTTCGCCGCCAGGGCAAGGAACAGGTACAAGATAAATGATGGGCCTTCGCCTGACCGGCCGACGGACGGCGTGGGATCAGTTCGCCCCGGCGGCCCGCCGCGGCTATTGGATGCGGTCCACCGTGAAGCGGCGGCCTTTGAAGAGAACGGGAGCGCCGGCGGCCTTGCCTTCGATAGCCTTGACCAGCGGCGCCTGAACCGACACGCCGATTAATTCGATGCCATTGCAATCGAACCGGTCTGTCGCAACAGCGATGACGAAGGTGCGACCCATGATCGTCACGATTGCTCCTTCCTCGACCCGGTCTTTCGGCCCGAAATCGATCTGGCGCAACTTGGCGACCTTGTCCGCATGGGCGTGGATCGGCTGATCGAACGCCTGGGACAGATCGCTCGCGAACGCGGCTTGAGACTGTTCGCTCGTCTCAGTCGGCTCGGAAGGATTGAGCATCGCGGACGAGACAAATTCCAGATACGCCTCGCGCGAAGCGTTGAAATAATGCTGCTCGAGATCAAGCATGGTCTGCTTCACACGTTGCTTGTCCATCATGTCCTCTCATGGTGCTCCTTCAAAATTATCAAGCCGAATGCAGCTTCGCCCGTCGCCGTGCGGCCGCTCGCTCAAAACACGCGTCAATGCCGGATCGGTTACAGTGTCCGCTCGTTGGTTCCTCGCGTCGGACGGGCTGCAAATTCGTTGTAACCGCAGCCGGCGCGCGTTCGGTTATGGATGAGCCAGTCGGGACAGTACCCCGTTTCCTTCTGCGCATCGAAAAGGGCCCGAGCCATGCGCGCGTTCATCGATTTCGAAGCTTCTTCGCTTGGCCGTGACGGCTATCCAATCGAGGTCGCCTGGGTATTCGAGGACGGCGGTTCGGAATCGTTCCTGATTGCTCCCAGGGAAGAGTGGACCGATTGGGATCCTGCCGCCGAGGCGATCCATGGTCTCACCCGCGAGCAGTTGGTGAGCGATGGGGTGGCGACCGAGATCGTTGCCGAGCGGCTCGTAGCGGCGCTGCAAGGGCATGAAGTCTATGCCAGCGCTCCTTCCTGGGACGGCAAATGGCTGAGCAAGCTGCTGCGCGCTGGCGGCTTCCCGCGCCATACCGTTCGTCTCACCGACACCGACGTGGGTCTATTCGATCTAGCGGGTGCACTGCTCGCGCCATTCGTGCCGTCGTCCGAAATCCACCGCGCGACGCGCAAGATTATCGCCGAGGCCGAAGACCACGTCGCGGGCCGGCCGCACGCGCACCGCGCTCTTCCGGATGCCGAGCTGGAGCGGGAGCGTTGGCTGATCGTCTCCCAACTGGCGCACGCCTACGCCAAGGGGGGTGGCCGCGATCGTTCCTTGTTCGTCCAACCAGCTGTCCAAAACCGGCCGCTGTAACGGTCAGCACCGGCGGCGCGTGTTCTCCATGTCGGCACAAGAGTGATCCTGGAGAGAAACGATGTTTTCCGTGATTTTCGAAATCGAGCCGCGCGCCGGGCAAACTGATGCCTACTTGGAAAGCGCGGCGATGCTGCGCCACGAGCTCGACGATTCGCCAGGCTTCGTTGATAATATCCGCTACAGGAGCCTCACGCGCGAGGGCTGGATTTTGTCGCTGTCGAGCTGGCGGGACGAGAAATCGGTCGTGCGCTTTCGCACCGACGCGCATCATCAGGCGGCTGAGGAACAGGGCCGCGCCGGGATGTTTGCGGATTATCGCCTGCGCGTCGGCCAGGAGATCTACGACACGCGCCTGCCAGAAGGCTGTGAATTGCTGGAGCAACGCCTCGACGAAACCGAGGTGGGCGAAGGAAAGGCGATCACGCTGATAGACGCTCGCCAGAGCGCCGATTGGATTACGGCGCACAACGCGCAGGAAATCGCCCTCTATCTCGGCTTCGATTTAAATTCCTACGGCGACTGCATCTCCTGGGACGTGTTTGACGCCGTTGGCGCCTCGGGCGATATCCTTCTTTTCGTCCTGTGGAAGGACAGGGAGTCGGCGCTGGAGTTCGCGCAATCGGCGCTCGTGCCGGCTGACGCCCGTGTCCGCGCGATCCGCGTCATACGCGATTATGCCATGTTCGATCGACGCGAGGCCCCGCAATATTATCCCGACGCGCCGGGCCGCGACACCGTGCACGCCTAATCCCGCGAAAATTTGGAGGAGACACAAGATGAAGGCGATCGTGGTTACCGATCAGGCCGCGGGCACGGCCGGAATGAAGCTGGTTGAACGACCCGATCCGCGAGCGGCGATCAATGACGTCGTGGTAGAGGTTCACGCCTCGGGTTTTACCGGCGACGAGCTGACCTGGGAACCGACCTGGATCGACCGCACCGGCCGCGACCGAACACCGACGATCCCCGGCCACGAATTGGCCGGCGTCGTAACCGGGCTCGGCTATGGCACCGCGGGGCTGTCGATTGGGCAACGGGTGTTCGGCCTGACCGACTGGACCCGCGACGGCACGCTGGCCGAATATATCGCGGTTGAGGCGCGTAACCTGGCGCCGCTTCCCGGCGATGTCGACTTTACCATCGGCGCCGCTCTCGTGATGCCCGGCCTGACCGCGTGGCAAGGCCTGTTCGATCACGGCCGTCTCGAGGCCGGACAGCGTGTCCTCGTGCACGGCGCCGCGGGTGTCGTCGGATCAATGGCGGTCCAGCTCGCGCGCGAAGCGGGGGCCTTTGTAATCGGTACCGGCCGTGCCGCCGGCCGTCAGGCGGCGCTCGAATTCGGTGCGCAGGAATTCGTCGATCTTGAGCAAGAAGTGCTCGATGAAATCGGGGCTGTCGATTTGGTCTTTGACGTGCTTGGTGGCGACATTGTCAAACGCTCCGCAGCATTGGTGCGAGCCGGGGGAACATTGGTCACTATCGCCGGGCCGACCGATGCGCGGCCAGTCGGCGGCCGGACAATTGATTTCGTCGTGGAGGCCGATCGCGCGCAACTGGGCGAAATCGTTAACCGCGTGCGCGAGGGACGGCTGCGGACGAACATCGGCATGGTCGCGTCGCTCGACGATGCCGTTGCCGCGTTCAATCCCGCCGAGCGCCGACCGGGCAAGACGATCATCCGAGTTCGTCCTTAAGGGCGCGGTTGGCGCCCAGGCATAAACTGACAAAATTCGAGGAGACGCTTCCAATGAAAGCGATCGTGGTCACGGATCAGGCCGCCGGGCCGTCCAGCATGAAACTCATTGAGTGGCCGGAACCGAAGGCCGCGATCGACGACGTGATCGTCCGGATTTATGCATCGGGATTCGTCGGCACAGAACTGGACTGGCCCTCGACCTGGGTCGATCGCGCCGGGCGCGACCGAACACCGACGATCCCCGGTCACGAACTGGCCGGTGTGGTCACCGCGTTGGGCTACGGCACGACCGGGCTGTCGGTGGGGCAGCGGGTGTTCGGTCTCGCCGATTGGTATCGCGACGGCACGTTGGCTGACTATGTGGCAATCGAAGCGCGTAACCTGGCACCTCTGCCAGGGGACGTTGATTTCACGACAGGCGCGAGCTTACCGATCTCGGGCGTCACGGCATGGCAGGGGCTTTTCCAGCACGGTCGTCTTCGCGCGGGGCAGACCGTCCTCGCGCATGGGGCGGCGGGCGCGGTGGGATCAATCGTGACGCAACTCGCGCGCGAAGCCGGGGCTTATGTGATCGGCACCGGGCGCGCCGCCGATCGTCAGGCGGCGCTCGATTTCGGCGCGAACGAATTTGCAGATCTCGAAACCGATGCGCTGGACAGCCTCGCCGACGTCGATCTCGTGTTCGACGTGATCGGCGGCGATATTCAGAAGCGGTCCGCAGCATTGGTCCGGCCCGGCGGCACGTTGGTTTCCGTCGTTGGGCCGGTCGACGCGCGTCCGGCGGACGGGTTGGCGATCGATTTTGTCGTCGAACCCGATCGCGGACAACTGGGCGAAATCGTTCGGCGAGTGCGGGATGGCCGGCTACGGACGAACATCGGCACGATCGTGCCGCTGGACGAGGCGATTGCCGCGCTCAAGCCGGGCGAGCGGCGGAAAGGTAAAACCATCATTCGCTCATGTGCTTGAAGCGATAGTAGGAGAGCGCTGGCGGCGATCATCTTCGCTTTGCCGCCGGGGCCGGAATCACACCACGTCATGCCATACGCATCCGACGCCGGCGTCGCGCTGGGCCACGCGGTCGACGTGGCGGGCAACCGATCGTTTGGCGGCTTCGAACTGTTCCTTGTCTGATCCGGTCAGCCGCAACGCCAGGCTGTCGCCATCGGCGGTCATGACGAGCTGCGCTCCGGGCAGGTCGACTTCGCCGGTGAGCGTGTCGTACCGGACCGCATAAGTGTGGTTCCACGCCTCTGCCACTGCGGACAAATATCGGCTGGATTCGAGTGTTGCGATGCGCGCTTCGGCCTCAAGCATTGCTATCTCCGCGAGTTTTCAAACCTACCTTTACTCGCGATCCGCAGCTACAGCGTTACATCAGCTCAGCGGCGTCCCTGGGGGCGGAGACCAGTCGGGCATGACGATTTCGATCCGCGCCGTCCCCCGGCGCTTGAGCACCGCCAGAAGCCGATCCGATGCTTGTTCAAGCTGCTCGCGATCCGCGAACAGCTCGACCGTATAGGCCTGCCTGGCGAACATTTGCAGCTCTTCAAGCGCAGTCGTAAGATTGGGCGGCCAGCGGCACAAGAGCGCGTAGGGCCACCCTTCGACGGGCCGACCATAATGCGCAACCGTGATATGGTCGCTCGACAGCATCGAGGAGCGCGACGCGAGCGAATCTAGCAGATGCGGCTGCTCGCCGCCATTTTCGAACCAGGCTTCGAGCTCGCGCTGTTCCGTCGCCGTTTCAACGAAGATCGGGCGATAGCGTCCGAGGGGCAGGCTCGGCTCGCGCAATTCTGGGGGCAGGTCGATCATCAGGATATCCGGCATCGCCAGAATTGGCCGCGGATAGAAGGCACAGCGGCGTGCGACCCTGGTGTTCAGCGAGACCATAGGCGATCCAGTCCTTCTCCCGGGGCGGTACGGCGTAATCCAGTTCGCATGACAGCCTGAAGAGGTGCACCCACTTCGCATTTTTGCGAGGAGAGCCTCTCTGCATCCCCATCATTCGCCATTCGATCCGCCGCCGCTGCAAATGTCGAAAGTCTTCTCCCCACAAAATGATGCGCATCAGACCTAACCAGTCGGAACCTTGCCGTGGTTACAACCTGTTGTCTTGTTCTGGACGAATTGTGCATCGCCGATCGGTCAAGGTCGTCGAGAGCAGGGTGTAACCTCGCTCCACCTTCCCACGTGATTCTCGCAAAGCCGCAGCTGCGGCAGCGTCCCAGCGTCTTCGCGACGTTTTGACATCCAGCGGAAGTCTCGGCCGATGAACGACGAATACCAGCTCCAGCGTTTTGTTGATGCGCAATCCGGCGCCTATTACGCCGCGCTTCGGCAATTGCACTGCCGCGTCCTAGACCCGGCGTGGATGGCATTCGTGTTTCCTCGCTTCGTGAATTGTTATCACGACGCCTCTACCGACTTCTTCGCGATCGGCTCGCTCGATGAGGCGCGGGCCTATCTTGCGCATCGACTGCTGGGCGAGCGGTTGCGCGAGAGCCTGGGCGCGCTGTCATGGCTGCACGATCTCGATCCCGACGAAGTGCTTTCGGAGCGAGACCGGCAAAATCTCCATTCATCGCTCACGCTGTTTGGCGAGGCGAGCAACGAACCATCGATGCGCCAGATGCTGGCGATCTGGTTTGGATGCCGTGCGGACGAGACGACCATCGTCCAGCTCGACCTTCGGGGGTAAACCTGTAGATCTTGGAGGAGCCATGGTTGTCACCCGGGGATTCAGGGGCCGGTCGAGACAGGGCAGCGCGACACGGTCGCGGGTGCCGCCGGGGCAATATGTCACCTCGGATTTCCCGGTGCTCACGGCAGGGCCGACTCAGCGTACGCCGCTGGAGAACTGGTCGTTGTCGATTGAGCTCGGTGACCGGATGCTGGCGACATGGTCGTGGCGCGAATTCGTGATGTTGCCACAGAGCGAGGTCACCACTGATATCCATTGCGTGACCAAATGGTCGAAGCTCGACACGCGGTGGCGCGGCGTGAATTTCGAAGATTTACTGCGCGCCGCCGGTCTGCGCGTGGCACCTGCCGCATTCGTGATGGCGCATTGCGACGGCGGCTATACCACGAACCTGCCCGTTGCAGACCTGGTCGCGGGCAAGGCGATGGTCGCAACCCACTTCGATGGGCTTCCCCTGCCGCCATCGCATGGCGGGCCGGCGCGTCTCCTCGTGCCTCATCTCTATTTCTGGAAGAGCGCGAAATGGATTCGGCGGATCGTGTTCCGCGAACACGATGGACAGGGCTTCTGGGAATCGCTGGGCTATCACATCTATGGCGACCCCTGGCGCGAACAGCGGTACGACGGGGATCCGTGATGCGCACGCGCGGTACGGGATTGCCGTGGCTCATCGCAACCGTCGTTGAACTTCGGCAGGAGACGCCGATGGCAAAGACGATTGCATTTGAGGTGCCCGACTGGCGCGGGCATCTGGCTGGTCAGCATATCGACCTCCGGTTGACGGCAGAAGACGGCTATGTCGCGCAGCGCAGCTTCTCGCTGGCCTCGCCGGCGGGCGAGGACACGATTATCGAAACCACCGTCCAGCGCGTCGACGAAGGAGAGGTTTCGCCCTTTCTCGTCGACGAGCTTCGCATCGGCGACCAACTCGAATTGCGCGGTCCGATCGGCGGCTATTTCGCCTGGTCGCCCTTCGGCCCGGGACCTTTGATGCTGATCGGTGGCGGATCCGGAGTCGTTCCCTTGATGTCGATGCTGCGCACCCGTTGCAATGCGCGCGACGATCGGCCCGCGCTCCTTCTCTATTCGTCCCGTTCGGTCGAGCAGATCCTCTACCGGACCGAGCTCGAACGGCTTGCCACCACACCCGGTGCTCCCACGATCATTCACACGCTGACTCGCAGTGCGCCGCCTGGCTGGACCGGCGAGCAGGGGCGAATCGACGAGGCGATGCTCCTCCGCCGAGGAATTGCCGCGTCGCACAAACCCGAAATCTTCGTGTGCGGTCCGACTCCGTTCGTGGAAGCGGTCGCCGATCATCTTCTCCGGCTTGGCCACGCGGAAGCCAGCATCAGGACCGAGCGTTTTGGGCCCACGGGAGAAACGGCATGAGAGACGACGCAATGGTCCTCGATGGCAATGCAGCGTCCGGCGCGCTGGAATCGTTGTTCGCCTTCGAGGCGACGATGGCAATCGTTCGCTGCGGCACTTGCGGCGCCTCGGGTCCGCTCGCCGAACTTCGCTTTTTCGGTTCACCGCACGCGATGGTGCTGCGCTGCCGGCATTGCGACGCCGTCAACATCCGGCTTTTGGAAACCGACCGCACAATCAATCTCGATCTTGCCGGCACCGCTCGAATCGACATTCGTCGCACGGCCTGATCCGGCGCAGTCCCCATCCCGAGTCGATACGCTGCGCTCGCCCGGAACACTCACTCGATCATTTCGCGTGCGGTATCATCCAGCCTGTGTGCGCTGTCGTCCAAAGTTCGTCCGAAAGGCGGCGCAGCAATGGAAATGGCGCTAAACCGGGTGCATGTTCATTAGCAGACGGATGCGCCGTAAATACTTTGGTGCACTGCCAAGCAATTTCGAACATGTGGTCGTTTCCAGCGAAGTACTGTGTTGAACTTGATTTCAGATGATACTTCCAATTTCCGTTATGGAGTTGGGTATATTTCCAAGGCTGATCTGAAGTCATTCAACATGTTGCTGCTCGGCCAAGGGACGAGGCAGCCCGAATGTCATCAAAAACTTGCAACAGGACGTCCCGGTCAGCCAAAGGGATCTCAACATGTCGGGCGAGTGGCTCGCCGTCGCTCGACGATCGCTGGAACATGCTGATGAAGGCCGCACAGCACGGCGACAAAAGGGCCTACGACCGGTTGATGATCGAGGTCAGTCGGTGGCTTTTACGTTATTTTCACAAGCGGCTGCCACCGGCGGCGGCGGAGGACGCCACGCAGGAAGCATTGTTGGCAATCCATGTCCACAAGCTGGACTACCAGCCAGACGCGCCGATGACACCGTGGCTGAAAACGATAGCCCGGTTCAAATGGATCGACCAGCTCCGCGGGCATCTGCGCAGGCCGGACAGTCTTGCCGAGATTGAGGTCCCAGTTTCGGATCACGGCCCCGCGGTGCGGGCGGCAATCCTGCTCGAGCATCTGCTGGCCGAGGTCAAGCCGGCGCAGGCGCAGGTCATCAAGCTGGTCAAGCTGCATGGCGTGTCCGTGGAGGAGGCCGCGCGGGCCTCAGGGCAATCGCCATCGCTCGTCAAGGTCAACATCCACCGCGGTTTGAAACGCATCGGTCGATCGCTTGCCGAATGAGAAAGGCGACTACTCCACCTTCGATGGCGGGCTGATGGGATTACAAGCCCCACTCATCGCTCGGAAAACGATATGGTAATCGGCTGATTTCAACTCGTTCCGGCGGCGCTTATCGAGGTCGCGGTCTTGGGCATGACATGGCCTGTTACGCCAGGGGGAGGGCTCTTTGCCGCCCCGCGTCTCCGCTCGGGCAAGCACCGGCCGCCTCTTGAGCGACGCCGATGGTGATGAGCAACGCTTGGGCTGCCTCGATGCTAGCGCTTCGTCGCGCGATATCATGGCTTCGAACAGCAGGAAAACAATCGCGAAGCCGTGAAGGGGTGAAAGGGCTGTTCGGCGCGAGCAACTCGGGGTGGACGGCGGGTACCGTTACGCCAAGTGAAAGCCAACGACCGGGTTCACCCGCGCCCTGCGCGACAAAATGACCACCGCGGCGCCCTGCTGATTATCCTAGCGGAGCAATCGGGCGAAGCCTTTTCTGATGACAATCGCCTGCGCGATGTAACCGGCGCCGTCGCTGTTGCGAGAGTCGCACGAAACCCGGGCGCGGCACCGTCCGAAAGGAGCGCGGCATGACAGCGGACATCGTCAACAACGTCGCGATGAGCCGATACGAGTTGCCGATCACAGACGGTGCAGCAGCGGTCGCCTATTATGCAGAACAAAACGGCCTGTCGTGCTACGACATACCGAGGTTCCGTACGAATATGGTGGGCAAGGCATCACCACGCGGCTGGCGCAAGCCGTGTTCGAAAAACTCCGGGCCGAAGGGAAGCGCGTGATCGCGACCTGCCCGTTCATGGCGTCCTATGCCGCACGCAACCCGCAATATGTAGCGATGCTCGATGGTTGAGAAAAGACGGCGCATCCCGGGGGAGGGCGTATCGAGGTGAGCATCGTCACTGCAATTCATGGTGCCGACGAGATGCCGCGCTGGACCGAGTGGAAAGGCGACCCGGTGATCGCACCGAAGTGCGGTTTTGCCTGGATCGACGTGGTCGATCCGGCGGAGGAGGATATCGGCAGGCTGCAACGCGCCTTTGGCCTGCACGAGCTGGCGGTTGAGGATTCGATGAGCCCGACCCAGCTCGCCAAGGTCGATCTCTACGCGGACCATGTCTTCGTGGTGGCGAAAGCGGCTGAGCTTGGATCGTCGGCCATCGACTATGTCGATGTGGCCATCTTCCTTTCGGAAAAGCGCGTTATCACTGTCTGCCGCATGGAAACCGCCTTCGGACATCGCTTGCGTAGCAGGATCGACGGGATAGCGGCGCGCAATGCGAGAGGCCCCGAATATGTGGTCTATGAAGTTCTCGACCTGCTCGTCGACGATTATTTCCCGACCATCCAGATGATCAGCGACGAGGTGTTGCTGATGGAAAGACGGCTTCTCGACTATTCACTCGATCGCGACGAAATCGCCCGGATTTTCAAACTTCGGCGGGAGATGGTGCATTTCAAACATGTGCTCACTCGGATGAGCGATGTTTGCAACAAGCTCGCTGAGCTTGACATTCCCTGCGTTTCGGAGGGCGCAAAACCTTATTTTCGCAACGTCCTCGATCATCTCGTGCGAATTGACGCGATGAGCGCCGGGCTGATCGACGTGATCCGGGCGGCACTGGAAGCCAGCAGCCTGCTCGAACAGCAGCGCCAGTCGGCAATCACTCGCCAGCTCGCTGCCTGGGCGGGCATACTGGCGATCCCGACGGCTATTACCGGGTTTTACGGCATGAATTTCATCCATACACCGCAACCATTGCCTAGCTGGGGCGCGGCGGCGGTGCTGGGCGCGGTGGCGGCGGTCTGCGGCGTGCTCTACCGGCGCTTCCGACAGCTGGGATGGCTGCAATCCGACGACCGCACGACAAGGAGCGACGCGCGCCGCTGACGCGCGAGCCATCACCAGCGCGTCGGCTTGGGATTTCGCTCGTCGAAGCCCTTCTGGTGCCAATAAGGGTAGGCAGGTTCGCGGTGGCTCACCGCATCGAGTCGCTCGATCTGGTTTGCGCTCAAAGACCAGCCGATCGCGCCGAGATTGCCCTTGAGCTGCTCCTCGTTGCGGGCACCGACTACCACGTTTGCGACCGTTGGACGCGAGAGCAGCCAGTTGAGCGCGACTTGCGGGATGGTCTTGCCGGTCTCGCTGGCGATCTCCTCGAGCACATCGACCACGTTGTAGAGGAGTTCGGTGTCGACTGGCGGTCCGCCGACCGATCCGCCCGAGGCAATCCGTCCCGACTGGTCGGGCTGGCCGCGCCTGATTTTGCCGGTGAGGCGGCCCCAACCAAGTGGGCTCCACACCATCAGCCCGACCCCTTGGTCGAGCCCGAGCGGCATCAATTCATGTTCGTAATCGCGCCCCACCAGCGAGTAATAGCCCTGGTAGACGACGTAACGGGCGAGGCCGTATTTCTCCGACGTGGCGAGCGATTTCATCAAATGCCAGCCGGAGAAATTGGAGGCGCCGATATAGCCGATCTTGCCGCTGGTCACGAGGTCGTCGAGCGCGCGAAGCGTCTCCTCGACGGGAGTGAGCGCGTCGAAGCCATGCATGAAGTAAATGTCGATATGATCGGTGCCGAGCCGCTTCAGGCTGGCCTCGCAGGCGCGGACCAGGTGATAGCGCGATGAACCCATGTCGTTGGGACCGTCGCCTTTGGGAAAGGTCGCCTTGGTCGCGATCAGCACTTGGTCGCGCTTGCTCTTCAAGGCGGCACCAAGAATTTCCTCCGACGCGCCCTGGGAATAGATGTCAGCGGTGTCGAAGAAATTGACGCCGTGATCGAGGCAGATGTCGACCAGCCTGGTCGCTTCGTCGACGTCCGTTTGCCCCCAGCGCTGGAAGAATTCGTTGCTGCCACCGAACGTGCCGGTGCCGAAGCTGAGCAAGGGCACTTTCAGGCCCGAGCGGCCGAGCTGACGATATTCCATGAGAGCGATTTCCCTGGCTGGTGTGGACGAATGATGCAAACAGATGGGCGATGGCGGGGGGATTTCCACCCGATAGCGCCCACAAAATCCCGCAAAAATTTCAGCCTCGATAATTAGCCGGGAACAGAAGCTTCAACCCCTCGACCTTTGGACGATCGTTGACCAGGATATAAGGATAGGCCGGGTGCCGGGCGTAGAAGTTTTGGTGATAGATTTCCGCCGGGTAGAAGGGCTTCGCGACCTCGATTTGGGTCGCGATCGGGCGGGGAAAAACCCGGTCGGCCTCTAGCTGCCGAATGTAGGCGCGCGCAACACGTACCTGAGCGGGGTCTTGCGGGAACAGCGCCGAACGGTATTGTGACCCCGTGTCGGGGCCCTGCCGATTCACCTCAGTCGGATCGGCTACGACCGAAAAATAGATGCGCAGCAGATCGGCGTAGCTGACGATCGTTGGGTCGAAGACGACCTCCACCGATTCCGCGTGGCCTGTCCTTCCGGTCGAGACTCTTTCGTAATGCGCCGTGGCCGCCGAGCCGCCGGTATAGCCCGAGGTCGCGCTGACCACGCCTTTCACATGGCTGTACACGCCCTGGACGCCCCAGAAACACCCGCCGGCAAAAATTGCCGTTTCGCGATGCGTCCTCGCCGGGACGGTCACCGCGGGAACGGGCGTCTTGACCATTGCCCCGGCGGCCATCGCGGGAAATTGAGTGATGGCGAGAACGCCGACGGCGAGCACCGAGGCTGCGACGGCCATTTTGTGATACATGGGCTTGCTCCGTTTCCGCTCCCCTTCTGCATTCGTCGGCCCGAGCCGATTTGTTACGCCGCTTTGCCCAATTCTTTGGACCTGAGTGATGCACAGGGTTGGGCGTAAGGCGGCGTTGGAGTGGTTTCAGTAGCCGGCGATACCTATCTTGTGCCTGGGCCCCCTTTGGCGAGGCATCGATCCCGAGCGGCGCATCCGGGCCTGTAACCGCCAGGACTATCGTGCCGAGTCGAGTAGCGATTATGACGAACGCTTGCGAGGGCGATTGCTCCGGCGGGGCGATGCCGTTGTGCGAATGTGCACCCGGGCGCTGGATGAATTTGGAGGAAATCATGGCTGTTTACGAGAAGAGCGAAGCGGCGATCGCGAGCCTGTCGCCGGAGCAATATCGAGTCACCCAGCAGAGCGGGACCGAACGACCGGGAACAGGTGCCCTCCTCCACAACAAGGAGCCTGGCATCTATGTCGATATGGTTTCGGGAGAACCCTTGTTCGCCTCGTCGGACAAGTTCGAATCGGGCTGCGGCTGGCCGAGCTTCACCAAGCCGATCGAACCGGCGAATGTGAAGGAGCTCAACGACACCTCGCACGGCATGGTTCGCACCGAAGTGCGATCGCGGCACGGTGACAGCCATCTTGGTCATGTTTTCCCCGACGGTCCACGCGACCGAGGCGGCCTCAGATATTGCATCAACTCGGCGTCGTTACGCTTCGTGCCGCGGGCCGAAATGGAGGCGCAGGGCTACGGCGCCTATCTCGATCAGGTGGGAGAGGCGGCATGACGATCGAACGCGCCGTTCTTGCCGGCGGATGCTTTTGGGGCATGCAGGATCTTATCCGCAAGCTTCCTGGCGTCGTTTCGACCCGGGTCGGCTATACCGGCGGCGACGTGCCCAACGCGACCTATCGCAACCACGGCACCCACGCCGAGGCGATCGAGATAAGTTTCGACCCGGCTGAGATCAGCTACCGAGAGCTACTGGAGTTCTTCTTCCAGATTCATGACCCGACGACGCGCAACCGGCAGGGTAACGACGTCGGTACGAGTTATCGCTCGGCAATCTATTATGTAAACGAGGCACAAAAGGCGACGGCGCTGGATACCATCGCGGACGTCAACGCTTCGGGCTTATGGCCGAGCAGGGTGGTGACCGAGGTGGAGCCGGCTGGCGACTTCTGGGAAGCCGAACCCGAGCACCAGGATTACCTCGAGCGCATACCCTACGGTTACACCTGCCATTTTCCGCGCGCTAATTGGGTGCTGCCGAGACGCAACGAGGAGGCCGCCGCTTAAACCCCGCTTGCCGACGGCCGCGCCTTTCTCAAGCAGACTACCCGGTAATTGCCGGGCGACCGGTGCTGATCCGAGCGCGCCCGCAAAGTCGGCAATGACGGCGAGGAAGGCGCGCGCTCGTCGCTGAGCGATATTTGCGGCAGCGTCAAAATTCCGCTTTGGATACTATCGATCAAAGTGCGAGCTGAAGCCGCTTCCCCCCATGCTGTAACCGGGCTTTCGCCCACGACGAGACTTGGTGACCAGTTGCAGATTTGCCTGCGGCGGCATCCCACGTGGTTCCAAAGGGAAGGGAACGCAGATGGCCGGTTTTGAAGCTGTAAAAGAGCATATGGAAGTCATTGGCGCCGACGGGGTCCATGTCGGCGTCGTCGAACGCGTCGATGGCAATCGCATCAAACTGCTGAAGACCGATAGCGGCGAGGGCTCGCACAAGGGACATCACCATTTTATTTCGCGCGGCCTCGTCGCCGAGGTCGAGGGCGACAAGGTGCGTCTCAGCGCGAACGGCGATGTGGTAGTGACATTCGAGGAAGAAAAATAGCGCGCGACGTATGAAGGTTGTCGGACGCGCGGACGGTCTCCGACGATGGAATGGCTGGCGTCATTCAACTCATCATTTGATCTGGAGAATAGAGCGGCCGGAGCGTCGCTGATGCGCTGTATGCCATTGCCTTGGACTGGTTCGCCACGCACGTGAGGGCGAGGAATTTACACTGGTATGCAGCGGGCAGCCGTTTCCGGGACATATTGCCTGCTGCTCGACGCTTGCTTCGCCTGGCGCCCGTTTGAAGCGACCCACTAGGGCCTGGTACAAATATTTCTTATCGAGTCCGCGATGGCGAAAGCACGGCGCGGGGACGGCCGCCACCTTTAGGGAAGGTGAGTTGATGGGAGGGCGCGACAAGGTGGAGAGCGCTTCTCGCGACGCGGTCGTCGCCCCGACGAAAAAGGCGCTCGCGCTCTGGGCGACGGTACTCGGTTCCAGCGTCGCGATGATCGACATGACCGTCATCAACGTGGCTCTTCCCGCGATTGCGAAGGGGCTCGATGTCGATTCCGCCGGCGTCCAATGGACAGTCAACGCGTTCATGTTGCCGCTCTCGGCGCTGGTCCTGATCGGCGGCGCGCTTGCAGACGCTGCGGGGCGCAAGCGCATATTCCTGATCGGGCTGATCTTATTTACGCTGGCATCGGTCGGCTGCGCGCTGTCGCCTTCGCTTGGCTGGCTGATTGCCGCGCGAACAGGACAGGGGGTTGGCGCGGCGTTATTGTCGCCCGCTAGTCTCGCGATCCTGGGCGCCGACTTCGAGGGTGAAGAACGAGCCAGGGCGATTGGAACATGGGCTGCGGCCAGTGCCATCGCTGTTGCAGGCGGTCCGATTCTCGGCGGCTGGCTGGTTGACGCATTCGGCTGGCGATGGGTGTTCGCGCTGATCGTGCCGCCCGCCGCTGCGGCGGCCATCCTGGCCGCGGTTGGGATCAAGCGAGGTCGAGACCCCGAAGCGCCCGCACCCGATTGGATCGGCGGCGCGTTGGCGACTGCCGGGCTGGGATTGCTGATCTGGGGGCTCACTCTCGCAACGTCGGGCGGAGGGCATTGGTTGGCCTATTTCCTGGGCGGGATGATCGCAATATTGACATTTCTTTGGTGGGGAAGACGACAGGCCGACCGGGCAATGGTGCCGCTAGCGTTGTTCGGTACGGCGTGTTTCAGCGCACTCACCGTGCTCACCTTCCTGCTTTACGCCGCCTTATCCGGTATCCTGCTGTTGCTTCCATATTTGTTGATCTCGACGGGATGGCTTGCGTCATCCGCGGGAATGGCGCTGTTGCCTCTTCCAGTAATCATGGGTGCAGGTTCCCGTTTTGTAGGTGGTCTTTCAGAGCGGGTCGGTCCGTGCTGGTTGTTGATGTTGGGTCCAATCGTGGCCGGTCTCGGCTTTGCCTTGATGTCGACTTTTCCTGGGGGACAGATCGATTTCGTCGCCAATGTCCTGCCGGCGATGACGCTGGTTGGGATCGGCATGACGATGGCGGTGGCGCCACTGACGACGGCGGTGATTGCCGCGGTCGATCGGCACCATGCCGGTGCGGCCTCGGGCTTCAACAGCGCCACCGCGCGGATCGGGGGAATGGTCGCGGTTTCGTTGCTCGGCTTAGTGCTGACCGGCGGCGGCATTTCGATCGGGGGCTTCCATGCTGCAACGCTCACGGCCGGCGGTGTGTCGGTCATGGCGGGAATTGCAGGCTGGTTTTCCGCGCCCGAAAACAGGCATGGAGAATCGGAACGACCACCCGCCGCGCTGTAACAGCCGGTGGCGGGCCGCGAGCGTCGCGTCATAAATAAGTTTCGGCTTTCTTGTGATCGGCTTTGGACCCGGCGGCTAGGTCGCGGCCATTGGCACCTTCCAACTCGGCATGCGCGTCAGCTCGGTCGAACGCGGTCGCCGCGCGAGGCGATACTTGCCGCTTAGCTGTAACGAGCGTCGGAACCAGTCCGAGCTAGTGGTCGCCGCAACGCGGACCAAGCAACACGAACTGGAGATCAGCAATGTCCAAGGCCTTTCCTCTACCCAAACAGACTGAAGACATCATTCCGTCACTGGTCGAACGATTCAACTCGGGCGACGTCCGCAACCAGATGGCCATGTACGGGCCGGAGGCGGTGTTCATCGCGAATGATGGCCGAGTCGTTTCCGATCACGCCGAGATCGCCGCCATCATCGGGCGCGATATCAAGCTTGGTCTGGCGTTGAAAACCAACGTGCGTCACGTCTTCGTCGCCGACAATATCGCCCAGATTGTCCTGGACTGGTCCATCGAAGGCAAAGACCGCGACGGTCGGGAGGTGCGTCTCGGCGGCACGGCGTGCGACATAGCGCGACGCGGCGCCGACGGGTTCTGGCGGTACATAATCGACAACAATCAAGGAACCGCCGTGCGAAAGCCCGCCTGAGACGAAGGGATACGGCGGCCTTTCGTTCTTCGGAGGCGAAAGCAGGCAATTCGCCTCGGGCGGTGTTACGCAATCGCGGCTGATGAACGGCGGGGCGCCGACACTCTTCGAAGCCCCTCCCAATACCCCATCTTGGTCGCGGCGTTCAGGTGTCTTTCGCCGAGCGGCGCGACCATGTCTCGAAATTCGAACCGGCCGAGGCGCGTTTCTCCCAGCGACGCAAGCAAATGGTTTTCGAGTCGCTCGCGGAGCCCCAGCGGAAAATCGATCTTTTGTCTTCAGTCGGGGCGCTCCTCGCGAGACGAGGGACCGGTCGACCTGGGCGTTGGCCGCCAGAGATTGCGCTCCTTGTGAATATTCACGAAAATTTGAGAGCACCTTGAGAGCACCGTGAATGCGACGGTTGCCGTAACGTGGAGAGAAGAGTCGTCTCAGCGTTGCTTCCGTACCGTCAAAAAATCGTCAATTTCTCTATTGAATCAATCGTATCTGGCTGACATTAGCGCGGCCGGGGTGGGGGATCGTTTACGCGTTCGGCTGATCGACGCCGCCGTTTCCCGGCTCCATTCCTAGCTGAGCATCACAATGCGTCGTGGTCGCCGATGCGGGTGCTCGCCTACATCTGAAAAAGAGGACAAGAATGAAAACGATGTTTCTGTTCGCGCTGGCCGCGGGCCTTGCTACGCCCGTCGCCGCACAGACAGCGGTCAACGTATCCGGGCCACGCGTCGAAGCGCGGATCGGGTTCGACCACCCAGTGCTGACGCTCAAGGCGACCGACGGTACCGATAGCTACAAGGATTCCGCTGCCAAGAGCGGCGTTAGCTATGGCGGAGAGATCGGTTACGACTATGGGACCGATGGGATGATCGTCGGCGCCTATGCCGGGATCACCGGCGCGAGCACCGAGGACTGCAGCGAGATCTATGGCAGCGACAAAGCTTGCCTGAAGGCGGGGCGTGACATCACGCTGGGCATTCGCGGCGGCTATGTGCTGCGGCCAAACTCGGTCATTTACCTGAAAGGCGGCTATTCCAACGGTCAGGCCCGGCTTGGGTATGTCGATCGTGCCGATGCCAGCAACGACTTTCATATTCACGATAATCTCGACGGCTGGCACATTGGCGCCGGCGTCGAGCTAGGCCTTGGGGCGCATGCTTATGGCAAGCTCGAATATGTCTACACCGACTATAGCGGCTACAAGGCGGCGCTGGATGGTGCCTCTGCAAGCCTCGACCTTGCACGTCACCAGGTGACGGCGGGCTTGGGCTGGCGCTTCTGATAACAAGCGGGCCGGGGCTTCCCCGGTCCGCCTCACTCGGTCAGCGCAATCAGTTGCGCAAGACCATTAGCACCGGTCTTAGCCACGATTGCGGCGCGGTGATCCTCAATTGTTTTCGGGCTAAGGCCCAGCTCCGCGGCGATTACCTTGTTCGGATGGCCGCGCACTAGCAAATTCAAGACCTCGCGCTCGCGCGGCGTCAAGCTCATCGTACGCGCGATGTTGGCACGACGCCGGTGTGACCAGGCAACGCCCTCGGCGATCGCGGCCACCAAGCGGTCTTCGTCGATCGGCTTTTCAAGATAGTCGAGCCCGCCATAGCGGCGGATCGAGTCCACCGCGTTGGCGGTGGTTGGCCAGGCAGTCATGAAGACAATTGCGGTCGCGGGATCGATCGCGCGCAGCCTGTCGGCGAACCCGAACCCGTCGAGGTCGCCCATCATCACGTCGGCAACGACGCAGTCGGCCGGCGCGTCTTCATAGATCGCAAGGAGCGGGGTGGGGTCGAGGAATGGCTCGGCGGCATGACCGTGACGGCGAAGCAATCGTGCAACGCTGGCTGCGAGATCGTGGTCGTCATCGACGACATAAACCGTGCCCGGCTGGCTCATGGCAAATCCTCGGCGAGCGGCAGGGTGAGGATATGCGCAATCGATCCCGGCCGTTCGACGCGGCGCAGATGACCGCCGTGCGCTTCGATAATCGTGCGGGCGACGAGCAAGCCGACGCCCATGCCGTCGGTTGGAGCGCTAGCACTTTCCAGAGCGTTGGACACCCGGATGCGAACGGCACCGTTCAGTCGCTCGGCAACGATTTCGACCTCACGATTGGCGGTTGCCCGCACTGCGTTGCGCACGAGATTGACGACCGCCTGGGAAAGCTCGATCTCTTGCGCGAGCACGACAAGATCGGGATCGCCTGCAACGATCACCAGTTTTACGCTAGCCGCGCGCGCTTCGGGTTTCACCAGAGTTGCGACGGTGTCGATCAATGCCGCGATCTGCAGCGGCGAGGGATCGTCGACGGCGCGGCCTCCGAACCGGCGCAGGCGGCGCACCAAGGTGGCAAGCGCCGCCGTTTTCCGCTCGATCAGCAGTGCCCCATCGTGCAGTTCGCTTGGAACACCGGGCGACGAGGCGCTGATCCCGGCGAGATGGCGTGCCTCGATCGCCAAGGTGGATAACGGCTGGCTGATCTCGTGAATGACCGCGACCGACATTGCGCGAAGGGTCTTGAGGCGCTCGGCCTGAAAAAGCAGCCGGTCACGCCGGGCCAAATCGGCCCGGGCTTGAGCGTCCGCGTCCGCAAAGCTGCCCGCGAGATAGCCGACCACTGCTATCGCCGAAAGGCCCATGTGCAACGAAAGCGTCGCGCCGAGCGCCGCAAGTTCCGCGGTGCGCGGCAGCACGACGAGTGCTGTAGCAAGGATTGCGCACCACACTGCGGCTCGGCCGAAACGCAGACCAATCCAAGCTACGGCGAGCAGCACGGGAGTCATCTGTCGTCCAAGGCCGATGTAATCGAGCGCCCACACCAGCGCCGACGCAATTGCCAACACCGCAGCGCCTTCAATCACCGCTCCGAAGCGGGGCCTGGTCAGCGCCGGTCGTTCGCCATGCTCGATCGTGTCGGCGAGCCACAGCAACGGCGGTGCAATCATCAGAACGCCGAGAAGATCTCCAACCGTGAAGACCGCCAGCGAACCGACGACTTCGGCTGGACTATCGACGCGAGTGAAATCGGGTCGCAGGAACACCGTTGGCAGCGACAGCACCATCGCGACGAATGGCGCCAGCGCGGAGGCGAGCCCAAGCGGCATCGGTGGCGTGGTGAAACGAGCGCCTTTGGTACGGTTGGCGAGATACTGCACCGCACCGACGGCGATTCCATATCCGATGCCGGGGCGCATGATGCTCCAAACTTCTTGCGGCCAATCCGCGCCGGCGGCGGCAACGACTCCGGTGACCAGCTGCACGGTCAACTCAGCGAGCACGATCCAGCCCGTCGCCCGGGCGCCCCGCCGCCACAGCACCGCAAAGCGCAAGCCAGCGGCCGGATACCACAAGGAATAAAAGCCGCTGCCGCCCCAGATCGCAGCCACTTGGAACAGTATATAAAAGCCGAGCGCATAGGCCGGCAGCCAAGCCGCGCCGCGTAATGTCCAGATGCCCATCGGCCTCGGCGTGGCCGCGCTTCTTGTGTTGATTGCCCCCGCAGTCATGGTTGGCATGTTGGCGCATGCGATTTTGTACTCCAAGCAGGGAATTTCCCGGGCCCGATCGCCAAGACCGGGATGTTTCCGGGTTTTTTCCGGATAACTGGGCACGTGCCGATCAGGCATGCCGCACCGCGTCGCCGGTCAGTGGGTCGGCGGTAGGGGCGCGCAATCCGTCGGCTCGTTCCGATGGGTTCTGTCACATCGGCATGGCTTGCCTGCCTCGAACCTTGAACGGGGGTACGCGCAGATGATTCGATTTTGCCCGCCGCACTGCTCGTGTTGGTGTCCACCGGCGCGATCGCGCAGGCGTTCAAGCCAATCGTTGCGGTCTTCAGCACGAAGGACCTGACCAACCATGGCGAGGCCGACGTGCTGTCGGTGATGATCGAGACGGTGATTTGCATGCCCGGGCGCCTTTCCGACGATCGAGCCGCGTTCGCTCGAGAGGGATCGTGCGCCGGCGCCAACGGTGATCACCGTCGCCCCCTCGAAGCGACGTCAATATGCGATTGGCTGCGCTGAGCGGCGCAGCCGCAGCTGCACGAGACCGCTCGCATTGCGAATGGTCGAATGCCCCCCGGGCGGCGACGCGACCCCGCCGCCCGGGTTGGCATCTTTTGTTCCCACCTGGTCCGGGGCCGCGCCTCAGCAGCTCAAGTGCTCAACGAAGGTCGCGCCGTCGCCGAATAATTGGGCGATTGAAAAAGGCGGGAAGGTGATTCCGGAGCGCGGCCAAATCGCGATCATCGCTGCTCGGGAGCCGGCGCACGGATAGTTCGGGCCCTTCGGCTATTTCAGGAAGGGCCTGCCTTCATGGGCAACGAGAAGATCATGCATGTCGGACGCGTGCTCCTCTTCGTCGGCAAGAATATGCTCGAGCATGACGCGTGTCGTCGGATCATTGTCGCCGAAATAGCGGATCAGTTCCTGATAATGCTCGATTACCAGGCGTTCCGCGACGAGATCGTCCTTGATCATCTGCACGAGATCGCCGCCCTCGCCATATTCGGTCGCCGCCCGGCTCGCGAGGCCCTCGGGATCGAGATTGGGTACGCCGCCGAGCTGATCGATCCGCTCTGCCGCCATCAGCATGTGACGATGCTCGCTCTCGGCGTGCTCGGCAAATTCTTCGGCGACGCTCTTACTGTCGATTCCCTCAGCTGAAATGGCATGCATGCGGTAGCGAAGGACACAGACCAGTTCGGTCGCGACTACGGTCTGGAGCAGCTCGATCGCTTGATCGACGTCCCCCTTGTAGCTCGGCATCACCGCGCCATCGTCGAGCGACTTTTTCGCGCGTGCGCGCAAGCTCTTGACGTCGGTTAGGAATGCGGAGTCCTTCTTCGCATTTGGGATCATTGCTTTCCTCCGTTCATTTCGATCCTAGAACAAGCCTATCGATGTGCTACGAGCGAGGAGGGTCAAGGTTCCTCCTGTCGGCATGACCGCCTTCGCCGAGAGCCTAGCCCGCCCGAAATGATCGCGCCGAGCTTCTTCGCTTGTTGCAAAGAATGCAGGAGCGAGCCGCCGAATGCGGGGCGAGGAAATCGGGATTTTGGACGCTTTATACGACGAACAAGGGCCCAGAGCCTGGGCCCGGGCGACCCTTCCAATTTCTCGCTAGATTGGGCTTGATCTCGCTGCCTTACCCCTGTAGAGGCGCGCCTTCGGTTTTTGGTTGAACAAGCAAGAGGCGGCCTTTCAGCCGTCGCCCTGGCCTGCGGCCAGCGTGGCGATTGGGAGAGCTTCCCCGCTCTTTCGCATCGGTAGGGTTATGGAAACGCAGAATATCCGCATTCGCTTGAAGGCGTTCGATCATCGTGTGCTCGATCAGGCGACCGGCGACAT
>Ga0164242_10000300_pt1 | contig 61713 bp, 48 predicted proteins | sample OricomgcompostMG_FD_108783 | JGI IMG/M metagenome (GOLD analysis project Ga0164242, IMG submission 108783) | Miracle-Growth compost microbial communities from Emeryville, California, USA - Original compost - Miracle growth compost (MG) ...
CGGGCGCGAGCCGTGCGGCACGCGACTGCCGCCGTCGCCCCGGTCGCGATGCCGTCATCGACGATGACCGCGGTCCGCCCGTGCAGGTCGAATGCGGGGTGCGCGGCGCGGATGCGCGCGACGCGGCCGTCGAGCACCTCCCGCTCCCGAGCCTCCACCCGCGCGAGCTCGTTGCCGCCGATCCCCAGTCGAGCCATCAGCCGTTCATCGACGAATCGCGCGCCGCCCTCCCCGATCGCCCCCATCGCCACTTCGGGATGGAACGGCACGCCCACCTTGCGCACGACGATGACGTCGAGCGGCGCGCCGAGCGCCCTCGCGACCCCGGCCGCGACGGGCACGCCGCCGCGCGGGAGACCGAGCGCGACGACCGGGCCGTCGATGCGCTCGCGCGCGAGCCGCTCGCCGAGGAGGCGGCCCGCCTCCTGCCGATCCGCGAACATGTCGGGGATGTCACCGGCAGCTGGATCTCGAGGCTCCATGGGGCCACGATCGTCTCGCGGGCTGGACGTCGGCAGTACGCGAAGCACGGCGGCCGATTCGGCGAGACCCGGGCGCGAACAGCCGAGCCGGATGAATCAGCGACGCCATTCCTCGGCCTCGGCGCGGATCCGCATGCCGTGTCCCGGTCTGCCGGCATCCGGCGCCAGCGAACCTGCCGCGTCGAGGGGAAGCACGTCGTCGAAGAGCATCTGCTCGATCCGGACGTGGTCATGGAAGTACTCGAGATGCCGGCAGTTCGCCGCCGCGACGGCGACGTGCGCACTGAGCCGGGGCGCGCAGTGCGCCGAGATCTCCAGGCCGCGAGCGGCCGCGAGCCCTGCCGCCGCGAGCCAGCCCGTCACCCCGCCGCAGCGAGTCACGTCCGCCTGCAGGCAGTCGACGGCCTCCGCGTCGAGCAGGGCCGTGAAGTCCGTGATGCGCCAGCCGTATTCGCCCGCGGCGATGTCGGCGCGGCTCCCCATCCGCACGGCAGCGAGGCCATGGGGATCGTCGGAGGAGACCGGCTCCTCGAACCAGCTGACGCCCTGGTCGCGAAGCGCGACTTCCACGCGACGTGCCTGCCCCACGCTGTAGCCGCCGTTCGCGTCGACGAAGAGGCCCGCGCGGTCGCCGATCGTCTCGCGGACGACGCGCACCCGGGTGAGGTCGCGCTCGACCGCGGTGCCACGCGACTCTCCGATCTTGATCTTCACATCCCCGATGCCGTGCTCGAGCCAGCCGTCGAGCTGACGGCGCATCGTCTCCTCGTCGTAGCTCGTGAAGCCGCCGCTGCCATAGACCGGGACCGCGTCCCGCACGCGACCGAGGAGGGAGGACAGCGCGATCCCGAGCCGGCGGGCCTTGAGATCCCAGAGGGCGATGTCGACCGCCGAGAGCGCGGCTGCCCCGATGCCGGTCGCGCCCGCGTTCCGCAGCGCCCGGCGCATGGCGGCATGGGCCGCAGGGATGTCGAGACCGTCCCGACCCACCACGACCGGGGCCAGCAGCTCATCGATGACGCCCGCCGCGGCGCGAGGCGCATACGTCCACCCGAGCCCCTCCTCGCCCGCTTCGCGCAGCCGCACCGCCACGACGGTGGTGCGGTCCCATTCGAACGTGCCGTCCGCCTCCGGTCGGTCCGTCGGCACGACGTAGACGCTGACGAGCGCCGATTCGATCGACATCTCAGCGGCGCAGGACCGGCCGGTGGTCGAGGGCTCGCTCGATCGTCTCGTCGGCCACGCGATCGGCATCCGGACGGTACCCGGGCAGGTCGCGCTCCGGCCGAGGACCGAACTGGAGTCCCGCGATGCCGGCCGCGAGGACCTCGGCGAGGTGCACCGCCCGGCGCCCCGGGCCGATCTGCTCGAGCTGGGTGCGACAGCTGAACCCGTCGGCGAGGATGAAGGCATCCTCGTCGGCCTCGCGCGCCCCCGGCAGGTACTGGTGCTCGGCCGCCGCGATCGAGACGTCGAGGTGTCCCGCCTCGAAGCCGAAGTTCCCCGCGAGACCGCAGCAGCCCTCCAGCGTGCGCACGTCCATGCCGGCTCGCCGCATCAGTCGCTCATCGGCCTCGAATCCGAGCACGGCGTGCTGGTGGCAGTGCGGCTGGACGACCGCCGGCCGGTCGACGCTCGGCGGCGTCCAGTCCGGCGTCGCCTCGAGGAGCTCCGCGAGCGTCCTGGTCCGGTCCTTGAGCAGCGCGACATTCGGATCGCCGGGGAGGAGATCGGGACCGTCCGAGCGGAAGACCGCCCCGCAGCTCGGCTCGAGCACGACGACCGGGGTGCCATCAGCGATTCGCGGCGCCAGCGCGGCCGCGGTCCTCGCGAGGATGCGCTTCGCGTCGTCGAGCTGGCCCGTCGAGATCCAGGTGAGGCCGCAGCACAGCGGCATGGCCGGCGATTCGATGCGGTACCCGGCGTCCTCGAGGACCGCGACGGCGGCCTGGGCGACGTGAGGGTGGAAGTGGTTCGTGAAGGTGTCGGGCCAGAGGATGACGCGTCCGCGAGTCGTCGGGACGGTGCGCCGATGCGCGCGGAACCAATCGATGAAGCGGTGGGAGGCGAATCGCGGCAGCGGCCGGCCCGGATCGATGCCCGCGATGCGCTTCGCGAGCGGCGCGAGACCCGGCAGTCGGCCGAGGCGGTTGACGAGCTCCGGTGCGAGCCGCGCGACCCGGGCCCAGCGGGGCAGCCAGCCCATCGAGTAGTGCGCAGCCGGCCGGATGCGACCGTCGTAGTGGTGCGCGAGGAATTCGGCCTTGTAGGTCGCCATGTCCACCTGCACCGGGCAGTCCGACTTGCAGCCCTTGCAGGACAGGCAGAGATCGAGCGCGTCTCGGACCTCCTCCGAGCGCCAGCCATCGGTGATGGGCCCGCCCTTCGCCGGCCCGTTGACCATCTCCCAGAGGAGGCGGGCACGTCCGCGCGTCGAATGCTCCTCCTCTCCCGTCGCCCGGTAGGACGGGCACATCACGCCGCCGGAATGGCCCCGGCAGTTCCCGACGCCGACGCACCGCAGTGCCGCCCGGTCGAAGCGCCCCTCGTCATCCGGGTACGAGAAGTGCAGCTCGACATCGACCTTCGGACGGTAGTCGGCGCCCAGGCGGAGATCGGTGGTGGTCCCGAGCGGCTCGCTCTGCGCGGAGACGACCTTGCCGGGATTCATCCGGTCCTCGGGGTCGAACGCGCGCTTGAGGCGCCGGAATGCGGACATGATGCGGTCGCCGTACATGATCGGCAGCAGTGAGCCGCGGGCCTGCCCGTCGCCGTGCTCTCCGGAGAGCGAGCCGCCGTACCGCGTCACCAGCCTGGCCGCCTCGTGCACGAAGCGGTCGTATCGCTCGATGCCCTGCTCCGTGGTGAGGTCGAACGGGATCCGGCAGTGGACGCAGCCCTGACCGAAGTGCCCATACAGCGAGACATGCTCATATCCGTACCTGTCGAGCAGCCCCGAGAAGTCGCGCAGATACTCGCCGAGCCGCTCGGGGGCGACCGCCGCGTCCTCCCAGCCGGGCCAGGTGTCGGGGCGGTTCGGCATCCAGGCCGTCGCGCCGAGCCCGCGCTCCCGGACCTCGAGGATCTGCTCCTGCCGCTGCGGATCGTCGATCGCACGCGACGTGGGCCGCGGTTCGCGGTCGGCGAGGGCGTCGACGAGCGCATGCACCCGCCGATCCGCGTCGTCCTGATCCTCGCCGGGCATCTCCACGAGCAGCCAGGCCCCGCCCTCGGGGAGCAGATCGAGCGCCACCGACCGGCCCTTGCTCCGCTCGTTGTCGATGAGCACATCGTCGAGGCCCTCGATGCTGATCGGGCGGTGCGGCACGACGGCGGATGCGGCATCGCCGGCGTCCGCGATGCTCGGGAAGCCGAGCAGCAGGATCGTCTTCGCCGCGGGGACGGGGACGAGCTCGAGCTCGGCGTGGAGGATCGTCACGAGGGTCGATTCCGAGCCGACGAGCGCCCGGGCGACGTCGAAGCCGGCCTCGGGCAGGAGCGAGTCGAGGTTGTAGCCGGAGACCCGACGCGGGATGTCCGGGAAGCGCGCGCGTATCTCCTCGCCGTACTCGGCGGCGATCGCCTGCAGCTCGCCGTAGAGCGCCCCTCGCGCACCTCCCGCTGCGGCGATGTCCGCGAGCTCGTCGTCGCCCGTCGGGCCGACCCACATGCGTTCGCCGCCGTAGGTGAGGATCTCGAGACGGGCGACGTTGTCGACCGTCTTGCCATAGGCCTGGGCCGTCGAGCCGCACGAGTTGTTGCCGATCATGCCGCCGATCGTGCAGTGCGAATGCGTCGCCGGCTTCGGCCCGAACATCAGGCCGTGCTCGGCGAGGGCGGCATTGAGCGTGTCGAGCGGGATGCCGGGCTCGACGACCGCGCGCCGCGCGGCGACGTCGACGGAGACGATGCCGTCGCAGTGCTTCGTCCAGTCGATGACGACCGCCTCGTTGCAGCATTCGCCGGCAAGGCTCGTGCCGCCGCCCCGGCTCAGGACGGGCGCGGCGTGCCGAGCGCAGATCTCGACCGCTCGGGCGCCGTCGTCGACCGTCAGCGGGATCACGACGGCGATCGGCACCTGCCGGTAGTTGGACGCGTCGGTCGCATACGCGCCGCGGGATCCGCGATCGAATCGCACCTCGCCGTCGACCTCCGCCGTGAGCTCGGCGGCGAGCGCCGACCGGACTCCGAAGCGGCGCCCTGTCGGCATCGTCCGGGACGAGCTCGGCATCGACATGAGGGACCTCCCGATCGTCGCAACCCCCCGCGAACGAACGGAACCACGATTCGGGACCGGCCGGGAAGGGGGTTGAGCCGTCTCCGTCCCCTTCGCATAATGCCTCGATGCTCGCGATCGACGGCTTCCCTGTCTGGTTGAACGCCGTCGCCATCGGATCCCTGGTGCTCGCGCTCGGATGCTCGGTGTTCGTCGCCGTCGACGTGGTGCGCCGGCCTCCGCGGATGCGGGTGATGGCCGTCGTGTGGCCGCTGACCATGCTCTTCGGCAGCGCGATCTGGCTGGCGTTCTACCTCCAGCGGGCACGGGCCGGCGTGCGGCAGGACGGACGCGGGCCGGCCGAGCGGCGCGCCGACCGGGGCGGTGCGGAACAGGCCGCGCACGGGCACCCCGCATGGGTCTCGATCGCGATCGGCACCTCGCACTGCGGCGCGGGCTGCGCGCTCGGGGACCTCGTCGCCGAGTTCGCGGTCGCCGCGCTGCCCGCGCTCGCAACGATCGTCGGCTGGGGTGCGCTCTACCGACAGCACATCTTCGCCGTCTGGATCTGGGACTTCGTCCTCGCCTTCCTCATCGGCATCGCCTTCCAGTACTTCGCGATCGCGCCGATGCGGCGCCAGGGCCCGGCGGCGAGCCTCCGCGACGCGCTGAAGGCGGATGCCGCCTCGATCCTCGCCTGGCAGATCGGGATGTACGGCGGCATGGCGATCGCCCAGTTCGCGATCTTCCGGCCGCTGCTCGGCGGCGAGGCGACCCCGTTCACGCCCGTGTTCTGGTTCGCGATGCAGCTCGCGATGATCCTCGGATTCGCCTGCAGCTACCCCGTCAACGCGCTGCTCATCCGCCGTGGCGTCAAGGAGGCGATGTAGCGCACCCGGCCGACCGGTCGGCCGACCATCACTCCTTCTGGCCGGGCTCATCCCCGTTGAGGTGCAGCGCGCCCTTCGTGCGCTCGACCGCCTGGACGAAGAGGGCCTCGGCCGAGTCGACGATGGTCCCCTTGCGGAGCGGGTCGCCGTGGGCGAGGGCCTTGAGCGTGTTGTTCCGGTACTCCTTGCTGATCTTCGGGGGCAGCGGCGGCGCGTTCCGGGTGACGCGGGCGTCGATGAGCGTGACGCCGTCGTGGGCGAAGGCCGCATCCCATGCGGCGCCCACGTCCTCGTCCCGGTCGACGCGAATGCCGCGGAAGCCGAGCAGCTCCGCCCAGCCCGCATAGTCGACGTCCTCGACGTCCTGCGCGACGCGCCACACCGGGTTCGCATCCTCCGTGCGCATCTCCCACGAGACCTGCGAGAGATCGCCGTTGTGCACGACGAGGACGATGAACTGCGGATTCGACCAGCTGGCGCAGTGCTTCTTGACCGTGATCAGCTCGTTCATGCCGAGCATCTGGAACGCGCCGTCCCCGATCGTGCAGATCACCGGGCGATCGGGATACGCGAACTTCCCGGCGATCGCGTAGGGCATGGCGGCGAACATAGTGGCGAGCCGCCCCGACAGGTCGCCGCGCATCCCGGGGCGCAGCCGGATGTGCTGCGCGTACAGGTTCGCGGTCGTGCCGGCGTCCGTCGTCACGATCGCATTCGCCGGCAGTCGCTCGTTCAGCTCGAAGTAGAGCCGACGCGGGTTGCCCCCGTCCGGATAGCCGAGCATCGCCTGCGCATGCATCTCGCGCTCCCAGCCGACCCATTCCTCGGCGATCCGCTCCTGCCACGAGCGGTCCTCCTTCTGGACGAGGAGCGGGAGCATCGCCTCGAGCGTCGCGCCGACGTCCCCCCAGAGGTTCACCTCCGTGGGGTAGCGGACGCCGAGCTGCTCCGGGCGGATATCGACCTGGATGCCGCGCGCCTGCCCCGTCGCGGGGAGGAACTCGCCGTACGGGTAGTTCGTGCCGAGCATGACGAACGTGTCGCAGTCCTCGATCTGATGGAGGCTCGGAAGGGTGCCGAGGAGTCCGACCTGCTGGGTGTGATACGGGACGTCGGAGGGGATGACGTCCTTCCCGCGCAGCGCGGTGATGATGGCGGCGCCTGCGCGCTCGGCCGCCGCGAGCACGAGGTCGGTCGCGTCGCGCGACCCGGCGCCGACGAGGAACGTGACCTTCTCGCCCTCGTTGATGATGTCGGCGGCCTGCCGAATCTGGTCGATCGGCGGGGTGAACCCCGCTGAGGCGGGGGCGTCGCTCGAGCGCGAGACCCAGTGAGCCGCGGCCGGGGCTGTCGCATCCATCGCCTGGACGTCGTGCGGGAGGACGACCACGGCCGGCTGCCGTCGCGCGATGGCGATGCGGAAGGCGGTGTCGATCACGGCCTGGGCCTGCGCCGGCGACACGACGGTCTGCACATACGCGGCGACATCGGCGAAGACGCGCTCGAGATTGCTCTCCTGCTGGGTCCGCGTCCCCAAGGCGTCGAGACCCTGCTGGCCGACGAAGGCGACGACCGGGCAGTTGTCCATCTGCGCGTCATAGAGCCCGTTGATCAGATGGAAGGCTCCCGGACTCGACGTCGCGACGCACACGCCGACCTCGCCCGTGAACTTCGCGTGCGCGGTCGCGAGCAGCGCCGCGACCTCCTCGTGGGTCGGGCGGATGTACTCGAGCCCCTCGTCCTCGCGGTCCGCCTTGCCCAGGGCGCCGTCGAATGCGCCGATGCCATCCCCCGGATAGCCGTAGACCCGCGTCACCCCCCACGCCTTGATCCGCTCGACGACGAACTCGCTCACCGACTTGGCCATGCCAGTCCCTTACCCGGATCCGCCAGGGGCATTCACGGCCGCCGGCGGCGCTTCGCCGCCTGCTGCGTCAGAGGGCGCTCGAGCGAGGAAGAGGCCGGGCTCCCGTGATCGATGGGAGCCGGCCTCTCGCAAGTGCGCCCTCTCGGGCTCGAACCGAGGACCCGCTGATTTGGGGTAGGCCAATCTTCGGGAAGGCGGCGCCGAGCTGGACCTCGGTCATACCGCGACCGGATATCCGGGAACGACTGAGAACAGGGATCAAATAGCACCGATATCGGCGAGGCGCGCAAGTTCGCCGGGGTCTACGCCGAGCCAGTCGTGCCACACCGCCGTGTTGTGCTCGCCGAGATCGGGGGTGCGGACCTTCGGTCGCGGAAGCCGCCCGTCGATGCGGAATGGCGCGATCGGCATCCGATACCGTCTTCCATCCGGATCCCTCCCCTCGATGAACTCGCCGCGGGCCAAGAAATGCGGGTCCTCGAGGATCTCCAGACTGCTGTAGATCGGTGCGATGGGGATTTCGGCCGCATTCAGTGCGGCGAGGACGTCGTCCCGGTCCTGGGTGGCGATCCAGTCCTTCAGAAGGTCATTCGCCGTCTCGACAGCGCCCCGCCAGTCGGCAGTATCGAAGGCCTGCGCGCGCGGGTCGGTCGAGTGCGCCGCGAGGAAGTCCATGACGCGCTGCTGAATCCCTCTGGCGACGACCGAGTAGGCCACCCATTTTCCGTCGCGGCAGAGCTGGGCATCGCGAAGCGAGCGATTCCGCCCTGTCGATGGAATCCAGGCGAGCTGGTTGCCGCGGCGCTCGACCGACATGCCCATCAGATCCGATTCGATGATGGTCGGCCCCATTTGATAGAGCATCGCTCCGTAGAGACTGATGTCGATCTCGGCGCCGCGCCCTGTCCGCTCCCGCGACCACAGCGCCATGAGCGCGGCGCTGAGGCCTGCGAAGCCGGTCATCACGTCCGCGATAGGGATGCCCGGCAGCGCGGGCGGCCCCTCGGGGTCGCCCGTGACGTAGGGCAGGCCGCCCATCGACTCCGCGATGGTCCCGTATCCGGGCCGCGATGAATACGGTCCCGTCTGCCCGAATCCCGAGATGCGGAGCATCACGAGCCGCGGGTTGATCGCAGAGAGCTCGGCATACGACAGTCCCCACGACTCGAATCGGCCCGGGCGGAATCCTTCGATGAGCACGTCGGCCTTCGCGATGAGCCGCTTGAAGAGCTCTGCTCCCTCGGGCGTCGACAGCTTGCAGGTGATCGACTCTTTGTTGCGGGCGTAGAACCGCCATAGCGACCAGTTCGGCCCGAGGCCGCTCCGCGCGCTGTCGCCGGTGCCGGGCTCCTCGATCGTGAGCACGCGGGCGCCGTAGTCGCCGAGCAGAGTGCCTACCATTGGGCCCGCGATGACGGAGGCCGCGTCGATGACCACGAGGCCGCTCATCGGCGCCGGGACGTGCTCTCTCGTGTTGTCGGTCACTGTGCTCCTCCGTTGTTGCTCATTGCTTGCCGTCGATCGATGCTTCGACCGCTGTGACCAGGTCGACTCAACGCCCGACCTTCCCGAAGACCGCCCCAAGCTGCTGGATCACGAACGGGCGGAGCGCGAGCACCCCGCCGACGATCGCAGCGATGCCGAGGAGGAACATCCAGAAGCCGGCCCAGCTCCCGCTCTCGTCGCTTCCCCAGAACATGTGGTTCAGATTCCGCAGCGCTCCGGTCGCGAGCACGAGAATCAGATGCACGGCGATGAACAGGAGGAAGTAGAGCATCACTGGGAAGTGGATCCTCCGGGCAGTCTCGACCGGATAGACCCTCGACAGTCTCGCGGCGCGCGTGGGCCAGAACGGGCTCATGCGGAGGCCGCTGACGGCAGCGAGCGGCGCGGCGAGGAAGATCGTGACGAAGTAGGCGAGGACCTGGAGCGCGTTGTAGTTCGTCCAGCCGTCCTCCGCCGGCCACGAGAGGCTGAGGTACTGCAGGGCCGCGGAGAGCGCGTTCGGGAAGACGTCCCAGCTCACCGGCACGACCCGCGCCCATTGCCCGGTGGCGAAGAGCAGGATCCAGAACACGACGCCATTGGCGAGCCAGAGGATGTCGAGGAATACGTGGACGAAGACCTCGATCGAGATCTTCGTGCCGCGACCGGACCTGGGCTGCCACATCGCAGACGGCTTTCGCTGCGTTCGCACCATCCAGCCGGTCTTGATGATCAGGACGATGAAGAACGCATTGAGCCAGTGCTGCCACTGCACCCAAGCCGGCTGGCCGACGGGCACCCAGTCCGGCAGCTCCGACGTACCGGGGAACGTCGACAGGAAGGCCGCACCCGCAGACGACCCGAAGAGGAGCATCCGGACGATCAGCACCGCGGCCGAGGCGACGACGATGAGGAGCAGGGCCCCCGCGAGGATCGCGGCGAGCACGGGAACCGCGTCGACGGTCCCCAGGGGCCCCCTCCTGCCTCGCCTCTTGACCGGGGCCATGTGCAGCGGCGCGGCGGATGGCGTCGTCATCGGGATCGTGACCGGAACCGTCTCGGAGACGGAAGGGAGGTCTTCCCTCGGCATCGCCGCGACCCCGAGTCCCTGCCGGCGTCCGATCGGCGAGGCGACCGGCGCCTCGCGAGCAGCCGCCGCCTGTCCCAGTCCCACGCGACGACCGGGAGGGGCGGCGGGACTCCGAGGCGAGGCAGTAGCAGAAGGAGCGCCGAAAGCCGCGGCGGGCGGCACTCGTCCGGTCCCAGGCGACGCATCGCGGGCCTCGGGAGCCGACGACATCACGGCCGTCGAAGCGGACGCCGCCCGCGACTCGATGCGGCCGGGGATCGCCATACCGGCGGGCGGCCACGGCTCGCCCGCCACTCGTCGAGGGAGCCCCCTGCGCTGCTCCGGCATCTAGTCAGCCTCGCGACTTCAGCACATCGATGGCCTGCGGCACGATCTTGAACAGATCGCCGACCACGCCGAAGTCCGCGATATCGAAGATCGGGGCCTCGGCGTCGTTGTTGATCGCCACGATCGTCTTCGCCGTCGACATGCCGGCGCGGTGCTGGATCGCGCCGGAGATCCCGACCGCGATGTAGAGGTCGGGCGACACCGTCACGCCGGTCTGGCCGACCTGGTACGAATGCGGGACGAAGCCGGCATCGACAGCCGCGCGCGAGGCGCCGACCGCGGCGCCGAGCACGTCCGCGAGCCGCTCGACGAGATCGAACTGCTCCTTCGAGCCGACGCCCCTGCCGCCGGAGACGACCCTTTTCGCTCGGCGGAGATCAGGCCGCGAGCCGCTCTCCTCCGCAGGGGTGAAGGATTCGATCGCCGCAGCGGGCCCGCTCGGATGCGCCGGATCGAGCATCATCACAGCCGGCGCCGCAATGGGAAGGGCCCGCTCGGCGATCGCTCCGGGCCGCAGGGTGACGACCGGTGCGCCGTAAGTGGCTGCGGAATCGACCTGGTAGCTGCCTCCGAACACCGAATGGTGCGCGATGACGCCCTCCGGGTCGGTCGCGACCGCGATGACGTCGACGAGCAGGGCGCGTCCCGTTCGTACAGCGAATCGCGCCGCCGCCTCTCGGCCGTCGACCGTGTGCGCCGCGAGGACCGCAAGGGGGTCGCGCACTTCCGCCGCCAGCGCGAGGGCATCGACCAATCCGGTGACGACGCCCTCGGAGGTCGGGACGAGCACGACTTCGACGGCCCCGGCCGCACCGGCCGCCGCGGCGAGTTCCGCACCCTCCGTCGCGGCAGGGACGGCGATGACCCCGACCGGGGAGCCGATCAGGGATGCCGCGCCGAGTATCTCGGCGGCGTTCGGGGACAGACCGCCCCCCGGACCGGTCTCCAGCAGCGTGAGGACGAAATCGGACACGACGACTCCCTAGGCGAGGTTTCGGGCGATCAGGTATTCGGCGAGCTTTCGGCCGCCATCGCCGTCGTCGACGACCTTGGTGCCGCCGAGGCGCGCGGGACGTTCCCGCACGGCGATGACGATGGAGCGCGCGACGCTCACTCCGGCGAGATCCGCACCGAGCTGCGCGGCCGAGATCGTCTCGACCGGCTTCTTTCTGGCGGTCATGATGTCCTTGAACGACGGGAACCTCGGATCCGGGACCGCCTCGGTCACGGACGCGACCGCCGGCAGGCTGCTGGAGACGACTGCACTGCCGCTGTCGGTCACGCGAACGCCGCGGACGAGGAAGCCATCGGACTCGATGGCCGCGAGATTCGTCACATGCGCGACGCCGAGGTGCTCCGCGAGCATGGCGCCGAGCACACCGCCTCCGCCGTCGGTCGAGACGTTCCCGGTGAGCACGAGGTCAGCGTGCAGAGTCCGAAGCGCTGCGGCGAGCACCTCCGCGGTGAGTGTCAGGTCGGCACCCGTCAGCCCATCGTCGACGACATGAACTCCGTCGTCGACGCCCATCGAGAGAGCCTTTCGCAAGGCCTCGAGCGCGCGCTCCGGGCCCATGGTCACGGCGGTCACCGTCGTTCCAGGTAGCGCCGCCCTCATGACGAGCGCCGCTTCGACGGCCCGCTCGCCGATCTCGTCGACGACCGCCTCACTGCCTATTCGATCCACCAGACCAGTCGCCGACGCGACCGTCCGGGCTCCGTAGGTGTCCGGCACCTGCTTGATCAGCACGGCGATTCGCATGGTTCTCCCTTTCCGATCCCGACCGTGCCGAAGGACCCGGCCGAGCACAGCGGCAGCGCGATCACGCCGACCGCTGGATCTGAAGCAGGCGCCGACTCGGCGCGACGGTGCGCTTGCCGAGCGTCTGACCGATGCCGGTCACGGCCCCTCCGACGACGGCATTCAGCAATGTGATCACCACGCCGAGTGCGGCCACGCTCCCATAGGTCCCGCTCGTCGACAGGTCGAGCATCACGAAGCCGACCACCGGGGACCGCGGACTCGCGAGCATCACCGATGCGGTGAGATCGCCGGCGGCGAGCACGAAGACCATGACCCATCCGGCGACCATGCCCGGTCCCATGAGCGGCAGGACGATCCGGAAGAAGGTGCGCATCTCCCCGGCCCCGGACACGAGGCTCGCCTCGGTGAGGATCGGCCCGAGCTGCGACAAGGCCGCATTCGCACTCACGCTCGCCTGCGGGAGGTAGAGCACGAAATACCCGATGAACAGGAGGATCAGCGTCCCTTGCAGCCTGAACGGCGGGCCGACGAACGCGATGATGAGGGCGAGCGCGACGATCACATGCGAGAGCGCGGCGGGGAGCTTGATCACGCCATCCGCGATCCGCGCGAGCCAGCTTCGCGGACGGCGCTCGCCGTAGTAGCCGACCACCATGGCGACGAACATCGCGACGAGCGCGGTCAGCACCCCGAGGACGAGGCTGTTGGCGAGCGAGTTGAACAGATTCTTCGACGGATCGAAGATCGCCGCGAAGTTCTTCAGAGTGAAGTTCTTCGGGGTGATCTCACCGGACCAGAAGCTCTGAAGCGCCACGGACACGAGCCCATAGAGCGGAAGCAGCGACGTCGCCGCGATGTAGGCGATGAGGATGATCCGAGCCGGCCACCGGAACCATCCGAGATCGATGGTGGAGGCGCTCGAGGTCTTCCCCTCCAGCCGTGCGTGGCGGGCAAGGCGATTGACCCGGCGCTGGAGGAGCCAGGAGCCGCCGATGAAGAACACGACGATGAGTCCGAGCGCTGATGCCACATCGGTCCGGGCCGGGAACTCATCGGTGGTGATCCGGACGACGCGGACGATGAGGTTGTCGACACCCGCCGTCGTCCCGATCAGGAACGGCACGGAGAACAGCGAGAAGGCCGAGGCCATCGCCAGCAGCGCGGCGCTGATGAGCGAGGGGCGGATCGCCGGAAGCGTCACCTTGACGAGGGTCCGCAGCGGCCCGACGCCGCTGACCCGGGATGCCTCCTCGATCGACGGCTCGACGTTGCGCAGGGCGGCGGCCACGACGAGATACACCTGTGGCACGAGCGCCACCATGTACAGCAGGATCACGCCGGTCCAGGTGAACACGTTGAACGGCCCGTTGGGCGCGACGTCCATCCCGAAGAGCGCGCCGAGCTCGCGGGACCAGACATTCAGCACCCCTGGACCGGGCGTGGCGAGCAGCACCCACCCGATCGCGCTCGCAAGCGGCGGCATGAAGAGCGGAAGCAGCGGAAGCAGACGGCTCAGCCAGCCGATTCGCGCGTTGGTCCGCTCGGTCAGCCATGCGAAGACGGATCCGACGACCATCGACGACACCACGCCGCTCGCGACGACGATGAGCGTGTCGCCGAGCATCTTGCCGAGCCACGGCTGGGAGAGCAGGTCGCCGAAGGCCGAGAGGTTGAACCGGCCGTCCGGGAGGAAGAGCTTCCACACCATCAGGGCGAGGGGGACGACGACGAGCAGGATCGTCACCGTGGAGATCACGCGGGCGCCCCAGATGAATCCGTCGGAGCGCTGCTTGCTGGTGCTGATCGCCGCGGTGGCGTCGGAGATCTGATGACTCATTCGTCCGCCCCGAAGACAAGTACGTCAGTGGGCTCGACTGTCAGCCAGACCGATTCCCCCTCGGTCGCGGCGATACCGTGGGGCGCCCAGACCCGCACGGGTCCGTCGACCGTATCGACGATGCACTCGGTCCGAGAGCCCGCGAGATAGTGAGCCGCGCTGACCACGCCCTCGAGCACATTGCCATGGGTCACGGGCGCATGGTGGATCGACCATCGCTCGGGCCGCGTCATGACGACGACTTCGCCCTGGAGCGCGCGCTCCGACACGACCGAGATCCGACTTCCGCCGGCGGTCTCGACGATCAGCGCATGCCCGGCCGGATCTCGTCCGACCACCGTCGCACGGGTCTCATCCACAGTGCCCACGAATCGGGCGACGTATGGCGATTCGGGCGTCTCATACAACTCGCGCGGGGTCCCAAGCTGGGCGATCTCGCCGCGGTCGAGCACTGCGATCCGATCGCCGAGCATCATGGCCTCGTCCTGGTCATGCGTCACGTAGACCGCCGTGAAGCCGAGCTGCGACTGGAGGCGCAGGATCTCGATGCGCAGCTGATCGCGGACCTTCGCATCGACGTTCGACAGCGGTTCGTCGAACAGCACGACGTCGTTCGCCGAGACGACGGCGCGGGCGAGCGCGACGCGCTGCTGCTGACCGCCGGAGAGCTGCGTAGGGAACTGCCGCTCCAGGCCCTCGATGCCGGCCACGGCGACGACGCGTTCCACCCGCTGACGGATCTCAGCGGATGGAACACGGCGCGCCCTCAAGGGATATGCGATGTTCTCGAAGACGTTCAGATGGGGCCACAGGCCGTAGGACTGGAACACCATGCTGACCGGGCGACGCTCCGGCGGAACGCTCGTCGACGTTCCCTTGTCGAAGAGCACGCGGCCGTTGATCCGCACGACCCCGGAATCGGGAGTCTCCAGACCCGAGATGAGGCGGAGAAGGGTCGACTTCCCGCAACCGCTCGGACCGAGGAGGATCAGGAACTCACCCGCCTCGATGTCGAGGTCGATGTGATTCACCGCGTTAGTGACCTCGCCGCTTTGACGGAGGAACTTCTTGGTGAGGTCTCGCAGTTCGATTCTTGGAGTCATGTCGCTGATGCCTTCGATTCGATGACGATGCCGCGCGGAGCAGCCACCGCCTACTGGATGCCGAGCACCGCGAGGATCGAGTTCTTGTCGATGTCGGCCGAGGAGATCTGCTTGTACTCCGCCGGGATCGGCATGGTGCCGCTCAGATCGCCCAGCGGCGAGACCGTGTTCACGTTGACGACGATCTGCCCGTCCTCCGAGAGCAGGTAGTCGTTGAACAGTTCGCTCGCGTTCGGGTGCGGCGCGTCCGTCGGCACGGCGTGGTACATCTCGACGCCGACCGTGGGCGACATCGGCACGAACTCCAACGGCGCGCCCTCGGCCTTCACGATCTCCGTCGTCGGCTTGGTCGCCGTCATGAGGATGTCGGCGGCGCCCGATGCGACGGCCTGGGTCGCATTCGTCACACTGCTGGCGATCGTCGGCTTCTGCGCCGCGAGGCTCTTCAGGAAGTCGTCGCCGTAGGTGTCCTGCAGGAGGCTCAGGACCTGGATGTAGGAGGGCACATTACGAGGGTCGCCGAGCTGGATCCGCCCATTCGCGTAGGCCGGGTCGAGAAGGTCCTTCCAACTGGTCGGCGGCGTCTTGACGCTGCCGGTGTTGTAGGTGATTCCCAGCGGGATGATGCTGATCAGGAACACGCCGTCGTCGACGTAGTCGCTCGGCCAGGTCTTGGCATTCGCGAGATCGGGCTCGCTCGTGAACCAGCCCTTCTCGATCCCACTCGCGAAGAACGCGGGGTCGCCGACGGTGACCGCGTCGGCCGCGGAGGTGCCCGCCTCGCGCTCCTGCGAATACCGAGCCGTCACCTCACCCGTGGTGAGGCGCTGCACATCCACCTGGATCCCCGGATAGGCCTTCTCGAACGCCTCGGCGACGTTCTGCGCGGTCACGGGATCGATGGAGGTGTACCACGTCAGCGATCCTTCGGACTGCGCCGCCGAGTAGAGGGCGGCATCCGCATCATTCGCGGCGCCAGAGGACGAGGGCTCGGCCGTGCCCGCCGAGCAACCCGCTAGGGCGACCGCCGCCGCTACGGAGGCTGCGCCGAGCATCAGCCGCGATCGGATCCGGACGGCGCGAGGATGCTCGCGATCTTGCGCATGAATCTTGAGTGACATCGTTGTCCCATCTACGAAATGCAATTCGCACGTGCGAAATGCTTCGTTCGGAGGCTATAGCCCTGGTTCACTTCGAGTCAACGATCGAAATTTCGCTGAAGCACGATGCTTGACACATTCCGAAGGCGACCGTAGTTTCGGGACTGCGAAATCGACTTCGCATTTACGAAAGAGACGGACCGATGAAGGACGATGCCATGGAGGCTCCGGCAGCTCCCCCGCCGGGCACCGAGGGTCCGCTCGCAGGCGTCAAGGTGATCGACCTCACCACGGTGGTGATGGGACCGTTCGCGACCCAGATCCTCGGCGACATGGGAGCCGAGGTCATCAAGGTCGAATCGGTGAACGGCGACTCGCTTCGAGGCGTCGGGCCGTGGCGCCACCCGGGAATGGGCCCGCTCTTCCTGCAGAACAACCGCAACAAGCAGTCGATCACACTCGACCTCAAGCATCCGGACGACCTCGCGAAGCTCGGCGAGCTCGCGGGGGAGGCCGACGTCCTGATCTCCAACATCCGGCCCGCAGGGATGGCGCGCCTCGGCCTCACCAACGAGACCATTCGAGCGATCAACCCCTCGATCATCATCTGCAACGCGGTCGGGTACGGCTCGGGAGGCCGCCTCGCCGGCAGGGCCGTCTACGACGACCTCATCCAGGCCGGCGCGGGCATCGCTGGCCTCTTCGGCGCCGTCGACGGCGCCCCCCGCTACGCGCCGTTCAACGTCGCGGATCGGGTCGCGGCCCTTTACATCGCGATCGCGGTGAATGCGGCGCTCTATCGACGCAGCCGGTCCGGACTCGGAGAAGACATCGAGGTGCCGATGTTCGAGACGATCGCGCAGTTCGTCCTGGCGGATCACATGGGCGGGGGCGCCTTCATCCCCCCGCTCGGGCCGATGGGATATCCGCGACTGCTCTCCCGGCATCGGGGTCCGTACCCGACGAAGGACGGCCACATCACGGTCGTTCTCTATACGAACGAGCACTGGCAGCGCTTCCTCGGCGCGATCGGGAAGCAGGGCCTCCTCGAGGAGGACGAGCGCTTCTCCGACCAGCAGTCACGCAACATGAACTCCGACGAGGTCGGCCGCTTCCTCGAGGAGCAGTTCCTCGGCTCGACGACCGAGGAATGGCTCCGAGTGCTCGCGGAGCTCGATATCCCTGCATCGAAGGTCAACGGCATCGAGGACCTCCTCACCGACGAGCACCTCCAGGACGTCGACTTCTTCCGGGTCTACGAGCACCCGACCGAGGGAACGGTGCGCACCACGCGCTTCCCGGTCCGCTTCGCCTACTCCCCTGCGACGCGGTTCACACCGCCCATGCCGCTGCAGGGGCTCCCGCTCGAGACCGCTTCTGCGACCGGCCAGAGCTCCTGAACCGCCAGACACGACAACATGAAACAGATCGGAAGTGGAATGACCGGCTTCGAGGCCTACGCGGACACCGAGGACCGCATTGCGATCCGCGACACCGTTCGCGACATCTGCAACAAGTTCGACGACGCCTACTGGCGGGATCTCGACGCATCCGGGGAGTTCCCCTTCGAGTTCACGAAGGCGATCTCCGAGGGCGGCTGGCTCGGCATCGCGATGCCGGAGGAGTTCGGCGGCGGCGGTCTCGGCATCACCGAGGCGTGCATCATGCTGCAGACCATCGCAGGCTCCGCCGGCGGCATCGCCGCAAGCTCGGCGGTGCACATCAACATCTTCGGACCGCACGCGATGGTCGTGCACGGCACCGACGAGCAGAAGGCGCGCTGGGTGCCCAACATGGTGAACGGCACGACGCGCGCATGCTTCGGCGTCACCGAGCCGGACGCCGGCCTAGACACCACGCATCTCAGCACTCGAGCCGTGCTCGACGGCGACAAGTACATCGTGAATGGCCGGAAGATGTTCATCTCGACGGCGCAGGAAGCCGACAAGATCATGCTGCTCGCACGGACGACGCCGCTTGAGGAGTGCGCCCGTCCGACCGACGGGCTCACGATCTTCTTCACCGACTTCAACCGTGACTACATCGAGACCCGCGAGATCGAGAAGATGGGCCGGCACTCGGTCGACACGAATGCGCTGTTCATCGACGATCTGCCGGTCCCTGTGGAGGACCGCATCGGAGAAGAGGGCAAGGGCTTCTACTACCTGTTCGACAGTCTCAATCCGGAGCGCATGCTCACCGCAGCGGAGGCCATCGGGCTCGGCCGGCGATCGCTGAGCTACGCCAGCAAGTACGCGAAGGAGCGGGTCGTCTTCGGTCGCCCCATCGGCAAGAACCAGGCCATCCAGCACCCGCTCGCGGAGAGCTGGAGCGAGCTGTACGCCGCCGAGATGCTGCTGCTCCACGCCGCGGACCTCTACGACCGGAATGAGAAGTGCGCCCTGGAGGCGAACGCTGCCAAGTACCTCGCCGCCGACGCGGCTTGGAAGGCGACCGATCGCGCGATCCGCACGCACGGAGGGGCCGGCTACATGACGGAGTTCAACGTGGAGCGCCACCACCGGGAGTCGTATATCCCCTTGATCGGCCCCGTCTCGCGCGAACTGGTCCTGAGCTTCATCGCCGAGCGCGGGCTCGGCATGCCGAAGTCGTACTGAGCATTCCGGAGCGAATCATGTCGCAGCCCGGCCAGCCCGTTCGTATCGAACAGCGCGGCAGCACCCTCTGGATCGAGATCGACCGGCAGGAGCGGCGCAACGCCCTCAATCGCGAAGTGCTCGACGCCATCGGCGACGGCATCGATGTCGCCGACGCGGATGATGCGCTCCGGAGCGTCGTCCTCACCGGCGCCGGCGATCGGGCGTTCTGCGCGGGCGCGGACCTCGCCGCCGGCAACAGCACGTTCACCTCGGGCGTCGACGAGACGACGACCGACTTCGGGCGACTCGCGCGACGACTGAGCACCTTCGGCAAGCCGATCATCGGCCGGATCAACGGGGCATGTGTGGCCGGCGGCATGTCGCTGCTCGGGATCTGCGACCTCGTCGTCGCGAGCGATCACGCGCGATTCGGTCTGCCTGAGGTACGGGTCGGCGTGTACCCGATGCAGGTGCTCGTCTACCTCCGCAGGACCATCGCCCCGATCCACTTCAACGAGCTCAGCCTGCTCGGGGATCTGATCGACGCGCGACGAGCGCTCGAGATGGGCCTCGTGAACCGCGTGGTGCCGTTCGACGAACTCGACGACGCCGTGACGTCACTCGCAGCTCGAATCGAGAAGGGATCCCCGAATGTCATCCGCCGGGGCAAGTACGCGATGAACGCCATGGAATCGATGTCGTTCGAGGCCGCTCTCGCGTTCGCAGAGACGCAGATCACCGTGGCCTCGCGGACGCCCGACGCCGCCGAGGGGATCGCGGCGTTCAACGAGCGCCGTCTCCCCTTCTGGGACACGAGCGAACGGACTGCTCGTGCCGACGACTGACGGTCCGAATCGCACGATCCGCATCGGAGGCGCCTCCGGATCGTGGGGCGACAGCCCGCGCGCCGTCGGCCAGCTCATCGCCGCCGGCGTCGACTACGTGATGATGGACTACCTCGCGGAGATCACGATGTCGCTCCTCGCGAGAGCCCGCATGAAGGACGAGGCCGGAGGCTATCCTCCCGACGCCGTCCAGTATCTCGTGCCGCATCTCGACGATCTCATGCGGCGAGGCATCAGGGTCGTATCGAACGGCGGCGGCGTGAACCCGCTCGGCGCGAAAGCAGCGCTCGAGGCCGAGATCGCTCGTGCGGACCTCGACCTCACCGTCGCTGCCGTCACGGGTGACGACGTGCTGGCATCCCTTCCCACGACGATCCACGAGCAGGCCGGGCGCGGCGATGCCCGGCTCCTGACCGCGAACGCCTATCTGGGGGCCATCCCGATCGCCGCGGCCCTGGACAGCGGAGCGGACATCGTCCTCACCGGCCGGTGCGCCGACAGCGCGCTCGCCCTCGGCATTCTGATGCACGAATTCGGGTGGACGACCGACGACTTCGATCACCTCGCCGCCGGCAGTCTCATCGGTCATCTGCTCGAGTGCGGCCCGCAGGCGACAGGCGGCAACTTCACCGACTGGCAGGACGTCCCGGACTGGTCGGACATCGGGTACCCCATCGCGGAATGCGATGCCGACGGCTCCTTCGTGCTCACGAAGGCGGAGGGCAGCGGAGGGCTCATCGACACGCGCTGCGTCGCCGAGCAGCTGTTCTACGAGATCGGCGATCCGCGGGCGTACGTCCTTCCCGACGTGATCGCGGACTTCTCCGAGGTGGAGCTGCAGCAGATCGACCAGGAGCACGTCGCGGTGCGCGGCGCGAAGGGGCGGCCGCCTACTCCGCAGTACAAGGTGTCGGCGACGCGTCAGGTCGGCTTCCGCTCCACAGCGCTGGTCACGCTGGCCGGTCCGGCAGCGACGGCGAAGGCCCGGCGCACCGGCGAGGCGCTGCTCGAACGCGCTGCGCGTATCTGTGCGGAGATGTCGGCGGCCCCGCTCGGCGCGACACGCGTCGAGGTGCTCGGCGCCGAGCATGGTCATAGGCCTCAGTCCAGCACCGGTGGCCGCGATGTCGTGCTTCGTGTCGTGATGACCCATCCCGACCGGCGCGTCCTGGATCACATCGCCCGCGAGGCCGGCTCCCTCGGGCTCGCATGCGCGCCGGGTATCACCGGCCTCCTCGGAGGCCGGCCGAAGACCACCCCGCAGATCGTCCTCGAGACCTATTTCATCGAGAAGCGCGCGGTGCCCGTTCCGCAGGTGGTCACCGGGACCTCCGCACCGATCGTGGTCGCCATCCCCCCCGGGCAGGCGGTCGACCCGCCGACGCCCGCGCCGGACGAGAATCGGACCCCGACCGGCGGTCGGGACTCTGCGCCGGAGGACATCGTCGTCCCGCTCGGCGCGATCGCCCATGCGCGCTCCGGCGACAAGGGAGACTCGTCGAACATCGCCGTCATCGCGCGCCGGCCCGAGTTCTACCAGCTGATCCTCGAGCAGGTGACCCCGGAGCGGGTCCGCGAGCACTTCGCCCACTTGAGCTTCGGGGAGATCGTCCGATTCGAGGCGCCGAAGCTCCACGCCGTGAACTTCCTCATCCAGGAGGCGCTCGGAGGCGGAGGCATCGCCTCATTGCGCAGCGATCCGCAGGGCAAGGCGTACGGCCAGATGCTGCTCGAGCGACGGATCACCGTCCCCGGCCCTCTTGCGGGAATGGTCGACAGCCATCATGTAGAACTGTTCCAATAGGCGTTGAGGACGGACTCCAGTGTCAAAGATCGTGGAGCGAACGCTCGATTTTTTTGAGATCTTCGCGAAGGAGGAGCGACCGCTCACCCTCTCGGAGCTGTCCCGCCTCCTCGGAATCCCGCCGTCGAGCTGCCACGACGTCCTGTCGACGCTCAGTCGCCGCGGCTACGTGTACGCACCGGCGCCCGGAGCCGGCTACTACCCGACCCGTCGGCTCTACGACATCGCGAACTCCATCGCCAAAGTCGACACCACGCTTCAACGCGCCGAGATCCCGTTGCGCAGCCTTCGAGATGCGACGGGCGAGACGGTATCGCTGGCACGCGTCACGCACGACGGCATCGTCACGGTCCTCGTCGCCTTGGGCGATAACCGACTCGGCTTCATCCCGCAGGTCGGCGACCACGCGAGGGCCTACTACGCCACGGCGGCCGGCAAGGCATATCTCGGCGGTCTCGGTCATGATGCGGCGCGCGCCTACCTCGAGGCGACGGATCTCGTTCCCCTCACGCCGCACACGGAGACGAACATCGAGAAGCTGCTCGCCGACCTCGATGTCAGCGAGCAGCGCGGCTGGTACTTGAATCGCGAGCAGAGCCTGGAAGGCATGATCGCGGTCGCCGCACGACTCATCAGCTCGGGCAGCACCTACATCATCGTGGTGCACGTCCCATCGGTGCGCATGCTGCGGAAGATGGACGAGGTCACCGAGGCGCTGCTGCGCACACGGGAGCAGCTGGCGGATGCGCCGATGCGATGACGGAGGCGACGAATCCCGCGCTGCTCGAGGCCGCGAGGGGCGGACCGTTCCCCCGCGCTGACCGCGTCGCAGCGGGCGTGCTCTGCATTCCCATCCCGTTCCAGCGGAGTGACCGTCTGCGCTACACGCTCTGCTACGCCATCGCGGATTCCGACGGCGGCACACACCTCCTCGATGCCGGCTACCCCAGTTCCGAGGGCCTGGAGGTTCTCGACGCGGCATTGCTGGCGAACGGATTCGGCCCCGTGCGCTCGGCCGTATTCACCCACGACCACATCGATCATGCCGGATCGGTCGACATGCTTCGGAGCCGCGGCTCCATCGCGGTCATCGCGGGGCCGCCAGGGGCGACGGTCAAGGGCGGCAGGCCCCGCAACGCCGCCGAGGCTCCCCGGCGCCTCGATGAATGGGGCGTTCCTCGATCCGAGCGGGAGGCGCTGCCCGGCCCGCCTCCCGGCGATACGCATGTCGCGACGCTCGCGCCCGACCTCGTCGCTGAGGACGGAGATCTGCTCCCGGTGCCCGGCCGCCGGCTGCGCTTGATCGCGACGCCCGGGCATACGGGGGGCCACATCTGTCTTCATGACGAGGACCAGGATCTGCTCTTCACCGGCGACCACGTGCTCCCGATACTGAATCCGGGCCTCGGCCTGGGCGGCGAGTTCGCCACGAATCCGGTCCGCGCCTACCTCGACTCACTGCGACGGGTGCAGGAGTACGACTCGGCCGAGGCGTGTCCCGGTCACGAGTATCGATTCCGAGGACTCGCCTCTCGTGCCGAGGCGATCGCGAATCACCATCTTCGGCGCACTCGTGAGGTCGCCGAGGCGCTGGCCGTTCGCCCGCGATCCACCATCTGGGAGATCGCCGCGCGACTCAGCTGGACGGCGGGCTGGGAGACGCTGCGGCACGAGCGCTTCATATGGTCGGCGCTCTCGCAGACCGAGTTCCACGCCGAATTCGTCCGCAGCGGCGAGGCCGCGTCGTATCTCTAGCCTCTAGGACATCGTGACGCCCGGAGGCCGAGGCCGCCAGGGGCCGCCTGCCACCACATTTCGCGGGGTCCGTCCGCTCGCGACGCGGGCGGCCTGATCGCGGATCAGCTGCCCTAGGCGCGGGCGCAGTGCGTCGGTCATGCCGCCCGCGTGCGACGAGATCAGGACATTCGGCAGGGCCCAGAGCGGGTGATCGGCGGGCAACGGTTCAGGATCGGTGACGTCCAAGGCGAATCGAAGCCGTCCTCGCGCCGCCTCTTCGAGGATCGCGTCGGTGTCGGCGATCCTCCCGCGCGCGATGTTCACCACCAACGCCGAGTCGGGCAGTCGAGCGAGGAACGCCCTGTCGACCAGGTGCTCGGTGGACGCGGTCAGCGGCACCGCGATGATGACGACATCCGCGTCAGGAAGCACCGCATCGAGCGCCTCGGCCCCATGGACGACGGCGCCCGACGCGAGCATCCGTGCGCGAGACGCGATTCGCGAGATCTGGACGCCGAACGGGATCAGCATGCGCTCGAGCAGCGTCCCGATGCCGCCGTAGCCGAGCAGCACGACATGCTTGTCCGTCAATCCGGGAGCGTATCCCGGGCTCCAGCCGGCCGATGCTGCACGGATTCGACGCGGAAGGTCGCGCTGCATGGCGAGGGTCAGTGCGAGTGCGAGCTCCGCGGCGGCCGGCTCGTGCACGCTCGCGGCATTCGCGATCGGCACCCCGTCAGGGACGAGCTCGACGATCTGGTCGTATCCGATCGTCGTCGCCTGGAGGAGGCCGATCCGCACGCCCTCGAAGAGCTCCGGCGCGAAGCGGGCCCCTGCCGGGAGCACGGCGAGGTCGATTTCCTCAGCCGGGGCGGGGCCGCCGAAGTCCCAGACCACCCCATCGATGCCCTCGAGCCCGTCGAGCGCGGTGAGGAGCCGCGGACTCGGCACGGTCACGAGGGTCCTGACATCATCGGCCATGAGCCGAGGGTATCCGTCGCGGTCATGCGGCCGAGGAATCAGTGCATGTCCTGGATCATCAGCGGCGAGGCGAAGCCCTCGATCTTCGCATCGATGAGGAACGGCGTCGTCCGCGGGCCGTCGAGCCAGACCTGCAGCGGTGCGAGATCACCGAGCGTCCGCACCGCGATCGCCTCGCAGCCGTATCCACGAGCGATCGCCGCGATGTCGGTATCCGGGAAGACGACCGTCTCCTTCTGCTGATCGTCATGGAAGATGTGGACCTCGGCGCCGTAGGCGCTGTCGTTGTAGACGAGAATCAGCATGCCAAGGCCGAGTCGGGCGGCGGTCTCGAGCTCGACCGCGTTCATGAGCAGCGATCCGTCGCCCGTCGCCACGACGGTCAGACGGTCGGGTCTGGCGATCGCGGCGCCGAGTCCCTCGCCGAGACCGGAGCCGATCGACTGCGAGGCGATGTCGAGGACATACCCGTTCTCGTCCGGCACGCGGAAGAACGAGCCCGCGTAACTGTTCACGTTGCCGCCGTCGACGACGACGACCCGCTCACGGGGCAGCAGCCGATCGAGGTGCTGCGAGAGGACGCCGGGGTCCACATGCTCCGCTGTGGATCGGTCCACGATCGGCTGGTCGGACCAGTAGCGCACCTGCTGGAGACGGGAGCGGACCTCGGCCGTCCGCCAGCCTTCGCGCGGCTCTGGGAGGCGCTCGCGGAGCCCGGCGGCGATCGCGGCGGCAGCAGGCGCCGAGTCGCCGAGGATCCCCAGCTCCACAGGCCGATGGCGTCCGAAGGCCTCCGCCAGGTCGTCGACCTGGATGATCCGCTTGCCCTCGGTGAGGAATCCGCCTCTCGCCGTCCACTTGGTGAGAGCCGCCCCGAAGACGAGGAGGAGATCCGCCTCCCGCATGAGCTCCGCCGCGCCGTCGGTGGCGAAGCCGCCCATCACGTCGAGACCCCATTCGTGCCCCTCGAAGAGGCCCCGGGCGGCCCCGGACGGAACGAGCAGCGCCCCGGAGAGCCGGGCGAGCTCCTGCAGCTCCGTCTTCGCGTGACGGGCGCCCCGCCCGACGACGACGAGGACTCGCCGCGCATCGACGATCGCATCGACCGCCGCCGCCACGGCCGAGGGCGAAGCACCGGCCCGCAGCAGCTTCGGGACCTCGGGAATGCTCGCGGGATCCCATTCCACTCGCTGCTCCTGGACGTCGACCGGCACGTCCAGGAGCACGGGCCGGCGCAGGATCAGCGCCTGATGCACCGCCATCGCCGCATACGGAATCGCCTGCCGCGCCGCCTCCACTCGTAAGGCGAGACCGCCGACCGCTTCGAAGGCCCGGGCCTGATCCAGATGGAAGTTCGAGACGACGTCCCCGCGCGCGACCGCTCCGGCGACCACCACGATGCTGGTATGGGCCTTCACGGCCTCGAGGACGCCGGTCATGGCGTTGAGGAAGCCCCCGCCCTGGTGGACGGAGACGAGCGCGACTCGCCCACTGAGACGCGCATAGGCGTCGGCCGCGAGCGCGCCGCCCAGCTCATGCCGGGTCTGGACGAACGGGACCCCGGCATTGATGAGCGCGTTGGTCATATGGAAGTTGCCGCTGCCGACGACCCCGAACGCGCGGGCCGCGCCGGCAACGGAGAGTGCCCGTCCGATCGCTTCCGCGACGGTGATCGTCTCCACGTGCCTGCTCCTCCCGCGACGCGTCTGTGCATCGAGGCAACCCGTGCGCCCCTGCACGAGCGGATCCAGGCTATCGCCGGCGCCGCTCGCACAATGTATACAATCGGCGTATGCCCGCTCGGAGGCCCGGTCGCCCCCGCGCGAGCGACCGGGCGTATGAGCGGCTGCTCGACGAGATCCAGTCCGGCATGCTGCCCGTGGGCACCCCGCTCGCGGAGATCGAGCAGGCGGCCCGTCTCGGCATGAGCCGCACCCCCGTCCGCGAGGCGCTCGCCCGACTTCTCGCGGACGGCCTCGTCGCACGTCATTCGCCGCGCATCACCGTGGTGACCGGCCTCGACGTCCAGGACATCGAGCAGCTCTTCGTCTTGCGGTGCGCGCTCGAGGACGCAGCCGTACGGCTCGCCGCGAGCCGCGGCGACGGCCTCGCCTTCAACTCGCTCGCGACCGGCTTCGCGCACGCCCGCTTCTCCGACCGGCGCGGGATCAACGCGTACTACGACCTGGTGGCGCGCTTCGACGCGGCGCTGGACGCAGCCATCGCGAACCACCACCTGACGGCGGCGCTGCGCCGCGTCCGCGCCCACCTCGACCGGGTCCGCTGGTACGCGCCCGGCGACGCCGCCGGCCTCGCCGAGTCCGCGGCCGAGCGCCGCCGCATAGCCGCCGCAATCGCGGCGGGTGACGCCGAACTGGCGGCTGAGGCGACGAGGCGGCAGCTCGCACTGGCGCTGGATGGCACCCTCAGGGCCTTCCGGCAGAGCCGGTCATGAGAGCGCGATACCCGTTCAGCCGAGGGCCAGGAACTCTCGGCTGATCGTCTCCGCCGTCTCGACGACGGCCGAGGCGATCGTGGCGGGGTTGCTGATGCGCTCGTCTGGGAACGCCACAGCGATCGAACCGAGCACCAGCCGCTCGAGGCCGAAGATCGGCGCCGCCACGGAGTGACGGCCCTGAATGCCATCGTTGAGCGAGATCGCGACCCGGTCGTCGCGGATCGAGGCGAGCAGTCGCTCGAGCTGGCGCAGCGGTTCCGTCATGGTGGGATCATCGGCGACCCGGTCGAGCATGTCCTGCCAGGCGTCCGGGGAGAACGCCAGGATGACGCGCCCCGCGCCGGTCTCATGCAAGGGGCGCCGCCGGGTGATCCGCTTCGTCGCGGCCGTGCGACGCACGGTGGTGATCCGGTCGGCGATCACCGATTCGCCGCCCTCGCGGATCGCCAGATAGACGGTCCCCCTCGTCCGCACATGAAGATCCACCAGGTACGGCTGAGCGATCTCCCGAAGCAGCCGGATCTGCGGCGCGCCGACCCCGAGATTCCAGATGCGGGCGCCTAGACGGTATCGACCGTGCGAGAAGTGCTCCACCGCGCCCCACTCGACGAGCGAGGCGAGCAGGCGGTGCACGGTCGCCGCCGGCAGCCCGGTCTCCTGCACGATCGCGGAGACGCTCATCTCCGCGCCGCTGGTGAAGCAGTCGAGCACACGGAACGCGCGTCCGAGGACGGAGCGACTGCCCTCCGCGACGCGGTCGGAGACTGCCATGAGCTGCACACCCCTGATCATCGACGACGTGGACCGCCTCGAATGGCGGTCAGGCTAGCATGCTCGCACCGCGCTCCCCCGCCTACACGCTCACGGCTCTCCGACCTCGATGAGGCGCGCGATCTCCTCCTCCGAGAGCCGAGCCACCTCGCGCAGCACCTCGCCGGTGTGCTCGCCCAGCTCGGGGCCCAGCCAGCGCGTCCGACCTGACGCGCCCTCGATCACGGGCACGACCCCGGGGAAGCTGATGCGGCGGGCCGTTCCATCGACGACGACCTCATGCTCCTCCAGCATGCCTCGCGCCCGGTAGTGCGGATCCGTCGCGATGCTCACAGCGTCGTACACCGGGCCTGCGGGGACCCCCGCGCGGTCGAGCGCCGCCTGCACCTCGTCAAGCGGTAGCGAACGCGCCCAGCTCGCAATGAGCGCGTTCAACTCCGTCTCGCGCTCCTGTCGGCCGGCGGAAGTGCGAAGCGACTCGTCTTCGGCCAGATCGCGACGCCCGATCGCCAGCATGAACCGGGAGAAGACGCCCGACGAGTTGCCGCCGATCACGATCTCCCGCCCATCGCGGCAGGTGTAGGCGCCCATCGGCACGACGCCGGGCACCGCTCCGCTCACGGACCGCTGCCGGACCAGGCCGTAGGCCTCGTACTCGGGGACGAGACCCTCGAGGAGACTGAAGATGCCCTCGTAGAGGGCGACGTCGACGACCCGCGCACGGCTGCCGCCGCCGCGCGCCCGTTGCAGCATGAGCACCAGGGCGCCGATGGCCCCATAGAGTCCGGCCACGGTGTCGGCGAGACTCGCCGCCGAGCGTGCAGCCGGGCGGTCGGCGTCGCCGGTCAGATACCGCAGGCCCCCAAAGGCTTCCGCCGCGCTTCCGAAGCCGGCCCGGGCGCGATACGGGCCGGTCTGCCCGTATCCGGAGATTCGGACGAGCACCGCATGCGGGTTGAGCTCCGCGAGCAGCTCCGGCCCGAGACCCCAGCGCTCCAGAGTGCCGGGACGAAAGTTCTCGATGACGACGTCGGAGACCGCCATCAGCCGCCGGACCGCGTCACGCCCCGCCTCGGAGTGCAGGTCGAGCACGACCGACTTCTTGTTCCGGGCCACTGTACGGAAGAGCATCGAGGTGCGGCCGACGGGGCGGCGCCATTCCCGGAGCTCGTCCCCGCCCGGCTTCTCGACCTTGATCACCTCCGCACCGAAGTCGCCGAAGATCCGCGACGCGAACGGGGCGGCGATGTAGTTGCCGAGCTCCAGCACCCGGATCCCCTCAAGCGGCATGCCTTGCCCGCTCGTTCCCTCGTGCTCATCCATCCGGAACCTCCGTCGTGATCGGGCCGCGTCCCAGCCATGCGCCGCCGGCTACTCCGACCAGGGCCAGCGAGACCACGCCGAACACCCCGGCCGTGCCGACGGCACCGGCGACCGCGCCGACGACAGGCGGGATGACGACGATGCCCAGGCTGTTGCCGGTCAGCCGAATGGAGAGCCAAAGCCCGACCGTGCCCGCGGGCGCCGCCATGGACACGGCGGCCATCGTCAGCGGCTGCCCGATGCCGAGCGTCGCCCCGGCGATCGCGAGCAGCACGCCTGCCAGGGGCACATCCCTGGAGAACATCAGCGCGAAGATCGCGGCTGCGCCGATCAGCGTCGAGGCGATGATGAGGTTCATCCGGCCGAACCTTCGCACGAGCGCGCCCAGCCCGAGCCTCGACAGCATGGTCGCGACCGATCGCACGCTGAGCAGGATCCCGACCAGGAATGCGGAGATCCCGGACTCGACGCCCCATGCGGGCAGGTAGACCGAGAGCAGGTCGATGGCCGCGAGGATCACCATGCTCACCGCGATCGCGCCGAACAGCTGCTTCCGAATCCCCGGGGAGGTCCTCAGCGCCGCGCGCATCGTGCCGCGGGGCGTGTCGGCGGACCGGGCGCCGACCCCGGCCCGCCACGAGGCGACCAGGCTGAAGACCACCGTGACGACTGCGCAGATCAGGGCTGTGATGAACAGGATCCGGGTGTCTGGGAGCATCGACGAGCCGCCGAAGAAGGTGAGCAGCACGGGCCCCATCGTCTGCCCGAGCGAGCCGGCGAAGGTGTACATCCCGAAGTTCTCGTCGGCCCGGCTCGGATCGCCCCTGGCGACCAGCGTCTGCTGCCCCACGCCCGCGACGATGTGCCCCACGCCCAGCAGGGCGTTCCAAATCAGCAGGGCGGTGAGCGAGGAGGACCAGGTCAGCAGGCCGATGGCGGCGACGAGCACGAATCCGGCGCCGAAGAGCAGCGAAGCGCGCTCGTTGCCTCGATCGGCGAGGTGGCCCGCGTAGGCGGCGACGGTGAGCGGGAGAACTGCGAACGCTGCCGCGATGACTCCGAGCCAGGCCGGGTTGATGCCGAGCTCGAGCGCGCGATAGGCCGAGGTCGGGCGGATGACGAACGCCGTCATCTGCACGAAGCAGGTCATGGCGAGGAGTGGCCACGGCTGATTCCGCATTTCACCTCCCCAGCTCTCGATTCACGCCAGCACCGCCTGCAAGGGTCAGTCGGTCCCGGATACGACCACGAGCGCATCGACGGCGACCGGTCCGTCAGCACTCAACAGGACGGGGTTCACATCGAGTGCCTGGACCGAGTCCCCGACGGTGAGCACCAGTTGCTGGATGCCGTCGAGCACGTCCAGGAATTCGCCCGTGATCGTCGGCCTCGTCGACTCCAGCGTCCGGAGCACGCGGCCGAGGGGAGAATCGCGCAGTCGCCGTTCGAATGCGCCCCGGGGCACCGGAAGCGACCACAGCACGACCTGCTGGAGCGCCTCGGTGTAGACCCCGCCGAGGCCCGCGACGAGCACATGCCCGATGCCGGGCTGGCGGCTGCAGCCGACGTACACCTCGAACGAGGCGGGTACCGCCCGTTCGACGATGATCTCGGCCTCGCGCGCGGCCAGCTCCGCGAGGCGCTCGCGCAGCGATGTATAGGCGGCGGCCACGGCGGCGGCGTCATGCAACCCGAGCCGGACCAGACCGGCCTCTCCCTTGTGCGCGATGCCCTCGGCGAGCCCCTTGAGCACCACCGGACCGCCGAGCTCCTCGGCGGCCGCGACCGCCTGCTCCGCCGACCGGACCGGCACCGGCACCACGGCCGGCACCCCGAACCGAGCGAGGAGCTCGAGGCCCGCGCGCTCGTCGATCACCCCTCGTGGGAGAGCGACGGAGCCGGCGCGGCCGACCGGCGGCGGCAGTGGCTCGGCGGCCAGCTCGAGGAGCGGCTTCACGGCGGCGACGCATGTGACCGTATCGGTGAAGACCGCGATCCCCGCCTCACGGAAGATCGCGAGCTCCGCATCGCTCACGCGTCCCGGTGCGAGCACCGAATGAGGCACGCCTGTCTCGCGCTGGGCACCGGCGATCGCCTCGGCGATCTCGACGTTCATCGCAGGCGTCTGCATGCTATGCAGAAAGACGATGCTCGCGCCGACGGCCGCATCTCCCGAAACGGCGGCCATCGCCGCCTGTGTCCTGTCCATCGGGATGCCTGCCCCCATGTCGAGCGGATTCATCACGACCCCGGGCCGGGTCAGGTACGACTGGAGCCGCTCGACGGTGCCGCCGTCCACCTCGGCGATGGGCAGCCCGAGGTCGCTCGCGGTATCGACGACGAGCGCGCTGCCGCCGCCGGAGAAGGTGATGACACCGAGCGCGCCCGATCGAGCCTCGACCGGGCTGTGCTCGACGATCGCCGCCATTCCCGCGATGCCCTCGATAGTGCGGATCACCGGCACGCCCGCGTCCTCCAGCCAGGCCTGATAGGCGGCGCTCGATCCCGCCAGGCGGCTGGAATGCGCCACGGTCGCGCGGGCGCCCGCCGCCGAGCGGCCGAGCTTGAGCGCGACGAGCCGTTTGCCGCGCATGCGGGCCGCTTCGACGATGCCGCGAAGGCGATGCCCATCGCGGACCGATTCCATGATCATGGCGATCACCTGCGCCTCGCTGTGCAGCACGCTGTGCTCGACGAGGTCGAGCATCGTGATATCGGCCTCGTTGCCGACCGAGACGAAGGCGTTCAATCCGACGTCGTGAGCCACCATGCGACCCGCGATCGCGTTGAAGAGGGCGCCGCTATGAGAGATGATGCTCAGCACTCCGGGACGCATCCGGCGCTCGTTCGCCGCGTTATAGCCGAGCGACATCCGCGCCGCCGTGTTATAGAGGCCATTCGTGTTGGGGCCGAGAATGCGCATGCCGCTTCGTGCGGCGATCTCCGCGATCCGCGCCTGGCGTGCACGGCCCTCGTCGCTGTCGGTCTCCGCGAATCCGCTCACGGCGACGATCGCGCAGCCGACGCCGGCCTCGGCGCAGCGCTCGAGCTCGGCAAGCACGCCTTCGGCTGGGATCACGATGTAGGCGAGATCGACGGCATTCGGGACCTCGACGATCGACGGGTGCGTCCGCACGCCGAGAATCTCGTCCACTCCGGGGTTGATCGGGAAGATCTCACCGGGGAAGCCGTTCGCGAGAAGGTTGCGCAGCGGCATGTGACTCGCCTTGTCCGGCGACGACGACGCCCCGATGACGGCGACGGTGCGCGGCGTGAAGAGCGCGTCCAGGCCCCTCGGCCGTCCCTCGCGACCGTCGGACATCAGCGGTTCCGCCAGACCGGGTCCCGCTTCTCGACGAACGCCCGGACGCCTTCGACGCGATCCTCGCTGAGATAGGGATTCGGACCGACGTTGAGACGCAGCGCCGAGGTCACCGGAATGCCCCACGACTTCGTCGCCATCTCCTTGTACCGGCGCAGTGTGACGGGCGAATTCGACACGATCCGGGCGACGAGCGCCTCGACCGCATCCTCGAACTCCTCGGCGGGGACCACGCGGTTCACCAGGCCGATCCGCGCCGCCTCCTCGACCGGAATGGTCTCGGCGGTGTAGAGCAGCTCGAACGCGAGGCCGCGCGGGATGAGCCTGGGCAGCAGCACCGAACCGAGATTCGCCCCCATTCCGCGACGGGCCTCCGTCAGCCCGATGACCGAGCCTGCTCGCGCGATCCTGATATCGCTGGAGAGGGCCAGCTCGCAGCCGCCGGCGATCGCATGCCCATTGATCGCCGCGATGACCGGCTTGTACGTCTCCAGCATGATCTCGAAGAGATTGCGCAGCTGCCCGGTCATCGGCACGTGGATCTGCCGACCGGCCCGGGCCGTGTCGTTGAGCTCCTTGAGATCGCCGCCGGCGCAGAAGGCCTTGTCGCCTGCGCCGGTGAGCACGATCGCCCACACATCGGGGTCCTCCCCCGCATCGACGAAGGCCTCGGTGAGCGCGGCCGTCGTCGTGGTGTCGATCGCGTTCCGACGCTCCTCCCGATTGATCGTGATGCGCGCCACCCTGTCGTCGACGCGGTACAGCACGCGCCCTTCACCGAGCTCCCTCGCAGTCATTCCACCCTCTCCCTCTCGTCCGCCGATGGGGCGACGACGCCCTTGCTCACGAGCTCTGCGATCCGGTCGGGGCCGTAGCCGAGACGCTCGAGCACCGCCGTCGTGTCCTGCCCGAGCGCGGGCGGCGGCCGCAGGCTGCCGTCGGGATAGATCCCGTCGAAGGTCATCGGAATGCGGACGACGGCGAAGTCGTCGAGCTCCGGATGCTCGACGCCGACGATCTGCTCGAGCGCGCGGACCTGCTCGTCCGCGAGCACCTGCGGGACCTCGTTGACCGGGGAGTTGGGCACCGCGGCCTCCACCAGTCGGCGCTCGATCTCGGCGACCGTGAACCGCGAGGTCACCGCGCCGAACAGCTCGTTGACGTGCTCGCGGGCGCCGACCCGCTCCGCGATCGTCGTGAAGCTCCGGATCTCGTCGGCCTCTGGCACCTCGAGGGCGGTCAGCAGACGCTCCCAGGCGGCGTCGTTCCCCGCGGAGACGAAGATGAACCCGTCGCTCGCCGGAAAGGCGCCGTACGGCACGACGCTCCCGAAGCCCGAGCCGAGGCGCCGGGGCGCCGGACCCCCGGAGTGCACCGTCAGCAGCTGCGGCGCCATCCACATCAGGGCCGTCTGCAGCAGCGAGAGCTCCACGTGACTGCCTGTGCCCGTGAGGTCACGCCGCCGGAGCGCTTCCAACGTCGCCAGCGCGACCCACATCCCAGTGCCCATGTCGAGCACCGAGACGGGCACGCGGCTCGGGCTGCCGCCGTCCTCGCCCGTCACGCTCACGATCCCGCTATAGGCCTGCAGCAGCGGGTCGTAGGCCGGCTGCCCGGCGCGCGGACCCTTCGGACCGAAGCCGGTCAGGTCGCAGAAGATGAGACGGGGGTTCGCCTCCCGGATCGCCGCCGCGGTGAACCCGGCCTTGGCGAGCGCGCCGGGGCGCAGGTTCTGGACTAGGACGTCGGCGCGACGGATGAGGTCCCACAGCACCGCAGCGCCCTCCGGCTCTCGGAAGTCGAGCGCGATGGACTCCTTGCCGTGATTGAGCACCTGGTAGATCACGGAGGTGTCGCCCCAGGTCGGCGGCCGCCACGAGCGGCTGTCGTCGCCGACCTCCGGCCGCTCTACCTTGACGACGGCGGCGCCGAGGTCGGCGAGGATCTCCGTCGCGAAGGGCGCCGCGACGCTCGTGCCGATCTCTATCACGACGATCCCCTGCAACGAGCCCTCGCCGTCTCCGAACGTTCCCGCCATCCTCAGCTCCTCCTCTGCTCCGCCAGCCGCCGCTCGTACTCGTCCCGCTGCTCGGAGCGGATCGGCGCGGTCCAGGGGCTCGGTGCACCGGCGTACACCGAGGGGCCGAGCCGGAAATGCTGCGCCTGCTCGAACGTCTCGATGAACGGCATGTCCATCGCATAGACGGCGTTGCCCGCGGGACGAGGTCCCGCCGCGGAGACGCGACCCCAGAGCGGGTGGCCGACCACTTCGGCGGCGAGCACCGAAGCCTCGATGAGCGCCGCGAGGTCCACGCCGGTCTCGATGCCCTCGGCCTCGAGCAGGTGCACGAAGTCCTCGGTCGGGATCATGCGCGTATATCGGCCGTTCCCGCAGTAGGGGCAGCCGCCGAGCCCGCCGAGCCCTGTGTCGACGACGACGTCATGGCGCGCGTCGAGCTCCTGCATGGCGGCATAGGCCGACAGCAGCGCCATTCCTCGCGCATCGTGGAGGTGCAGGCTGAATCGGGTGATCTGCGGGAACTCCGCGAGGATGCGCCGGATCTGCGCACGCATCGGCGCGGGAGTGTTCCAGCTCATGGGATCGCCGAGCTGCACGCGCGTGACTGGGACTCCGGCCGCGCTCCAGGCGTCGATCTGATGACGCAGCGCCGACATCCGCTGCTCCTCTGTGAAGGGACCGGTCCAGTTCGAGCCCCAGGCCGCATTGACGCAGACCTCGGCCTCCGTCACATCGGCCGCGATCGCCGCCTCGATGGTCGCGGGAATCGCCGCATACTCCTGGGCGACCGTGCGCGCCGTGTTCCGCTGCACGAAGACGTCGCACAGATGCACCCGCGTCACGCCGACGCCCGGCTCGCCCGCGCTGAACTTGTCGCGATACGCCGCGATCCGCTCCTTGCCGCGCTCGTTCAGCGCGAGCGCGTAGTAGTGCACATCCGGGTTCGGCACGAATCGCTCAGCCAGCTCGTCGATCTGGGCCATCTGCGGCACCCATTTCGGACTCACGAAGGAGCCGACCATGATGTGCCGCAAGCCGGTGCCGGAAAGGGCATTCAGCAGCTCGAGCTTCCGGTCGACCGGGATCGAGGCGCTCTCGATCTGCATGCCCTCGCGCATCACCTCCTCGACGATCGTGACGCGCGGCAGCGACCTCTCACCCATTCGCAGCTCCCTCCCGCGCCCGGAGCCCATCGATGATGCCGAACAGGTCGGCATCGGGCTCGAGTCCCTCCGCCGCCGCGAGCAGCCGCGAGGCGCCGGCCGGTTCGACCGCGGCGAAGTCGCAGCAGTCCTGGATCTTCGCCCGCACCTCGTCGGCGGTGGGTGTGCTGCGCATCGTCGTCACCGTCGAGGACGCCGGAGCAGCGCCTGTGCGGGAGACCACCGTCAGCTCGGCGAAGTCGGCCGTCTCCTCCGGGTCCTCGAACGCGACGACCCTCTCGGCGAACTCGAGGACCTCCGGGCGCGCGGCGAAGCCGGACGGCGTGAAGTCGAGCAGCCCGACGCCGCCGTGCAACCAGGCGAGCGCGACGCAATACCCGAGGCTGAACTTCGCCTCGGTGCCGGTCTCCGGGGCTCGGAGGATGAGCGGGGCGGTGCCGCCGCGATAGACCCGGACCTCGATGTCCGACACCTCATGGGCCGGGACGCGATCGCGGAGCTCGAGCGCGGCCTCGATCGCGCGATGCGTCGCGTAGCAGGACGGGTAGAGCTTGATGCCCCAGTCCTTCGGCCATCGCTCGAGCCATCCGTCGATCTCCTCGGCGACGGCTGCAGCGCTCTCGGCGACGTCGCGGGACCCGGCATCGCCGAATCGGGCGAAGAAGCCGGAACGTGCCTCGAGCTCCGTCCGGGAAGCCGTCACGCCGCCGACCGACCAGTCGATCGCATGGAGCGCGTCGCGCGCCGCCAGCCCGGCATGGATGGGCTTCGTCGTGGTGCCGAAGTTCGCGCGCGAGCCGGAGGCCAGCGACGATGCCAGCGCCAACGCGTTCGTCGCGATCTCCGGCGCGACTCGGCGATAGCGGGCGATCGCGGCCACGCCGGCGAGTCGGCCCGCCGTGGCCGTCGAATGCCAGCCTCGCGCATAGTGGCCGCCGCGCAGCGAGTCGGTGACGAACCGGAGCGTCGCGGCGCCGATGTTGTAGGCGTCCGCGAAGCGGTCGAAGCGCAGCTCGCCGTCCCGGACCGCGGCCGCCATGATCGCGGGCACGAGGACGGCGCTCGGGTGGAGCGGCATGGTCGGCGAGATGTCGTCGTAGTCCAGGTAGTGCGCCGCAGCGCCGTTGAGCAAAGCGGCGTCATCCGGCCTCGCCGCATCGGCGCCGATCCATGGAGCACCGCTCTCGGCGCCGAGGACGGTACGGCGGAAGTCCTGCAGGCCCCGCTCGTGGACCGCCGCGACGGCGACGGCGACCGTGTCCGCCCACGCCTGCGCGATGACATCGGCGTGCAGTCGCGGCACGACGGTCGCCTCGACGATGGTCCGGCCCAACCGGGTCGTCAGCCCTTCGGCCGTCGGTGCCACGACCATCAGAACGACTTCGGGAGGCCGAGCGTGCCATGCGCGATGCCCGCGAGGACGATGTTGTTGCTGATCGGCGCGAACATCGGCAGCCTAGCCTCTCGGAAGTGCCGCTCGATGCCGTATTCCTCGGCGACGGCGTACCCTCCGAAGGTGTCGAAGGCCGCATTGGCCGCCTTCCAGAGCGCCTGGCTCGCCAGCAGTTTCGCCGCGTTCACCTCGAATCGCGGATCGGCGCCGTCGGCATACATCTCCGCCGCCCGCCACCGCATCAGCGACGCCGCCTCGAGATCCGCGTATGCCTGCGCGATGGGGAACTGCACCCCCTGATTCATCCCGATAGGACGGTCGAAGACCACGCGCTCGTTCGCGTAGCGCACGGCTCGGTCGATCAAGTACATTCCCGCACCGATGCACTCGGAGGTCCCGAGGATCCGCTCCGCGTTCATGCCGGAGAGGATGACCTTGAAGCCCTCCCCCTCCGCCCCGATCCGGTTCGCTACCGGCACCTCGAGGTCGGTGATCGACAGCTCGTTCGTCTCGTGATTCACCATCGTCCGGATCGGCCGGGCCTCGATCTGCCCGGATTCGATCGCCGCCCGCAGGTCCACCAGGAGCACCGTGAAGCCATCGGTGGGCTTCGCCGAGTCCTCGCGCTTCGAGGTCCTGGTCAGCAGCAGCAGGAGGTCGGAGTGCTGGATTCGGGAGGTGAATATCTTCGAGCCGTTCACGATGTATCGGTCGCCTTCGCGCACGGCGAAGGTCCGGATCCGCGTGGTGTCGCTGCCGGCATCGGGCTCCGTCACGCCGAAGGACTGCAATCGCCGCTCACCCGAAGCGATCTGCGGGAGGAACTCCCGCTTCTGCTCCTCCGAGCCGTGCCGCAGCAGGCTGCCCATCGTGTACATGCCAGCCCGAACCGCCCCGGCATGGCACCCGTTCCGCTCCATCTGCTCCAGCACGACGGCTGCGTCGACGATGCTCGCGCCGCCTCCGTCGTACTCCTCGGGGATGAGCATCCCCATCCAGCCGTCCCGGTAGAGAAGATCGACGAACTCCTCGGGGTAGGCCCGCTCCCGGTCCAGCCGTGTCCAGTAATCCTGACCGAACCGCGCACAGAGCTCGTCGATCGAATCCCGGAGCACGACCTGCTCCTTCGAAAGCGAATACCCCGACGAACCAATCCGATGGACCATGCTCGAACCCCTTACAACTCCGTTGTCGCATCCAGCCGCCTTCGTCGATCGAAGGTCCTGTACGCCAATCGTCATCGCGATCGGCACCCCGGTGCGGGCGATCTCTCACCCCCCGGAATCGGATCGGATCGATCCGGGGGACGCCACTCGACAACCGGTCCGAACTCGCCGCCGGCCCCCCCCCTCAAGGAGGTCCGGCGGCTGAGTCAGTGTCCTTTCCCGGCGGCCAGTCGGGACGAGACCACGGCGAGGCTCACTCTCACGTCAATGAGGAACGGACTCTCCAGCGGGAACACATCGGGCAGGGCCTCCAGGTCCCGTGCCGAGCGGATCGTAATCGCCTCGACCCCGAAGCCGCGCGCGACATCTGCGATGTCCGCCGCGCCCGGGAAGTGCGCGGCCGCCTCGGTCGTCCCGAGAGCGCGGAGCTTGTGGATCTCGGCGGCGTAGGCGCCGTCGTTCATGACGATCATGAGCAGCGGAATCCGCTCCCGAGCGGCGGTCTCCATCTCGGTGAGCGCCATGAAGAAGCCGCCGTCGCCCATGACCGCGACAGTCACGCCCTCGCGGCCCCGGGACGCCATTCCGAGGCCCTCGGGCAGCGCCATCGCAATGCTGCCGCCGTTGAGCGCGGCGCGGAAGGAGCGCGGCGCCGAGGCCCGCAGGTATCGCGACGGCCACTCGATGAAGTGGCCGCCGTCGGTGACGATCGTCCGCACCTCCGGCAGCCAGTGGTCGATGGCCGTCAGCGCGTGACGCGGGTCGACGCCCTCGCCGTCGCCGCCATCGACGCGCTGCTCTAGTCGCAGTGGGACGTCGCCGGCGTCGAGGGGCGCTGGATCGAGATCCGCGGTCGCCGCCGCGAGTGCCGCGGCGAACTCAGCCGCGTCGGCGCAGATCGCGAGGTCGACCGGGTGCTGCCGGCCGAGCGCGCGGCGGTGCTGGTCGACCTGCACTACGGTCTTGCCGCGCAGCAGCGTGCCGCCGTCGGTGGTGAACTCGTTGAGGCTCGCGCCGATAGCGAGGACGAGATCTGCCGCATCGATCACCTGGCGGGTCGCCGGCAGCGAGAAGCCGCCGAACAATCCGATGTCGCGGGGATCCCCCGCGAAAAGGCCCCGCGCGACGAGCGTCGTCGCGAGCCGCGCGCCGGTGCGCTCGGCGACCTGCCGCAGCGCGGCCTCGGCGTGCGCCCGGTCCGCGCCGAAGCCGGCGAGGATGATCGGCCGACTGGCCGCGGCGAGCAGCCCGGCGACAGCACGCGCTGCGGCCTGCGACTCCGGCGCGTCCACCAGCGTCGTCTCGGCCGGCGCTTGCGCCACCGCGGGGTGCGCGAGGCACTCGGCCGTGAAGTCGAGCACGATGCTACTGCCGTCACGCAGACTGTCGGCGAGCGCTCGCTCGACCTCACCACGGATCCGGGCCGGCTCGTCGATTCGCCGGTAGACCGCGCCGGTCGCACGGACCAACCCCTCGTGGTCGTAGCGCTGCGGGTGATACGGCCGATCGACCGGCGTGGAGCCGAGCAGCAGGACGTTCGGCCGGCCGCCCCGGGCCGCGGTGCTCAGCGCGTTCACCGCGTTGAGCAGGCCCGGGCCATAAGTCACCGTCGCCACTCCGACGCTGTCGCCGTCGGCGGCGAAGCCATCCGCCATCGCCACGGCGCCGCCCTCGTGCCGAGCCGCGATGTAGACGTTACCTGGAGTGGCCGACCATTCGGCCAGCCACCCCAGGTTCGCATCTCCCATGACGCCGAAGATCCGCCGGACCCCGGATTCGGTCAGTGCCGTAACGAGGACGTCCATCCCGGTCCCGGCGGCCCCTCGGGTCTTAGCCATTGAAAATGGACTCCCACTCCGAGGTGAGCTGGTCGCGGCTGTCCAGCCACACCTTGAACGGCGGGATGATGATATTCGCTCCGCCCGACGGCACCAGCGCCCCCGCGTACTCGTGCGGGATGTCGTCGCGGGCCGGGAATTCGCCGGCTACCTCGCTGACGGTCTGCTGCCCGCGCTTGGACTCGAGCCACTCGAGGTAGAGCTTGGCGGCATTCGGGCTACTCGAGTTCGCTGCGAGCGCCACGAGGTTCGCGAACACCGGAGTGCCCTCCGCGAAGAGCACGCTATTCACCGGCGAGCCCTGTGCGCGCGCTGCGGCGACGACGCTCGGCGAGGTAAAGCCGAGCGGGATCTCGCCGCGGACGATGTCCTGCGTCATCGGGGTCACCGACTGGTACTGCTTCGGGTCCTGGGCCGCGAGCTTCGTCCAGTAGTCGTCGCCGGCGACCTGCCGCATAACGTAGAAGGCGGCGAAGGCGCTGCCGCCGATCGAGATCGGGGTGATGCCGATCTGCCCCTTCCATTTCGGGTCGAGCAGATCCTCGTAGCTCTTCGGGACGTCCGCCTCGGGCACGAGCTCCTCGTTGTAGGCGAGCGCCATCGCGTTCCGCGACGCGGTGTACCAGTAGTGGTCCGGATCGTAGAGGCCCGGGTCGAGCGAGGCGATCGCGTTCGGAGATTCCACCGAGGCGAGGATGCCGCGCTTGGCAAGGTCCTGCATGAGAGTGATGTCGCCGAGGCCGATTGCGTCGGCGGCGAGACGGCCGCTACCGGCCTCGGAGACGACGCGCTCGTAGAGCTGCGCGGTCACTACGCGGACATGCTCGACCTCGACCCCGGTGTCCTCGGTGAAGACGTCGAGCAGGGCGCGCCACTGCGCCTCAGGAAACGAGTCGTAGAGGACCATGGAGCCCTCCGCCTGCGCGGCCGCGAGCAGCTCGCCGGACGCGATGGTCTCACCGTTGACGACCAGCGCGCCCTCGTCACCGCTCGATGCCCCAGAGTCCGAGCCTGAGCTGCCGCCGCTGCATGCGGTGAGCATGAGCGCGGCGGCCACCAGGAGCCCGACGGGAAGCAATTTCTTCATTTCTTTCCTTCCAACTGCTGTGATGGATCGGGGTTCGGCACGGCGGCTCAGGCTGGTCGCAGCCATCGGCTTCCGATGATCGTGATGACGAGCAGGATGGCGCTGTAGGCGAGCGACATCGCAGCGACCTTGTCCCACTGGCCGTTCTCCCACTGGCCGAAGACGAGCACCGAGAGCACGCGGGTCTTCGAGGTGAAGAGGAAGATCGATGAGGACAGCTCGCGGATCGACAGGATGAGCACCATGAGGCCGGCCGAGATGATGCTCGTCCGCAGCAACGGGAGCGTGACATAGGTCAGCGCCCGCAGGTTACCTGCCCCCGACACCTTCGCCGCCGCCTCGAGATCCGGGTCGATCTGCTGCATGGAGCCCGCGATCCCGCCGTACCCCTGTGGGATGAGCCGCATGATGTAGGCGAGCACGAGGATCGCCAGCGTGCCGTATATCGGCAGCGGGATGACGCTCCAGGTCCAGAAGAACGCGAGGCCCATGACGAGCGCGGGGATGGCGATCGGCGCCATTGCGAGTTGGTCGAGCACCCTCCGCCCTCTCAAGCCGGTCCGCTGCACGAAATACGCGAGCGCGACGTAGAGCACCACGCCGATGAGCGCCGCGGCGATGCCCGCCGTGAAGCTGTTCCTGAGGGCGTCGAGGAACCCGCGCGAGCCGATCGTCTCGAAGAAGCTCCGGACGGAGAAGCTCGCAGGGTCGAAGATATCGGCGAAGGTCTTCAGATAGAGCGCGCCGGAGAACGCCGCCTTCGCGAGCGCGAGGATCGGCAGGATGACGGCGGTGATGAGGTACAGAGCGACGAACGCGAAGGCGGGCCAGCGCCATCGACCGAGCTTCACCGTGCTCGGCTTGAAGCCCTTGCCGCTCACCGTCGTGTAGGACCGGTTCCTGCCGAGGAACCGCTGGAACATGATCACCGCGACGACGATGACGAGGAGTGTCATGCCGACGGCGCTGGCCTCGTTCATCTTCGCCGGCGCGACCGTCATCAGCGAGTACACGTAGGTCGGGAGCGTTTCTATGCCGCCGCCCGCGCCGAGGATCGTCGGGATCGGGAAGTCCTCGAGTATGAGGCCGAAGGTGAGCACGCCCGCCGCGAGCAGAGCGGGACGGATCAGCGGCAGGGTGATGATCCGCACCACCTGGAACTGCTTCGCGCCGTGGATGAGCGCGGCCTCCTCCATCTCCGGGTTCATGAGCCGGAGGGCGCCGTACACGAAGACGAAGGCGTAGGGCGAGTAGTAGAGCGCCTGCACGAAGATGATGCCGGGAATGGAGTAGACGTTGAGCGTGAAGTCCCAGCCGAGCGACTCGAACAGGAGGTTGATGTAGCCGGACTTCGGGGAGGCGATGAGGCTCCACGCCATCGCACCGACGAAGGCCGAGATGAACAGCGGGACGATGCCCGCGATCTGCACGATTCCGCGACCGGGCACATCGCTGCGCGCGGCGAGCCACGCCATCGCGGTCCCGAGCACCATCGCGAGCGCCCCCGCCCCAATGCCGATGATGAACGAGTTGAGCGCTGCAGTCAGGCCGCGCTCGGAGAAGATCGCGGCATAGTTCGCGAGCGTGAAGTTCCCTATGGGGTCGCCGGGACGCGGCGGGCTGTCCGTGAACGAGGCGACGAACAGCACCGCCATCGGCACGACGACCAGCAGGATGATCAGGGCGAACAGGATCAGGTACGGCAGCCGGAGCTGCCAGGCCTTGTTCTTCGGACCCGATCGGGGCGGGTCGGGGTGGCGGGACCGAAGGCTCTTCGTGTCGAGCGACGGGTCCGCGATCATGCCCGAGCCTCCGGCATCTCCGGGAAGCAGCGCACGTCATGCGGCGCAATGCCGTAGGTGATTTCCGATCCGGGCGGGAGGAGCTCGTCGGCGAAGGGGAGCAGCACCTCGAGGAGGCGGGAGCCGATGCGGACCGAATAGAGCACTTGGCTGCCGAGCAGGCTCGACACCTCGATGCGGCCGGAGAGGCGGGCGCCCTCCCACGTCACGGGAAGGCGGTCGACGAAATCCTCCGCCCGGAGACAGACGGCGACAGGACCGGCATTGCCGCGGTAGGCCGTCGGCAGCTCGAGATCGCCTATGACGACCACGCGCCCATTCGTCCGCTGCTCGACGGTGCCCGTGAGCACATTGTTGGTGCCGATGAATTCAGCGGCGAAGCGAGTCTGCGGATTCCGGTAGAGATCGAGCGGCGCGGAGACCTGCTCGATCACGCCGTTCCGCATGAGCACGATCCGGTCCGCGAGTGCGAGCGCCTCCGCCTGGTCGTGCGTCACATAGATCGAAGTGGTACCGAGGCGCTGCTGCGTCTGCTTGAGCTCCACGCGGAGCCGCTCGCGGAGCTTCGCGTCGAGGTTCGACAGCGGCTCGTCGAGCAACAGCACGGCAGGACTCATGACGATGCTGCGAGCGAGTGCCACGCGTTGCATTTGCCCGCCGCTCAGCATGCTCGCCGAGCGATCGCCGAGCCCCTCCAGCCCGACGAGCTCCAGTGCTTCGTCGACGCGCTTGCTCGCCTCCCGCCTGGGGACCTTCTGCATCTTGAGCGGGAAGGAGACGTTCTCGCGCACCGTCCGATGCGGCCAGATCGCGTACGACTGAAACACCATGCCGATGTTGCGATCGGCCGGGGCTCGGTCGATGCCTCGCGTGGAGTCGAACACCACCTTTCCACCGACCTCGATGACCCCGCTCGTCGGCTGCTCGAGCCCGGCGATCGAGCGCATCGTGGTGGTCTTGCCGCATCCGGACGGTCCGAGGAGGACGAGGAACTCGCCCGTCCGCACAGAGAGGTCGAGCGATTCGAGCGCCGTCTGCTTGCCGAACTTCTTGTGGAGACCGCGAACGTCCACGGCCAGGCCCCCGCTCTCGGCATCCGGCAGGCTCCGCTCGGCCGTCGACACGTTCGGCATCTCCACGCACACCCTCCCTTGGGCAACGATCGTTCGGACGCGCACGTCATCGTTGACGTTGCCGTCGGCGCTTGCCGGGTCCGTGGGTCAAGGCTGACAGCGGGCCGACGCTGCCTTGGCACGGTCCTCTCACCTACCGGAATTAAGTTCTCGTCAGGCGAGCTACGGGCATCGTGAAGATCTGACACAACAGCCTGCTGACGCGAGGATCGGGCGCTAGCCCTCGTCCCAAAGATGGTGACGGAGGCCCGACCCGAGTGAGCACGAACGGTAGTCGTTGCCGGAGGTCGACCGGGCTCTAATTCGAGCGCACTAGCGCACGCTGGGTGCACGGCGATCGTCGCGCCGATCTTGCGATCTAGTGCAGGAACGCGAAAACCCTCGCGTGCCCGGTGGTTCTGTGGTGCGCCCTCTCGGGCTCGAACCGAGGACCCGCTGATTAAGAGTCAGCTGCTCTACCGACTGAGCTAAAGGCGCATGTCCGCCGGGGCGGACCGGGGGTCAAGCATAGCACGCGCGACGGGCGGCCGCTCGGCCTCCCGTGCTCCCGTCGGAGGAGGGAGTCCCGGCGGGCGCCGTCCGCCTGCGCCCACGAGAATGGAACCCATGACCGACCCGATCCGCCTCTCGCCCGGGGACGCGGCCCCCGCATTCACGCTCCAGGACCAGGCGGGGCGGAGCGTGACGCTCTCCGACTACAAGGGGCAGCGGGTCGTGCTCTTCGCCTATCCGGCGGCGCTCACGCCGGCATGCAGCAAGGAGGCCTGCGAGTTCCGCGACTCGGAGGCGGCGCTGCAGGCAGCCGGCCTCGTCGTGCTCGGTATCTCCCCCGACGACGTCGCGACGCAGGCGCGGTTCGCGGCGCGCGACGAGCTCGGTTACCCGCTGCTCTCCGACCCCGACCACCACGTCCTCACGAGGTACGGCGCGTGGGGCCGGAAGCAGAACTACGGCCGCTGGTACGACGGCGTCATCCGCTCGACGTTCGTCATCGACGCGCGCGGCCGCATCGAGCACGCGCTCTACAACGTCAAGGCCACGGGCCACGTCGAGCGCGTCCGGAAGCTGCTCGGGCTCTGACCCGGTCCCTCATCCCGCCGCAGCGGCGCCAGGGATCCAGGAGCAGTGAACGCTCAGCGCCGCTTCGGCGTGGGCCCGGACTTGCCCCGCGGGTCGCCGCCCTTCCGCACGCTGACCGCCGGCGGCTCGTCGGACGGACGCCGGCCGAACGCGTCCGTCACCGGCTTCACGAAGCAGAGCGCGACGCCCGCGACCGCCGGCAGCAGGAGGACGAGCCCGATCCACCACGACCCCGCCCCGGCGACGACGCCCTGGAACGCGAGGATCGAGACGGCGATCTCCAGGACCTCGATCGTGAGGACGGCACCGAGCAGGTGCTTGCGCCCGACGAGGAGCCCCCAGCCGATCAGGCCGACGCCGAGGCACAGGACGAGGACCGTGACGGCGAGCGCGATCGTCGACCCCCGCTCGGCGTCGGTCGCCGACGCGATCGCGACGAGGCTCGCGACGGTCGCGGCGAGGAGCTCGAGCGCCTGCAGGAACACGATGACGACGAGCGCGAGGATCGCCGGATGCCTGTGAGCGGGCTGATCCGGGCGAGAAAATGATTGACCTTCATCCACCAACGTGCGATTCTATTAGACGCAATTCTCGGCTCCCGACGATGTGAGCGATCAACGAGATCTCCCGGCCCGCGCGGATCACCGCGCATGCGGCCGTGATCGCAGCACCGAAGTGGAGTAACACCTGATGGATTGGCGTGACAAGGCCGCCTGCCTCACCGCAGACCCCGAGCTGTTCTTCCCGATCGGGAACACAGGCCCGGCGGTCGAGCAGATCGAGAAGGCCAAGATGGTCTGCGCGAGCTGCCCCGTGACGGAGATGTGCCTCCAGTACGCGCTCGACACCTCCCAGGACTCGGGCGTGTGGGGCGGCCTCTCCGAGGACGAGCGCCGCGCCCTCAAGCGCCGGGCGGCTCGCGCGCGCCGCGCGTCCTAGACTCCGCAGCGTTTCGCGACGACCGCTCAGCGCCCGTGGGCCCCGTGCCCGCGGCCGAGCCACCGCAGCGGCACCTCGATCGTCACCTCGGTGCCGCTCCCGACGAGCGTCTGCCAGTCGATCGAGCCCGACAGCTCGCCCTGGATGAGGGTCCGCACGATCTGCGTCCCGAGCCCCGAGCCGACCTTGCCCTCGCCGAGGCCGACGCCGTTGTCCCGGACCGTGACGGAGAGGGACTCGTCGCCGCGTGAGGCCGTGATCTCGACCTCCCCGTCCTCGCGGCCGGCGAGACCGTGCTCGACCGCATTCGTCACGAGCTCCGTGAGCGCGAGCGCGAGCGGCGTCGCATACTCGGAGGGCAGCTCGCCGAACGTGCCCGTCAGCCTCGGCTGCACCCGCGTCGTATGCCCCGCCGCGACCTCGGCGATGAGCAGCAGCACGCGCTCGAAGACGACGTCGAAGTCGACGTTCTGCGAGAGCCCCTCCGACAGCGTGTCGTGCACGACGGCGATCGCGGACACGCGTCGCATCGCCTGGCTCAGCGCGTCCCGGGCGTCGTCGGAGCGCGTCCGGCGGGCCTGGATCCGCAGCAGTGAGGCGACGGTCTGCAGGTTGTTCTTGACGCGGTGATGGATCTCCCGGATCGTCGCGTCCTTCGTGAGGAGCTCGCGTTCCTGCCGCCGGACCTCGGTGACGTCCCGGACGAGGAGGACCGCACCCGCCCGTTCCCCGCCCTTCTTGATCGGGATCGCACGGAGAGCGACGACGACCCCGCGCGCCTCGACATCGGCCCGCCACGGCGCGCGCCCGGTCACCACGAGCGGGAGCGTCTCGTCGACGACGGCGCGTGTGCCGATCAGCTCCGTCGTCACCTCCGGCAGCGACTGCCCCTCGAGCTCGCCCTCGAGACCGAGGCGATTGAATGCGCTGAGCGCGTTCGGCGAGACGAACGTGACCTGGCCGTCGACATCGATCCGGATGAGACCATCGGACGCGCGCGGGGCGAAGCGCCGCGGCACGCTCGGCGCGTCACGATCGGGGAACGTCCCGCCGGCGATCATGTCGAAGAGGTCGTTCGCGCACTGGTTGAACGTGAGCTCCTGGCGGCTCGGCGTGCGGGCGTCGGAGAGATTGGAATGCCGGGTGAGGATCGCGATCGGCTCGCGCGGTGTGTCGCTCGCCTCACCGGGGCCGGCCGGCCGGGCGACCGGCACCGCGCGGACGTGCGTCGCCGCCTCCCCGTACCAGTCGGGCGCATCCGTGTCGACGATGGCCCGCGTCCGGTACGCCTCCTCGACCTGACGACGCCACATCGGCTTGACCGTCTGCCCGACGACGTCGCGGTAGAAGAGCGTCGCAGCCCCGCTCGGACGGGCGAGCGCGACGGCGACGAAGTCGTCGCCCCGCGTCGGCACCCAGAGCACGATGTCGGCGAAGGCGAGATCGGCGAGGAGCTGCGAGTCGGCGAGGAGGAGGTGGAGCCACTCGATGTCCGCGGTCGTCCCGCGCCCCTGCTGCTCCACGATCTCGCTGAGCGTCGGCACGCCTTCAGGCTAGCGCGTGACCCCGGGGACGGAGGGGTCGCCGACGCAACGGGGCAGCGTCGCCTCACAGCGCGGACTTATCCACATTTTCCGGGACGCCTATTTGAATTTGCTTACGTCCGTGTTTGAGTTTCCAAAACCGCAGAACGAGGCTCAGAACGGGGAAACATGAGTCAAGCAGCTGCTGCTTCCAGTAAGCCGCCATCGCGCATCGGAGCGGTCGGGGACCGACCGGACGCCGACCCGCCGGGAGCGCGTCGACATGTGCCAATGCGCCGGGTCGAGGAGTTCTTCGACCGTCAGCGCACCTCGCGGAACCGTCTGCCGGATCCCCGACCATTCATCGTCAACCTCAGCCGGTACGTCGTCGAGATCCTCGCCGGGGTCCGCGAGCTCGACCAGATCGCGCGCTGGCTCGAGCCCGCGGCGTACGAGACGCTGCTGCAGGCGGTCGCGATCGAGGCGAGGGCGCGGCAGGCGAAAGGGCAGACAGCGGTGTGGCCGCGGTACCAGCTCGGCGGCGTCCGGATCGACTCGCCCGCCGATGGGGTGATCGAATGCGCGGCGATCGTCCACCGGCAGGCGCGCGTCCGGGCGATCACGATGCGGCTCGTCGGCCTCGACGGACGGTGGCGAGCGGAGCTCGTCGCCGTCGTCTGACGCCGCGGGCATCGCTCATAGCGGCTTCGTCAGGCCCGTTGCGGGCCCACCATGGCCGCGCGGGCGATCACCTCAGCCGCGGTCGCCGCCGCGGGTCCGCTCCTGTGCGCGTCGCTCGGCGCGATTCCGCGGCGCCTGCTCGTCCGCCGGGTCCGCCGCCTGTCCGAAGGCGCCCCGCGCCTGCGGCGCCTGCGCGGGCTGCGCCTGCTGCGCCAGTGCGGCCTGCTGCTGCCGCTGCTGGACCTGCGCCCGGGCGGTCGCCGTGCGGTCGAGCTGGCCGGAGGCGCTCCGCACCTCGACCCCGTCGCCCTCCGCGCTCGGCGCGGAATACTGGAGCCCGACCTGGTTGTCGATCGAGCCGAGGCCGGGGGCCTGCACCTGCTGCGCCTCGCCCCCCTGGACGGAGACCTCGAGGTTGTAGAGGAAGCCGACCGACTCCTCGCGGATCTGCCCCATCATCGTCTGGAACATCGCGAAGCCCTCGCGCTGGTACTCGACGAGCGGGTCGCGCTGCGCCATCGCCCGCAGGCCGATGCCGTCCTTCAGGTAGTCCATCTCGTAGAGGTGGTCGCGCCAGCGCCGGTCGATGACCGAGAGCACGACGCGCCGCTCGAGCTCGCGCATGGCCTCCGTGCTGAGCTGGCGTTCGCGCCGCTCGTACGCGAGCTTCGCGTCCGAGAGGATCTCCTGCTTGAGGAAGGCGGCCGTGAGCTTCGCGCCGGCCTCCGCCTGCACCTCCTCGACCGTGAGCCCGATCGGGTAGAGCGTCTTCAGCTCCGTCCAGAGCGCCTCGAGATCCCAGCTGTCGTGCGTGCCCTCGACGGTGTGCGAGTCGATGACGTCGTCGATGACCTGGCCGAGGAACGACTGGACCCGCTCCTGCAGGTTGTCCCCCTCGAGGATGTGGCGGCGGTCGCCGTAGATCGCCTCGCGCTGGCGGTTCAGGACGTCGTCGTACTTGAGGACGTTCTTCCGGATCTCCGCATTCCGCGCCTCGACCTGTGCCTGTGCGCTCCGGATCGCCCGCGACACGACCTTCGACTCGATCGCGACCTCGTCGGGGGCGTTGCGCATCAGGGCGGCTGCCGCGCCCGAGTTGAAGAGCCGCATGAGGTCGTCCTCGAGGCTCAGGTAGAAGCGCGACTCACCCGGGTCGCCCTGGCGGCCGGACCGGCCGCGCAGCTGGTTGTCGATGCGGCGCGACTCGTGCCGCTCGGTGCCGACGACGTAGAGTCCGCCGGCGTCGCGGACCTTCTCGGCCTCGACCTCGACCTCGGCCTTCACGCGGTCGAAGACCTCGTCCCAGGCGGCCTCGTACTCCTCGGGCGTCTCGACCGGCGAGAGGCCCTTCTCGTGCATCTCCGCGACGGCGAGGAACTCCGCGTTGCCGCCGAGCATGATGTCGGTGCCGCGGCCGGCCATGTTCGTCGCGACGGTGACGGCGCCGAGACGACCGGCCTGGGCGACGATCGCGGCCTCCCGAGCATGGTTCTTCGCGTTGAGGACCTCGTGCTTCACGCCCTGCTTCGCGAGGAGCTTCGAGAGGAGCTCCGACTTCTCGACGGAGGTCGTGCCGGCGAGGACGGGCTGACCCTTGGCGTGCCGCTCCACGATGTCCTCGACGACCTGGCCGAACTTCGCCGCCTCGTTCTTGTAGACGAGATCGGCCTGGTCCTTGCGGATCATCGGCTTGTTCGTCGGGATCGGGACGACGCCGAGCTTGTACGTCGACATGAACTCCGCCGCCTCGGTCTCGGCGGTGCCGGTCATGCCGGAGAGCTTCTCGTAGAGGCGGAAGTAGTTCTGCAGCGTGACGGTCGCGAGCGTCTGGTTCTCCGCCTTGACCTCGACGCCCTCCTTCGCCTCGATCGCCTGGTGGATGCCCTCGTTGTAGCGACGGCCGGCGAGGATGCGACCGGTGTGCTCGTCGACGATGAGCACCTCGCCGTTCATGACGACGTAGTCCTTGTCGCGCTTGAAGAGCGCGCGGGCCTTGATCGCGTTGTTGAGGAATGAGATGAGCGGGGTGTTCGCCGACTCGTACAGGTTGTCGATGCCGAGGTGGTCCTCGACCTTCTCGATGCCCGGCTCGAGGACGCCGACGGTCCGCTTCTTCTCGTCGGCCTCGTAGTCCTCGCCCTCGACGAGCCGGCTCGCGATCTTCGCGAACTCCCCGAACCAGCGGTTCGCCTCCCCGGACGACGGCCCGGAGATGATGAGCGGCGTCCGCGCCTCGTCGATGAGGATCGAGTCGACCTCGTCGACGACGGCGAAGTGGTGGCCGCGCTGGACCATGTCGGAGGCCTGCCACGCCATGTTGTCGCGGAGGTAGTCGAAGCCGAACTCGTTGTTCGTGCCGTAGGTGATGTCGGCGGCGTACTGCGCTCGGCGCTCCTCCGGCGTCTGGCCGGCGAGGATGCAGCCGGTCGTCATCCCGAGCGCGCGGAAGACGCGGCCCATGAGCTCGGACTGATAGCTCGCGAGGTAGTCGTTGACGGTGACGACGTGGACGCCCTTGCCGGGGATCGCATTGAGATAGGCGGCGAGGGTGGCGACGAGCGTCTTGCCCTCACCGGTCTTCATCTCGGCGATGTTCCCGAGGTGGAGCGCGGCGCCGCCCATGAGCTGGACGTCGAAGTGCCGCATGCCGAGCGTCCGCTTGGCGGCCTCCCGGACCGCGGCGAACGCCTCCGGCAGGAGCTCGTCGAGCTTCTCCCCGGCCTCGTACCGCTCGCGGAAGTCGATCGTCTCGTTCCGGAGCTCCTCGTCGCTGAGGTCGGCGAAGCCCTCCTCGAGGCGGCCGACCTGCTCCGCGTACTTCTGCAGGCGTCGCAGGAGGCGGCCCTCACCGGCACGCAGGACGCGATCGAGCACGTTCGGCACGAATGACACCTCGCTTCACGGCGCGGGTCTCGCGCCGAAGAGCGAGTTTACCGATTCGATACCGTCGCGTCTGTGAGGGGGAGGCTCCGCGGCTCCGCCGCGCCGCCGAAGGCGTCGCTTTCCGACAGCCTGGCGGCCGTGACGGTCGGGAAATGTCGGAAAGCGACGCTCTCGCGGCGCCGGAGACGGGGCGGGGCGGGACGGAGACGGGGACGACCGAGCTATGGCGTGTCTCCTAAGTCCTCAAAGTGCCGATAACTGTGCACTTTTTTGCCCGAGAGCCGCGAAATTGGTCCGAGATCGCACAGTTACGGGGTTCGGGCTCGGGCTGAGCCGGATGAGGAGACACGCCTTAGGCGCGCCTGCGTCCTCGCCGGGGCTCGACGAGCCGGGGCACCGCCTCCGCCTCGAGCGCGATGACGCCGTACGCCCAGCCCTTCCGTCGGTAGACCACGCTCGGCCGGTCCGTCTCGGCGTCGACGAAGAGGAAGAAGTCGTGGCCGACGAGCTCCATGTGGTCGACCGCCTCCTCGGAGGTCATCATCGCCGCAGGGAACACCTTGCGCCGGATCACGACCGGCGACTCGCCGAGATCCCGGGACCCGCCGGCCTCGCCGATGACGGGGATCGAGCCGGTCGCCACGGCCTGCATCACGTCCGCGCGCGCCGGCGTGATGTCCGTCGCCGCGAATCCGCTCGCGGACGCCTCGCTCACCGAGACGGGACGCCGGCGCCCGCGGTGGACCTTGAGCCGGTCCTTGCCGGCCCGGATCCGCTCGAGGAGCTTGCCGTAGGCGAGGTCGAAGGCCGAGTACTTGTCCGCTGCGCCCGCCTCTGCGCGGACGAGCGGCCCGGGTCCCACGAGCATGAGCTCGACGCGGTCGTCGGCCGCGCCCTTCACCGTCGCGCCCTTCTGAAGCGCATGTCGTGACACCTTGACCTCGAAGGCGATGGCCCGCGGCGCGAGCGCCTCGACCTTCTCGGCCTTCTCGGCCGCGTATTCCCGGAAGCGGTCCGGGATGTCGAGTCCACGAGCGGTGATGGCGATGTCCATGCTGACCTCCTCGGGCGAGCCGACCGCCGGGGATTCCAGGCGATCCTCTCGCGCTGTTTGCGCCAACGTAGACCGGATCGCAGGGAAAGTCACGGGTAGCCGTCGCGAGATCCGCGTCGACGACGCGCTCCGTTCGTCGAGGGTCGCGCGGGGGCGTCCGACACGCCTCTCGCGCATCCCGCATCGGACTCTCAGAGGGAATCCAGCGTCCGCCTCGCCAGGTCCGGAGCGGCGAGCGCGACACAGGCGACCACGCGGCCGCCGGCTTCCTCGATCGCGCCGACGGCGGCCGCGAACGTCGCCCCGGTCGTCGCGACGTCGTCGACGAGGAGGAATGCGCGGCCCGCGAGCGCGGTGCGCGCCCGGAAGCGCCCACGGTCGCCGGCGAGCCGCCCCCGCCGGTCGCGCGTCTTCTGCGAGCCGGCGCGCCACTGCCGGGTGGGACGCAGGACGTCGGCGACGGGAAGCCCCGCCGCGCGGAGCAGCTCGGCGAGGGGATCGAGGCGTCGGCGCACGAGGGCGCGACGCGTCGTCGGGACCCGGGCGAGCTCCGGCGACCGATCCTCCGGCTCGCTCCGACCGTCCGCATCCCCGCTCGTCGCGCCCGGCCCGGCCTCCCGTTCCGCGATGCGCTCCCCCGCCGCATGCTCCGCCGCCGCTCGCACGGCCGAGCGCAGGGTCGGGGCGAGCACGCGGGCGGCATCGACCCGGCCGTGCTCCTTGAGCGCGAGGATCGCGGCGCGCGCCGGGCCGGCGTAGTCCCCGGCCGTCCAGACCGGGACGGCGAGCGGGGCGTCGCAGCGGATGCGGCGCGCATTCACGGGCTGGATCGCCGTGCGGCAGGCAGGGCAGATCGCGCGGTCGGGGACGCCGCACCCGAGGCAGTCGACGGGCTGGATCAGCGCCCAGGCGTCGAGGAGCGCCTCGCGGGCGACCGCGAGGACCTCGGCGGCGACGGGATGCACGCGTCCAGGCTCGCGGTCCCGCATTCCGCGGCCAAACGGATCTCAACCTTCCCGTGGACAGCCGCCCTTGTGGAGAGCCGGAGCGCTGCGCCGCGCCGTCCCCGGGGCCGGGCTACTGCTGCACGCCGAGGAACGTCGCGGCGATCCCCGTATCGCTCCAGCCGAGGGTGCTCGTGCTGTTCGCCGCCAGGACCTTGCCGCCCGCAAGGGCCCGGATGCCGATCCGGCCGCCGAGGCCGCCGACGACGACGCCGTCCCCGCCGATGAGGCCGAGGTCGTCGGACGGCGAACCGATCGGGATGAGGCGGACGACGCGGCTTCCACTGCTCGCATCGGTGCCCCCGGTGGCCGTGACGAGGGTCTGATCGTCGACCCAGGCGACGCCGCCCGGAGCGCCGCCGGGGACCGGCAGCTCGAGTGGCGAGCGGAGCTGCGTCGGCACGCTGTTCTGCCGCGCGACCGCGAAGACGAAGAGGCGGGAGCCCGCACCGCTCGACAGCAGGACGGCGAGGCGGGTGCCGTCGCGCGACATCGCGATCGACGCGATCCGCCCGTCGGCGGGGACGTCCTCGACGTCGAGCCCCACCGCCTTCCCGTCCGGCGTGAACGCCTCGATCGCGCTGCCGGTGGCGGACCAGACGAAGCCCGCGGGGTCGAGCGTCGGCGCGAGCAGTCCCGGACGCGAGTCGATGACCCGGCCCACGGCGTCGCCCTTGACGACGAGCTTCACCGTGCCATCGCCGGCGAGGTAGGCGGCGCTGACCTGATCGTGCGCGAGCGTCACGGCCGTCGCCTCCTCGGCGACGATCACCGAGCTGATCCCGTCGATCGGCATCACGCCGGCGGCCGCGCCGAAGCCGAAATCGGTTCCCGTCCCGACGAGCACGGCACCGCTCGGCTGCGGATCGCGCGCCGGCTCGTTCACGTCGCCGCCCCGGCCGAGCGGGACGCCCGAGGCGGTGACGCTCACCTCGTTCACGCCGAGGGGGGCGAGCGTCGCGGCGAGCTGCTGCCGCATCCTGGCGAGCGCATCGGGCGACGCGGCCGCGGCCTGCGCGCTGAGGTCGACGGACGCTCGTCCCGCGGTCACCTTCGCGCCACCGCTGCCGAGCGTCGTGCCGGACGGGAACTGGGTGACGACGGCCGGTGCGAGCCACTCGTCGGGGCCGGCGACCAGCGCGGCGGCGGCCGCCTGCGCCGTCGAGCCGCTCGAGGCGAACCAGCGGACGTCGGGCACGAGGTAGCGGCCGGACGTGTCGAAGAAGTAGAGCGGGAGGGCGGTGAATGCGCGGACGAACGCGATCTGCGAGAGCACGATCCCTTCGGGTGCCTCGCTGATCCGCCACCCGTCGTCGGTCTTCGCGAAGGCGAAGGGAATCGAATGGGTCGTCGGGCCCGTCTCGCGGTATCGTCCTGCCCCGTCGACGGAGGCCGCGCCGCTGAAGGCGTAGTCGAGCCGGGGGGTCGTGTCGGTCGTATCGGAGGCCTCGCTCACGGTCGCATCGCCCGAACGGACCGACACTCCGGTCTCCGGGTGCCACCTCGCCGCGAGATCCGGGGTGAGGAACTCGCGGGCCACCCGGTATCCGTTCTGCGGCGCCCCGACCGCCTGCATGAAGCCGGCGAGGATCTGCTGCGGCGTCGCGCCGGGCTGCGGCTCCTGCGGCTGCACCTCGTAATCGGGCTCGATCTCGCCGAGCGCCGGCCCCGCGGCGACGGAGCCGGACATCGGGATGCCGCCGCACCCCGCGAGGGCGAGCGACATCGCGATCGCGATCGCGCCCCGGCGGGCTCGAAGGATCCTGGAGGGACGGGCCGCGGGCCTCTGCCGTTCCGCCGTCATCGCTCGTCCTCCTCCGTCTCGGGCGGCAGGCCGAGCGGCGACGCGATGAGCCGCCCGCCGTGCCGTCTCGGCAGTGTGAGCCGGAATGCGGAGCCCTCGCCCGGCGCGCTCCATGCCTCGAGCCAGCCCCCGTGCAGCGCGGCGTCCTCGAGCGAGATCGCGAGACCGAGCCCCGACCCGCCCGTCGTCCGCTGCCGGGAGGGGTCGGCCCGCCAGAACCGGTCGAAGACCCGCTCGAGGTCCTCGGCCTTGATGCCGACGCCGTAGTCGCGGACGGCGATCGCGACGGCATCGGCGTCCGAGTCGACCCAGACCTCGATCGGCCGGCCCTCGCCGTGATCGATCGCGTTGCCGATGAGATTCGTGAGGATGCGGCGAATGCGCCGCGCATCGAGGTCCGCCTCGACGAAGCCGCCCGACGCGACGAGCACGAGCTCGCTCCCCTTCTGCTCGGCGAGCGCCGACATCTGCGCGATCGCGTTCTCGGCGAGGCGCGCCGCGTTCACCGGCTCGATCTCCATCTCGACGGCGCCGGCGTCGAAGCGCGACATCTCGAGCAGGTCGGCGAGGAGTCCCTCGAAGCGCTCGACCTGCGTGTGGAGCAGCTCGACCGTGCGCGCCGTCTCCGGCGTGAAGTCGGCGGCGCGGTCGGCGAGGACGTCGGCGGCGAGCCGGATCGTGGTGAGGGGGGTGCGGAGCTCGTGGGAGACGTCGGAGACGAAGCGCTGCTGGACCGTCGAGAGCTCGGCGAGCTGGGTGATCTGCCCCCGGAGGCTCTCCGCCATGCCGTTGAACGACCGGGCGAGCGTCGCGATCACGTCGTCCCCCTTGACGGGGAGCCGGACGTCGAGCTCGCCGGCGGCGAGCCGGCGCGAGGTCGCCGCGGCCCGCTGCACGGGGCCGACGACGAGCCGGAGGACGATCCAGGTGATCGCGCCGATGAGGAGCACGAGCGCGAATCCCGCGAGCGCGAGGGCGAGCTGGACGACCGAGAGCGTGTCCTGCGTGTCCGAGATGTCGTAGACGAGGTACAGAGCGTAGCGCGAGCTCTGGATCGTGAGCGGCGAGGCGGTGGCGAGGCCGGGGACGACCGAACCGTCGGCTCGCGTGATCGCGATCGACTGCCAGTGGACGCGCTCCTGGGTGTCGTCGGCGACGGCCTCGCTGAGCTCGGGCGACACGACGGCGGCGATGTCGAGGCCCGTCGAGCTGGAGTTCGGCGGCAACGGACCGCCGCCGCTCGGCTGGCCGATGAGCTGGATCGCATAGGAGGTCCCGCCGGACGTCGTCGCGGCGGCCGTGAGGATCCGGCCGGCCGCCTCGAGGATGATCGTGTCGAAGTCGGTGTCGCCGCCGCTCGTCGAGTCGAAGACCTCCTGACCGGCGTTCGTCGCATTCGCGCTGAGGGTCAGCAGCTGGTCGCGGCGCGCGTCGAAGAGGGAGTCGCCGACCGAGACGTCGATCGCGATACCGACCGCGAGCGCGGCGGCCGCGGACAGCGCGACCGTCGCGAGGATCGTCCGAAGCTGCAGCGAGGAGCGCCACAGCCGGGCCACGCGCTCCGGCCACGCGCGGGGATCGAGCCACGGCGGCACGGGCGTTCCCGTCAGCTTCCGGCTCGGTAGCCGATCCCGCGGACCGTCATGACGAGCCGCGGGTTGTCGGGGTCCTCCTCGATCTTCGCGCGGAGGCGCTGCACGTGGACGTTCACGAGTCGCGTGTCGGCCTTGTACTGGTAGCCCCACACCTGCTCGAGGAGCATCTCGCGAGTGAACACCTGCTCGGGCCTGCTCGCGAGCGCGAGGAGCAGCTCGAACTCGAGCGGCGTGAGGCCGATCCGCTCCTCGCCGCGGCGCACCTCGTGACCGGCGACATCGAGGACGAGGTCGCCGATGCGGATCGTGTCGGTCCCCGGCTTCGCCGGCCGCAGGCGCGCACGGATGCGGGCCACGAGCTCTTTCGGATTGAACGGCTTGGCCACGTAGTCGTCGGCCCCGGCCTCGAGCCCGCCGACGACGTCGAGCGTGTCGGACTTCGCCGTAAGCATGATCACGGGGGTGCCGGACTCGGCGCGGAGCTCACGGCAGACCTCGATGCCGTCCTTGCCAGGGAGCATGAGGTCGAGGAGGACGATGTCGGGCTTCTCCGCGCGGAAGGCGTCGAGCGCCGTCGCACCGTCGGCGCAGAACGCGGGATCGAAGCCCTCGGAGCGGAGGACGATGCCGAGCATCTCCGAGAGGGCCGGATCGTCATCGACCACCAGGATGCGTTCGTTCACCGCGTTCCTCAAAGCCTTGCGAAATCGAAGGATTTCCCGACCGCGCCGGGGTCCGACCAGCGTAGCCGAGTGCGGGACGGGCGGGTGCAGGACGGCGGAGTGTGGAACGATGAGGCTGATGAGCGAGTGGACCGCGCCCGGGGGGTCGGGGCCCGAGCGCGAGCGACCGCGGTACGGCGAGCTCGCGCCGGAGGGATGGACGCCGCCCGCCCAGGATCCGGCGAACCCGCACGCCCCGATGCCGCCCGTCGCGCCCCCGCAATACGGCGCCGTGCCGCCGCCCGGCTGGACGCCGCCGCCGAAGCCCGGCTTCATCCCGCTGCGCCCGCTCACGCTCGGCGACGTCATCGCCGCCGCATTCCAGGTGATCCGTCGCAACCCGCGCCCGACATTCGGCTTCGCGCTCGTCGTGAACGTCATCGTGACGGTCGTCGTCGGCGCCGGCACGGGCTGGCTCGCCTGGCTGCTCTACGGCCGCGTCCTGTCCGCGGCGGAGGCGGACCGGGAGACGATCGGGGCCGGCTCGATCCTCCTCTTCGTCATCGCCGCGCTCGCGGCCTGGATCATCTCGAGCGCACTGAGCGGCATCGTCCAGGGCGTCGTGTCGCTCGACGTCGCGCGCGGTGCCGTCGGCGAGCGACTCCGGCTCAAGGAGCTGTGGCGCGGGGTGCGCGGGCGGATCGGGGCGATCATCGTCTGGACGCTGCTCGTCTCGATCGCATCGGCCGTCGCGGTCGGCGTCGTCGTCGGCGTCGTCCTCCTCTTCGCCCCGCTCGGCGGGCTCGGGATCGTCCTCGGACTGCTCGTCGGCCTCGTCGCGGGCCTCGGCATGCTCTGCCTCTCGGTCTGGCTCTGGGTCCGGCTCGTGCACGTGCCGACGCTCCTCGTCGTCGAGCGGCTCCCGATCCGGGCGGCGATGCGCCGGTCCTGGTCGCTCACCCTCGGACGCTGGTGGCGCACCTTCGGGATCGTGCTGCTCGTCTACGCGATCATCATCGTCGCGAGCGAGGTGATCACGTCGCCGATCTCGTTCCTCGGCGGGCTCCTCGGCGGGGTCGTCAACCCGAACGGCACCGAGGACGTCGCGAACGGCTGGATGATCGGCCTCCTCGTCCTGTCCGCCGCCGTCGGCTCGGTCTTCGGCGCGATCGGCGCCGTCGCCGAGGCCGCCACGCCCGCCGTCCTCTACCTCGACGCCCGCATGCGGAAGGAGGGCCTCGACCTCGAGCTGCAGCACCACGTCGAGCAGACGGCGGCGGGGCAGGCCTCGCCGGACCCGTACCGGCGGAGCTGATGCTGCCCCTCGACGCCCCGCTCGACCCCGATCAGGGCGAGGGCCAGCAGTGGCTCCGCGACGAGCTCGCCAAGGCGGAGTACCAGCAGGCCAAACCGACCCTGATCGATCAGATCGGGCAGGCGATCGGGAAATGGTTCGGCGACCTGCTGGGCGGCGTCGGGCACACTCCGCCGGCGGTCGGCATCGCGATCGTCCTCGCGATCGCCGCCGTGGTCGTCGTCATCCTGGTCCTCGTCTACGGGCTGCCCCGCCTGAATCGGCGTTCCGCCGCGATCGGCGCGCTCTTCGGCGACGACGAGCGGCGGAGCGCGGCCGAGCTGCGCGCCGATGCGGAGGCGGCGGCGCGACGGGGTGAATGGGCGGCCGCCATCGCGGACATGTTCCGTTCGATCGCGCGGGGGCTCGCCGAGCGGGAGCTCGTCGCGACCCTGCCGGGCACGACGGCGCACGCCTTCGCGGAGCGCGCGGCGCAGCCGTTCCCCGACGCCGGCGCGGCGCTCGCCCAAGCGGCGACCGCCTTCGACCACGTCCGGTACCTCGGGGAGGCGGGGACCCGAGAGGCGTTCGATGACGTCGCGGCGCTCGAGGCACGACTCCGCGCGGCCCGGCCCTCGCGCGCGACCACGGGGACGAGCGGGTGAGCAGCGCCGTCCTCACCGAGCGGCCGGGCACCGTCGTCCGGCGGTGGTGGTTCTGGGCCGCGGCCGGAGCGTTCATCCTCGTCGTCGCGATCGTCAGCACGCTCATCGGCGCCTCGCGCGCCCCCGGCACGCCGCTCTCGCCGACCAACCCCGCACCGGAGGGCGCGAAGGGACTCGCAGAGGTCCTGAAGCAGCACGGGATCGACGTCGTCATCCCTCAGACGCTCGCCGGCGCGGTCGACGCCGCGGGCGAGGACGGCTCGACGCTGCTCCTCGACGACCCGGACGGGGACATCGGCTCGTTCGGCAGCATCGCCATCCAGGCGACCGGCGCCCGCATCGTCCTGCTCGCGCCGACGCCGGACACCCTCGGCGACTACACGGACGACGTCGTCGAGGGAGGCATCCCGATCGGGGGCGCCACCGCCGACTGCGAGGTCCCGTACGTGCGGCGCGCCGGCTCGATCACGGGCGACGCGACCGTCTACCGACTGCTCGCCGGCACCGACGGGACGGCCTGCTGGCTCGACGGCACCGGGCAGGCCCGGATGGTCGCCCTCGGACACGGGGACCACGACCTCGTCGTCCTCGGCACGACCGGGCTGCTCGCGAACCAGTCGATCACGGAGGCCGGGAACGCGGCCTTCGCGCTCGGGCTCCTCGGCGCGACGCCGCGGCTCGTGTGGTTCCAGCCGACGGAGCGCGCCGGCTGGTCGAGCGACGGCGGCGGCACCGAGCCCGAGGCGCCGGAGGCGACCGTCGGCTCCGTCTCCCCCGCCTGGGTCATCCCGGTCATGCTGCTCCTCATCGCGACGGCGATCGCGGCGGCCATCTCACGCGGCCGCCGGTTCGGTCCGCTCATGGTCGAGCCCCTCCCCGCCGTCGTCCCCGCCGACGAGGCGGTGCGAGGCCGCGCCCGGCTCTACGCCCGGGCCCGCGCGCGACTCCGGGCCGCCGATGCGCTCCGGATCGGGACGATCGGCCGGCTCGCCGCCGCGCTCGGGCTGCCCTCGGCGGCGAGCGTGCCCGATGTCGCCGCCGCCGTCGCCGCCATCACCGGCCGGAGCGCCGCCGAGATCCTCGGGCTCCTCCGGGACGCCGTCCCCGCGAACGACCGCGACCTCGTCCGCCTCTCCGACGCGCTCACCGCCCTCGAGACCGACCTGACCAGGAGAATGAAGCCATGACCGACGACCCGCGCGCCGCATTCACCCGACTCCGGACCGAGGTGGGCAAGGCCGTCGTCGGCCAGGACGCGGCCGTCACGGGGCTCGTCGTCGCGCTCCTCGCGGGCGGGCACGTGCTGCTCGAGGGCGTCCCCGGCGTCGCGAAGACGCTGCTCGTCCGGACCCTCGGCGCCGCGATGTCGCTGACGACGCGGCGGCTCCAGTTCACGCCGGACCTCATGCCGGGCGACGTGACGGGCTCGCTCGTCTTCGATGCGAAGACGGGCGAGTTCGAGTTCCGCGAGGGACCCGTCTTCACGAACGTCCTCCTCGCCGACGAGATCAACCGCACCCCGCCGAAGACCCAGTCCGCCCTCCTCGAGGCGATGGAGGAGCGGCAGGTGACGGTCGACGGCGTCTCCCGCCGGCTGCCGGTCCCGTTCCTCGTCGCGGCGACGATGAACCCGATCGAGTACGAGGGCACCTACACGCTCCCCGAGGCGCAGCTCGACCGGTTCCTGCTCAAGCTCGTGCTCGACGTCCCCGAGCGCGACGCCGAGGTCGAGGTGCTCGCGCGCCACTCCGCCGGCTTCGACCCGCGCGACCTCGTGGCGGCCGGGGTGCGGCCGGTGCTCGACGCGGCCGTCCTCGGCGAGGCGCAGGCGGCCGCCCGGGCCCTGCCCGTCTCCCCCGACGTCCTCGCCTACCTCGTCGACCTCGCGCGCGCGACGCGGCACTCGCCGTCGGTCCGGCTCGGCGTCTCGCCGCGCGCCTCGGCGGCGCTCCTCGCCGCATCGAAGGCCTGGGCCTGGCTCACCGGTGCCGCGGGCGTCACCCCCGACCACGTCCAGGCGATGGTGCTGCCCGTCTGGCGGCACCGGCTGCAGCTGAAGCCCGAGGCGGAGCTCGAGGGCGTCACCGCCGACACGATCCTCCACTCCGTGCTGCAGCAGGTGCAGGTGCCGCTATGACGGACTCGATCGGCCGGCGCTCGGCGATCCGGTCACGATTCAGGAGGATGGGGGCGCATGTCGGCACCGGCCGGACATACGCCGCACGCCTCCTGAATCCTGACCGTCAGAAAGGTCGCTGAATGGCGATCAGCGGCTGGTGGGTCGGCTTCGTCGGCATCGGGGTCATCCCCATCGTCATCGCCGACGCCTGGTGGGCGCTGCCGGTCTGGCTCGGCCTCGCGCTCGCCCTCGGGCTCGCCGACCTGCTGCTCGCCGCCTCGCCCCGGCAGGTCGTCGTCGCCCGGGAGTCGCCGAAGCGGACCCGGCTGGGCGAGACGATCGGGATGCGGGTGCGCCTCGCGAACGCCGGCCCTCGTCGGCTCGTCGGCATCGTCCGTGACGCATGGCCGCCGTCCGCGCAGGCCCGGCCGACGCGACGACCGGTCTCGATCCCTGCGGGCGAGGCGCGGACGATCACGACGACGCTCACGCCGTTCCGCCGCGGCACGCGGCACGCCGGCGCCGTCACGGTCCGCTCCTTCGGGCCGATCCGGTTCTGGGCGCGCCAGGCGACGATCGCCGCGCCCGGATCGGTCGTCGTGCTCCCCGCATTCCACGCCCGGAAGCACCTGCCCTCCCGCCTCGCCCGGCTCCGCGAGCTCGACGGCGCGACTTCGCTCATGGTGCGGGGACAGGGGACGGAGTTCGACTCACTGCGGGACTATGTGCGCGGCGACGACGTCCGCTCGATCGACTGGCGCGCCACGGCCCGGCGTTCGACCATCACGGCCGGTCGAGGAGCGGCCCA
>Ga0164242_10000301_pt1 | contig 61586 bp, 28 predicted proteins | sample OricomgcompostMG_FD_108783 | JGI IMG/M metagenome (GOLD analysis project Ga0164242, IMG submission 108783) | Miracle-Growth compost microbial communities from Emeryville, California, USA - Original compost - Miracle growth compost (MG) ...
TCCTGCGCGCGTTTATAATCGCGCGGCATGACGCGTTTGAAATGCCGGACGGTGTCTTCCCAATTCTCCAACAGCTCATGCGCCACGGCGCTGTCGGTGTAATTTTTGTGTTTCTGAATCAGATCGCGCACCAAAAGTACTTCTTCCACATCGTCCAGCGCTTCCACATCCACCATTTCGGCATTGATATTGGCGGCAAGTTGATCTTTTTCATCCAACACATACGCCACGCCACCGCTCATGCCGGCGGCGAAGTTTCGGCCGGTTGCGCCCAATACCAGCACGCGTCCGCCCGTCATGTATTCGCAGCCGTGATCGCCCACCGCTTCCACCACAGCGGTGACGCCGGAGTTGCGCACGGCGAAACGTTCGCCCGCCATGCCGCGAATATAAACTTCGCCGGAAGTCGCGCCATACAACGCCACGTTGCCGATAATGATATTTTCGCGCGGCACAAAAGTACTTTCACGCGGCGGCACCACGCTAATCTTGCCGCCGGAAAGCCCCTTGCCCAGATAGTCATTGGCGTCGCCTTCCAGATGCATGCTGATGCCGCGCGGCACAAACGCGCCAAAACTCTGCCCGGCGGAACCGGTGAAATTCAAATTGATGGTGTCATCCGGTAAACCTTCCGCGCCGTAGCGCTTGGTCACTTCATGCCCCAAAATAGTGCCGACAACGCGATTGGTGTTGAGAATGGGCGTAGAAAATTCGACTTTCTCGCGCTTCTCCAATGCCGGCGCCGAGGCTTGCAAAAGTACTTTTCGATCCAGCGATTCGTCCAATCCATGATCCTGCTTGGTGGAACAAAATGTTCCGGTTTCTTTGGAAACTTGCGGGCGATGCAGCAACGCCGAAAGATCCACGCCTTTGGCCTGCCAATGTTGCACATCGGTTTTGGCCTTGAGCCGGTCGGCGCGCCCCACCATTTCGTTGATGGTGCGGAAACCGAGTTGCGCCATAATCTCACGCATTTCCTGCGCGATGAATTTCATGAAATTCACCACATGATCGGGATCGCCGGAAAAGAGTTTGCGCAGCTCGGGATTTTGCGTGGCCACGCCAACCGGACACGTATCCAGATGGCAAACGCGCATCATGATGCAGCCTAAAACCACCAGTGGCGCGGTGGCGAATCCGAATTCTTCCGCGCCCAAAAGCGCCGCCACCACCACGTCGCGGCCGGTCATCAATTTGCCGTCGGTTTCCACGGCGATGCGGCTGCGCAAATTATTCAGTAGCAATGTTTGATGCGTTTCGGCAAGACCGATTTCCCAGGGCAGGCCGGCGTTCCAAATGCTGGATTGCGGCGATGCGCCGGTGCCGCCTTCGTAGCCGCTGATTAAAACCACGTCGGCCTTGGCCTTTGCCACGCCGGCAGCGATGGTGCCGACGCCCACCTCGGAAACTAGCTTCACCGAAATGCGCGCGCCGGGATTGGCGTTTTTGAGATCGTGAATCAATTGCTTCAAATCTTCAATCGAATAAATATCGTGATGCGGCGGTGGCGAGATTAATCCCACGCCGGGCGTAGCCCCGCGCACTTTGGCGATCCAGGGATACACCTTTTTGCCGGGCAATTCGCCGCCTTCTCCAGGCTTTGCGCCCTGCGCCATTTTGATCTGAATTTCGTTGGCGCTGCTGAGATATTCGCTGGTGACGCCGAAACGTCCCGACGCCACTTGCTTGATGGCGCTGCACCGTGAATCGCCGTTTTCATCTGGTGTAAACCGATCCGGATCTTCACCGCCTTCGCCCGTATTGCTTTTGCCGCCGAGGCGATTCATGGCGATGGCCAGCGCTTCGTGTGCCTCGCGCGAAATGGAACCATACGACATCGCGCCGGTTTTGAAACGCTTGGTAATTTCTTCCACTGATTCCACTTCTTCGATGGGAACCGGCGGCGCGTCGAATTGCAATTCCATCAAACCGCGCAACGTCCGATGCTGCGTTTCTTCGTCGTTGAGCAGTGCCGTGTATTCCTTGAACACATTGAAATTATTGGTGCGGCAGGCGTTCTGCAATTTGTGAATCGTCACCGGGTTATAACCGTGATGCTCGCCGTGGCGCTTCCATTGATAGATGCCGCCTTCGTCCAAAATATCGTCCACCTGCACACCGCGCGGCGGAAAGGCGCGCTCGTGGCGCTTGCGCGTTTCGAGGGCAATTTCTTCCAACTTAATGCCGCCGATGCGTGATGATGTCCAGCAAAAGTACTTTTCAATCACATCGGGATGAATGCCAACTGCTTCAAAAATCTGCGCACCGCGATAACTTTGAATGGTGGAAATGCCCATCTTGGACATCGTTTTTACAATGCCCTTGACGGAAGCCTTGATGAATTTTTTAACCGCTGATTTCAAATCCACATCAGTCAACTGGCCGTTTTCGATCATATCGTTCAGCGATTCAAACGCTAGATACGGATTGATCGCGCCCGCGCCATAACCCATCAACACCGAGAAATGATGCACCTCGCGCGGCTCGCCGGATTCCAGAACGAGGCCGACTTTGGTGCGCGTGCCGTTCTTAATGAGATGGTGATGCAAACCGCTGATCGCCAGCAGCGCCGGAATGGGCGCGTGCTTTTCGTCCACGCCTTTATCGGAAAGAATCAAAATCGACGCGCCATCTTCGATAGCCTTTTCCGCCTGCGCGAAAAGTACTTTTAAGGCAGTTTCCAGTCCCGCGCCGTTGCCCGTTGCGTCGTATAAAATCGGCAGCGTGACGCTGGTTTCCAGTTGCCGTAAACGCGCTAATTCCTCGTTGGAAATAATTGGATATTGCAGCCCAATATGCGCGCATTGCGCCGGACCGGGATCCAGCAAATTGCCTTCCGCGCCCAGCGTTGTCCAGGTGGATGTGATGAGTTCCTCGCGGATGGAATCGATGGGCGGATTGGTAACTTGGGCGAAAAGTTGCTTGAAATAACTATATAAAAGTTGCGGCTTATTGGAGAGCACGCCGAGCGGCGCGTCGTTGCCCATTGAACCAATTGGCTGCACGCCCGTTTTGCCCATCGGGCCGACGATAACGTTGAGATCTTCGTAGGTATAGCCAAACGCCAATTGCTGCGTTAGCACGGAATGGTGGTTTTCGGCAGGCGCTTCCTGCGCTTTTGGCAAATCTTCCAACTCGCGCAAATTCTCATTGAGCCATTGGCGATATGGCTTTGCCGTGGCAATTTCCTGCTTGATTTCTTCATCGCTGATAATGCGGCCCGCAGCGGTGTCCACCAAAAACATGCGCCCCGGCTGCAATCGGCCTTTCTCCAAAACGTCAGCTGGCGGCACGTCCAATACGCCCACTTCGCTGGCTAGAATCACCAATCCGTCTTTGGTCACATAATAACGTGATGGCCGCAAACCGTTGCGATCCAGCACCGCGCCCACCACGGTTCCGTCGGTGAATCCAATAGAAGCCGGGCCGTCCCACGGTTCCATCAGGCAGGCGTGATATTCATAAAACGCGCGCTTGGCATCGTCCATTTCGGCATGCCCCGCCCACGGCTCGGGGATCATCATCATCACCGCGTGCGGCAAGGAATAACCGCCCAGCGTGAGAAATTCCAGCACGTTATCAAACATGCCCGAGTCGCTGCCGCTGGCGTCCACCACGGGAAATACCTTGGAAAGATCATCACTGAAGACATCCGTTTTTAGCAGCTTCTCCCGCGCGTGCATCCAGTTGATATTGCCGCGCAGCGTGTTGATTTCGCCGTTGTGAATCACATAGCGATAGGGATGCGCGCGTTCCCAGCTGGGGAACGTATTGGTGGAAAACCGCGAATGCACCAGTGCAATCGCGGTTTCAAATGTGGCATCCCCCAAATCGGGATAGTATTCGCCCACCTGTTCCGGCGTCAGCATTCCCTTGTAAATAATAGTGCGCGAGGACAGGCTGCACACATATAAAGGCCGTTCCAGCATCAGCGCAAGTGTGTTGCCGTTGTCCGCGTTTTCGTTGCCGCTCTCAAAAGTACTTTCGTTGGCATGTCCCAGCTCGCGCTCCAGCCGCTTGCGGATCACATACAACTTGCGCTCAAACGGCAGCCCGCATTCCACACTTTCGTCCTTGCCGATGAAAAGCTGAAAAACATTCGGCTCCACGAATTTGGAAGTCTCGCCCAGCGAAGAATTATTAGTCGGCACTTCGCGCCAACCCAGCACGGTTTGGCCTTCTTCGACCACGATCTCTTCAATGCGCGTTTTGCACATTTCGAGGTGCTTGACATCGTCGGGCAGAAACAACATGCCCACGCCGTAATCACCGGTTTCGGGCAGGTCGCCAAAAGTACTTTTGAAGAAGGAGTGCGGAATCTGCGTCAGAATTCCCGCGCCGTCACCGGTGCATTCTTCCGCGCCGCTGGCGCCGCGATGCTCCAGGTTGACCAATATCTCCAACGCGCCATCCACCAGACGATGCGATTTCCGGCCATGCAAATCCGCCACAAACCCCATGCCACAGGCGTCGTGTTCATTGGCCGGGTCGTATAAACCTTGCTTTTGTGGAACGTCACTAAATCCCATATTAAATCCCTTTCTCAATATATAAAAGGCGGCGAAGCGAGCGGTGAAGGTTGGGAATCCGAAGGCGGGGGAATGAAAAACGCTGTGCCTATGGATCACTTCCGGCACAGCTCGTAACGCTAAGAGTTGTGCCTTATTGGCGTTTAGCTGCTCGTTTTGCAGCATGTTTTACGGCGTGTTTCGATGCAGAAATAATTGCGCCAATTCGCGGTGCTGGCGATTTGACGAAAACTGATTTGATAACGTTGATGTCATTCTGCATGATTGAGGAGTTAATTCTACAAAATCTGCTTGCAATGTGCAATGTGCAATTAACTAATGAGCAATGAATTTCAAGCGAGTGGGGCAGCCCTCCGTGACTGCTTATAAATTGCCGGCTTGCCGGCTCCTTATTTTTAAACAGCAATTAAGGAATAAATCTTTATCTAAGCAGGCACGGAGGCCTGCCCCCACTCACTCCACGAGATTTCATCAAAATTCATCAGGAAACATTTTACGTTTCGCGCTCCTCCCCATATGCTGATGCTGCCAGCCACCGTCTGCGGTGATGACAGTTCCGGTAATATACGACGCATCCTCGCTAGCGAGCCATACAATTGTTCGCGCCGCTTCGGCGGCATTTGTCCAGCGCCCCAGCGCGATCACGTCTTCGCTGGCGGCGCGCATGCCGTCGCTATCATCGTTATAATCCTGCGATAATTCCGTATCCACTGCGCCCAGCGCCAGCGCCACCACGCGGATTCCCGCCGCGCCGTATAATCCGGCCAGGTCAAACGTCAATGTTTCCAATCCTGCTTTTGCCACTGCATAAGGCGTGGCAAACGAAGAAGTCTGCCGCGATTGAATGCTGCTGATATTGATAATCAATCCGCGCTTTGCCTGTTCCATAAACACCGCACATTCGCGCGCCAGAAATGCCGGCGCTGTCAGCATCACGCGGATGGTTTTTTCCCACGATTCCACGCTGATATTGCGCATCGTCACCAATTCGCGCCAGGCGGCGTTATTGATCAATACGTCAATGCGGCCAAAGTGATCAAAAGTACTTTTGGCCAGGCCTTGCACAAAATCCAAATCACATAAATCACCCGGCAGCAAAAGTACTTTTATAGAAGGGTCTATTTGATGGATTGCTTCTCGCGTTTTTTGTAAACTGGCTTCATCAGTGTCCGTGATGGCAATGTCATAACCGCGCCGTGCCAGTTCCTGTGCGGTGGCCGCCCCCACGCCGCCTGCTGCGCCGGTGATTAGTACGGCTGGTTTGGATGTGTTGGTTTGTTGCATATAACCCTCAGATTTTCCAAAATATCTTATCACTCCTCGCGCAACAAAAGTACTTTTTCAATGTCAGAACCCCACGCTGTTTTGTCGCCCACATGACAGAAAGAACGCATCCTGTTTTAAAAAAAATTAAAAACCAGTCAAAAAATTTTGACTTTTCATTCAAATATGGTATCGTGATAGTATCCGTTTCAGTTTTTGATGGAAAGTCGGCTCTAAAAGGGTCGGCTTGCGCACTAATTTTTGTAGATTTGTTATTTGTGGAGATGCAGCTATGAGAACACGTTTTTTGTCGATGTGGTTTTTAGCAGTGGCGCTGATTGGCGTCGGTTGGTGGCAGGGCAATTGTGATGTGGCGCACGCCGCCACGGCTTATGTCACCAATAATTTGGACAGTGGTACCGGCAGCTTGCGTTGGGCGGTGGATAATTCGGCCAATGGCGATACGGTTGCGATTGTAACGCCGGGCCCCATCAACGTTAACAGCCCCATTAACATTGACCATAATCTGACTATTGCGGGACCAGAGATTGCGGTTGATCCCACTCAAAACCCAGCCAGTGTTTCTCCTGCTGTCAGTGGTCAAGTCGCCATTGTAAGCGGCGGCAGCGGCTCGGTGTTTTTCATTTCCGCTGGCAATGTCGATATGAGCCACCTTTACATTGCGGGTGGTGTTGCACAAGGGACGTCACAGCCGACTGGTGCAACCAGTGGCACTGGCAATGACGCTTTGGGCGGCGGTATTGTTAATACAGGTGCCGGTAGTCTCTCGCTGGATTATTGCACGCTGGAAAATAACAACGCAATTGGCGGCAATGGTCCTGATGGTGGTGGCAACGCTTATGGCGGCGCCATCGCTTCTTCTGGTTCGTTAACGATCAATCATAGCACTTTCAAAAATAATAACGCTATAGCGGGAACTGGCACAAACTCCTTAGGAAATAACAACCATGCTTATGGTGGCGGCGTTTATAGCACTGGCGCGACAACGATTCTCAATAGCACCTTTACACTCAACGTCGCACAAGGAGGAAGCAGCAATGCTAAGGGCGGTTTTGCCGAAGGCGGCGCGCTGAGTGTGAACAGCCCTGGTTCGCTTAGCATTACCAATTCCACTTTTAATGGGAATAGCGCGCAGGCTGCCTCTGGCACCAATGTTGGCGGCAACGCTTATGGCGGCGCTGTGTCGGCCACTGTTGCGTTTAATCCACTTAATAGTACTTTCGTGGGTAACACTGCAATGTTTGGAAGCGGAGTTACAAATGGATCTTCTGTTGGTTCAGGCGTTTATTACTTCGGTCCCACGACGTTGATTGTTAATAACTGCATTATCGCGAATAACAGCGGCGCGACCACTGATCTTGATGCTCATCCCGGGTTCAACGCATTCGGGAGTCCAGGCGTTAACACATCGTCCGTCATTATAAATTCGCTTGCCGCAAATGGTGGCCCCACTGAAACCATGAGCAGTTCTGATACTAATTATGTGAAGAATGTGGGAGATTTTGGACTTGCATCCCCGCCGATCTCACTTGATCAACGGGGATGGGCACGTGTCGGAGGCACCGCACAAGATGCTGGCGCGATGGAAAATGATGGGTTAGCTCCCACTAATACAGGAACACCGACGTCAACTGACTTTACATTTCAATTGGTTAACGGCACCGTCAATTTTACGGCGCAACAGTTTGAGGATTCACTTGTCTATCCTGGCGCTCCCAATCAATCCCTTCAAGGCATTGTGATTACCGATGTAACTGGCGGCAATTTGATGTTAAATGGCCAGAAGGTGCCAATTGGCAGTATCATTTCAGTTGATGATCTGGATAATTTGAGTTTTGTGAGTGACGGTTCAGGCACACCTGGATTCACTTGGCAGCCCTCAGACGGAACAAACCCACTTACAGGCATTACTTCTGTAAACGCTGGAGAGCATGAACCGTTTGTACCTACGAATTCCTCATCCCCAGGAACAGAGGGTGGAGACCCGGTTATTACCTTGGACCCAGTTCCCGTTTCGGTATATTTTGGTGGCGCTCCTACGTTTACAGTAACGGGTTATTCAAATGTAGAATCTGTGCCGCCACCACCAGCAGGTCAAACAACTCCAGCAGAAAATAAGACCAGACAAATAACAGTTACAGTAAGCGATAGCGTCTTGAATGATGGACTACAAACGTCTGGTGGCTCATGGTCAGGTACTATTACTACAACAGACGGAACCCCCGCTCAGGTCTCTGTCCCATGCGATCCTACGTTTAAGCCAGGTATTCACACCATCACGATAACAGCTACAAATGTACATCATGCGTCGGCTACTCGGACGCTTCAATTCTTAGTTGATCAAATTCCGGTGATTTCTAACCAGAGCAGTATCACCAGCCCGCAGTCTATTAACCTTGGCGATACCTTCAGCCAAGAATTGGATGGAGCAGATCCTGATTATTGGATACCTGGAACGACGACCGAATATGATCGATTGCAGTTCCGGGTAGATCAGACGTGCTATGGCACAGGAGATTCCTGTGATAGCAGCAATACTGCCAGTAACATTGGATCCTTCAATGATTCTGACCTAACGGGGCATCTTCCGGACGGTACGACGCTGACGACTACTTTCAAATGGAAGCCTACGCAAGTCGGCAAGTATCGATTGCTGGTGACTTTGACTGACTATTGGGGATATCCGAGTACGTCTTTCATTTTCACCGTGATTGTCAATCCGCCCGACAACAATCCGCCGGTCATCGTTAATCCCGGGACACAAACGGCCAATAAAAACACACAGTTCAGCTTGCCGATTCCGGTGAGTGACGCGGAAAACGATCCGCTTACCTATAGTGTTAGTGGTGATGGTTTGCCGCCCGGATTATCATTAAATCCGACAAGTACTGGTGTCACTATCAGTGGTATTCCCAATACGACGGGGACATATACGGTGATATTAAACGCCAGCGATGGCAATCATACTACACCCACTTCAGCGTCATTTATCATCAATGTGAATGATGTGGATGCGCCTGCCATCGACAATATACTTGTCAATGGTACTGCGCTTAGTTCGCCTGTCAATGTGGCGGCAAATCAGAATTTCAATGGATTACAAGCCACGGCGCATGTCAATAATTTCCCTGACAATCTGACTTTTCTGACATATGAGGGCACGCCAGCTAATCCTGTCGGCAGTTGGAGCGTCACCAATACAACAGGGTCAGTCGGTACAAACCTGACAACATCTACAGCAGCGTTCAGTTGGCTAAATGTTCCCTCGGGCGTCCATGTAGTAACCGTGCGCGTAACTGCTCTAAATGGCAAATACGATGAACGGACATTTACCGTCCAAGCCGGCAATGCACCGACGCTGTCACTCAGCCCATCGGGTCCAATCAGCGTCACTGCAGGACAAACTGTCAATATTGATGCTAACGCATCAGACGCAGACAGCCCTGAAACATTAACTTTCAGCAAAGGCACAACCGCCCCGGCCGGATTAACCTTTGTTGGCCAAACGACATTTAACAGTAATACAGCAACGGGGCATCTATCTTGGACGCCAGGCGCAACAGACGTAGGAAGCTACACGTTCGACGTAATTGTCACCGATGCTGCCGGTTTGCAAGGCGTTGCGACTATTACCGTCAACGTCGATCCTGCGCCGCCCAACCTGCCGCCAACAGTGCAGAATCCCGGGCCACAAACGGTCAATGTGGGAGAGGACGCGCATATTCAAATTGTAGCTAATGATCCTGAAGGCGCTCAATTGACATATACGTCAACCACATTGCCAGGTTGGGCTTCGCTTGATTCTCAAACGGGCTTAATCACCCATGCCCCCGGCGTGGGCGATGTAGGGGGGCCCACCAATGTTACCATCAACGTGAGCGACGGTGTGAACACTGTCTCCACTACGTTTGCGCTGACTGTTGTGCAGGTAGCCAACCAACCACCTGTGGTGTCTAATCCTGGGACATGGATGGCATCTGCTGGGACATATGCCACATTCTCCATTTTTGCGACTGACCCAGAATCAGGCCCGTTGACATACACACCATCTGCCAACATGCCGACATGGGTTCATTTCCAGGCACCTACCGCTGCCGGTGTTATTCTTGAGGGTACACCACAGGCTGGAGATGTAGGTATCACCAATGTCACCGTGGATGTAAGTGATGGAGTTAACACCGTTCCTGTCAGCTTCGAGATTGATGTGGTTGCCTCTGGCGTTCCCACGCTGCAAGCAACACCAAATGCGCCAGCCAATCCGGAACAACTAAAGCTGGGAGAGGGATACTCCAAGATATTCCTCGCTACGGATAGTGATTATCCGGAGACGCTGACATTCAGTGCGGTTGTGACCGATATGGCGGATAATAGCATCGTCAATGGCGCCAGCTTCCTGCCAATGTATGAGTCCGGCTCTTCAACTATGGGAACCGCGCGGGCAGAAGCCTTCCAGTGGACTCCATCTGCTGCAGGAACATATAAAGTAGTTATTACCGTGACAGACGGCGAAGGAAATGCCACATCGTTGACATTCTCCATCCACGTCAGCTCACCGCCGAAGATTCAGGTCAACGGCACAACAAGTTCGGTGACGCTCAGCGCCACACCGCAATTGCCATTAACGGTTCCGGTGGCGGTCTCTGATCCGGATGATCATGAATCCTTAGCAGTGACACTGGACTCCAATGCGCCGGCTGGCATGACGGTGAAGTCACCCAGTACATTCTCCAATGTTCCAGGTAACACGCCGGAATTCACGGAGCTGGATTTCACGCCTTCGATATCTCAGGCATTCCAAAGCTTCACCTTCAATGTGACGGTGACTGACAGCGCTGGATTGACAGCTCAACAGCAGGTAACGGTGAATGTAGGAGCGGTGAATGCGGCTCCGGTCATCACGTCGCCCACTTCGGGAAGCACCGTGAATGTCGTGACAGGCCATAACGTCAGTCTGCCGGTGGTGGCGACGGATGCCGAGAATGATACGCTCACCTACGGCGCTACCGGACTACCTGCCGGTCTCAGCATCGATTCCAGCACTGGCGTTATCAGTGGAACGGTAACCGCTGCATCGGGTAGCAATACGGTAACGGCAACGGTGGATGATGGTTATCATGTTTCACCAGCAGCGTCGGTTACCTTCAAGATTGTTGTGGGAGGCACGAATCATGATCCGTCACTGAATCCCATTGCTGATCAGACGCTGACTTACGGACAAACACTTAATGTGCAGGCGGTTGGCAGCGATCCCGATAACGATTCGTTGACGTATTCAATGAGTGGCAGTAACCTTCCGGCATGGCTGCATCTTGATCCTTCGACAGGCCTGATCACCGGTAATCCGGTTTCAGGTGATGAAGGAACGTGGAACGTAACGGTAACTGTGAATGATGGGTATGGAGGAACTGCCTCGCAGAGCTTTGTGCTCACCGTGAATGGCCCGTTCTCTGCCAGCTCCACAAACGCTAATGGGTATACGACTATTGTCTATACGGTCACAAACACCACAGGGGCAGCGATTAGTCCTGTTGTCCGCGGTAATCTAACCGGTGCCGGTTATACGAATAATGCTAATGCATTATTCTATGCCAGCCAAGGCATAGAGAGTGATCAGTGGGCCAGTCCAAAAATCCAACGTGATTTGGATCCAACCAAGAGTACGCGGATTATTACCTGGAACGTGGGATCGTTAGCACCTGGCGCCAGTGCCACACTGACTATCTATGTTCCCGTAAATAACAACATACCTTCCGGAACCCAGTTGACCAACCAATGGACGGTTGATTACGGTGCCACGGAGCTGACCGCAGCTCCTGTGACGTCGAATTAGGAGCGAGTTGTTTAAAGTAAAAGACCGGAGCATGATGAATGCTCCGGTCTTTTGTTATCCTGGCGCGTGGTTCTTTAATATAACAGCAGTAGGTTTTTACAATGGTCTGGCCAGTTTTTGCAAGATGCAAACTTGCAGGGCAATTTCCCCCTTTTAACCTGGATTATTCATGAACAGAAAAGCAATGAATAGGGGTAGGCCTCCGTGCCCAATGCCACTAAGTTTTGTAAGTTTTCTCATAAAAAGCGTCATTTTCGCGCCGGAGGCGCAGCTCGATCCACCTCAAATTCTCCTTATCACGCCCGGCTTTCGAGCTGCGCTTTCGGTGCGTTTAGGGCTACAAAAGTACTTTTATCTACAACTTCAGACAAATCTTAGTGACATTGAGCACGGAGGCCTACCCACTCATTCTATGACTTGAATTGCAATGGTTGCGAATAGTCCAGGTTTAAAGGGAAATTACCTTCTGGTATTTTGCTGTTTTCATACTTTATGCTAAAGTTACCGGACCATTGATTGAGCCGTTGAGATATCAAAGTAAAAAACACCCACCTAAACACCGATTACCCAAACACCTAAAAACCTAATTTTATGGTATCATTCTGCTCAGAAGTAATTTCATAATATATTAATAAAAGTACTTTTCATGCGTTTAGGCTTACGTGCAAAATCTGCTCTGGCGTTATTAGGCTCTATCCTATTGGTGCTGGCGTTGGCTGTTGCTGCTGGTTGGCATATAGTGCAGTATATTGAAGTCAATTTGGGAAGTGCCTATGCCCGTAATATCACCCGTTTGAATCGACAGCGCATTCTGACGCCGGTTTTGCGTGAGTTGGCGTTGTCGCAGCAATTTGCCGAATCACGTGTTACCTTGAATTGGCTGAATGATGAGAAAAATCCTGTGAAGAGAAACTACTTTTTCCAGGAAGCAAAGCAATACCAGAAATCCTTTGAGGATCATTCGTATTTTCTCATCGTTCGCGATTCCAGACATTATTATTTTAACGATAACAAAAGTACTTTTAGCGGCAAGCCCCGATATTCTCTTCACGAAGATGATCCCAACGACGCGTGGTTTTTTAGTACGATGAAAAGCAACGCCGTGTTTAATATCAATGTCGATCCTGATACAAAGTTGAAGTTAACCAAAGTATGGTTCAATGTATTGATCAAAGAGAAGGGACGTAATATCGGCTTGGCTGGAACTGGACTTGCATTAACTCCTTTTCTAAAACGATTTATAACTAATAGCGAAGCAGGTGTTACTCCGGCCATTACCGATACAGCCGGCGACATTCAGGCTTATCCCGATCCTAAGTTGATTGATTATGCATCCATCAACGATAAAGGGACGAAGCACAGCAAGATTTTTCAGCTATTTAAGAATGATAACGATATTCTTGCCATGCACAAGGCGATGACGGCGGCAAAGAAGAATAGTGAAGATATTCCCGTGTTTTGGGCAGATTTTGCAGGCAGCCCCAAGTTGGTTGCGGTTGCTTTTGTTCCTAACCTCAATTGGTTTGCCGTCACTTCGGTCAATCTTAAAACAGCGCAGGTTTTAGATGAAAAAATCTGGTTTCCTCTGTTTATCACAGGTTTCATCTTATTGATTTTATTGGTGTTTTCAGTGATGTTGGCGGTGAATCGCATTTTATTAAAACCATTATTGCGGCTGACGGATTCCGTTCAAACAGTTGCTGCGGGAAATTATGATGTGCAGCTTCCGCCTGCCGGTGGCGATGAATTGGGCGCGTTGACAAAAGCTTTCGCCTCTATGACCCAGCGAGTGAAATCGCATACTGCCGAATTGGAAGATCGAGTTGCCGAGCGAACCAGCGAATTGATGAATGTGAATCGAAAAATCGATGATAGCATTCAATACGCGCGATTGATCCAAAATGCCATTTTGCCAGGGCGCGAAATGGACGATGTATTGAAAGAAAATTATTTCGTGTTGTGGCAGCCCCGAGATGTGGTGGGCGGGGATTTTTACCTCTTTCATTCTTCCCCGCAGGGATGTCTAGTGGGAATCGTGGATTGCGCGGGACATGGAGTTCCCGGCGCGTTCATGACCATGATTACTCATTCTGCTCTCGCTGTTGCGATTGAAACTTTGGGGCTGGAGGATCCCGCAGCGCTGCTTGCGGATGTGGATGAACGAATTCGCGCTATATTACAGGAGGAAATTCAGGAAACGCCAGTGGCAACTTATCTGGATGCGGGCCTGGTTTATATCGATTACGCGAAGCAGTCGGCAACGTTTTCAGGAGCAAAAACTTCGTTATACTATTGTAAGGATTCGCAAGTGGAAGAATTGAAAGGCAGCCGCTATGCAATTGGCGGCAAGCGCGCCAATGACTTCGCCAATCAACAGAAACCGGTGTCACCTGATGTTACTTTCTATTTTTCCACGGATGGAATACTGGATCAAGCTGGGGGAAATCGCGGTTATGGTTTTGGTAATAAGCGGTTTACGCAGTTTTTGCGAGACAATTCGCACCTGCCATTCCGGGAGCAACGAAAAGTACTTTTGGAGCAATTGACAGAATATCAAGGATCGTTGCCACGGCGTGATGACATCACCGTGTTGGGCTTTAGTATCAAAGTTTCGGGGGATATTGCATGAACCATGAAGACCTTTACAGCCTGCGTGAAACCTATAATGCGAAACGCATTTTATTGTGCTTCAACGGGCCATTTTCTCAAGGGTTAATAGAGGAGCTGGGCGAGGCATTGAAGAATCATGTGCAGAACGAGAAAACATCGTCATCCTCTGCATTTGACGTTTTTACGGCATATATTGAAGTGGCGCAAAATATCCGCGAATACGCGTTGGTGAAAGGATACGATGAAAAGCAAGCATCTGCTACGGTCGTCATCAGCCAGGATTTGGAAGGCCGCTATGTTATTTCCTCCGGCAATTTTGTAGAGCCGGAAGATGGCCCGGTTCTGGTAGAGCGCATCAATGCGTTAGCGCGGATGGATAAAACGGAGCTAAAGCAATTATTCAAAAAGCGGCTTCGTGAGCCACGTGAGGGAGATTCCAGCGCGGGACTTGGCCTTATTGATTTGGCACGAAAATCGTCCGTACCGTTTTCGTGTTCTTCTTATCCGGTAGACGCAGGGACACGTTGTTTTTTTACTGTGCGCGTTGTGATTTGATTCCGCGCCATTGAAAGTACTTTTATTGTTATGACAGATCTTAATATCCCGTCCACACAATCCACGCCAGGAATCACCGCTGTATGGAATAGTGGCAAGTTAGATATGCGTGGTGATTCCTATCCTGAAAACTCATTTAAATTTTTCGTTCCCATTATTGAGTGGATAAAAACATATCTTGCAAATTCATCCGAACCTTTGCACCTCGATCTTCGTCTTCTTTATCTCAATACCAGCAGTGTTAAAGGTATGATGGATATTTTCGATATGTTGGAACAGGCGCATGAGGATGGAAAGAAAGTCAGCGTGGCCTGGTATTATGATGCGGAAAATGAACGCGTGGCCGAATTGGCAAATGAGTTCAGGGAAGATTGTTCGTTTACCTTTGAGATCAAGGAAGAAAAGTAAACGATTATGTTGTTGATGATATGCCTGACAACGATCCATTGGAAAATAAAATAGATACGCTTTTGGCGGATGAGCAATATGAAAATCATCCGTTAAGGGATGCGCTCGTTTCTCTTTTCCGGCAGTATAAAAATCGTCAATTGAAATTGGAGCGTTTGGCTTCCATTTCTGATGGTTATCAATGGATGGCGCGTGAACAAAAAGAATTGCTGTCCCGGCGGCATCAGAAGCAAAAACGCCAGTTACATAGAATTACAAATATCTCCGATCGCTATCAGTCGATGTTGCATGCAAAGAATGAAGAGTTGCACAAAGCATCCACGCATGATCAATTGACAGGAATTCCCAATCGCCGTTTAATCCAGGAACGCATCGATACAGCGGCAGCAGAGGCAACGAGAAGCGGTAGAGCGTTTTCCCTCGCAGTGATTGATGTGGACGATTTCAAGTCTATCAACGATGAGTTTGGTCACGATGTTGGTGACCGCGTTTTGATTCGGATAGCGCAAGCGTTAACCAGCAGCATTCGCGCGCAGGATGTTTGCGCGCGTTGGGGCGGCGAAGAATTCATGTTATTGCTTCCGGCAGTTCCCGGTTTACAAGCCGTGCAGGTTGCCGAAAGGCTTCGCCGCGAAGTGGAACAATTACTTTTCAAAGAATTATCGCTCGCCGTGAAATCGTCCATTAGTATCGGCGTCGCGGAACACCAACTCAACAGCAAAAGCAGCGAAACCATCACACGCGCCGACCATGCACTGTATGAAGCCAAACGTGGCGGTAGGAATAAAGTGATACTGGCGCCGTAAAAGTACTTTCCATTGCCGTTGCCCGCTGGCCGTTTTCTCACTAAACTGTCAAGGCCATGACGTCAAGCTTAAATAAAGAAAATATTCCTATTCCCCGCCCTGTAATGCTTTGCATTCTTGATGGTTGGGGACTTTCCAAAGACACCACTGCAAATGCTGTAGCTCTGGGACAAACGCCCAATTTTGATCGAATCTACAACGAATACCCACGCACTCAACTGATTGCGTCGGGAACGGATGTCGGCTTGCCCGCCGGCGTGATGGGAAACAGTGAAGTGGGCCATCTCAATCTCGGCGCCGGTCGCATTGTCTGGCAGGATTCCAGCCTCATCGACCAAACTATCAAAGACGGTTCTTTTTTTGAGAACGAAACGTTTCTCGCAGCTATTGAAAATGTCAAAAAGAATAACTCCCGGTTGCATTTGATTGGTCTGGTTTCCAACGGCAACGTGCATTCTTCGCAGGGACATTATTTGGCGTTATTAGAGTTGGCGGCGCGGCAAGGATTGACTGGCTCAAAAGTACTTTTACACGCCTTCACCGATGGCCGTGACGTTGGGCCGCAGACCGCTAAAACACATCTGGCGCGCGTGCTGGAAAAGATGATCGCGACGGGAACTGGAAAAGTGGCTTCCGTTGTAGGACGATATTTTGCCATGGATCGCGATAACCGCTGGTCGCGCGTGCGGCAGGCCTATGAATTATTGACCGAAGCAAAAGGCCATACCGCGCCGGATGTTTTTACTGCTATCGATGCTGCGTATGAACGCGGCGAAACGGATGAATTTATCGAAGCCACGGTGATTACCGATGAAAACGGCAAACCATTACCTCGTATTTCCGATGGCGATAGCGTAATCTTTTTCAATTATCGTTCTGATCGCGGACGTGAATTGACGCGTGTTTTCATCGACGCGGATTTTGAAAAGGAAATTGCCGCAGATGACGATTCCGAACGCGCGCGATTTGTGCGCGGCGTCACGCCAAAAGTACTTTTCTCCACCATGACGCGCTATTCGGCGGATTTGCAAACGCCCATCGCCTTCGAGCCGCGCCCGCAATTAAATGGCCTCGGCGAAACTGTGGCTGCGCATGGCAAAACGCAATTGCGTATCGCCGAGACCGAAAAATATCCGCATGTGACGTATTTCTTTTCCGGCGGAATTGAAAAAGAATGGTCCGGCGAAGAACGCATTTTGGTGCCCAGCCCCGATGTGGCGACTTATGATTTGCAACCCGAAATGAACGCGCCCATAGTGACGCAAGAAGTGACGGCCGCCATCACCAGCGGCAAGTTCGATTTGATCATTTTGAATTTCGCCAATCCCGATATGGTTGGTCACACCGGTTCCTTGCCGGCTGCGATCAAAGCCGTGGAAACCATCGACGATGCGCTGGGAAAAGTACTTTCTGCAATAGATGTCGCCGGCGGCGCGCTGTTGGTGATCGCTGATCACGGCAATTGCGAACAGATGCTCGATCCCAAAACCGGCAAGCCGCACACCGCGCATACCACTAATTTGGTGCCGTGCATTTTGTATGGAAAAAATCTGCAAAATGCAAAACTGCACAGCGGCGGCCGCCTCGCCGATGTCGCGCCGACGCTGCTGGATTTGATGCAAATTCCGCAGCCGCAGGAAATGACGGGCGATAGTTTGCTGGGTGAAGAAAGCGACGCATTAGCCAAATGCGCCCTGCAAAACAGCGCCAGCGCTTCGTTTGTGTTGGAGCAATTGAAACGTCTGGAACAATTCGCGGCAGGATATTTTGCGCATAAAAGTACTTTTAGCGAAACTGAAGCGCAACAGGCTTGGCAGGTTTTGCGGGATGATTTAAATCAGTATTATCAAAAAGCCGCGAGCGAGACGGATGATGAAATTTTGCGGGAACAATTCAAAAATGCAATAGCGAATTCCCCCTTGTAAAGGGGGATTAAGGGGGATTTTTGAGCGTAATGTATTCTGCAAAAGTACTTTTAACGCCAAAAAGAATCCCCCTAACCCCCTTTACAAGGGGGAATGACGTTGGCACTTAACACAAAGATAGGAGAAAAAATGGCCGAATTCTTGCCGTTCCAGGGACTACGATACAATCTCAGAAAAGTACAATTAGACGATGTTCTCGCGCCGCCTTATGACGTGGTGAAAGGATCGATGCGCGATGAATTGTTGCAGCGCAGCGCTTATAATGTCATCGACATCGAATTGCCCGAAGGCGATGACGATACCAAATATGACAACGCGGCGGAGATTCTGCAAAGCTGGCGCAACATCAATATTCTCAAATTGGACGATCCCGGGTTCTATGTGTATGAACAGGAATTTGCTGTTCCCGGCAGCGGCGCGATGAAAAAACGCCGCGGCGTTTTAGGCGCGTTGCGTCTCGAAGAATTCGGCAAAGGCGTGCAGCCGCACGAGCATACGTTGAGTGGTCCGAAGCAGGATCGGCTGAAATTATTGCGATCCACACAAACCAACATTTCGCCTATTTTCGGTTTGTATAAAGATGAAGATGGTTGGAGCAACGCTTTAATGGATGTGGTGTGCAGTGGCAAACCGCACGGCGAAGCCACCGATGGCGACGGCATTATTCATCGCTTGTGGCACGTCACCGATGACGAAACCGTGAACGCCATCGAAGCATCCTTGGAAGAAGAATCGATTTTGATTGCGGACGGCCATCATCGCTACGAAACCGCGCTGAATTATCGCAACGAATGCGCCGCTGCCGCCAGCGATTGGACGGGCGAGGAAGGCGCGAACTGGGTGATGATGATGTGCGTTTCCACCAGCGATCCGGGTTTGATAATCTTGCCGACGCACCGCGCAGTGAAAAATGTGGATGCAGCAAAAGTGGCGCAGTTGCCGGGCGAGCTGGAAAAGTACTTTTGCGTGAAGCCATTGCCGTTCGATCAACTGGAACAAGCGATAAATAGCGAAAGCCGTCCGTCCATCGGCGTGATTTTGCCGAACGCCACGTATCAGGTAACGCTCAAAGAAGGCGAAGATCATTTAGCCGCAATGGATAATTCCAAAAGCAGCGCTTATAACGAATTGGACGTCACGGTATTGCACCGATTGATTCTGGAAAATGAATTGGGCATCGACGCGGAAAAACTGGCAGGCGGCGAACATGTGGCGTATACAATTCACGCCAGCGACGCGCGGAAAAAAGTACTTTCTGGTGATGCGCAGGCTGCATTCATATTACGTTCCACGCGCAGTGAGCAAGTCAGCGATGTCGCCAACGCTGGTGATAAAATGCCGCAGAAATCGACTTATTTCTATCCCAAATTAGCGACGGGCATGGTGATTCGCCCGCTACATTAAAAGTACTTTTACTATCCTCATGCGCTTGTATATTATTCGCCACGCCGATCCCGATTACGCCAACAACACCATCACGCCCACCGGCCATATCGAGGCTCAGGCACTTGCCAAGCGAATGGCAAGTGTGGGATTGTCGCGCATTTACACTTCGCCGCTGGGACGTGCGCAGCACACCGCGCAATACACGGCTGATGCCACGGGAATAGAACCGGTGATTTTGCCGTGGACGGCGGAACTTTCCATCGACGGCGTCACCGGAATGGACGGCGCGAAATGGGCGGCGTGGAATTTGGAAGGAGAGGTAATTCGCGGTGGCGAACAATTGCCGCATCATGAGAACTGGCATGAGCCGGAAGAATTATCGCATTATGATTACCGCGCACGTTATCAGCAATTGTGTAGAGACTCGGACGCGTTTTTAGACGAGCTGGGTTATCATCGTCATAACGGCGTTTATCATGTACGCGAAAATAATGAAGAGCGCATTGCGATATTTTGCCACGCCGGATTTGGCGTTTCGTGGATGGCGCATTTGTTGGAAATTCCGTTAACGCTGGCCTGGTGCGGGTTTTTCTGGGCGCCAAGTTCTGTGACGACAATTTTGATGGAATTGCGCACGCCGGAAATCGCCGTGCCTCGCGCGTTGTGCGTGGGCGATACGTCGCATATTTACGCGGAAGGATTGACGGAAAGCAGCCGTGGAACGACGGCGAATTTTAATTGATAAAAGTACTTTTGAAGGCAGAATCATGACCAAAGCAGGATGGGCAAGTTGCGATATTACGCCGCCGCTCGGTTTACCGATGGGCGGACGCGGGCCGCGTTTTGCGGCAGGAACGGAGATTGTGGATCCGTTGCAAGCTGGCGTGATTGTATTGGAAGACAACAAAGGCCAGCGAATTGTGTTGCTTTCGCTTGATCTTGTTGGAATTGGACTTCAGCAAAGTGAACGTTTGTGTTATCAAATTGCCGCTGCCGTGGGCACGAACCCGCAAACGGTGATTATCAACGCTTCACACACACACAGCGGGCCGATGATGGCTTTTGAGCAATATGCCACGCTGAAACCCAAGCCGCCGGAGATGCTGCAATACGAACAGAGGTTGGAAGATCAACTGCTGCATCTGGCAATTGACGCCGCGAAAAATATGCAGGAAGTGCAAGTTTTCTGGCGCGACGGCAACAGCGAAATTGGCATTAACCGCCGCGTCAAAACCAATGATGGAGTGGTGATGGCGCCCAATCCGGAAGGACATTATCATCGGCAGCTATGGACGCTGGAATTAAAACCTACGGATTCCGAATCGCCAGGTTGCGTGTTGTTCAGCCACGCCTGTCACCCAGTGATTTTCTACAGTTACAATTGGACGGGAATCACTTCCGAATGGCCGGGACGCGCGCGCCGCGCGTTGCGCGCTGAATTGGGCGAAGGTGTGCATTGCCAATTTATGCAAGGTCTGGCGGGAAATATCCGTCCGCGCATTCTGTCGGATTTTGAAAACAACACATTTCGCAAAAGCATTCCCGAAGATGTGGAGCTGACCGGGCAACAAATCGCCAACGATGTTCTTCAAACATTAGCGAAGGACGCGGAACCTTTATCCTTGCAATTGAGTGCCGTGCGCGGCTGGTTTGTGGCGCAGCGTGGCGCTGCGAAACCGCGTGAACACTGGGAAGAATTGCAACATTCGGACGATGAATTGTCGCAGGAATTGGGACAATATTGGTTGACGCGATTTGGCGAAAACGCCATCGCGCCGTATTCCGCGCAGCCCTGGCCGATTGGTTTGGTGCGTTTTACGCCGGAACACGCGCTGGTTTACGTTGCCGGCGAGCCGCTTTGCGAATGGTATGAGATTTTCCAAAAAGCGTTGCCGAATCAGAAATTGGTTGCTTGCGGATACACCCACGCCAGCGCTTCGTATTTGCCGACTGATGCGCTGCTGAGTGAAGGTGGATATGAAATTGATCGTTCGCCGCAATATTCGAAAAGCGGCCCCGGAGTTTTGCAACCGGGGTTAGATGAAACTGTGACAAAAAGTTTGCATCAATTGCAAGCGGCGATCGATGATGGCGTTGATTAATCAAGTGCGGAGTAAAAGTACTTGGTTCATGTTCGATATTTTCAAACACCCTATTTGTTAGATTTGTCACACTGAGCGAAGTCGAAGTGTGACAAATCTAACAGACCGAAAGTACTTTTGATAAGGCTTCGACTTCGCTCAGCCTGACAAGAGATACAAATTCTGGACTTGAGTAAAAGTACTTTTCTCCACTCACCTTTTTGTTCGCTTCACGGCACAATCGTCACGGGCGTTCCCATCTTTGTTGCCGCTGCTACTTCTTCTATTTCTTTATCTGTCAACGCGATACATCCCGCCGTCCAATCGCCGCTACCGCGTTTTTCGCGCATCTTGGCGGCAAAGGCGTTATCGCTACCGCCGTGGATGCCGACCCAACCGCCAAGCGCGGTGTTCCACAACGGTGCGCCACGGGATGCCAAACGTCCGCGGATTTGTTGGTATTGCTCCCAGGTGATTTGTTTGTCGCTAACGGCGCGTTTGGCGTCGGGAATTGCGGGATAGGACAAACCCAGGAAAATATGAAATGCTGAATCTTTCCCGTTGCGTGTGCAAATATAAAATTGCCCTTCCGGCGTGCGCCCGTCGCCGCGTTGTGATTTGTCGCCTTTCGGATTTTTTCCCAGCGCTATGTGGTAACTTTTGATCTGCGTTTCGCCGCTATACAAATCAAGTTGGTGCAAATGTTTAGTGATAATAATTCGCGCATCACGCAGCGGCAATGCCAATTTTCTCTGATCGACAATCTGTCGCAGTGGAATTCCGTCATTTACCAAAGTACTTTCCGGCGGAACTGTTTCCTGTGAATCGGGAGTTGATTCGGATGCGTTTACGGATGAGTCTTGAAAAGGCTCGCCAAAGCCGGCGCGACAAAACAACCAGCCACACGATGCCAAAAGGCAAAGTGTGGCTGGGAAAAAGTACTTGTTAAACACTGTGGTGCGGCGCAACGTTTATTTGGTCTTTATGGAAAGTACTTCTACTTTGTCGAGTTTGTCGCCAGCGCGCAATTTGGAGACGACATCCTTGCCCGAAACTACTTTTCCGAACACGGTGTATCCATCGCCTTCATCCAAAAACGAAACGGGATCATCGGTGAAGTAGAACTGGCTGCCAGCGGAATCGGGATCGCTGCTTCGCGCCGCGGCAATTACAAAGGCTTTGTGCGTGAGGCTGTTATGTTCGCGCGGAACTTCATATCCCGGCCCGCCCGCGCCCCAGAACTGTTTGAGGCTGGCGTCTTTGGTCAGCGGATCGCCGCCTTGAATAATGCGGCCTTTTTCAGACATGCCCGAACCTTCAAGCAGATCGGCAAAACGATGAAAAATGGTGCCGTTATAGAACCCTTTTTGAGTGAGATAGACGAAACTCTTCACCTGTAATGGGGCTTCCTCGCCATTGAGTTGAACTTTGAAAGATCCTTTGCTGCTGGTGAAAAGCAACGTGGCCTCTTTGGGAGTTGGCATTGAAGCGGGCGGCGGCGGCAAGGCTACCTTTTTTAATGCCGCTACCACGTTGGGCGGCAAACCTTCGCTGGCTGGATCGGAAACGGTGTACGTTTTTGTAGATTTTGGGCTTGGCGCAGGCGCATCTGTTGCAGTATTTTCCGGCGCTGGCGCGGCAGCGTTGGTGGAAGTATCAGAAACGGGTTCCGTCTTGGCGTTGCAACCGCTCACAAATATGCAGGCTGGCAAGAGTAAAACGAGAAGTTTAGCTTTTAACATGGGATTAGTTGGATAAATCACTTTTTACGGTCACGTTAGAATTTGCAATAGCTTTCGCAGCAGCTTTGGCTACGGTTTTGGAAGGGCCGCGTCCGCCTTTATGATAACGGTCTAATCCATAACAATCGCGGCAGGTAATGTTGTTGAGAGGAAACGGAACATACAACAATTCGCGGCCACACTGGGCGCATTTTGCACGGGCTTTGGGGGAAGAGGCGTTGAGATTGCCCAGTTGACTACCAATTTGAAGCGACATAGATAAAACTCCTGCGAAGTAAATAGAGTTAATAGTATAGGGAGTTGAAAAGGTTTCGGCAATTTGAACTCTGTTGGCAAAAGTACTTTTACGGACGCGCGCACGCTTTCACACCGAACCATTTCGATAACAACGGCCGGTTTTTCGCAATCAAGCGATATACCATTTTTTCGACAGAGAATAACGGCGGCAACCGTTTGATGATGCGTATTATCAGCGACCAGGGAAAGTACTTTTCCAAAAAGAAATTCAACGCCTCCGCGCCGCCAAATATATTTCCCTCGGAAGTGATGAGTTTGATTTCTTCTCTACATTGTGCGTAATCCAAATTATATTCTGCCAAAAAATTTTCACTGTTACCTTGATATGGCGCGATTTCAAAAAGCTCTTTGCGATCCTGCGATTGCAGCCATTCCGCGCAACGCGCGCAGAAACCGCAATCTCCATCCCACAAAAGCAAATGTTTCATTGCGATAAATATCCCATCGCTTTATACAACAATCGCGCCACCGCGAACGCCGCCCCCGGATCGCCGTTTATCAATTCCACGCAATCCATGCCGATGACCTTTTTGTGCGTGCAGACAGCTTTCAAAATATCGCGCACCTGATAATAACTCAGCCCGCCCGGCTCCGGCGTCCCGGTTGAACCCATCCAGGACGGATCACAAACGTCCACATCGAAGGTGATATAAACCTCGTCCGTCAACGCATCCAAAACCTGATTCAACGTATTTTTGAAATCCGCCAGCAATTCTTCGCACCAAAATTGCCGCACGTTTTTCGGTACATTTTCCGCTTCTTCTTTGGAAGTGGAGCGCAATCCCAATTGCACAATGCGCGTTCCCGGAAGTTGGCTGACGCGATACGCCATGCAGCCGTGGCCGTATTTGGTGCCGCAATATTCGTGGCGCAAATCGGTGTGCGCGTCCAGTTGCAAAATGGAAAGATCGCCTTTCAAATCACATTTCAATGCCGCGCAAACCGCGCCAAAAGTCAGCGAATGCTCGCCGCCCAGCATGATAGGAATTTTGCCCGCGAAGAGAATTTCGCCGATCACTTCAGTAATGCGCACTGCCATCGATTCCGGCCGCGACAAAACCGGTTCCACCAGCGGAGTCGTGTGAATTCCCGCTTCGCAAATTTCGCGTTTGAATTCCTGGTCATATTGTTCCATGTTGACGGAAGCGTCGATGATGGCTTTCGCGCCTTCGCGCGTTCCGCCGCGCCAGCTGGTGGTGGAATCGTAAGGCACGGGAACGACTACGAATTTAGCAGTTTCAAACTGCGCCAATTCGTCGTCGAGAGCGGCAAAGTTATTGTATGGCCAGAAGTTTTGAGGACTTAACATAGATATATTTTTCCTGAGTAAAAGTACTTTTATAAGGAACTAAGTTTACCTTTTAAATTTACATCGATATACAGGATAAACAGGATAAAAATGAATGCGAAGTTCTCATCCTGTACATTGATGTTAATAAAAGTACTTTTTAAAGACTTTAGTCTTGATAAATTCGCGGCAATAATGCCGACGCTGCCAGACGGCGCATCGGCAAAACTACTTCATCGCCGGTTTTGATATTTGCAATATTGCTCACATCAATCGCGCAAGTCTGCATTGCGATGCGTCCAATAATCGGCGCTTTCTGGCCGTTGATTGTCACTAATCGGGAAGAATCATTTCTGCGCAGTGCGTGATAGCCGCGCTTGAAAGTACTTTTGGCAAGCTGCGAAATTGACTCTTCGCGCGCGCGCGGTTCCATACTTAATCCATCTGCAAAACCTGCCGCCACGATAGCAATTGTGGAAGTTTTTTTCGCCGTCCATTCGCTGCCATATCCCACGCTTTGGCCAGTTGCGATTTTTTTAATTGCCACGATGCGCGCTTTGGCGCAGAACGTTTCTCGCAGTTTGAAATCATTGGGCGCGGCACTTTTTGCTGCCGCTGATGGATATTGCCCATACAACAAAGTGCCCACGCGCACGCATCGCAACCGCGTTTGCGGAAAGCGCAAAGTAGCGGCCGAATTGGCGCAGTGAAATGCTTCCGTCGCTAATCCCAATTGCTGTTGCAGCGGTTCTATTAAAGTTTGAAAAACATGAAATTGCTGCGGCGCGGAAGGCCGCGCGCCGTCGGTATTGGCGTTGGCAAAATGCGTGTAAACGCCGTCGATTTTCAGGTTTGGCAGCGCCGCGATTTGCTTTGCCGCTTCCACTGTTTTGCGCGATTCCACGCCAAACCGTCCCATTCCGGTGTCGATTTTGAGATGCACATTAAGAGTGCGATTCGCTGCATCTGAAAGTACTTTTGCATCGGTTTCACATGCGATGCAGGGCATGAGATTTAATTCTATTGCTTCGTCCGCCTGCTCCGCTAAAATCGGCGCCAATAACAGAATCGATTTCTGCACACCAGCCTCACGCAGTTCTCGTGCTTCTTCGATTTTCGTCACGGCCAACGCGCGCAAATTTTCTTTTTCCAAAGCCAGTGAAACCGCCGCCGCGCCATGGCCATAGGCATTGGCTTTCACCACCGCGATAATACTCGCTGGCGATCCGATCAGTTTTTGAACCTGATTAAAGTTATGCCGGATGGCGGATAAATCAACTTCGATCCAGCAAGTAGATGTATTCATTGCATTATTGTGCTCCCTCTCCCCGGTGAGGAGAGGGAACTATTATTTCATCACCAATCGCCGTTCCGCGAAATCACACGAAACAGCCGCTTCTCCCCGCAAGAATTTTAGCAGCGTTTCTCCCAATAATTCCCCTCGCCAATCCTGCATCAGGATCATGTCGTCGGGCGGATTTTCATCGGGCGCGGTAGCCGATTCCACCCACCAGCGTGCCAGGGCGAATAGCTCGTCTTTGGGCGCCAGATATGTTCTGGCGATGCCGGTTTCCTGCGCCACGATTTGCGTGACGGTTCCCAGCAGATTGGCGATATTATCAACTTCGGGATCGGGTTTTGTATCTTTCCATAATGTCGGCAATTGATCTTCGGGAATAGCGTCACCGCGTTTGGCGGCGTCCACAAATGCCTGCGCCAATTTTGTCGGCAGCGGCGGCATGCCGCGAATTTCACGCAATTCCTGAATGTTTTGCGCGGATATCTTCGCCAATTGCAGCAAGGCGTTATCGTTGACGATATAGGGAACTGGCCGGTTTTGTTGCCGCGCCACTTCGTCGCGCACGATGGCCAATTCACGCAATCTCCCCAATTGCCGCCGGTTCATTTTGCTGAGTTTCAAACGGCGATATAATTCTTCCGGCGGCGTGCTTTCGGTGGATTTCTCCTCGGCTCTGGCGAATTCTGTTTTCGCCCAATCAAGCCGCGACTTCGCCTTTAATTCCTTTTCCAGTTTTTCTTTTATTGCTGGCAAAAAACGCACGTCGCACAACGCATATTCCAACTGCAACGCCGAAAGCGGCCGCGCCGTCCAGTCGCTGAATTGCCAGTCTTTGGAAAGCTGCGGCCCGTCGATGGAACGTTGCACCAGATCGGTATAACCAATTTGCTGGCCATATCCCAAAAACGCCGCGGCGATTTGCGTGTCGAAAACATTTTGTGCCGCGCAGTTGAATTGCGTATATAAAATTTGTAAATCCGAGCTACCCGCATGGACGATTTTTTCTATTGCCGGATCGGCGATCATTTCCAATAAAGGTTTCAAATCCACTTTAAAAGGATCGATTGCCGCTTCCAACTTTTGATCGCCGACGCCTACTTGCACCAGGCACAACAAGGGGAAATAGCGCTTATCTGAGACGAATTCCGTATCAAAAGAAAGCGGCTGCCCGCTGGCACGCCATTTTTTGCAGTAGTCTTCGAGTTGGTGTTGGTGGTCGATTAGCATTTTTGTTTTTCTGTAAAAGTACTTTTTGTTGGCAAGGAATTCCCCCTTGTAAAGGGGGATACAGGGGGATTTTGAGCGTATTGTATTTTTGCAAAAGTTGGAATAAAACTATAATGCTTTAGAATCCCCCTAACCCCCTTTACAAGGGGGAATTACGCCTCATTTCTTCAACTTCCGCAACGCCGGGCGCAATGTCGTCCATGCCCAATATCCGGGTCGTGACAACGGCAAATCCCATTCCCCGCAATAGCGAATTAATTCCGCGCCAAAGCCCGCTTTGAAACGCACCAGGCCATCTTCCGATTCCATCAAATCCGCAGCGGTGGCATTGTCTGGCACGTTGTGCACGCCGCGAAAATCATAAGTATCACAACCGCAATTCTTAGCCCAATTTATCATCGCCCATTGCATGGAATGATTGGGCATCAAGTTGCGTTTCTCGTTGCTGGATGCGCCGAAAACATACCAGCATTGTTTGCCCAGCACAAACGAAATCGCGCCGGAAAGCGGCTGGTTTTCGTGATACACCAAAAATAATTTCGCCATGCCGCGCTCCACCAAAACATCCCACAGCGTTTCAAAATAACTCAGCGGATAACCGGTGAAGCCGTCTCGCGTTGCCGTCTCGCGATAGATAGGATGGAAGATTTTCAGATCATCGCGCGTGCAATCATCTTTCACGATCAATCCTTTACGCGCGCCAAGCCGAATATTGTAGCGCCATTTCGTATGAAAATTCGCCATCACATCTTCCAGCGAAGATGAAATATCCAGCTTCATCACGCAGCGCGGCTGCGTTCCGCCGAAGCTGGAGCGCGCTTCCGGCGAGCGGATAAAACCGTTGCGCGTGAAAAGATCACTAAAAGTACTTTTGTCGGGCAGCGCCGGATCGATTTTGATATAAATCGCGCCGTGCAATTTTGCGGCTATCAAAAGTTGTTCTTTGATTACTCCAAAAAGCCGCGGATTCGACCAATCGAGGATTGGCCCGCGCGGCACATAGAACAAACATTTGCCGCCGGGCAGACGCCGCTTGAGCACCAGCGCCGTCGCCACCAATTCGCCATTTTCCTCTGCCGCGACGGGCACCGGCTGCCAGTCAGGCTTTTTCACTTCGCCCCATTCCAGCGTCTGCAACACATCGCCATGCGGCGAAGCCGCCACAAAATCATTCCAGCGCGTGCGTTGCATTTTGTCGTTGATATTAAAAGTACTTTTCACAGGAAAATGATTTTATCATGCCTTCCATTATAAGGATAAAAATGCTATTTTTTCTTGTTGAGCCGCGCCGTATGTTTGCGTCCCCAGCCGTCCAGATCGTTAATCATGGGAACCAGCGTTTTTCCATAAGAAGTCAATTTATATTCCACGGCTGGGGGCACGGTGGGATAGACTTTGCGCGATATAAGCTGATGTTGCTCCAGGCTTTTCAATTCTTTAATCAGCATCCGCGCCGTGATTCCGGCAATCTCGCGTTGCAAAATCGTGAATCGTTTGGGCGCGCCATCGCGCAGGCAATATAAAATCGCAAATTTCCACTTGCCGCCCAGCACCTGCATCACGGAATGCATGGGACAAACAGCCGTTTCTTTAGCCGTCATTAGATATTCACTCCTTTCTACACAATATACTATCAGATATGTATATAGTATACATAAATGTAATGACTTTACAAAGTATACTTAAGTGCTAAAATATAGCATAGTTCACATTAAGGAGGAACTATCATGAAAACAACATTACATCTCGCCGATAGCCGTGGCCATGCCGAGCGCGGCTGGCTCACATCCTGGCACACTTTCAGCTTTGCGGATTATTACGATCCGGCGCGTGTGCACTTCGGCGTCTTGCGCGTGATCAATGACGACATCATCGCCGGCGGAATGGGATTTCCTACGCATCCGCACGACAACATGGAGATCATCACCATCGTGCGCAAAGGCGCGCTGGCGCATAAGGACAGCATGGGCAACGAAGGCGTCATCGAAGCGGGCGATATTCAGGTGATGAGCGCGGGTACAGGTGTGCGCCATTCCGAATTCAACGCGTTGCCGGATGTCGCAGCGGAACTTTTCCAGATCTGGGTGTTTCCCAATCAGAAAAACGTGACGCCGCGTTACGAGCAACTGAAATTGGAAGAAAGCGCGCGCGACAACAAACTCCAGCAGATCATTTCGCCGAATGCCGATGACGACGGCTTGTGGATTCATCAGGACGCCTGGTTTCATTTAGCCAAAATCGACGGCGGCAAATCACTTCGATATGATCTCAAAAATTCCGGTAACGGCGTCTATTTATTGGTGATCGAAGGCAGCGTTTCGGTGAACGGGCAAGAGCTGAATCGACGCGATGGCCTTGAAATCGAAGAGGCGGATAATTTTGAAATCACGGCGGATGGAGATGCGGAAGTACTTTTGATGGAAGTGCCGATGCGTGCCTGAGATAAAAGTACTTGGCTCATGTTCAATCTGCGCACAAATCGGAACATGAGCCAAAGTACTTTTGACGGCCAGCCGAATGTGGATCAGAACTCTGACAGGCAATTTTCCAGCACGATTACTTCTTTAGGTGTGACCAGTAATACCGAATTGTCTTCCACAAAAGCATGATATGCCGCACCCTGCGGATATAAAACGGTTAGTGGTTTCTGTAAATTCATGTCCCACAATTCCAGTTGATCACCAATGAATAGAATGAATAATCCGGGTTTTCCAGTGGCGACGACATGGTGCGTTTTTTCCGGATAGCGTTTCATGGCGTCGAAATTGGGAACGTGAAAATCGTTGAGGGAAAGGGCGAACCAGCGTGATTGTGTCTCTCCCGAAAAAGTGCCGCTGACTTCGCAGAGATATTTGCCCGGTTCCAACGCGCCGTGCACTGTGGCGAGAGTAGCGCCCTGCGGCGCGGCGTGTTGGTCGAGTAGGGAACAATCCGTCGCATCAAAACGCGCGAAATAACAATGAGATGACGCCGGTTCCGCGCTGTTGCAATCGGCGTGCATCGTTGTGCCGGCAACGAGGGAAAAAGTACTTTCGTCGTATCGCAAGCTGCGGATAGCTTGGTCGGGAATGGGATTGTCGTAATAAGTGGCAAACCCGGTTATCGTGTCATATCGTGTTAAGATGCAACCCAGGTTGCCGTATTTATGATTGCTGGAATAGAAGATATTTCTTCCATCATCCGCAGCGGCCACGGGACGCATGCCGCCGGGCGGAATTGCGACCACGCGCGGATTTTCGGGGAAATGCGGATGTTGTTCCGGATCATATTCCATCAGTTCGCCGCCTGTGTAAGCGGCCATATAAATTTTTTGATTGATTTTCCAGGTTTGCAAAATCTCGCCGGGGCCGGGCGCGGCGCGGCCGCAGTCGAAACCTTTCCCGGTTTTGAGATTGACTTCCCAAAATCGTTGCGTGATGAACGGCGTGCCCAGCAAACGATTTTCATCAATGCGTCGCAGGCAATCAACATGAGCGATGGAATCGGTGGGTAGGCGTTTGGATATTTCCAGCGTGCCGGTGAAAGCATCGTAACGGGAGAAATCGCCATAGAGCGAGATGCTCACAATTTTTCCGTTGGAGGTAAGCGCGACGCCATGAGGAGTGCCGTCTGAAAGACTGCAAATTTCCTTCACTGCGCCGGTTTCCAGATCCCAAATGCCTACAACTTTTTGCCCTTTTTGTCCGCCCACGCCCCACACCAAATTGCCGCGGCGTTCAAACCAGACCATTTCGCGTTCGGGCTTCGGGCCATCCATTCTTAACCGGCGCGTCAGCGGATTATACCAGCCGCAGTCGGGAAAATACCATTCGTTGTGGCCATTGCTGATTAGACGATCCACTTCCAGGTTATTTCTGACAGGTAGTTTTAGCTCCGGGATTTGCTCCTGTAAAAGTACTTTTTCCAATGTTTCCGCCTGCGGATTCCATTGCATCAAACTCACGCCCGGAACCAGCATCACGCTGCTGAAAGTTCCGTCGCCATTAGGAAAATGGGCGCGCATGTGACGCTCTTTGGTGATATCCGTATAAACTTTGACGGGTTTGCGATTTTTGTAATCGAACGAAAAAGCCGTGGTGTGCGGCGGCGGAAACGCGGCGGCGTATAATTTTCCCGTTGCGTGATCGATAATCATGCCCAGGAAAACCAGCGCTGATGGCGCGCCGGTTTCGTATATTTCATAAGCGCCGCTGCTCAAAGTCAGCCGAACCACGCGGGACAAATCGCCGCAGAGCCAGAGCGTGTCTTCGTCTTCCTGTGCGGCGCTGTAGAAACCGTTGTGCGGCGGCTCAAAGCGATAGATGCATTCCTTGCCGCTTTCGGTGATGAGTATTCCGGTTGTTCCCGAAATGCTGTTCCAACTGGAAATCCAAAAGCGCTCTTCGCCATCGACGCCTTTGCCCAACGGCAATAGCGGCGTGTTGACAAACGGATCGCGCCCCGGCGGAATGGGCGCGCGTAGAATTTGACCATTCCAATGATTGGCGGTTGTTGGCATTTTTAATCCTTTTGAATGTAACGAAGGAGTATGTTTACCATCATCGGGCAGGATTGCAAATGCCGCGTATTATTGCCTGTGTGAAGAAAAATTCACTGTAAATTTCCCATCAGCTCCGGCGGTAATTTTTTGATCATCGAAAAGTACTTTTGTGCCAGGATTTGTATAACCCTGCAATTTCTGGGTCCTCCAATAATCCGGCGCCAATTCCAGCGCGATATTGGGATTGTGTTGGGTGAAGACGATCAAGCGCGCGGTAAAATTGCGGATTTGTTCCAACAGGTTCGGATCATTTTGATCCAGCCCGGCGGATAAAAGTACTTTTACCAGTTGCTTTCCCGAAGGCGCTTTTCCAGTAAGGTTCAATTTTTGAACGGCGGCGTCCTGTGCATTGGCCAGCAAGCTGAAATAATCATAATCGTTCACGCCTGAACGATAGGCAGCAATGCGCATGGTATCGATCACTTGCGATAAATCGCCGTCCGGGCCGGGATAGAAGAGAAAGCCGTTGCCGTTTTGTTTGGGATAGGGCGTGAGATTACTGTATAGATTTTGCCAGCCATACGAAATGCTCCACCACAGCAAACCGGAAATATCATTGTTCCACAGCCACCATTCTTCGTTGCGCATTTTTGTTAAGCCGACCGGATTATCGAGAAGAAACAAGCCGTTGTTGTAAATCCAGAATTCTTTGTCGCTGATCTCACGCAAGTTCGGTTGATAAATACTTTGTTGCGGGCACCATATATCGATATTTGGATCGGCCGGTTCGGTGGGCCATCCGGTTATCATGATTTTGGCATCCGGCGCATTTTGCCGGACCAGCGCGGCGATGTCACGCACAATCGCCCGGTTTTTGGTTCCCATCGGTTCGTCCCATATTTCCCAGATAGCGTTTTGCAGCCAGCCCTTTTCCTGAAGATGCGCATACATTTGCTGCACATAACTGCTCACCGCGGTGCGCCATTCCGGCGTGCCGTAGGTAATTTTGTGTTCCAGTCCCACGTATTGCCATATCCCTTTGTGATATATGCCGGAAATATTTCCGAAGAGCACGCACGGCACCAGGAAATCATCCATGCCATCGGAAAAGTACTTTTCCATAATCGGATCCCAGGATGCCCAATCGACGGTTACCGAATTATCGGGATTTAACGTCAATTTCAAACTCTGCACGCCGCCGCCGTAACCTATTTCCGTGGTAATGCGATTGGCCAGCAAATGCCGCCGCATATTTTTCCGTGACGATGGCGTAGCTCCGCTGTTGTGAGCCTCGGTTTTTAAAAACGGCTTTGTGGGAAGCGTGAAGTCGTACACTTCTAATTTCAACGGAATATCCATCGTTTGTTGCGCTGTCTTTACATGCAGCACAGAGGAATATTTCCCAGCAGGCGCATCGCGGGGAACATTTACTGTGATCCAAATTGGCTGCGGTTTTCCAGCTTCGATAGTTTCCGGCGAATTTGGATATAACGGATCAGGCGTTAATCCGCCGCGGCCAAATTGCGAAACATCACTTTTAACATCCACATATCCCACGTAACGAATATCAATATTCTGCGCGGAAAGTACTTTTGCGCTATTCGCGGATTTGAAATCATCTGCGGAAACGGTTAGGGCATTTTGTGCTGACTTGGGTTGATATACCAATTGCACCGATTGGCTTTCGCCGCGCGCGGCACTCACGCGAATATCATTTCCCACCGCCTGTGGTTTGGTTGCATCGGGATATATCTTTTCCAACGCGCTCGCTACCCAAAGTTGCTGTTGCGCATTCGAAAATTGCGGCAGGCTATAGCCGGTTTTCGTGGGGACGGGAGCAGTAACCGCGGAAAGTGAAATGTCATCGAATGTCACTTTGCCGGTTCCCACTGACCAATATAATTCCACCGAATAATAGCGCGCGTTTTGGGGAACTTCAAAATTGACGGTATTCGGAAACCAATCGCCATCGGGAATATCAGAACCATTTCGCTTAAATTCCGCATCAGACAACAGCGCTTTTGCATTATCATATAATTGAATTCTCAAACCAAATTCTCGCCCGCGCGGACCTTCATATAATTCCCACACGCGCACACTTTGAAACGGCGCGTTTTCTAATAATGGTAACAGTGTCGATTTGGTGGTGATGCTGGGACTCCAACTCCCCGCCTCAATCTGCAAAGCCCTCTTTCCTTCATGCACCGGCGATTCCACGATTTTCACTTCGTTCTTGCCAGGTTTCTGTGCGGGAAGCGGCTTGATGATTGGCGCGCTCCAATCTTGCATATCCGCTTCGAAACTGTTGTTCCAGGAACTTTGGGCGGGAGCCTGTTTGGCGCAACCCGCGATGGAAGTTAGTGTTAATAAGGCAGTTAAAAGTACTTTTTTCATGAGAGATTTTATTATTGTTAATGTTATTGATATTATCCTCTGTACGGATTCCACATAGGACTGCACCAGGTATTTTTGGTGGGGCTATAATTATCTGCTGTGCAATTGCCCCAACCCGTGTATGTTCCCACCGCTCCGATGATGGCGCCGCGCGGCATCCATTTGGCATGGCCGTCCAGAAAAGCAATATTTGCACCATCCATATGAACTGTTAATTGGTTACGGGAATTCGTTTCGTTGCGGGCAATCGAAATCACTGTGCTGGAGGCGTTCGCCGCGATGTTGTATTGATTATGATAATCCAACACCATCACAACTTCAGAAGGACGAGTGACCGCAGCAAGTGAAGCGGGGCCGCTGGACCATAACGGGCCGCCATAGTCAGATGATTGGTGAAACCATCCACTCACAGCGCTGGTATATCCATAAGCAGGTACACCGTCCGCTTTTTGGGAAGGACAATAAAAAACTTGCACACTTTTTACGTAAGGGAAAATATGATCCATCCAAGAAGAATAGTGACCACATGTAGTTCCGCCGCTGCAAATGGTAAATGCTTCACTGGGAGTTCCGGGCACATTAACAGGGCCGGCTAATTCGTTCAAGCCGGAAGCGAGTGGATAGTGTTCGTCGTAATCTTGTGTATATTGCATAATCCCCAGGCCGATTTGTTGGAGATTGCTGAGGCAACTGGCGCGCCGTGCATTTTCCCGTGCTCTGGCAAACACCGGAAAAAGAATAGCGGCAAGAATTGTTATGATTGCTATAGTGACCAAAAGTTCTATGAGCGTAAATCCTGTTTTTCTATCTCGTGTTGTGTTTCTCATTCAACGATTTCCTCTCAAATGGATTTTATGGGTTCAACCAACACTTTAAAGTATTCCCGGTCTGGCGAAAATTAAAACCTTTGCTTACGGGGAAAAATTCAATGAGTTGCATTTTGCTGCTTTTGGTTGAATTTATTGTTCGTTGACTGATGAGAACGCTGGCGGAATTCGCCGGGGCTGCATCCGGTGGCTTTGCGGAAAACGGTGCAGAAACTGGCGGTGCTGGAAAAGCCCGTCAGTTCCGCGACATCGCTGATGCGTTCCGGCGTGTCGGCGATAATTCGTTTGGCGACATCAATGCGGAGCGAAGTGATATAACGCATGACTGTGGTGCCGAGAACTTCTTGGAAGACATTGTTGAAATGAAAGGGAGATACCTCGAAATGCTCCGCCAGCAAGGACAATGAGAGAGGCTGGCTAAGGTGATATTGAATATAATTTTGCGCTTCGAGACACAGCTTGGTGTGTTTGGAAGGAATGGCCGAATTCCTGGCTTTCGCAGTTGCCGGCTTGACCCAGCAGCTATTGCTGATAACCGCGCGATGATTTTGCAAATAACGCCTCAGACGGCACATCAGAATCAATAATTGCGCCTGAGCGTTTTCGCGATTTGCCGGTTGGCGCAATTCGTCCAGATAGATAGACGCAATTTGCGTCAGTAGTGGATCATCCACTTGAAGGCTGTGCGACGTTTCCCGAAATTCCGGTGTGCGGACGGAAATAAAGACTCTGAGCGTCTTGTCTGCGATAGAAAATGCCAATACCCGGACATCTTCCTGTAAGTTATTTTGTGTGATCCAATTATCCGGTGATCCCTTGGCGTGGGGTGCGAAAGGTGGGTAGCAGATAATTGCCGGAGATGATAACTGGAGCACAGCAATGCCTGGGGGAACCGGAAGTTTTTTCGTTTTGATCATTTTTGCGGTGGAAGCCGTCACTCCTATCTGCTCGTAACCCACACCATAATAAATGAAGCCAAAAGAAGTATCGCTGATGGAAACCAAATTTTCTTTCCACCAATTACGCACGACCTGCAATGGAGTGTGTGGCCTGTCCGGCAACGGCTTCTCACGTTTAATCCAATACTTCAAATCCGAAAAATCGTAGGGTGGTTCGGCCAGCACCTGCGCCACTTTTTGAGAACGCAAAGCCGGAATGATGTAATCATCCAACGCGCTTAAAATATCTTTGCGTATCACGGGAGCGAAAGGCATGGGATTTAATAAGATGAGGGCACGCTATTACGATTGAAAATTCTTAAAAAGTTTAGTGTTGGCGGAATGTGGAACAGCGCGTACCAATAAACTTGCGCAAAAGTACTTTTGGTGAGATTGTGATTATCCTCATTTCCATTTTGTAATTTTCACGCCCTTAAAATACCATTCCAAAATCTGCCGCGCCGCCCAGCCGGCTCTGGCGTGGGCTGCCGCGCCATCCTGGCACATTCCTACGCCGTGCCCCCAGCCAGCGCCTTTGAGTACGAAGTCATTGCCTTGCGTTGAGACTACAAAGGTGGATGATGGCAGCGACACGATGGAACCTAATCGTCCTGACAGCATGGAGCGGATTGCTCCGTCGCCCTGGATGAGCAGGGTAGAAGTACTTTTGACCGCGCCGTCTTCCTGCCATTTGCCGATGACTTGCAATTTTTTGATATGTCCCGAAGGCGCGCGTTCCAGGATGCGTAACTCGCTGATGACATTGACCGGCGGATGCATTTTGGGCGCGAGCGCTTGGAGAATTTGTGCCTGCGTAATTGTGCGGCTCCAGCGATAAAAATCCGGTAAATCTCCTGGTTGATATAATGCCGCCACGCGTGGATATTTGGCGCGGCGTGCCGCTAGCTCGCTGATGTCTTCCGCGGTGGGTTGGGCGAAGGATGGCAAATTGGTGCTGCAATAGATTTTCCAATCAGCTTCTGTCATGTGGGGTTTTACCACTTCTGCCAGAGGACTATTGGGAGCAAAGTCGAAGACGTTTCGTAAATACGGAACTGCTGGCCCGCGCCACACATCGGTGCTATCGGCGGTGATGCCTCCGCTGTTGGTGCCATAAACCGCATCGGCGATTGTGCCACTATAGGTTAATACCAGTCCTGCTGTTTGCTCCACCGCTAGCGTGCTGCGCGGTTTTTCATTTTCGGTTCCCGGATAGCCCTGACAATGATCGTAATCACACATGTCGAATCCATCATTGCGATGGCGGCCGGATTGCATATCGTGAATAGTTTCTGAACGCGCGCAAATTGCCTGTGCTTTCAATGCTTCCAGCGGTGCGGTGGGTGTCATTTCCCACGGCACCACGCCTTTGAGGTAATCTTCCAGATTCACCACATTCACCACACGCAACGGATTTTGGTGCCGCGCCGGATCGAAACTGTAAGTTTGTGGCGTGATTTCAAAAGTGCCGCGATAAGGCCGCGACCAGTGCGCGTTTTCGCCGTTGCTGGAAACGCGGATGAATTCGCGCCAGTCCAACGGGCGCACTGCCACCACTTGCCATGCAGGAAATTTTTTGCCATCCACGCTAATCGTCACTTGTCCCGATAAAATTGTTCCATGTGCCCTCACTCGTTGCGGCGTGGCACTTTTGGTGAATTCCACTTTGCTGTGTGGAGCGATCAGCATTTTGCGATTCGGCTGCAAACTATCAGTGATCAACAATTTGGAATCGCTCCATAATTGCAATACCGATTTGCCGGTGGAAATGCCGATGCGCACTGTGACGGCGTTAGCCCTAGTAGCCGGAACTGCGCCAAAGATGATGGCAGCCAGGAAAATAACCCAGAAAAAACGGCAATGTTTCATAACTTTATTCTATCATTTGGAGTGCGGCGGCAAGTTGTTCTATCTTCTCCCCTCAGTCTTTTGGGAAGTGCGGCCGTAAGCCACCGCGCTTGAGAGGAGAACTCAAAAGATTAATCTGCTACAATTGAAATCAGTAATGGTAAATCCTGCAGAAATTCCTGAAATAATCCATGGCTCGGTGATTCGCGCCAGTGGCGGCTGGTATGAAGTAGATGCGCCGTTGAAAGGCAAACCGCATGGGTTGCGTTTGAACTGCCAAACGCGTGGAATTCTGAAGAAAGGAAGGCAAAGAGTCAGCCAACCCGTTGTGGTGGGGGATCAGGTCGAAGTGCGAACGGTTCCCACACATGGCGCCAATGCGCGTGGCGAGCGATTACAGGAAGGCTCGATTTTGCGAGTATTACCGCGCCGTTCGGAATTGGGCCGTGCGCGTTATGGCAAGACCAAGCAGGTGACAGTTGCTAATCTGGATTTGGTGATTGTTATCATGTCTGTGCGCGAGCCGGACTTGAACACGCATCGGCTGGACCGGTTTCTTGTGTTGGCTGAAGCCAACGATCTGGAAGCGCTCATCTGTTTTAATAAAACGGATTTGCTTAATAAAAGTACTTTTAAGCGTGAAATTGTTCCCGTCCAAAAATTGTACAGTTCTCTGGGATACCGTTGCCTGACTGTTTCCGCTGAAACGGAGGACGGCGTGGATGAGCTACGGGAAATAATGACAAATAAGATTTCTGCTTTTGCGGGTTCTTCCGGTGTGGGCAAATCTTCACTGGCCTGCGCCGTGCAGCCGGGTTTGCATCTGTGGATTGGTGAAGTGATGGATATTGGCAAAGGCCGCCACACCACCACAGAAGTCACGCTGCATCCATTGGATGGCGGCGGTTATTTGGTGGATACGCCGGGCATCAAAACGGTGATGCTGCTAGAAGAACACGAAGTTAACCTGGCGGAATGCTTTCCTGAGTTCCATTCATTCCTGGGAAAATGCCGTTTCAATAATTGTGCCCACAACGAAGAACCAGGCTGCGCCGTGCGCCAGGCGGTAGAGGATGGGAAGGTTACTGCGCCGCGCTATCAAAGTTATTTGCGCATCTTGGAAGAATTCAAGCAGCGTCCAACGAGGTATGGGAATCGGGAGTAAAAGTATTGCCGTGAAAGTACTTTTATCACTGATAGAGCCATCCGTTATTTTATCGCCCCTTAACCTTAGAGAGTTAGAATGGACTTTTAATGACTACTCAAGAACAATCGCAGTGTTTCTTGTGTTTTCTGCGAATAAATATAAATTATTCTCAAGGATGTTCATAGGATAAAAAGCAAAAAAAGCATTTGCATTTTTTTTAGAGATGATTTAAGATAGGGCAGTACTTGCAAAAGTTCACTTGACATTAAAAATTAGATACATTATGGTATGATGTGTTGAATTTCTTTTTGGTATTAATTATTTCTTGAATCGTGGTATACAACCGCATTTAACTTAGTTGCCGTAACATTTTGGAGAAAGGTCATGGATATTAAAAACAGTTTAGTCACCACCAGGCAACGCGTCTGGCTTCGCCAGTTGTTGAACCGTCAGTTAAAAAGTACTTTTTTTGTGCCGGTTTTAGGTGCCGGGCTTCTCATGGGGGGCGGGATGGCGGCGCATGCAGCAGACCATTCTGCTGCTAGTGGAAGTGATTTAACCAGTGCTATTACTGACATAAATAACAATCCCGATGTGAACGGCGATACTATTTCGCTCACTAATGATCCGGTGAATTTAGATGCTAACACTGATATATACCTAACTGCTAACAATAGCGTATTGATTAAAGATAATTCTTTAGACCTTAACACTTTTAAGCTCAGTGTGAATCCTGCTAATCTACTGGATATCAATTCCTCGATTACAGGGACGGGTACTATCTTTAAGGTCGGGGACGGTACGCTAGTCCTTAGTGGGAATAATGACTTTACCCCTTCCTCAGGGTTAGTTGGAGTAACCGTAACCGGTGGAACCTTAAAGCTGGCGAATAATCATGCTTTGGGAGCTGAAAGTAACTACCTAAATGCGTATCACGGCACTACTGTCGATTATGCAAGTGGCATTGAAATTAAAAATAACATCTGGCTAGACGATAGTACTAATAATACTCTTCCTAATGTCCAATTAAACGTGGCAGATCACACTACTGCTACGCAATCTGGTGTAATCAGCGGCCCGAATACTGGTCCGGGTATCACAAAAACTGGCGGCGGCCGTTTGATTCTCTCTAACAGCAACACCTACGCCGGCGGCACGGATCTTAAAGCCGGAACCATTCAACTGCAGAACAACGGTGCCCTCGGCACCGGCGCCCTCACTGCGGACGGCGGAAGCCTGGAATTTTATAACGGCGCCACCAATGTCGCCAATGACATCGCGCTGAACAGCAATCTTGGGCTGTATGTGAATAGTGGTCTTATTACCGATTTGAGTGGCACTATCAGTGGTACCAATAAAGACATCACCAAGACCGGCGACGGCACGCTGAAGCTGTCCGGCGATAATTCCTCCACGTTCATCGGCGGCGGCACGCAGGTGTATCAGGGCACGCTGGAGTTGGGCAACAGCAATGCGTTGGGAACCAGTAATTTGATCATCAATCCCGCCGATTCCAATAACTACAGCAAAACGGTGGATTACGATAACGGCGTCATTATCAATAACAACGTCGTGTTGCATGACAATGTCACCCTCAATGTGGATGGCACGGATTCCGCCACGCAGAGCGGCATCATTTCCGACTTTGGCGGTTCTTACGGCGTCACCAAAACCGGCAGTGGCGGGTTGACTTTTACCAATACCAACACCTATTCCGGCGATACCGTCGTGAATGGCGGCACGCTGTACAATCAGGGTGAGCTGACGAACAGCCATGTCGTCGTCAATACAGACGGCACGTTTACTAATCAGGGTAAGGTGGATCAGGGCGTCGCGGTCAGCGGCGGCAATTCTTACAACGGGTATTACGGGGATAGTAGCTCCGTAACCGGCGGTGTTACGGTAAGCACCGGCGGCGCTTTTTATAATGGGTATTACGGGAACAGTAACTCAATAACGGGCGCTGTCACGGTTGATGACAGCAATTTTTATAACGGGTATTACGGAAATGATAACTCCATCACCGGCGACGTTGCGGTGAAAAACGCCGGCTATTTTGTCAACGGGTATTGGGGAAATGATAATACCATCACCGGCGATGTGACGGTGGGCAGCGGCGTTGGCGATAAAAGTACTTTTGCGAATACAAACGGCGGGTCCATCACCGGTCATGTCACGGTGGATGGATCGGCGGATTGGGGCAGCGCCAATCTCGATAATGGCGGCGCCATTACCGGTGACGTGGATGTCAACAATGGAACCTTAAAGAATGAAACGGGCGCCACGATCACCGGCACCGTCAATGTGAACGGAACGGGCGACGCCTATGTGAATAATAACGGTACGATTGACGGCGCGGTTAATGTCAATGGTGGGCTTGATGCTTATGGCCCCTATACCGGAGGGTTTGATAACAACGGCGGCACGGTGACCGGCGGCTTAACGGTGGGCGGCACGAGCGCCCATCTGGCGATTGCCACAAACGGTACCGACACTTCCGTTATCGGCAACTCCACCCCCGGCGGCGTGGGTGTGACGGTAAACGCTTATGGTGAATTTGATAACTCCAGTGGTGAAGTTCACCAGGGCGTTTTGGTGAATAAGGACGGCACGTTTAATAATAGCAACAACGGCCATGTGTATGACGGAGTCACGGTTAGCGGCGGAGCCTTTACTAATGATCATAGTTTTGTGACGGGCGATGTGACGGTGAAGGGGCATGGTTCATTCTCGAATCAGAACGGTGCTGAGGTGAATGGCGACTCTTTAATCGTGAAAGGTAAGGCCCGTTTTAATAATGATGGTGTTGTGGGGCCTTCTATAATCAGCAGCGTTAATGTAGACAATATTACCATCGGTAAGGCCGGCGCCACCACGGGCGACGGCAGTATGGGAGTATTCAATAATAACGATGATGGGTCGGTAAAGACAAGTTCCCTGACAATTCAGGGCAATGGCTGGTTCGCCAACCAGGGGCTGAGCGCCCCCAGTCTACTTGAGGCGGATAACGTCGTATTGAACGATCAGGGGCGTTTTACCAACAACAGTGTCGGATCGGTGGATTTGACCGGGGACGGCCATCAGGGAAATGTCACCGTAAACGGTAGCGGTGAATTTGACAATTGGGGCGGTGGACAACTAACGACCGGCGATGTGGCGCTTTTCGATAACGGTACATTTAGCAATAAAAATGGAAGCACAACCAGTATTGATGATTTGACGGTTGCTGATAACAGCAGCGTTTCCAATGTAGGCGGTAATATAGATGCTGTTGAGATTAATGTTGGCGGCCACGGCAAGTTCACCAATGATAGCGGCAATGTGAACGCTTATTCCGGTATTGATGTCGATGGTCACGGCACGTTTGTGAACAAGGGAGATGGCGAAGTCGGCGACATTAATGGTCAACCGGCTTTCGTAGCCGTAGAGGGCAATGGAACGTTTAAGAATACGCAGGCGGGCAAGGTAGCTGGGTTTGTTCTGTTGGATGGCAATGGCCATTTGTTGAATAAAGGTAATGGTGGCGTTGTTGTCGATCAAAACAGTGCGCCCGATGCGCTTGATAATACTGCGACCATCTTTGGATTCGTCGGTGCGGTGGGTGAAAGTACTTTTGATAACAGCAGTAATGTGGAAGGTATCGTTTTTGGTGCTCAGGATTCGAGCATGACCAATAGCGGGGTTATCGAGAGCGGCAATTTTGTCAATTTCCTTGGAGGGCAGCAAGGGCCGCTGCCAACAGGTATTCCATCGGTTCTTTTGTATGGAAATTCTTCGTTTACCAACCAAGATCATGGAAAAGTGGTTGGTGATGTTTATATTGGCTATGTCCCGGATGAGATAGGAGTCACACAGCAGGATTTGGATGATGCTGGTTTGGGCAACTTAGGCATTCTCAATAGCACAAGCTCCTTTGTGAATGAGGATGGAGCGAGTATTGATGGCGATGTTTATGTTGGTGGGGCTGCGAATTCCGTCACTGGATATAATTTGCTTAATGAAGCACACGGTGTCATTACTGGTGATATCTACGGAAGCGGCAATGCGGTGATTGAGAACTACGGCGATCCGAACAATGTCTATTTGACGGATTCTTCCACCGCGCTTAACAGCGGTTCGTTCGCCGTGGTAAATAATGTGCAAACGTTGAAGCATTCCCTGTTCACCAACACCGATGGTGCGACGGTGCAGGGCGATGTCAACGCGAAGAATCATTCCCAAATCATCAATGACTCCACGATTGAGGGCAAGGTTACGCTGGGGAATAACGCCATTTTATCCAATACCGGCGATATCGCAAATGGTGTGCAGGTCAACGGCAGCGCGACGGCGAATAACAGCGGCACTGTTTCCGGCTTGACGAAGGTGAACGGTGGTAATTTTAACAATAAGCCTGGCGGCAACGTGGACAATGCCGTTATTACCGGCACCGGGACGTTTACTAACGATGGCGCGATTAACGGTTGGACCAGCATTTCCAGTCAGGGCACGCTCGTCAATAATGCGGGCGGCACTCTGGGTGCCACGGTGCAGGTGGGTAATTCGTCCGGTGATACAAATCCCGGCGACTATAGCACATTTATCAATCACGGCAATGTTTCCAGCACAGCGGTGAGCGTCTATGGCGGCGATGGCGATCACGTCAATTTTGATAACACCGGCACCACCGGCGATGTCACTGCGTATGATTATTCCTATTCCGTGAATGAAGCCAATGCCACAGTGGGCGATGTCGGTTTGTATAATCATTCCATTTTCGACAACTACGGCAATGCCGGTGATGTGGTGGCGTATGATAGTTCCTTCTTTACCAATGAAGTCGGCAGCCACGCCGATTCCCTCATCTCGTATGGCGGCACCGTTATCAACGAAGGTGTGTTGGACAACGCATATTATTACGGCGGCACCCAATATAACAGCGGCACCGTGGGGAACCTGACGATTGCCGACGATGCTATTTATTACAATAATAGCGAGGACGAAAGCAAAACCGGCACGGTGACGGGCAACGTCACCGTGGGAACCCAGGGTGACCCTTCGGATTACAGCGTGTTCCACAATGCAGTGGACGGCGACACGGTGGGCGGCAACGTCATCGTGAATAGCTTCGGTACCTTCGAAAATGGCAATGGCGGTGCAGTGGGCAGTGCGGGCGCTCCCGTGACGATCACGGTGAATGATTTCGGTACTTACGAGAACTTGAACGGTAGCACGTCGTATGGACATGCCGTGATCAACGATAACGGCGTTTTTATCAATGACCCCAGTGAACACCACGGCGGCGTGTTGATTAATACCAGTAGCACCACCAGCTATAACGATGGCGATTTATATGGTGGCCCGGGCGTTCCTGGCGTGGAGATCACCGGCACCGGCACCTTTACCAACAAAGACGGCGGTAACGTGTATGACGGCGTTGTGATGAGCAACGGCGTGTTCGATAACCAAGCTGGCAGCACGGTGCATGCGACGGGTGATGATAATACATCCGGTATCGCGGTGAATGTGAGCGGCGGCGTTTTTTATAACCAGGATACGGCGGTTGTGGATGGCAACGTGCAGGTCAGCAATACCGGCACTTTTTCCAATAATACGGGATCGAAAGTAATCGGCGACGCTAAAGTGACGGGCGGTTTGTTCCTCAGTGACGGCGAACTGACAGGCACAGCGAATGTGAGCGGTACAGGTCAATTCAATAACGAGGCAAACGGCAAGGTGGATAACGGCGTTGTGCTGAATGGTTCCGCGATAGCGGTCAACAGCGGTACGATTGATCAGGGATCCGCTGCCAATGCGGTGAAGTTGCAGGCTTCCTCGGTGTTCACCAACAGCGGCCAGATTACAGGCACTGTTTTAGTGGGCGGCGGGACGTCTACCTCCAAAAGTACTTTTACGAATGAAAGTGGCGCAACCATCGATGGCAATGTGACGGTGAATAATGCTGATGTGAATTTGGTGGGCGGCTACGATTATAACCTGGACAACGAGGGAACGATTACGGGCAATGTTACCGGTAAGGGCGTTTCCATTATCGTCAACAACCATATCATCGGCGGCAATGCCCTTATAGACGGCAATGGCAGCCAATTCGCCAATACCGGGCAGATAGGGCAAAATGCCACAGCGCAGAACTTTGGTACATTCAGTAATGATGCCGGCGGCAAGATCGTCGGCGATGCGGCTGTTACCACCAGCGGCCATTTTTATAACTTGGGAGAGATCTCCCAAAACGCCTCCGCGACGAACGGCGGCACGTTCGTCAATGAGGTATCCGGCGGTGATCGCGGAGTGGTCGACGGCAGTGCTCTCGTGGACGGCGGCAGCAGCAATTTTTACAATTATGGCACGGTGACGCAGGGCGCTACTGCGCAAAATGGTGGAACGTTTATCAACTATGGCGGCGGCATCGTGAATGGTGGCGCGGCGGTCGACGGCGGACACTTTATCAACCAAACCAATGGGCTAGTGACCGGCGGCGCAACGTTGAGCGACGGCACTTTTGACAACACCGGTGGCATCGTTCGCGGTGGCGAGACGGTAACGGGTGGTACGTTCAACAATAACAATGGCGGCGCGGTGCGCGGCGGCCTGACAGTGGGCGACGGTACGCCCAATAGTGGCATCTTTAATAACGGCGGCGCCACTTTAGGTGCGGGGAAAGTGTATGACGGCATCACTTTGCACACCGGCGGAACGGTCAATAATGCGGCGGGTAGCAATGTTTACGGTCACGGCCCCGGCACCTTCGCGGTAACAATGGATGGCGGCGAGTTCAATAACTCTGGCACGACGGGTGGCGTCGATCAATCCGGCGGCGTCTTTAATAATGCTAACGGCGGCCGGGTGAATAATGGCGTTACGCAGAGCGGCGGCACTTTCACGAATCATACTGGCGGCACAGTGGATGGCGGCGTCGATCAGAGTGGTGGCAATTTTGGCAACTACGGCGTGGTGAAAAATACCGGTGGCGGCGACGCGGTGACCTTGAGTGGCACCGGACATTTTGCCAATTACAACACAGTGGATGGCGACGTACAGCAGAGCGGCGGCACGTTTGATAACTCCGGCGAAGTGACCGGAGGCGTGACCGAAATTGGCGGTCTTTTCACTAACCACACCGGCGGAACCGTGGACAATGGCGTGGATCAGAGTGGTGGTACATTCCGCAACTATGGTGACGTGGAAAATCTCGGCGGCGGTGCGGCCGTGACGCTGAGCGGCGGTGCGTTTGGTAATTACGGGACGGTAACCGGCGATGTGAATGAGAGTGACGGACTCTTCACCAATCATGCCGGCGCGACAGTGGACGGCAATATTGACCAATCCGGCGGCGATTTTAATAACGAGGGCCATGTAACGGGCACCGTGGATGTTTATACCGGCGGCGATTTTGAGAATAAAGGAACGGGCGTCATCGATGGTTTGGTGACGGTCGGCCAGGACGGCGTTGCTGGTAAAAGTACTTTTGATAATGCCGGCACGGTGAATAATGATGTGATTGTGCATGGCGGCGACGGAACGTTTACGCCCGGACAATGGGATTTTCACAACACAGGCACGATCAATGGTAGCGTGACGGCGGATGACCAATCTTTCTCCGATAATGCGGGACATATTACCGGCAATGTGACGGTGAATGAGTTTGCCCATTTTGATAATGAAGTACATGGTGTCATTGACGGTACCGCGCTGGTGGAAAGCACAGCTACGTTCCATAACTACGGGCAACTTGGTGGGGCCGGCGTTGAAGGTGGCATTATGTATAACACCGGTACCGTGGGCGATGTGACGGTGGTCCGGGATGACACCAACGGCAAGGACGGTTATTTTTATAATAATAGCGAGGATGGCACCGTCGCCGGCAAGGTCACCGGTAATGTCACTGTGGGAAACAGCCCCGAAGATGCGGATGACTACAGCGTGTTCCACAACGACGTGGCCGGCGACGAGGTGGACGGCAACGTCACGATCAATAGTCACGGCACTTTCTCTAATGACAACGGCGGCGTGGTGGGAAGCGATGCTTCGAAGACTGTAACCATTAATGATGATGGCACCTTTAATAACGATCATGGTAGCACGGTGAACGGCCATGTTGTCATTGAGGATAATGGCACGCTGAACAACCTCAACAACAGCGTTATTCAGAACGGCGTGGAAAATCACGGTGGGACATTCTATAATGATCCGGCTGTTGTCAATGGCGGATATGTACAAACGGCAGGCACTGGCACTAATGACGGCGGCGCCGTTATCAATGGCGTGGGGGCTGCGGGAAGTGTCGGCTATATTCCAGGCGTGGATATTTCAGGTGGCACGTTCTCTAACCAGAACAGCGCGGTCATCAATAATGGCATTGTGCAAAGTGGCGGCGACTTCACCAATCAGACGGCCGGTTGGGTCAATGGCGGGCTGGATCAGACAGGCGGTACTTTCACCAACTGGGGCGACGGCACAGCGGTTAATGGCGGCGTGACGGTAAATGGCGCGGACGCGTCATTTACCAATTCCAATAGCGCAACGGTGAACGGCGGCTTCACGTTGGTGGACGGCACTGTAATCAACCAGGCCGGTGGTTGGATCAACGGCGGATTGGATCAGACGGGCGGTAGCTTTACCAACTGGGGCGATAGCACAGCGGTTAATGACGGCGTGACGGTCGATGGCGCGGACGCGTCATTTACCAATTCCAATAGCGCGACGGTGAACGGTGGCTTCACGTTGGTGGACGGCACTGTAATTAACCAGGCCGGCGGTTGGATTAACGGCGGGTTGGATCAGACGGGTGGTAGCTTTACCAACTGGGGCGCTGGCACGGCGGTTAATGGCGGCGTAATTGTCAATGGCGCGGACGCGGCATTCCACAATTCCAATAATGCGACGGTAAACGGTGGCATTCAGTTGCAAGACGGTAATGTCGTGAATGACGCCGCCGGCTGGGTGAACGGTCTCGTTGATCAAAGTGGCGGTACCTTCACGAACTGGGGCACGGGTTCCACACTCAATGACGGCGCTTCCGTTTCTGGTGGCACGTTATCTAACCAGAGTAATGCGGTGATCAATAAGGGCGTGGAAGGCTGGAATGACGGCCATATTATCAACGATGCCACGATTAACGCGGACGGAACCGGCACGGCGGCGACGCTGCATGGCGCTTCCACGTTGGATAACCAGGCTAACGGTAACATCAATGGAAATGTGCGCACCTGGGGCACATCGGAATTGACGAATGACGGAATCATTACCGGCAATGTGGGGATGAATGCTCAGTCGACGGTCTATAATAATAATCTGATCGACGGCAATCTCACGGCACGCGACAGCTCGAAGTTCTACAGCGACGGCACGGTGACCGGCCCCATTACTATCACTGATAACGCCAAGATGTTCGTAACGGATGATTCGCAGGACAGCCAGGGTAACGTCTTTTTGACGGGGAACGGTTCGCTTACCATCGGCGGTGAAACGTTGAGCGGCGGCGCGCTTGATAGAAATACTCATGAAGGCAATGTGGATTTGGGCGCGGCCACCACCAACGTCTTCATTGGTAAAGATACGATTAACAATGATAATTCCAACATTGTTCCTCCTTTAACGGCTAACAAGGGCCTCAACTTCATCACCAACACCCTGAACGCGGTATCTGTTACCGGTGATGGTGGCGGCGCGCTGGAATTGGGCGGCGATAATATCAATTCGAGCAACCTTGGCGGCACGGTGAATCCAGGCTTTTTGAGCTTCATTCTTGGTGGCAACGTTATTACCAACACCTTGAACGCGACAAGCGTCACTGGCAATAGCTCCCTGTCCCTCGGGCAAAGCGTTATTACCGCGAACAACACCGGCACGGTTAACGGAAACGGCTATTATACTCTCGGTGCTAATGTTGTTACCAATACATTGAACGCCGCCGGCGGGGTGACATTGGATAATGATATCACTCTTGGCGGCTCAACGATCAACAGCGAGAATACTGGCCAGTTGACGAATAGTGTGCTCGGCGCCAATCTCATCAGCAACGAAATTGATGGTAATGTGAATGCCGGCGCCAATACTGTGGCATTGGGTGGTGATACGATCAATAGCGGCAACTATGGCACGGTGTCGAATAGTAATATCGGCGGCAACATTGTTTCCAATGTAATTGACGGCAAGGTAACCATTGAAGGTGGTGCGTTGGTCTTGGGCAGCGATCAGATTAATGCCACGCATAACACAATAGGTAATTACATCTCTAACAATGTCAGTAACGCTGCTGTCAGCAACGGCGCACTGAATGTTTATGGCGGACAGATTAATGGGGAGGATGCCTATGACAACCAAATCGATAATACGCTGGAATCTGCGACGATTTCCAATAGCGACGTTCTTATCCAGGGTGGCACGATTTCCGGCACGGGCGCTAACCACAATAAGATTACCAATGACATTGATCCCATTGTCAGCGGCTCCGGTTATCTGGATATTTACGGCGGCGTGATTTCGGGTGATAGCAACCATGACAACGCGTTGACCAATACGTTCACCGGCAGTGTGAATACCGGTTCTGTTTACATGGGTGGCGATAGCGGCGCCAACACCGGCTATATTTCCGGTGACGGGGTTTACAACGATAGCATCGCTAATGAAATTGATGGTGCGGTGACGGTTTCCGATAGTATCAATCTTGGCCACGATGATTTGCAGGTAACTAACGGTTCCGGTAATACGTTGACCAATACGATCACCGGAGATATTAACGGTGCGGCCGGTGTGTCTTTGGGTGGCGATACGCTGAGTGGTTCCGGCAACGGTAATGCACATGGTAATAACGTTCTGAGTAATGTTGTTGGCGATATCAGCAATGTTAGCGGTGACATCTGGCTCAGTGGCGATAAAATCACCGGTAATAATAATAGCTTCAGCCATCTCACCAATTCCGCCGGCAATGTGCAGGCAGGTGGCTCGGTCAATTTAGGATATAACCACCTCGATGGAAACAACGCGGCGGAAAATACGATCAGCAACACCACGGGAAGTATTGATTCCGGCAGCACGGTTAATTTGGTGGATAATGAAATCAATGGCGGCGATGCCGCTTCCAACCGCGTGTTCAACATTGCGAATGGCGATGTGAATGCGGACGGCGCGGTGTTGTTGGCTTATAACAACGTCATCGGCACGGATGCGAATGATAACCGCGTTTTCAATATCATCAATGGCGGAGTCACCACTAAAAGTACTTTAGACCTGGCCGGTAATCAGATTTCCGGTGATAATGCCGAAGGTAACCGCGCTTTCAATATTGTGCGCGGTGATGTGCAAGCTGATGGCGCCGTCACCTTGGATTACAATAGCGTAACAGGAGACGATTCCTCCGATAACCGGGCGTTCAATATTGTCGATGGCAATATCCAATCCGGCGGCGCGGTGACGTTGTCGTCTAATACCATCGGTGGAAATAATACTTCCGGTAACCGCGCTTTCAATGTTGTCACTGGGTATGTGGCTGCCATTGATGCTACCAATGGCAGTGTTTCCCTTGGCGGTAACACGATTGCGGCAAGCAATGCGGGCGGAAACGCGGCGTTCAATAAAGTTGAAGACGGTATTATTGCCAGTGACACGGTGTCATTGACGGGGAATACCATTACCGGCGCTTATGCGAATGACAATGTCGCCTTTAATAAAGTGCAGGTTGTGGACAGCGAGCAAAATTATGCCATAGAGACGGGTGGCAATGTTTTCATGACGGGTAATGACATCACTGCCTCCGCGGGTAACGCGCAAGGTAACATTCTCTTCAATAAGGTGGAAGGCAATGTCGTTGCCCATGATGGCGATGTGACGTTGGGATTCAATAGCATTGAAGGCAGTTACGCTCAGGGCAACACGCTCTTTAATAAAATCGGCACCAGTGATATTGCCGCGAGTGTGGAGGCGAATGACCTGTATCTCGGGAACGACTCCATTTCCGGCACCGCTGCCGCCGGCAATACACTCTTTAATACCATTACAGGAGACGCGATTGTTACCGGCGATGTGGTGCTGGGCAATAATGCCATCGGAAGTTTGGACGGCTCTCAGCTCACTAATGACGCAATTGCTAACAGTTTCTCCAATGAAATCGATGGTAATGTCTATACGTCCTCCGGAAAAGTACTTTTGGGTGGCGATGTTATCTCGGGTAGTTATAATCGCGGAGTTGATCTGGGACAGGGAAATGGAAATAGTTTCACCAATACCATTGGCGGCAGCATTACCGGCGTGGATACAGTAGCACTATCTGGTGGAGTGATTAATGGCGGCAGTAATACCGATAATAATTTCACCAATACGGTTGGTAGTATAGATACCACCGGCGCGGTGCAGATTGGATATGGTGCCATCAATGGCGGTTTCAACGCCGGTAATACCATGACGAACACGGCCGGCGATATTGGAGATATCACCAAGGCGAGCCAGGTAGTGGTGGGGCATGATGCGATTACCGGCGATAGCAATAGTGGTAATGATTTCGAAAATACAACGGGAGCGATTAATGCTGTTGGTCCGGTGGAGTTGGGCTATGGTTCTATTAATGGAGCCGATAACACCGGTAATACCCTCACTAATACCGTTGGTGATGTATCGGTGACTGGCGGCGCGGTTTCGGTGATTGGCGGTTCCATCATTGGCAATTCCAATAGCGGCAACACCATCAGCAACACAGTGGGGAATATTGATCCACCAACTACCGTAACTATTGGCTCCAATACTATAAGTGGCGTGGATGCCACCAATAATGCCATTTTCAATATAGTGGCTTCTGCTGAGGCAACCGGCTTGGTGCAGATCGGCAGTAACTCCATTACTGGAGACGGTGCATCTACCAATAGCGCTTATAATTCAATTAGCGGAAATGTCATCTCGCAATCAGGCGGGGTGAATGTGGGAACCAACTCTGCCTCCGGACAAAATGCTACGAACAACTTTAGCTATAACGCCATAGGCGGCAGTGTTAGCGCTAACGGTGATATTAACATTGTGGGCAATACAATCAGTGGATTGAGTGCTACTGTCAATAATGTTTATAATGCTGTGGGCAATGATGTTACATCCACCTCTGGCGGCGTGAATGTAGGTAATAATACCATTACCGGGCAAGGCGCTTCCGGTAACAATGCTCGCAACAACATCGGCGGTAATATCACTGCCAGCAGTGATATTAATATTGGTTGGAATAACATCGGTGGAGATGGCGCTTCCTTTGATAGTGTTTACTCTAACAGTGCTTATAATAATGTGACTGGTGATGTGACATCACAGAATGGTGGCGTGTACGTAGCCAGCAATATCATTGGTGGAACAAACAGTAGCAACAATCTGGCCACCAATATAATCGGCGGCGCGATTATAGCCAATGACGATGCGCAGATCGGTGGTAATCAAATTACTGGGGCGGGCGCCAATCACAATACGGCATCCAACGTGATTACCGCTGCCGTGATCTCCAATTATGGTAATGTCGGCCTCACCAGCAATATCATCGATGGAACAAACAATAACAACAATATAGCGAGCAACGCCGTTCATGGCGGCATCTTGGCGAGCAATGACATCAGCATCGTAGGTAATCAGATTACTGGACAGGGCGCTGCTAACGATCAAGCATCTAATGAAGTTACATTTAACGTCACCTCCACTTATGGCGGAGTGAACGTTGGTAGCAACTCCATCGCAGGCCAAGGCGCATCTGCTAACAATGCTTATAACGCCGTCGGTGGAAACATTAGCGCCAACAATGACATTAACATAGTTGGCAACACTATCAGCGGCCAGAATGCCACTGTAAATAATGCATATAATGCGGTTGGCGGTGATGTCACTTCCACCTTTGGCGGCGTGAATGTCGGCAATAACTCGATCAGTGGCCAAGGCGCTTCCGGCAATAATGCGTACAATAATATTGGTGGTAATATTACTGCCAACGGCGATGTCAATATCGGCTGGAACAGCATTGATGGACAGGGCGCTTCTTCTAATACCGCTTCCAATAATGTGGGTGGAAATGTCGCCACGGATGGCAATATCTACCTTGGAGTTTCGACTATCTCTGGCCAGGGTAACCATAATAACATTATCAATAATACCATCAGCGGCGCGGTTACTTCCGCCAACGATGTGTTCCTGGGCAATGGGCAGATTTCCGGCGAAGGTGTTCATAATGATAGCATCAAAAATATCATCACCGGCACAGTCGGCGCGACCGGCGATGTGCGCCTGGGAGCGGCAGACAGTATCTCCAGCACCGGTAGCGTGAATGTGCATGACAACAGCATCGTCAATAAGATCGGAGCTACCACGAGTGCCAGTTCAGTGGTTCTTGGCGGTGGTAGCATCAGCGCCACGGAGGCCAATACCAACACTATACGCAATGTGGTGGCAGGAAACGTCACTGTGAAGGATGGCGTCATCGGCTTGATTGGGGGAGACATTTCCGGTGTTGCCAACGGAGCGGATAACACCATTGTTAACAGGGTAATGGGCAATATTATCGCCAACGGTTCCACCGCAACCGTCTTCAGCAACAGCATTGCCGATGATGGAAATGGTAATTTTGTTGAGAACCTGGTGAATGGTAACTTGACACAAAATGGCACATCCACGCTTGCTGTGTTGGGTAATAACAACATTGTGAATGGCTCCACCGGCGTCACCATGAACGATCAGTCTTCAGGCGGCATTGGTGTGACGGATGTTACAGGATCCGATATCACGCAGAATAATAGCTTGGATGTTCCCAACGGCACCGTGCAAATCAATGATAATGCAGGCTTTGGTGTTGGCCGCAAAAATACCGTGACGGGCGACGATAATGTAATTAATAACACATTGAATGCGCCGAACGGCGTTTTTGTAAATGGGACGGAAGCCGCCGCGTTTGGTATTGGCACTTTGGGGCATGTGGATGGAAATGGTAATGTCATTACCAATGTTTCCAACGGTGCGCTCACGGTAGATGGCGGTCTTGGAGCCGGCATCGGTTATGGCGCGCAAATTAGTGGAGATGGTAACAATATCACCAACACGCAGAACGGTGACGTGGCCCTTTCTGGAACTAATAACAGCCTTGTTGTGGTGGGCGGTGCGACCGTTACCGGTAATGACAACGCACAGACGAATACCATTATCGGTAATGCGGATGTGACCTCCGGCTATTTTGAATTAGGCACCCAGGACGGGGCCATCGTTGGCAATCCCGCGCTCAACGGAAACCTTACTGGCGACGGAAACACGATCAGTAACAACCTGGGTACCGATGGCAGCGGCAACGGCAATCTCAATTTGAGCGGAACTGGTGTCGGAGTTATCGGCGGCAGCGCTTCGGCGATCACTGGTAACAGTAATACCGTGAACAATACTGTTTGGGGCGCAACTGAAGTAAACGGCACTCAATTCAATATGTTGGGTGGCAGCAATACGGTTGACGGCGCAGACAATACAATAACGAATACCCTCAAAAGTACTTTGGACGCCACTAACGGCAGCTTTGTGAACATCAATGCCGGCGTCCTCGCATCGACTGAGACCAGCACTGGAAATACTCAAGAGAATGTTATTGAGGGGAATATCACGTTGCTGGATTCGCAGTTGAACCTGACGGGTGACACTTCGGATCTCAATACGCGAGTCGCCGGTAATACGGTACAAAATGTTCTCAACGGAAAATTAACCATTAGAAGGGATGCCGGCCACGTCACAGGTGATAACAACTTCGCCAATGGCGGCGTGCTGGTTACCGGTAATGCGAATCATGGCGGCTCATTGCAAATTGAAGGACGCGACGTTAATAAAGATTTGCAAACCCTGATTAACAGTCTTGAAGGTGACGTGCAATTGGGTAATGCCAATACCAGTTTGTTAGTGGGCAGCGACACGCAATATACAGCTAACATTGATGGCAATACCAACAATGTCACCAACGAGTTAATCGGCAATGTTGATGTGGGATCGGGACAGGTCATCATTGGCGGAATAAGTGGAGTTACACAGCCTCATACAATCACCGGCGATGACAACACTGTTACCAATACCGTTACCGGCAATCTGACGGACTTGCAAGCTGGTGGAAAAGTACTTTTGGGCGCCGGCGATTACACTGTTGATGGCGATACCAACACCGTTACCAATAAGTTGACGCAGAACTTCGACTTGCTGAACGGCAACACTATGGCGTTGAACGGCGGAAACCTGACTGCCACCGGCACGGGGAATACGCTGAATGATGTCATCGACGGCAACATCAATGTCGGCTCCTTTGGCAATGACAGTCCCAATATCAACGTGTTGATAATGCAGGGCGGCACGGTGAATACCGGTGTCGGTGCGGTTAATGAAAATACCAACTTCGCTTCCGATGGCGATGGCAATGCAGTGAATAACGTCATTACCGGCGCGGTGAATGTTTACGATAACGGTTTCATGATGGTGAACGGCGAAAACAACTATGTTGTTGGCGGCGTCACAGCGAATGATCCGGGTAATGTCTATGTCGGCAGCAATGACGTTTCCACAACCGGCCAAACGGTGAACAACACACTGATTGCCAATACCGCAGCAACCGCCGCCGGCCAAGTGCATTTGGGCGAAACCCTGGGAACCCAGGTAATCAGCGGCGATGGCAATACGGTGACCAATACGATCAAGTCAGGAATCAATCCATTGCCTCCCGGACAATTCCTGGATGGCAAAGTGGAAGTGACTAATGGCGGAGTTCTCACATTAGGCAGCGGTATCCACCAGGGAACGGGCTCCGATAACATTATCAATAATGTGCTTGGCGTAGTGAAAGACATTAACGGCAATGATGTTCGACAAGTGCAGCCAGTTACTGGCGGTAGTACTGTCCAACTCGGCGGTGGCGACTATACCGGCGTTACCGGAACGGGCAATACAGTAAACAACACGCTGGATCAGGGACTGCAAGTCACCGATAGCGTTTTGGGCCTGGCGGGCACTGCTGGAGCCGGAGCATCGAATGTGACAGTAAGAAATACTGTCACCGGCAGTGTCGCAGCCAACGGTACTGCTGAAGTGGACTTCATACAGAGCAATGGCACCAATGTTACGAACACCATTGATGGACATGTGAGTTTGAATGATAGCTCCAGCTTGTTTGCTCAAGACGGTAGCGCCGCTGGTGGCGGTAACGTGGTGGGCGGTTATATCAACCTCAATGGAACGAACGGCGTATTTGTAGGCGCTTCCAATGAAATAAATCAGGATCGTGATAACAGCCTGAATTCGATCATTCATTTCAGAAATAGCGATTCGAGTGTGGTTATTGGGTCTACGCTGACTGGCAATGATGGCGGAACACATAAAGTAACCAACACTCACTTCGGTGTCATTGATACGACAGTGGCCGGTGAAGGTGGCCAAGTCGCATTGAGTGGCACGGTTAATGGTGCGGGCAACAGCAATAGCAGCATCCTTAATACGCAGAACGGTGATGTGGCATTAGACGGGGAAAATTCCGCAGTGATTCTCTCCGGCTCTTTCACCAACGATGGGACTGCTACCAACTCCATTAGCAATACCGTTGCTAATGATGTTGACGTAACCGATGGAATGGTGATTTTCGATAAGGGTGACTTTACAGCAGCCACAACCGGAACAAACACCTTAACGAACACAGTTGACGGAAATGTAGATATGCGAGGCGCCGGAGTATTGTTGTTCAACGGTGACAGTGATACAGCGGATGCAAACGACGTTACAAACCACATTACACAGGTCGCGACATTGTATGATGGTGCTGACACAATAGTGAAAGGCGCTAACAACTCTATTGATGGTGGCTTAGTATTGAATACCACTACTAGCACAGAGCTTAATCCACTTCCTGGTGATGGCGGGGATGAGCATAATGATGTCACTCAAGCCATTATTGGTGGTGGCGACACGGCTAACGCAAGCACCGGTAATGTGCTCAATGAATTGACAGTTGGTGGAAGCGGTGTTGTTATCAATGCCAACCCCAATGCCAGTGCTCAACGTGCTGAAGATCACGGATATGACATTGATTCAGGACATTTGTATGTGGGAGCGTTTGGTAATACCAATACTGCCGACGGACAAAGCATCACCAATCAATTAAATGGTAACGTGACTTTGAATGGTGGCGCCAGCCAGGTAAATGGTTACTCCACTGGCGGCGGTATGGTGGTATTAGGAGCTGCTAACAATAATCTCCTTAATAACGATGGCACCGTGATCAACGAAATCACCGGCACGGTTGATTTGAATGGTGGTTCTAGATTACATCTGGGTGGTGATCAATTCGATCCTGCTGGAGACGGAACTGGTAGTGTCACCAACAAAATCGACGGTGCTGTCACTGCAGGAGACAATAGCTTCATTGCAATGTGGGGTGAAAATGATCCACGTTTGCACAATGTCATCGACAACACATTAACATTGAGTGATAATGCGCTATTCCATGCAGAAGGTGTGGATAACAGTGTTACTGGCGGAACGACATTGGAGGGAACAGCTATTGCTACGCTGGGAGGTAGCGGAGGATCTCATGCTCCAGTCAGCAATATCGCTAGTGACTTTACACTAAATACTCAGAGCCAATTGTTTATGGGAGCTACGGGTGAATTCCTGCAAAGCATTCCATCAGTCGACTATTCATTGATTCAAAATAATATTATTGGAGATGTCGCGGTTAATGACAGTTCTATCCTGCACGTTCTTTCGGGCGGCACAGGTGGGCTGAATAGTGCAATTGGTTTCAGCACCATCAGTGGTGACCTCAGCTTTGATAACGGTTCCACCTTCAATGTTAATTTGGACCAAAATACTGCTACTGGAGTTAAAGTTGGAGGCACGGCCACTCCAGGAGGCGCCACTGTTAAAGTGAATGTGTTTGATAGTAACGATGGCCCATTCCACTTTGGTAGAGAGTACAACATCATCAATGCTACGGCAGTAAATGGAACTTTCTCTGATGTTGATGAGACAGGAATGCTTCCAGCCATTGATCTTAAGTTGGTTTACCCTGACACACAGAATGTTGATTTAAAGATTCAGACGAAGTTTGCTAATAATTCTGCCTTGAGTGGCACAGTGAATGAACAGAACTTCGCTGCTTATTTGGATAAGCAGTCACCAGCAGCAGGATCTGGCGGCGTAAATTCTGATTTGAACGATCTGTTGAATTCATTAGTTCAGCAAACCGGACAAACTGGAAACTTGCAGCCATTGAATGCATACTTGGGTGATACCTATGCTGCCTTCGATACCGCTGGCTACTGGAATGCGAATCGTTTTGTGAATCAAGTAGCGACGCACAACTTGGAAAGCCGCGGCACTGATTGGACACAGAGCTTTGCTCTAAATAGCACTGAAGGAATAGGCGGAATGAGTTCGCAGATGTCACTGGTCAAACAGTTGACAAACGCGCGCCCTGTTTACGGGTTTGTCTCCACCAACGCTCAAGTAGTGGATTATGATAATGGAGACGATAACGTCAAGAATAACGGCTTGTGGGCCGACGTATCTGGCGTCCGCTTAAACAATGATGGAAATTCTCATCTGGGCTCGCCAGACTTTAGCGAGAACACCAAGAGCGTCACGGTTGGCTATCAAGGTGGCTCACATAACTTTAGCTGGGGCGTTGTTGGCGGTTACCATGATGGTGATTTTAACTTCAATAATCGGAATGCCACAGGCGATCAGGACGGTTGGGATTTGGGCTTGAACGGATTGTATCAGAGCGATTCCGGAACTTATGTCAACGGTGTGCTCGCTTATAATCATGATAGCAACAGCCTAACTCGCAATGATGGATTTGGTGGCGCTAACAAGTCTGACTTCGGCAGCCACACACTGTCGGCTATGGTGGAAGTTGGTAAGCGCATCAAGCGTGATAACAACATCACTTACACTCCTTACGTTTCTTTACTTGGAGTTAAATATAATCGTGATGGAGTTACTGAGGACTACTCAGGTTCCGGTCCCAATACGGGCTTGCAAGTGAATGGCGCTTCGAATAGCTACCTCACTTCAAACTTGGGTATCCGCGTCGGAAAGACTTATCTCGATAAGAATGGCGACAAGAAGGCCGGCGTAATGTTAGGACTAAGCTGGATGCATCAGTTCAGCGATACTGATCTTCCTGTCACCGCAGCTTTGCAGAGTGGAATGCCCGGAACAGGAATGTTCACGGTGTATGGCACTCCTCTTTCCAAGAATTCTGTAGGTGTGCAGTTGGGTGGATACGGACGCTTGAGCAGAAATGTCCTCGGCTTCTTGAACTACAGCGGCAGCTTTGGCAGTAATCAGAAAGTCAATTCGATCACTGCTGGCCTTGAGTATCAGTTCTAAGCCGGAAGACATCAGGAACGTAAAGTTGAAAGACCTTAGGAAAAGTACTTTTCCTAAGGTCTTTCTGTTGCAGTTGGAAATGGAATTTCTAAACAACCGTTAATAACGGTTCCGTTGCTGCACCGAAATGTCGATATCGGATTGTTTTCTTCGACTTCGCTTGAGGAATACACTTGTTTAGAGATTCGTACTTTTCCCTAATTCCCAATCCATCATTCCTTCCGCCACACGCCGCGCTGCGCCTTGATGTTTGGATAATAATTCTTTGGCATTCTGGATTACCTTTGCGCGTTTGGAAGGATCAATCAGCCAGCTTTGCAACGCATTTGTTAGTTCTGTTTCAAAATGCACCAACTGCCCGACGTTGGCATCCTGCACCAAATCGGCAGCGGCGCGAAAATTGTTCATATAAGGCCCGAACAAAACTGGCACGCCAACAAGAACTGGTTCCAACACATTGTGGCCTCCGCGTTTAATTAAACTGCCGCCAACAAATGCCAGGTCAGCGGCGGCGTAAAATTCTGCCAACTCGCCAACAGTATCTAAAATTATTACCGCATTTTTTTCGGGAATGGCGTCCGATAATTGGGAACGGCGAATCGCTGCAAAGCCTTTATCGCGCGCTAATTGTAAAACGGCTTCCACGCGTTCGGGATGGCGTGGCGCGATGAGTAAACGCAATGGAACTTGGAATTTTGATTGCAATTCTCGTTGAGCATCCAATAAAAGTACTTCTTCGCCTTCGTGCGTGGAACCGCCAATCCAGAACAAACTCGTTTCCTCAATTCCCAATAATTTGCGGATACGTTGGCGTTCCTGCGTGGCGTTGGCGTTTGCATCAATTCCATCCAGTTTCACGTCACCGGTCAAAAGTACTTTTGATGGTGGGACGCCAAGTTGCATTAGCCGCTGCGCGTCAAAATCACTGCGCACAAACATCGCTGTGATATTTCCCGTCATCCATTTCCAAACACCGCGCCAGCGTGTGGCCTGACGTAACAAATTATCGGAAACGCGGCCATTAATCTGAAACACTTTGATGCCGCGCTGTTTTGCCAGGTGTAAAAAATTGGGCCATAATTCGGTTTCCAATAATAAGATCGCATCCGGCTGCACGGTTTTGAAGACGCGCTGCACCGTCCATGCGAAATCCAGCGGATAGTAGAAAGCCGCGTCAAACTCGCCTCGTTCCACGCCTTGCCGTGCTGCGTTTTGGCCGGTATCTGTCGTAGTGGAAACGACAATTCCGCAATTAGGAAAAGTACTTTTAAGCGCCCGCGCCACAGGCCGCGCCGCCATCACTTCGCCAACGGAAACGGCGTGAATCCAGAAATTGGGAAAAGTACTTTTAAGCGCATCGGGAATTTCCTGAGGAACATTGCCCCATTGCCCGCCCCACGATTCAGCAGATTTCTTTAACCCAAAACGCCGCCACAACATGTAAATCGCGGCGGCGGGCCAAAGGAGAATTAGCAGGATGTTGTAGAGGATGAACATTGGATGAAAGTACTTTTAGCCTGGGCGAAGTTCCCCCTTGTAAAACGGAGAATTCGTTCGTGCCATATCTGACTCACACCAGCGAGTCCATCACTAATTGCGGAGCTTCGCCATGTGTACCATTTTCTTCGGTACCTATTTCAGCCTGCATTTGATACAACTTGTTATACAATCCTTGCTTCGCCAATAATTCCGTATGCGTTCCCGCTTCGGCGATGTGGCCGTTTTCCAGCACAATGATTTTGTTGGCGCGCCAGATGGTGGCGAAACGATGGGCGATTATCAGCGTGGTGCGGCCTTGCATCAACGTATCAAGCGCATCTTGTACCAGACGTTCACTTTCGGCGTCCAGCGAAGAAGTCGCTTCGTCGAGAATAAGTACTTTTGGATCGCGCAGCAATGCACGCGCGATAGCGATGCGCTGGCGCTGGCCGCCGGAAAGGCGGCAGCCGCGTTCACCCACTTGCGTGTCGTATCCCTGCGGTAATTCCAGAATGAAGTTTTCCGCGTTCGCGCGTTGTGCCGCTTCGCGAATTTGCGCATCGGTGGCGTCGGTTCGGCCGTAGGCGATATTGGCGCGCACGCTGCCGTGAAATAACGTGGTGTCTTGCGGCACTGTGCCCAGATGCGCGCGCAAAGATTCCTGCGTAACATCGCGCAGGTCATGTCCGTCTAATTTAACCGCGCCGGAAGTTGGATCATATAATCGCGGCACCAGCGCGGCGATGGTGCTTTTTCCGGAACCGCTCAATCCTGCCAACGCCACCACTTCGCCGGGCGCGATTTCAAAGGAAATATCATGCAGCACTTGCGGACCGGTGTTATACGCAAA
>Ga0164242_10000302_pt1 | contig 61462 bp, 43 predicted proteins | sample OricomgcompostMG_FD_108783 | JGI IMG/M metagenome (GOLD analysis project Ga0164242, IMG submission 108783) | Miracle-Growth compost microbial communities from Emeryville, California, USA - Original compost - Miracle growth compost (MG) ...
CAACAATGACGGAATGCCAGATCTTTTTATTGCTGGAACACCGCAGGGCCCATCACTTTTGCTCAAGAATACCGGAAATCATGGATATGTCGTTGATCGATCAGCCGAGATATTTTCTGACGCGTTAAAGGACCTCACCGTTTCCGATGCCACTTTTGTGGATTTTGATAATGATGGTCATGCGGATCTTGTGGTTGCAGGAGAAGGGGCAGACGGATCCCCAGGAGGATTCCGGCTGTTCCACAATGACGGCGGGAAAGGATTCAGCGATGTATCTTATTTGCTTCCTAAAACGGTAACCCAGGGTGAGCATATGGAGCTGGCTGATCTCAATATTGATGGCGATGATGATATATTTATGTCTGGGCGGACGGGCCTTTATTTGGTGCGGAACGACGGAGGAAGCCGGAACCATTACCTCCAGGTGCGGTTAAAAGGACTTTCCTATGGAAACGGGAAAAACAATCGGTTAGGTATAGGAGCTCAGGTGGAATTAAAGGCAGGGGATTTGTACCAGCTGAAAACCGTACGGCGCGCATTGACGAATTTCGGCGTGGGCGCGCGCGATTCTTTGGATGCGGTAAGAATTATCTGGCCCAACGGATTTCCCCAATATGTCGGAGATCCGTCCCGGCGGCAAAAGATCATGGAGCAGGAAGAGTTAAAGGGGTCCTGCCCCTTCCTGTTCGTCTGGAATGGAGAAAAATACGTATTCTTGAAGGATATGATGTGGCGGAGTGCCCTGGGCATGCCCCTGGCCATCCATGGTACCGATACCACGTATGCCTTTTCGGATCCTTCTAAAGAGTACCTCCTGATTCCGGGGAAAACGCTTAAACCCAAAAACAATACCTATTCGATTAAAATTACGGAGGAACTTTGGGAAGCCGTTTACTTTGACCAAGCCAACCTCATTGCCCTGGACCATCCGGATTCTATCGACGTATTTGTAGACGAACGTTTTGTGGCCCCTCCCTTTCCAGGTAAAAAGCTGTATGATGTGGCCCATAAGCATTACCCCGTGTCTGCTACGGACGATCAAGGCGATGATGTCCTTCCCCAGCTGAAAAAATATGACTTTCATTATGTATCGGATTTTGCTTTAGGCAGATACCAGGGCCTCACGAAAATGCATGATCTTATCCTGGACCTGGGAGACAGCGCGGTGGCTGACAGCGTTTATCTGTTTTTGAGAGGATGGATATTTCCGGCAGACGCCAGCATCAATATGTCGATGGCTCAGTCGGATAAATACCGCCAGTTTCCCCCTGCGGTGCAGGTAATGGATAAAGACGGCCATTGGAAGACGGTAATTGCCAACATGGGATTTCCCATGGGAAAAGATAAGATGGTGGTGGTTAATCTTTCGGGTAAGTTTCTCACCGCGCACGACCGACGCATTAGAATTCGCACCAATATGCAGATCTATTGGGATGAAGCGTTTTTCAGCCCATCGTTGTCCCATGCACCGGTGCATATGCATGATCTTCCCATGGTTCGTGCGAATCTTTCCTATAGAGGATACTCCGCCACATACCGGAAAGGAGGACCTTTCGGGCCGCATTGGTTTGATTATTACCGGACGACAACCGGTCAGAAGTGGCGGGATCTTACCGGTTATTATACACGGTATGGAAACGTGTTGCCTTTGCTTGGTGCGGCAGATGACGAATATATTATTGCCAATTCAGGGGACGTGATCACTATCGATTTTGATGCATCCCGGCTCCCCGCTTTGCCGCGGGGGTGGACCAGGGATTTCCTGATATATAGTGAAGGCTGGGTAAAAGACGGTGATCTCAATACGGCCTACGGCCAAACGGTGGCGCCTCTTCCTTTCCACACAATGCCCTGCTATCCTTATAAGGCTGGTGTACATTATCCTGCCGGACAGCATCAACAGTATCTAAAACAATACAATACGCGCAAGGTCTCTACGGACCGTTTTAAAAATGCCGTAAAGCTCATGCCAAAAGGAGGCTAGCCGACATGAGCTCACGTCTTTTTGCTCATTCGGTGGCAGTGTGCCTGTACATGTGACGATGAGAAGGGTCCAATAGTCCGGCCGTATTGTATGGCAGTATTCTTTTTCTAATGGTCTCGGTGAACCGGTTGATGTCTTGGGGGGATATTGTCTTTTGTGCGGTGATGGACCGCAGTTTTTCATAGGAGGTTTGAGCGATTCGTTGGATCTCAGGATTGTCGGCTTCCAAAAGGCAACCCACGGGCTTGTGCTGCAAACGGCGCTTTTCGTGCGCCAGTGTAAAAGCAAAATATAGCATCGACCAAGCGTTGAAGAGCGGAAAATGGGGCATGGCTTTATAGCACCCCGCGATTAACAGGTCAAGCAGCCCGAGTTCCCGGCGTAGCGCGACTTCATATTCTGTAAGTCCCTCATATAGCCGTCTGTCGAAGGCCTTATGCGCGGACAGCATTTGCACGATCCGTTCGACACCTGTCAGCGCGAAGGCGATGCCCGAGCTGAAAAGAGGATCCACGAAACCTGCTGTATGAGGCAAAGCTACCCACCCCTCGCCAAAGCATCTGCTCAGTTTTCGCTGCAGTCTGCCGGAACGCACTATCCCTCCCGGCTGCGCGGAAAAAGCGGCGTTTTTAAGCAGGCGTCCCAGATCCGGATATTTGATCTGCATGGCATGCCACAGCTCTTTTGTATCCTCGTGTTGAAGTGTACCGTCAAGCACAAACCCCCAGCTCGTTTGCCTGTTATTAAAACGGAGTGCCCAGGCCCATCCTTCATCCAATATGTGGTGCAGCGCTGAATGATCGGGATCGTAGGGATAATCGTCGGTAGAAATTTTCTTCTGGTGCAGCACATCGGTCCATCGCGGCAAATTATCCAGGTGAGAAAATACCGCAAACGAATTGGTCAAAAATCCTTCTGTGGTCGATCCGATCGAAAGAAGCTTGTGCACCAAATGGCCGCTCCCTGTGGCGTCAATGAAAAATGCGCCATGGAAAGTTACCCGCTCACCCCTGCAGTTTGCCGTAAACGTCCATGTATTTTCTTTTCTCGTGGCTGAGAGAATTTCGGTATGGTCATGGTAGTCAATTTGGCTGGCTTTGACCTGGCGGACCAGGAAATGATCGAAATCTGCCCTTAGCCAGTTAGTGTCGGATACCGAATCGCTTGCACTTGCCGCGACAAGTAATTCATTGGAATGGTCGGGGTCGGTGAAGAATGCCTGGCCGGGATAATGTTTGTAATAACTAAATCCACGCTTAATGCCGCATACGATTTCCGGATGCGCTTTTTGCCAGCTCCCGTATCTGGAAAAGTCATGTAACCAGGGTAACTGGTACCTGGATGAAAGCGCGCGCAAGATCATATCCGCCACGGGAGTGGATGATTCTCCTATGGCAAATCGCGGATGTTCGCCTTTTTCAATGATGCACACGTGAAATCCGCATTGACCGAGGGCAAGTGCAGTAAGAGATCCCGAAAATCCACTGCCTGCAATGACGATCTGGTAGTAATTGGATTTAACGGCCCTCATGAGATTGACAACTGCAAGATATTTTAGGAGATATTGTTTGGGTCAGATTCATCTTTTGCAGGCGATCTCTTCTGGCCGCAAAACAGGCGGGACACTCGGAAAAAGAAGCCAGATCCCAGGTATCCACAAATACCTGGCCCTGTCCTAATGACAAGGCTTCCTCAAAGGCGATTTCCAGGGTGTCCAAGGATGGGGGCGCATAGTAATTTTCTTTCCATAGCAGGTCCATTACCCCATTGCCGGCTCTTACCGGGATAATGGAGCAGCGTACGGCTCCGCAGTCGAAGGCGAATTTCACCGTCCGGAGGGTCCAAACGATGTTTTCCTGACGGCTGGTAAGGTAGGGAACGTTTAACAAGGCGAATGCGCGGACATCAATATGATGCTTGCGGAGAAACAGGGTTGCCTCACGGAAATCTTCCGGGGTCAATTGCTTATTGAGCCTGGGAAGTATATCCGGATGAATCGTCTCCAAGCCCATAGCTACCTCGAGCTCCCCCTGAAGCTGCCTGCTGAAAGCAATGCAGGTTTGATTACAAAGCCGGGGATGATTCTCCACCACGACTCTCTGGTAATTTTTCAATCTGCTTATGAGCGCCGGGTAGATTTCGGGAGCGATTGCATGGGGATCGAAAAAATTTCCGTTATTATAAAGCTTGATCACATCGGCGCGGGGCAGCCTTTCCAGCGCATAATCAATCTGCCGGACAATGGCTTTCGGAGGAGGGGCTTCCTCCAAGGTGTTCTTCCACAGATCACACATGATGCATTTGAAGGTGCATTCTTTACTGGTGAGAAACAGCGTATTTACCGTATTGATGCCTCCGGAAAGTGCAGGTTCCTGCTCATGCAAAAAGTGATATGGTAGGAATGGATCCAGCTTATTTTTCTCAGCACGTAATGCAACAACCGCACGATTGTCATAGATCTTATGCATAGAGTGAGTTAAAATAGCTTCTATACTCAGCTTCGTTGTCGGCAAAAATTTTGCGAAAGGTTGTTTCCGATGCCGCACCTGCCTGAAACCGGCGTTTTTCAAAGACCGGCATATCGTATCCTGTGACTGCCTTAATCCCCCGGCTCACGATTTCTCCTTTCAGCGCATACAATACATTTTCATCCCAACCCGTCAGTTGGATAAATGGAATGCCTTCCGCCACTTCAATGACGTTGGGCAAGGCGTAGGGACTGAAGCTTTGGAACTGGTATTTCTGAGCGGGGGCATAAGAACGGACGTGTCCGCGACTCTGTCCGCCAGAATAGGTTAACGAATGCTTTATCTTGTCCACGCCCCATCCTTCCTGATAAAGCATCATATTGTTCAATACGCTTCTTATCGTGAGTTCTGAATTCTCGTGAATGGGGTAGTCCTTCATATTTTCGTCTCCCCCGTCTCCATCGGCCAGGTATTTCCATTGCGGATAGAGTGCCCGGATCTGTTTGCATAGTGCCAATGCCATCGTCGCGGATTCCAGATCCAGGGATTTATAATCTTCAATTACCTTGATGGCCTCTCTGTAATCAAGCGAAGACTGAGGGAGATCAATGACCTCGAGGAAAAGGGACAGCCCCAATTGGTCCATAAAACGGAAGGCCTGCTCTGCGTCCGGGCCTCCGTCTACCGAAAGGGTAAACGCCTTTAGTTTTTGAGGAGACATCCCCAGTTTCAGCATAAGGTGATACAGGACCAAAAAGACCGATCCGCTGTCAATACCACCGGAGAACAATACACCCACCGGTTCCTCTGCAGGAATTTCTTTCAGCCACTTTTGGCATTCATCGGCGAGGGCTTCTATGTATCTTTTGCCAATGACATCTAAATCTGCCGGAAGACAGTTCCTTTGCGGCTCAAAAAACCGGGTGTATACCGGATTCGGGTCCGGGCAGCCTATCACTTCCAACCTCACCACATGATGGGCCGGCACCATGCGTGTGTAGGAAGGATGGAATTGCTTGTGCAATCCTTTTTGGCGTAAGTAGTCGTAAATTTCGTCAATCCGCTCGGCCACAATCAATAAAGGTCCGGTAGTCTGCTTGGCCAGAAAATAGCGCATGGGCCGGCCGAGAGAGCGGGCCATAAAGACCTCGTGTCCCACTTTTTCCACGATCGCAAATTGACCTTCAATTCTCCGCACGGCGGCCGGATCTGCGGAAATCACTGCGGCAGATGCCTCTTCCTGCGTCATGTTAAAAATGATGTTCTGGCTGTGGTCCAAAAGACTGGTGAAATCGGTAATGTACTGATCCATGATTGCAGTGGGTTATCAAAGTGATTGGATAAAGTCGGTGGCATCTGAACGCCCTTATAGGCCAGCCCTGACAAAATTACAAACGATTATCTATATTTCCCTGTTTCAGCGACTGCGATGGGATTACCGCTAAGCGGTTGTTCAGGCGGATACCTGAAGACCAGAACGGCTGTCCTGCGAAGCGGTCTTATCGCCTGAAAGCTGTATGTGTGATTTACGCCCATGGATGGTTAAATCGATAAACATGGCTACCGGTCCTACGAGGAAAAGGGAAAAGAACGGGGCGTAGATATAATGATAAAGTCGTAAAACAAACTCCACAAAAGCCACCAGGATGGCTACGATAATCCGTCCTTTTTTCGTGGATACCGTAGTTCGGGGATCTGTGATCATAAAAAAGATGAACAACTGGTACATAGGCCCCGTCAACGGAGACAGTTCTGCAAGAAAGGCATCACCGGTGATCATGCCTCGTAGATAAGCCAGAACGATGTAGCTCACCACGTAGGCGATCGTTACATGGAGTCTTTTTGCTCGGTGGACGATCAACAATCCCAATACCCATATGGCGCACATGGCGGCAAAGTTACTGCCCCATTGTATGCTCAGTCCCGCCACGCTCATACTGCTTAAGAACAGCATCCAGGACACACCAAAGTTAGAGGGATTCCATAAATGTCGACCCTTATAGCGTAGTACATATTTTGCCAGAATGGACAAAAGCGCTGTCACCACATAAGGCCACACCACATTTGAACGGATGAGTATTCCTACACTGATGCCGGTGATGTAGGCACTGGAAAGATTTCTCCAGGTACCCAGGATCGTTCTGGCCAGTATTGCCTCTGCAATCATGGCGGTACAGATCGCTGCCACCAGATTCACATAACTATCTAAAATCCCAAAGGTAAACTGGCCCACCAATAAGATCAGGGTGATAAATGCAGGAGGGATATACTGAAAATTATTTTTCAGCCACTGAAGCGCTGCATTATTTTTCGGCAATTGACCGGCTTTATCCTGTCCCATTAGTTACCGCGTTTAGTTTCCTTGACGATATGCAATTTGTCGATTTGGGGATTGGCTATCCGGTCCACGCGTCCCGAGGGCCAGTATATGATGACGCTATCCACGTGGCGGCTTTCCCCTAACCCGAAGTGGAGTCTATGCTGGTTTTGCGAGGAAAAACCGATTCCGTCGGTAACGATCTGTGCCTGCTTTTTTCCATCCCACTTGACTTCTATGCGTGCACCCACCGCGTCCGCATTGGAAATGGTTCCGATCAAATCAAAGCCTATCCAGTGGTAGGTGCCATCGGATTCATTTTTATACACAAGCGGTTGGCTGTTTTGATTGGCGACGATCACATCAAGCACTCCTCGGTTCCATAAATCTGCCATAGCCACTGCGCGACCATCATAGGTGGCGGGAGGGCAAATCAGCCCGGATACATCTTCAAATAAGCCGTCACTGTCATTCAGCCATATTTTGTCTTGTTCGTAGCCCGATTGGCTTTTCCCTTCCATGTCCGGCCAATTTCTGGCATCTCCAATAATTGAACTGTTTCCGCTGGTCACCTTGGAATAGTCATACCAATAGGACGTATTTTTTTTCGCAGAAATGAATCCGTTGGCTACGTATAAATCCATAAATCCATCGTTGTTCAGGTCCCCGAACTGGGCGCCATAACTCCATCCTGCGTTTTCAATGCCTGAAATCCCCGCGAGATTCACAAAGGAAGGATTCTCCCCCGCATCTTTTGCTTTCGGATCCCAATAGTTGTTGCCCTGGATCAAAATCCCCTTTTCGGTGATATTGGTGGTATAGATTCCCGGGTTCCCGCTGTTATTGATATCGCCAAACGAGGCATTCATACCGCTTTTGGGTATATGGCCTATGCCAGCAGGACCGCCTTGTTCTTCGAATTTCTTGCCGCCTTCATTGATATAGAATTCATCGACATTATAGTCATTGGCCAGGTACAGTTCCGGATATCCGTCTCCGTTGAAATCCGCGGCAGCCGCGGCCAGGGTCCACTTGGTAGAGGTGAGGCCGGCCTGTAGGGTAATATCTCTGAACCTGCCGTTACCCATATTCTCCAACAGATAGTTTCTCCCCCCGTTATTGGCATACCGAAAGCTTTCGGGCATCATTTTGGTGGTCGTCAGGCTGTCCAGGTGCAGGGTCTCGCTATAATACCCGCCAATAAAAATATCCAGTAATCCGTCATTGTTGAAATCAAACCAGATGGCGCAGTTGGAATTGACCCATTGCGGTAATCCACTGCCGGCCGTGATTTGCATAAATTTCTTTCCTCCGATATTCTTATATAATTCCGGTTTCCCCCATTTATATAAAAGCAGGTCTTTAAAACCGTCATTGTCAAAATCGCCCCAAACCGCCCCCATGGAAGCTCCTGTACCTTTTATATTGACATCAGCCAGGCCCATTTCCGGAGCCACGTCTTCAAATTTTCCGTTATGGAGATTGCGGTACAATGCATTTTTGCTGCCTGGGCCGCTGTTGGTAAAATAGATGTCGTTCCAACCGTCGTTATCAAAATCGCAGATGGATACGGAGGCCCCCATCGAGGCGATCTGCATTTTGATGTGGTTGAGTTTCGGATCCACCTCAGGGCTCGTATGGACGAAGGTAATATTGGCTGCTTCATTGACGGGTTCCAAAAAGACGCCGTATTTTTTTAACGCCGTTTGTTTTTGTGGAGCGGCCAGGTCCCCACCGAAAGTGCGCGGCTTATTCTGAGATGAGATATAAGTCATCGCCAGCAGGCCGACGAAAATGATTACAGCGACTATTTGGGCAGCTTTTCTCCTCATCACAAAAAAGTTACAGATTTGACATGTATTCGGTTTGGGCCTCTGCCAAAGTCCCGGTTACAGACCTCTTCTTAGACGTCTGTCGCGGCGGGGAGGGTGAACGGGCCATAAGAAAGCAACTGCTGTACACAAAAAAGGTGTCCCCGCAGCCCCCTGGGAATTTTGTATCGGCTCAAGGATTATTCGCCATCAATCCACTAAGTCTTTTTCCTGCGCAGGGCAACGGCGCAGCATCCCGGATGCCGATAAAAATACGCATTTTACCGGTAGAACATCGTTTTTTGAACAATAGGAAAGATAAGCTAAACAATAGGAAAGATAAGCTAACGAGTAGCTCACGGGCCGGCACATTTTTAGGAAAGAAAGCGCCGGTAGTGCCCCAGGGTACTTCCTGTTAGGGGGTTATTGGTTTTCCGATGGTAGCTAAGATGCCGCCATCCACGTAGAGTATCTGTCCGTTGACAAAGTCTGAGGCGCCGGACGCCAGGAATACAATGGCTCCGCCGAGTTCATCGGGTTCTCCCCACCGCCCGGCGGGAGTACGGCTCAGGATGAATTCATGAAATGGATTGCCTGCTACCCGCAAGGGGGCAGTTTGACTCGTGGCAAAGTACCCCGGTCCGATTCCGTTGACCTGGATATTGTATTTAGCCCATTCGGTAGCCATATTCCGTGTCAGCATTTTCAGGCCGCCTTTGGCTGCCGCATAGGCAGCCACTGTGTCGCGCCCCAACTCGCTCATCATAGAACACACATGAATGATCTTCCCTTGCTTTCTCTCGATCATGCCAGGCACCACGATTTTGGAAATCAGAAAAGGCGCGGTCAGATCGGTGCGGATGACCTCCTCCCATTCCGAGAGTTTCATCTCTGTGATAGGGATGCGTTTGATAATTCCCGCATTGTTAACCAGAATGTCGATAGGACCGACCTCGGATTCTATTTTGGCGATGTATTCCTTTACCTCCTCTTCAAGTGTCACATTGAATTTATACCCATGAGCCGTAATGCCGAGTTCCTGGTATTGTTTAACGGCGTCGTCTATTTTCTGCTGGGAAGAATGTCCGTTGATGATTAGAGTAGCCCCTGCCTCACCCAATGCCTTTGCCATGGACATACCTAGGCCATGGGTAGCGCCTGTAACTAATGCTCTTTTCCCCTGCAAATTAAATTGGTCGAGAATCATTTGTGTATAGGTTGTGCAAGCGTCTCAATGGGCCGGAGCGCGTGCCGGTTCTTTATCAGCGCAATGTGGATATGGCCCACTTATCCATATCATCATAATCCAGATTTTCTCCCGCCATGCCCCAGATGAAGGTGTAATTTGAAGTACCTGCTCCGGCATGAATGGACCAAGGAGGTGAAATAACCGCCTGCTCGTTCTGAACCCAGATATGCCGGGTTTCCTGCGGGGGGCCCATGAAGTGGCAGACAGACTGGTCTTCCGGAATTTCAAAATAGAAGTAAGCCTCCATTCGACGGTCATGCACATGGGCCGGCATGGTATTCCACACACTTCCGGGCTTTAATTCGGTCATCCCCATTTGAAGCTGGCAGGTGTCCACCACACTGTTGACCAGTAATTTATGGATGACACGGTGATTGGCGGTTTCCAGAGAACCTAGCTCGACGGTTTCCGCTTCCTTTCGCGTCACCTTTTTCCATGCGCACGACCTGTGTGCAGGTGCCGAGTTGAAGTAAAATTTGGCCGGGATATTAGGATCGCTGCTCTGGAAACTGACCTCCCGGGTCCCCCGGCCGATATACAGCGCATCTTTGAAATGAAGCGCGATTGCTTCCCCGTCTGCGATGACCTGTCCTTCGCCTCCCACATTGATGATGCCTATTTCGCGGCGTTCCAGAAAAAATTCGGCTTTAAGCGGATCAATGGTCTGGAGCGTCAGCGCTTCCTGGACCGGCATACTTCCTCCCACAATTAACCGGTCGAAATGGCTGTAAGTCAGCCGAATCTTATTTTCTTCGAAAAGGGAATCGATCAAAAAATGGCTTCGCAGGGCGCCGGTGTCCATGTGCTGGACTGCTGCTGGGCCCTCGCCATATCGAACGTCAAATATCATTTCCATAGCAAATCAGATTAGCACAAAAATAAGATTTTGACCTCCCGGGTTACACAGGGTATGTGCTCCGTCAATAGGAGTGCTTGCCTCCCGAAAGAGCAAGCAGCTGCTTTCCTGCCAGCAAAAAAGCCCCCACCGCATAAACTTCCGTGTCCTGCGCGGTGACTTTCTCCGGCGCCGCCCCAATCGCCTGGGCATATCCCAACATTCCATCGGGATGCACGCAGCCCACCAGTGCGTTCCAGGCTTTCCATACTACCGGTCCATACTGTTTGGCATCCAGCAAATGATGGTTTATGCCCCAGGCAAGCGCATAACAGAAGAAACCCGTCCCGCTTGTTTCCTTGACCGGATAGCTTTCCGGATCCAGCAGACTGGCATGCCAGGTGCCGTCCGGTTGCTGTAACGGCGCAATTGTTTTGGCCATATCGCGGTAAAGACGGATCCACCGCGACCGGTCCGGATAATTCTCCGGCATTTGGGCCAATACCCTGACCAGTCCAGCCATCACCCATCCATTGCCGCGCGACCAAAAGACCTTTTTTCCGTTTTTTTCTCGCTGCTCGAAATACCGGCTATCCCGGTAGTAGAGGTGTTCGGCCGGATCATAGAGATAGTCGGTGGTCTTCCACCAAAGGCGGTTTACCAGATCCAGATACTTGCCTTCTCCCGACACATGGGCCAGCATGGCCAGGGAAGGGGGACCCATAAACAACCCATCACACCATGCCCATTCCCGCAGGTGAATGTTATTTTGCCATTTTAAGGATTCTGTATGGGGCCGGGCGATCAGCGTGTCGGCTACCCGGCTCAGGTCGGCGATCATCCGGGGATCCTTATACCGGGCATATAGTCCGCAGTACATCTGACCCACGCAATAATTGTCCGCAAAATACCGGCCTGGACCCTGGATGATCTGCCAGTCTGCATCCTCTCCGACTTGCCGCATGAAATGGATATAAGCGCTGTCCCGGGACACATCGGCCATCGTCAGCAGCCCTGCATAGAGCGCCCCGTTGGTCCAGTCCCGCGGATCGTGTCTCCACCCTTGGTGCGCGATGCTGTCGATCTGCCAGTCGGCTACTTTTTTCATGATGGAGTAGATAGCCTGAGCACTGGCGGAGTGCTGGGTACTGGAAGAAAGGCCCCTGGGGCCGTGGCATGAAACTACACCTGCCGCAAAAAACCACAACAGCAGGCCGCGGATGAAACAAGTGGAGTACTTATTCAAGGCAGCATGAATTTTGCCCCAATGTAAGGATAATTTCCAGACCCTGCAATCGTTTGCTGAAGGGGTTATGCTAGGATAGGGAAGCCACCCATTGCCGGACCAGTGACCGGTAGCGGTTCATGTCAAAATCCGCAGGGTCCCGAAAAGGGAAGGTCTCGGCTTGTTTGAGGACTTTTTCCAGGTTAAAGTCGGCGGGCGGCACGCACATAAAGAGGTGCCGGGAGGAGAGATAACGCCCCAGATATTCCTGTTCGGTTTGGCCGGGCGTGGGCACCAACACCGCTTTTTTTCGCAGCTTGATCAAATCCATTACCGACGAATACCCCGCGCGGCAGATCACCAGTTTAGCGGCTTGAAGCACTTCGCGCAGTGCCGCCGCCCCCAGGTGCGAGACCCGGGTAAGGGTATTTCCCAACTGCTGGGTTTGCTGCCTCTCCGGCTGGCCGCTTATCAGCAGTGTCCGGAGCCCGCAATGCTGAAGTGCGCAAAGCATTTGTGTTTCGAACAGGGATCGCTGAGGTTCGGGCCCGGAGATCAGCACGACCAGGTCATAAGCACCATCTGCCCGGGGCGTCTGATCAAACCGGGACAATCCTCCCAGATACCGGAGGGGCAGACCAGGTGGCCTGGCCGGATGAGACAGGCTCCCGGCCAGATTGTCCTCACCGGGAAAATCGACCACCCAGCACTGGTCAAAATTTTCCAGATAATGATAGTTGACCTGCTGCAGCGGCCCTTCGGACCATTTTCCCAGCGGAGAGATGATCCTGAGCTGGTGCGTCATGATGACCGACGGAATGGCGGGGTGGTACAGCCCGAAGCGGTTATCCGATATCACCCCCTGGAGTGAAAAAGCGGCAATCTGCGCCTGTAGCCAGTCGTTTTCCCGGCGAACCGCCGCCCGGATGCGGGGCAATTGCTGGAGCATTTTAAGCCCGAAGCCCCGACCGCTGCGGGCATAACGAATGCCGTATCCTTGCAGGGGAAGGATCTGCAATTGGGGAAATTCTTCCTTCAACAGGGCTGCCTGGGGACCCTCGGCGCCTAAAAACACTTCACATTGCAGCGCGACCAGTTCCTGGATAATGGGAATACAACGTGTAGCATGGCCCAGACCCCAGTCCAGCGGGGCCACCAGAATGCGCTTAGAAGACACGTAGGGCTGGGGCATTTGTGATGAATTATTCCTTTCTTTGCAGCAGGTACTTCCGGCCTTTGTGCATGCAGGCGGTTAAAATTAAAATATTACGGATTAAAAGCCGTTTTATAGATGATCGTTAGCCTTCGTTGGCAGACGGTGGGCTCAATTAAGCCACAAAAATAAGTACTTCGGTCGTCATGCAGGTCGGCGTACCTGCGGGGATCTTTGCTATATCATCGCTCACAATTATCCGGTATATGTCCAGGCTCACTAAATGCCTTTTGCTCTTATGGATTGCAGCTACCCTGCTGACAGCGGGCTGCGGGGTATTGAAAAAGAATGACTGCGGCTGCCCGCCAGTACCCAGCTCCGGGAAATTGCGCCATTGAGGCCTGAAATTTGCCGCTTTTTTCAAAGTTTGTGGTAACTTTGAAGAGGTTAAAACACCTGAAGGATGAAAGTGCCTGATAGAGAATTGGTTATTGTACTTCCGGAAGGACGGTATGATCACGTGGTGATGGAGCGGCAGACCCGCTGGCTTCATGAAGTGCTGAATCATGTGGAGACGATGGAAAATTATGTCTCAGTGGTCGAGTTTGTCAACCTGCATCGTGGGGGAATTTCCCGAGATCCCCTTAAAATTGAGCTTGCCCTCCGCCGTAAAACACTCGGCTCGTTTCAGTTTATCTTACATCTGAACTGAGTGTTCTTCTATTGAAAAGATTTCCCCGTTTTGGGCTTTTCCTGTATGTTTGCCAGCAGTTACTGCCCGGCACCCTAGACCGGGAACTAGGCTGTTTTAACGTTGAAAGATACCATGCCCGATTTTTCGCAATTCCATGATTTTATGGAACCTGTCCGAACGGAAAACTTGTTTCCCGAAGACGGCTATCAAGATCTGCAGTGGGGGCATTTTTTGTATGATTCGCAGCAGTCCCTCGCCGCGCCTTCAGACGCCCAGGTATGTATTGTGGGAGTCCGGGATCAGCGCGGAGATGGATTTCCGATGGAAACCGCCGCGCCCGATGCCATTCGCAGGCAACTGTATTCCCTCTATCAATGGCACAGTGAGATTACCCTTGCCGATCTGGGAAATGTACGTACCGGGGCTACCCTCGCCGATACGCATGCCGCATTGCGTGCGGTAGTGTCCGAGCTGATAAAGGCTGGAAAAACCGTGATCATCCTGGGCGGCTCCCATGACCTCACCCTGGCTCAATACCAGGCCTATGCGGTCCATGAGCAAGTGATCGAAGCTACCCTGATCGATGCGCTGATCGATCTCCATGAGGAAGAGCGGTTGCTTTCGCGACATTTTCTGATGGAGATGCTCACCCATCAGCCCAATTTCGTCAAGCATTATAATCACATCGGCTTCCAGAGCTATTTCGTACATCCGAAAATGTTAGAGACCCTGGATAAATTGCGGTTCGACTGTTACCGGCTGGGATTGGTCCGGGAAAACCCGGAAGATATGGAGCCGGTGATCAGGCAGTCCCATCTGCTCAGCGTGGATATGTGCGCCTTAAGTGCGGCGGCGGCTCCGGCCAGCAGAATTTCGCCCAACGGACTTGCCGGAGATGAAGCGTGCGCCCTGATGCGCTATGCGGGCATGAGCGACCGCCTTTCCTCTGTGGGCCTCTATGGATATCGCTGCGAGACGGATCGCGACGATCTTTCCGCCATACAGGCCGCCCAGATGATCTGGTATTTCCTGGATGGCTATGCGGTACGAAAGCGGGAAGCGGACCTGGCAGACCGGGACTCATTCCTGGAATTCCATGTGTCGTTCACCGACTACCAAACTTCGTTTTTGAAAAGCAAGCGTACCGGCAGGTGGTGGATGCGTCTTCCGGATGCCCGCTATATCCCCTGCGCCTATCAGGATTATCTCACGGCCAGCAACAATGAACCTCCTGAACGCTGGCTTCGCGCCCAGGAAAGGTTGTGAATTCCCTTCTGTAGTTCTGAGGCGGTTCCCGCCTACATGACCACCAGGAGAAACTTCTTCTCCCCGGCCCGGCTCTGCATTTAAAAAAAATGCGGCTTTTTTCCCAGCGTTTTTGCCAATGTCCACGTAGTAATACCAGAAGCGGGAGGGACGATCCTGCAGATCAATGGCGTATTTATTTAATATTTAAAAAAAGAACACCCTATGAAGCATCATGTGTATCCGGCAGCCATTGCCGTTTTATTGTTGGGATTATTTGCGGCGGCCTGCAGCAAGGACGATGACAACGGTGGTCCCACAGCGACCCCCAATGAATTGCGACTGGTCGCTCATGCGTGGAATGTCACCGCGGCTACCGTGGACAATGACAATATCTCCGACAGCAGCATTTACAGCGATTGCATGGACGATGACAGCCTGAGCTTTGGTACAGATCGCAAACTCCAATTTTCCGATGGCAGCGAGGTTTGCGATTCGACCTTACTTCCCTATGGAGAAGGATCGTGGTCTTTCAACACCACAGAGGATACCCTGTGGGTGAAACGCGGTGATTCGACCTTGTCTTGGAAAGTAGATAATCTGACGGATTCAACGCTACAGATCAGTTTCAATGACATTTGGAAAGAGGACACCGTGGTCAAGCAGGTGAAGTTCACCAAGTAATCGTGTGCAAAATGCAGCCGGATGATTACGGGCGGCTACCTATAGTCCGTCCGTAATCGCTTTTCGTGCAGCGATTGTAAGCCGGAGACTGTCTTTACAGACATCCTCCGGCTTTGCTCCCTGCGGAGAAAAATCCCATTTCGAATTACTTGGCCACAAAAAGATCCGTCCATACCGAAGAAGGGCCGCTTGTTCAAGCGTGTTTACGCCATGACCGCATGGCACAGGAACGCCTTTATCAGTGCTATTTCGAAGATGCCTATCGCACCTGTAACCGCTATCTTTCCCAACATGCCGATGTGCTGGCTGTGATTAATGACGGCTTTTTTAAAGTGTTTCAAAAACTGGACACCTATGACGCTACCCTCGGCTCGCTCGGCGGGTGGATACACCGCATTATGATGCGTTGCGCCATTGACCATCTCCGCAGGGAAAACCGCCTGGGGCTGGTTACCTTGCCCTGTGAGACGCATGCGGAGGCGCTGTCCGTGAGCAATGAAGCGTTTGCCGATCTCGCCGTGGAGGAATTGCTGATGCTGGTAAAGGGTCTTCCGGTAACCACCCGCCTTGTTTTTAATATGTCGGTCATGGAAGGGTATTCCCATCGGGAAATTGCCCAGGAATTGGGTATGACAGAAAGTACTTCCCGCTGGCATCTGGCGGAGGCCAGAAAGCAGCTTCAGGAATTAATTACCCGTAAAGAAAAAATGGTTTCTGCATGAGCCCACAGGATACACAGGACGAATTGTTTCGCCGCAAGCTTTCCGAGACTGCTGTCCCCGATTGGCGGGAAGGGTGGCAGCGCCTGGAACCGCGATTGCCCGGGGCCGGTCCGTCTGTGGGCCGGCGCCGGCTGCGGCGCGCCGTGATACTCGCCGCTGCAGCGGCGTTGGCCCTGTGGTGGGGATGGAATCTTTGGAGACCGGCCCCTGCCGGCCGCATAGCCAGGCCTGAAGGTGTCATCACCCGGGCATCGCAAAACACAGCGCCGGCTATCTCCTCCCTCCCGGAGATTCCTGTCCCCCCGCAGGACTCCCAGGCGCTGATCCGGGAGACCGTTGCTGCAGCCGATAGTGCGCTGGCCACCCGGGAGGAACCCGGATCGGACACCCCAAATGCTTCCTATCGGCTGCCCCAGCTTTCGGGCGTGGACTATGCGCTGACAGCGCAGTCCCGGGAGAGACCCGGCTTGGTGGAAAGCCTGCCGGCTGGGGATATCGCGCCAAACACGCTTCCCCCGCCTGTGCCCCTTGCTGCTCGGCCGAGTCCGCCATCCGCGTCCTCCTCCAGCGCCTCTTCGCCACCGGGCTGGCATTTTTCGCTCCGGCTCAATGCGAACGGCAGTTCCAGCTTTGGCGCGGGTCCGGCCAATGCGAATCCGCTTTTTAAAGGAACGCCGGTAGACATTTATCCGGCGGCCTATGTAGGGAAGTCCTTATCCCATAAAGTTTCCCTGCAGCTTGGATTGGCGGTGGCCTCACCCGTCGATGTACGCAAGGAAGGGCTGAACAGGAGTATTCCCAACCCCATGCGGGCCATGGCTACCGGCGTTTCGGCCTCGCAGGACAGCATTAATTTTAGCCGGCTGTATTATGCGGATATCCCGCTCACGGTGCAATATCATCTCAACGACCGTTTTACAGTCGGTAGCGGCTTGCAAGTTTCTGTATTGGAAAAAGCCATCGGCCGGAAGCAACAACTGGACTACAACGCAGACGGATTGCTTCAGCAAGCCGTGCCTGAACAGCCGCGTTTTGAAAACATCGCCCATGATCAGGCAGCTTCCGGCATGATTAATCCCGTGGACCTGCGGATGGTATTGGGACTTCACTACCGCTTGGGCGAGCATTGGAAGTTGTCGGTCCAGTACCAGTACGGACTCACCGACATATCCGGCAACCGGGCGTTCCTGCATCACCACGTGAACCGCAATCAGGTTTTCCAAACGGCCATCGGCTTCCAGCTAAAGTGATCCGAAACGGTTTTTTCAGGAGGTCCGACCCACGGTGAGTGGACGCAATTACCGCACCCCAGAGCTATAGCGGCGCGCAGGTTTTTTGGAACGCAGCCAGGGTGGCCACCCCTCTTGAGGGCCCCCCTGGAGTTTATGATCAAATCAAGCGTTCTGACCGTGGAATCATAAGATCCGCTGCTCTGCTACGGAGACGCCTATTTGAAATCATCATTGCTGATTCCTGAGTTTATGGTCAGGGTGTCTACCTGCGTTTTCATCAACATGCCCCCGTTATCGGAGGTCTGGGTAAAAGGGAATTTGATGCCGTTGACCTCTTTATAATCGCCGAAGGTGGTGGCGCTGCTGATCGTTTCCCCGGAAGAAGATGTTTCCTCGACCACTTCCTTCATCTTTAATCCGCTGGAGGCATTATAGTAAACCGTGGAGGTGTTGCCCTGGGGATCGGTGACATTCACCATATAGGCGTCCTGACCGTTGATCTCCTGTACGCCGGCCAGGGAAAGAGAATAGCCCTGGTCCAGGTAATGCTGTTCGGGAAAAATATCCAGTTGCTGCTTTAAAGACTCGCGGGTCTGGCTGTTGACCGGAACGTCCTGTCCCATCCGCTGTATTTTTACCGAGTCTCCATTTACCACCATGCTCGACACGATCCGGTTCTCCATGGAGGGTACCCGTACGACCATTTTGAATCGGCCGGGCAGTTTATATACCCTGAGAAAATGGATCTGTTGTCCCTGTATGGATCCTGTCGCCTCCATACGCAGATCTTTTACTGTGGCGAGCTTGCTTTCTCCGCCGATCGCGTTGAGATATTTTTCAATGACACTCTGCGGGGTGATGCCTTGGGGAATTTCCCTCCAGCTGTTGTTGCCGGGATTTACGTCGGGCAGGAGATGGTCGGGATCCAGTTCCACTGCCCGTATCGTACTGTGGGAAGGATACTGGAAGGTCCATGTGCCTCCGCGCTGCCATATCTCTACCGGCAGAGTAAAGGTGCTGTCCCGCCCATTGACTTCCTGAACACGGACAATGGCCGGCAAGGCCATGGCATCCAGGTTTTTAATCGTGATCAGGGCGCCTTGGGTCGTATCGTTGTTGGCGTATTTCACTCCCTCAATAGCCTGATCAAGGCGGTCATTGGTAAAGAACCACGCTCTCCAGAACCACGCCAGGTCTTCTCCTGCCGCATTTTCCATGGTCCTGAAAAAATCCCAGGGGGCCGGATGCTTATAAGCCCATCGTTGGATATAGGTGCGGAACGCATAGTCAAAGCGATCTTTTCCCAACACCACATTTCTCAATATTTCCAGTCCCAGGGCGGGCTTGGAATATGCTGCATTTCCGAGATTATAAGATTGAATTACTGCGGGCAGCGTAATGATAGGATCGCTCCCGGAGCTGAACAGGCCAGGCGCCTCCATATGCTGGTCGGGTTTCTGGTAAAACTCGCCTCCATTGAACCATTCGGTGCATTCGTCATTGATAAAAGTGTTGAAACCTTCATCCATCCAGGCAAAACGCCTTTCGTCGCTGCCGACGATCATAGGGAACCAGGTGTGGCCGAACTCATGGATGGTTACTCCCCAAAGGCTCTGGCCGGTGCTGCGATATCCGCAGAACACGAATCCCGGATACTCCATGCCGTGCACGATGCCGGCGACGTTGGTGGCTACCGGATAGGGGAAAGGATACCACTTTTGTGAATAATGTTCGATGCAGGCCTTGGTGAACTCCGTAGAACGGGTCCAGGCATCATCCCCTGCACTTTCAATCGGGTATACGGACTGGGCCAGCGCCTTTTTTCCGTCCGGTAAATTGATGCGCGCCGCGTCCCAGATAAAGGCTTCCGAAGCCGCCCAGGCGACATCCCGGGTATTTTCCATATGAAACCGCCAGGTAAGCATGCCCTGCTGGGGCCGGGTGGAAGGATTGGCCACATCATCGGCGGTACGGATGAATACCGTTTTATCGCTGCGCGAAGCTTCATCCAGCCGTTTGCGTTCCAGATCGGTCAGTACGTCCTTGGGATTTTGAAGTTGGCCCGCACCTACCACGACCATGCCGGCAGGAGCAGTCACACTGTAGTCGATGTTTCCATATTCCAGATAGAACTCGCCCGCACCGGTATAAGGCAGGGTGTTCCAGCCCTGGATGTCGTCGTATACCTCCATGCGGGGATACCACTGCGCCATTTCATAGATCCAGCCATTTTGGGTGTGCAGCCTGCCCATCCGGTCCGTACCATATTGCGGAATGGTAAAGGCATACTGGATCCGGATCTTTATTTTACCGCCTGCTGCCTTCAGCGGTTCTTTCAATCGGATTTGCATCCGGGTATCATTGACGATATAGTCGCCGGGAATGCTTTTGCCGCCCTGGTCCACCGTCAGCGACTTGATCTCATATCCCTGGGTAAAAGTCTGATTGGCAAACCGCCCTCCACTTACCGGCGAAGTGGCTTGCCCGCGGGAGTCTTCGCGGTAGATGTTCTGGTCCAGCTGAAGCCACAGGAAAGGAAGATCATCCGGACTGTTGTTGGTATAGGAAATCTCCACGGAACCCGTCAGGCGTTTTTGTGCAGTGTCCAGGGTACAATCAATCTGATAATCCGCATGGTTTTGCCAGTAGGCCGGACCCGGTGCCCCCCCGGCGCTCCGGAACTGGGTGCCGTTATGGGGATAAAAAAGGGGCTTCCAAAGCGCGTGTGCATCATAGTTGTCCTGACCCGTCTGCTGGGCAAACAGCGTCCCGGTGACCAGACAAAGCCATGCCGTGACAAGCAGCCTGGTGATTAATGATCCTCTCATGTGTGAATGTATTGTGGGTGTTATCATGCGTTAAAAAGACCGGCGTTGTTCTTTTGCGCCAGCACAACCGCTCCCGGCAGAATCCTTATCGGGGCAGTCACGTTGGATAAGGAATCACACGACGTCATATAATTGGGAGGAAGGGGTTCCGGCGCTTCGGCGGAACGGGCGACCCGGTTTAGTTTAATATGGGATGACCTGCTCCTCAATATCTTCGGGAATCTCCCTGAATTCGTATTGTTGCGTCCGCAACTGCGGTTCAAAACCGGCCTCACGGATCGCATCCTGAATAGTTTTGTATGTGAACCGGTGGGGAGCTCCGGCGGCACTCACCACATTTTCTTCGATCATGATGGAACCGAAATCGTTGGCTCCTCCATGCAGGCACAGCTGGGCAACTTTTTTGCCCACTGTCAGCCAGGATGCCTGTATGTTTTTGATGTTGGGCAACATGATCCGGCTCATGGCGATCATGCGGATATATTCCTCGTCGGTGACCAGGTTGTGGACGCCCCTGATTTTGGTCAGCAACGTATCCACGTCCTGGAAGGTCCAGGGAATAAAGGCAGTAAATCCCGAGGAGTGGGCAGGCCTTTCTTCCTGCACCTGCCGGATGGCAGCCAGATGCTCGAAGCGTTCCAGGACGGTCTCCACATGGCCGAACATCATCGTGGCAGAGGTAGGAATATGCAGTTTATGAGCGGCACGCATAATGTCCAGCCATTCCTGAGCGCCACATTTGCCCTTCGATACTAGACGCCTGACCCGGTCGTTGAGAATTTCGGCACCGGCACCCGGCAGGCTGTCCATGCCTGCATCTTTGAGTGCCGTCAACACCTCTTCATGGGTAGATTGTGCGAGCTTGGTAATGTGCGCCACTTCGGGAGGACCCAATGCATGCAATTTGATCTGCGGAAAGCGCTTCTTCAATTCCCGGAACAGGTTCACGTAAAAGTCCAGACCCAAATCCGGATGATGGCCCCCCTGCAGCAGCAACTGGTCCCCTCCGTAACGGATGGTTTCCTCTATTTTGCGGGAATACTCTTCTATGCCGGTTATGTATGCGTCCGGATGGCCCGGTATGCGGTAAAAATTGCAGAATTTACAGTTAGCGATACATACATTTGTCGTGTTCACATTGCGGTCGATCTGCCAGGTTACCTTCTGATGCGGCACCTGAATTTTGCGCAGGCTGTTGGCGATCTGCATCAGCTCTGCCATCGGCGCCTGGGTAAACAGATAGACCCCTTCCTCAGGGGTCAGCCAGGCGAAATTCAGGGCTTTGTCGTATAGTTCCTTCAGGTTCATTGTCGCAAATTAGCGCTTTTCTTCCGCGGGGGTACAAAAGTACATTAATTTAAATAATGCCGGTCAATACCCGTTTGCACGGGTTTTTTCCCCGTGTTATCGCATGAGAGATAATTGGTATATTTGTGGAGAGGGACCACCCAGGACGCGCTGCCCGGGTCCGGTAACGACTATGGCGGGACGGGCACGCGCAGGATATATCCGTCTGGAATCTGAATCCGGTATGGTGCCATGCAGGAACAAATACCCGTGACCCGGCTGCGCCGGTTTCCGATTGCATCCATGTCTGGGGAGACAACAAAGGAATAGTTTTTCGGATCATCTTCCTTAAGCCAAATGTATGAGTCTTCGTCCCCTTCTGTTATGCCTGATTACGGTGGGTGGCTTGTCCTGTTCTCTGATACGGCACTTGGATCGCGTGCCGCCGGGATTGGTGTCCGACCCCAATGGTCCTCCGGCAGAACTGATCGCGGGCATTCCCTTCCGCCAGTTTACCGGGGGCGTGCTGGTGATCAGCGGCAAAGTCAACAATTCCCCGGATTCCCTGAATTTTATCCTCGATACCGGAAGCGGAGGGATTTCACTGGATTCACTCACCTGCGTGGAGCTGGGCTTGGCGGTAACGCCTTCCGATCAGTTTATCCGCGGCATCGGAGGAGTCAAGCGATTGTTTTATGCCGCGAATAATTCCTTGCAACTGCCGGGCCTCACCGTAGACAGCCTGAATTTTCACATCAGCGACTACGGTTTTATCAGCTCCGTATACGGGGTGCCTATCGATGGGATCATCGGCTACAGCTTTTTAAAGCAGTATATCGTTCAGGTGAATTATGACAGCATGAAGCTGTTCGTCTATACCCCCGGCCGTTACGTATATGAGCCTGGCGGGAGCATGTTGAACCCCTTTATCAACAATATTCCGGTGATCCCCGCAGGGCTCCGGAACCAGGATCCATATTCGACCCGATATTATTTTGATATGGGGGCCGGTCTTTGCCTGATGTTGTCCAACCGGTTCGTGACGGACAGCTGTCTGTTTTGCGGACCCCGGCAAAGGAAGCATAAATTTATCCAGACCGAAGCCCAGGGGCTTACCGGCAAAATTTCCATGACACAGACTGTGGTACAGGGCCTGAAGGTCGGCCCCTATTATTTTCGGAAGGTGCCTACCTATCTTTTTGACGACGTGAGTAATGTCACAGCCTATCCATCCCTGGGCGGACTCATAGGCAACGATCTTTTGCGCCGTTTCAATGTGACGCTCAATTATCCCCAGAAGCAGATCTACCTGAAGCCCAATAAGCATTTCAGCGAACCTTTCGATTACTCCTATACGGGGCTGGTCATGTATTTTATTGACGGCCGTGTCCTGGTCACGGAAGTCATGCACGGATCTCCGGCGGAGAAGGCCGGCTTTGAACCGGGAGATATCATTGTGGCCGTGAACCGGGATTTCAGCAACAACATCCAGCGATTTCGCGAACTCTTAAAGGCTACGGGTACCAAGGTCCAGATTATTATCAACCGGGACGGGGAATTGAAGGAAATGAGGCTGCCAATAAAAAGCATATTATAGCGTTAATGATAAATGCGTTTCCGTAGTGTAAGCCTGGGATGGGCCTTGTGGTGGTGTACGGGCGTGACGGCATGGGGCCAGGGAAGGGGTGGCTCCCTGCAGACAATACCGTTGCGGGTGGATGGGGCGCGGGTGATGATCGCCGTGACGTTGAGCGGCCGGAGTGATACCCTCCATGTGCTCTTTGATAGCGGCTGCGAGATTAACGTGCTGTCTCAGCGCGTGGCTCAGCGGCTCGGACTGGACCCGGATCAGAAACACTCGGGGGTGAGCGGCTGGCGTAAGGAAATGACCTTATTGCCCACCATTACCGTACCGGAATTGCGGGTGGGGACCTTGTCGGTACCCTATCCCAAATTTTATTTACAGGATCTGGCAGGATTCACTTGCCGGGGAGTGCCCGTGGACGGGATTATCGGGTATACCCTGCTGAAAAATTATGTGGTGGAACTGGATTTCACCCATGGGCAAATGAGTCTGTACCGCAGCGGTAATTTTCACTATCCGCCGGGGGGGACGTTGTTGAAGTTGGGCATGAACTACCGGACACCCACCGTAGAGAGTGTATTGCAGACAGCCCATGGCGCGCGTTTTACCGGGGTATATCATGTGGTCACCGGCGGAAATTTCGGACTGCTGTTGAACGCCGATTATGTGAAAACACATCAGTTAAGCGGGCAGCTGCCCGCTCAGGGAATGGTCACCCGGGAAGATTTGCTGGAGCCGGTCACCTTTCAACAGCTTCGCGTACCGGCTTTCACGGTCGGCAGCCGGACTTTCCGGCAGGTGGATGCGCTGTATTCACCCCTGGTGAATGACGGGGCTCCGGACCGGGAAATAGCCGGGGCGATCGGCGCGGCAATCTGGCAGCAGTATACCTTGTATTTTAACCTGCCCGCGAAGGCGCTGTACGTCATGGAGGCTTCTGCCGGAGTATCTGTCGTCACGGAGTAAAGCCGCATAACCTTGATCTGAGCCACGGATCAGCAAAATTTGGAAAATCTGTGTTTTGTGCTATCTTTATGAATCGAAAGCGTTTTCCTTACCTAAAGGTGGATGAATGAGGAAATTTACATAACAGGTTTACAGCGTGGGAATGAGCAGATTTTTCGCGAGATATTTGACACATATCACACGCGACTGTGCTATTTTGCCACAACGCTATTAAACGGGGAAGAACCACCGGAAGATGTGGTGCAGGAAGCCTTTGCCAAATTGTGGCAGAAAAAGGTGAATTTCCCGGATATGCAGTCTGTAAAGGCCTTTCTCTATATCACCGTTAAGAACCGTTGCCTGAATATCTACAAGCACGACAAGGTGGTAAAAAAATATAATGACCTGCTTCAACAGGACACCCACGAGGACGACGCGGCCAGTTATATCATTGAAGCCGAAGTGCTGGAAGAAGTATACCAGGCCCTGCAGAAACTCCCCGACGGTTGCCGCAACGTCGTCAAATTGAGCTACTTTGAAGGACTGAAAAATAAAGACATTGCGTCTCAGCTCCAAGTCTCCATCAACACCGTAAAGACGCAGAAAAAAAGAGCCCTGCACCTGTTGCGGGGTATTCTGAAAGTCACTAATCTCTGGATGTTTTAGCCGGTCTCCCCTTATACTGTCAGCCTGCCTTCTACCGACGGGCAGATGATCTTCCTTTCACCCGTTTTTACCCCTAGGTTGTTTTTACTAATGTAAAATGTAAACTACCCCCTTCCTAGAAGGTGACGTAAACCGGACAAGAGCAAAGTGGTCCTATGCGGCAACCGTCTGTTTTGCGCCACGGATTTGGCAGAGGGTCCGTGATGTAGCCATGAAACGCCCCGATCCATACATGAAGATTGCCCGGTTGATCGCCAAGTCGTTGAAAGAGGAGCTGACGACCGAGGAATCTGCATGGTTGGAAGCCTGGGTGACCGAGAGCGCTCCCAACCGCGCCATCTATGACCGGCTGATGCAGGCCGACTATCTGGAAGAACAACTTTCTTTTTGGGAACACCACGATGCAGGGACCTATTGGCCCGCGATGGCTGAGGCGATCGCTCAGGATCGCTCCCGCTGGCGCAGGACCATCCAGGGCGTGCGGCGGTATGCGGCGGTTTTGTTGCCGCTGATACTGGTTTGCGGAGCCGGATGGTACTGGATTTCCCATTTTCCGAGACATAAGGCCGAAGCCCAGCATGATTCCCTGGCCGGCGTGCACATCATGCCCAGGGGAAAGGTGGCCCAGCTGGTGCTGGGCAGCGGGCGGGTGATTAACCTCAATGACAGCGTCCAGGAGGTCGTGACTGAAAAAGATGGCACCCACGTACGCAACAAGGCCAGTGCGCTCAGCTATGTTGCCGGCAACCAGCACTCCGGGACCGCCGTATATAATACCCTGATCACTCCCCGGGGGGGAGAATACCAGGTGACGCTGTCGGATGGCACCAAAGTGTGGTTGAACACGGCATCTTCCCTTCGGTTTCCTACAAGGTTCCAGGGCAAGCAACGGGAGGTCACCCTCACCGGAGAAGCCTACTTCGAGGTCGCTAAAGACGAAAAGCATCCATTTATTGTCCGGGCCAATAACACGAAGGTGACCGTGCTGGGTACGAAATTCAACATCAGTGCTTATGCGGACGACCCGGGCCAGAAAATCACGCTGACTGAGGGTTCGGTCAGGGTGCATAATGACGAGGACCCCGCCCGGAGCAACAACGGCGTACTGCTGAAACCCGGCTATCAGGCCGTATTTTTCAAGGACAACCACCATATTGATGTAGCCAAGGCCAATCTGGAAGCGACTCTGGCCTGGAAAAACGGACTCTTCCTTTTCGACGGAGAGTCCCTGGGAAGTATTATGCGGACTTTATCCCGCTGGTATGATGTGCACGTGGTGTATGCCGATGGCGTGGATACCCGTTTTCACTTTACCGGCCGGATTCACCGGTACGAAAATATTACAGGGATTCTGCATTTGCTGGAGCTAACCGGCAAAGTGGAGTTTAGCATGAACGGACGGCAACTGGAGGTCGTCCCTCACCATTAGAAAGGAATTTTGCCCGGCTCCGGCCGGTACCATAAAAAAACCGGGAATGCGGCATCATTCCCGGACCAATTGTTCGAATTACCTGTTCTTTCTTTTTGACCAGGAAGAGCAGGCATTATCTAACCATTAACTGCGCAAAGATATGCAAAATTTGTTTTACCCACTGCGCCGGCTTACCCGGCCGGGTTGGCCGGCGTCGCTAATCGGCCGTGCCATGCGTATTACGCTCTTTCTGACATTAGCCTCCGTGGTTAATTTGTATGCCACCGGGTATTCCCAGGAGGCCAAATTGAGCTTTGTCCTGAAAGACGTAAAGCTCTCGCAAGTTTTTACCATCATTCAACAGCAGACCGATTACCAATTCCTCTACAACGATGAGGATGTGCAGCGGGCTCCGTTGGTGAGCATCGCGGTCCGTCAGGCTACGGTCCCCGAGATTCTCCGGACCTGCTTCAAAGACTATCCGCTGAGTTACCGCATCGTGAACAAAACTGTGGTCGTGTTGCCAGGGCTGGTCCAGCACACCGGTTTTGCGGTGCCTGTGCCGGTGGTGGTCCAGCAGCAGTTCCAGTTTACCGTGACCGGAAGCGTGAAGGACCAGCAGGGAAACCCGCTGGTCGGGGTGAGCGTGGGCCTGAAAGGCTCGCAAACCGGAACGGTGACGGATGCTTCGGGAAGGTATTCGCTGACGCTGGAAGACGGGTCGGGGACCCTCGTGTTCTCTTATGTGGGATACAGCACCCTTGAAGCGCCGGTGAACGGCCGGTCCGAGATCAATGTGACGCTGGAGCCTTCGGTTTCTGCGCTGGAGCAGGTCGTCGTCGTCGGTTACGGCACGGAGAAAAAAGAGAACATGGTCGGAGCGGCCGGCGTGGCTTCCGGCAAGGATTTCGGAGACATCGCCTCCAGCAGCACCACCCAGCTGCTTCAGGGTAAGATTTCCGGCGTACAGGTGGTGAACAATAGCGGGGATCCCGGAAGCGGGGTCAATATTGTCATTCGGGGTACCGGTTCTTTTACCGACGTGTCCCCCCTGTATGTGATCGACGGCATTCAAAGCGATCAACAGACGTTTAACTCGCTGAGTCCGTTTGATATTCAGAAAATCACGGTGCTCAAAGACGCTTCCTCGGTAGCGATCTACGGAGCGCAGGGTGCAAACGGCGTGGTGATCGTGACCACCAAGCACCCCACGAACGGCGCCCCGAAAGTCACTTATAACGGGTATATCGGTTTTTCCAGGCCCTGGAAGCAGTTTGACATCATGAATGCCGAACAGTATACCGACTTCGTCAAGGACTGGTATCAGAACGATGGCCTGCCGCTGCCTCCGCGTGTGGCCTCCCCCTATGCCCTGGTGACGCGGACGGACTGGCAGAAAGAAATGTTCCAGACCGGTAAGGTCAGCTCCCATTATATTAATGTAGGCGGTGGTTCCGACCATGTCAACTACAGCTTCTCGCTGGGCTACACCAAACAGGAAGGCAATATTATCGGTGCCGACTACCAGCGGATCAACAGCCGCATCCGCCTGGAAGAGCATGTCGGCAGCCGCATCACCCTTGGCCAGCAACTCAATACCTGGTATAGCATTCATAGCGGTACTTCTGCCAATATTCTTAACGGGCTGCGTATGCCGCCGTATCTGCCGATCTACGACTCCACGAATTTACTGGGAGGCTATGCCATTGCCACCAGTGCCCAGGACGGAAACGATACACGCAACCCACTGATCGATCCGAACTTGCATGACATCAAAGACCGCGATTTCAATACCTATTTTCAGATATACGGGGAGTTGCAAATCCTGAAAGGCTTGACGTTCCGTTCCCAATTGGGCGGCCGGGTCGGCTTTTCCCACTTCTCCGATTATAATCCCACCTATGCATCCAACCAGCTCGTGACCCAGGATCAGATTGATGTGGATTACAATTATGGCATGCGCTATGTGTTTGAGAATTATTTCTCCTACAACAATACCTGGGGCAAGCATACCCTTGGACTGACTTTGGGAAATTCCTACCGGGACGGTGGAATTGCCAGTGATGTAAGCCTGGTAGGGTCCGATTTCGCCAACGATGAAATTCACCAGATCGGTGTGGCCAAAACCCGTAGCGTGGGTTTGGCGACTGCGAATTCGCAGGCCAGGTTTATCTCCTACTATGCGAGGATCAACTACACCTACAATGAGAAATATATTCTCACACTGACCGGGCGACGGGATGCGACTTCCTTGTTCAGTGACTCGAACCGGGTCGGATATTTCCCGGCCGCAGGTATTGGCTGGCGCATTTCTCAGGAACCGTTCATGAAATCAGTTTCCTTTATTTCCGACCTGAAGCTGAGAGCCAGTGTAGGAAAGACGGGTAATTCCAATATTGAAGGATTTTCTTACCAGTCCAACGTATGGACGGGGGGTGCCAACAGCGTAGTCTATCCGCTGGGCCCCGACGAGACGCTGATCAACGGCGCTACGGTAGCCATCCCGGCCACGCCTAACCTGCAGTGGGAGACCACCGTGCAGACCGACATCGGATTGGACGCCTCGCTGTTCCGCGACCGCTTAACCGTGAGCGCAGACTATTATAAGCGCAACAACCGCGACCTGCTGGTCAATGTACCGGTGGCCTTATCGACCGGTTACGGTGGCCTGGACGGAGCCAGCAGCAGCCAGCTGATCAATGCGGCATCTGCCTATAACTCCGGATTTGAACTGGCCCTGGGCTTCAGGGGTACCGCCGGCGAGGTAACCTATGGGGTGAGCGTAAACGGCGCGTACAATAAAAATGAAGTGACCTCGCTGGGCACGCAGGGTGCCGTACCCATCATTAGCGGATCTTTCTACGACGTGTCTTCCATGACCCGCACCGAGAAGGACCACCCTATCGGCGCATTCTACGGCTACGTATATGATCATGTCGCCATCGATCAGGCAGACGTAGACAAGTACAATAAAATGGCCGCCGACAAGACCGGCGATCCCAATGCCGAATATCAGGCAGGCCTGCTGCCGGGCGACCGGATTTTTAAGGACATCAATCATGACGGGCAGGTTACCGAAGCAGACAAGACCTTCCTGGGAAGCCCGATTCCCCGGTGGACCTATGGAGGAAGCATCAATCTGGCCTACAAGAATTTTGATTTTATGGCTTCATTCGAAGGCGTGGCAGATGTCCAGCTGATCAATGCCATGAAATTCTATATGGAAGGCGAACCGCTTCCGTTTAATGGCAAAACGGCGGTGCTCAAACGCTGGCAGAAGCCGGGAGATGTGACCGATATAGCCCGGGCTGGGCAGCACTTCAGCACCTCAGCCAATCTCCGCGCCTCTTCCTGGTATGTAGAAAATGGCGATTATCTGCGGGTCCGGAATGTATCGTTGGGATATACCATCCCGCCGGAAAGCCTCAAGTCGCTTACTCATAGCACCATTACTAACCTGCGCGTCTATCTGACGGCGCAGAATCTGTTCACCTTTACGAATTACTCGGGTTATGATCCCGAGATCGGTACCGGAAACTTCATCTTTAGCCGCGGCATTGACCGTGGGGCGACGCCCCAGGCCCGCACGCTGATCTTCGGAGTGCAGGTCGGTTTCTAACGCGTAAAGGAAAACTGTTCAAGTAATTCTAAATGAGATTTACCATGAAAACAAAAATCATATTTTTATTCTTTGCTGCGGTGCTGTTGTCGACGGGGTGTAACAAGGACCTGCTGGACGTAAAGAATGAAAACAACTATACCGACGCGTCTTACTTCAAGACGCAGGAACAATTCAATGAGGCGATCATCGCCACTTATGGGGTCTTCAACAACGGCGGGATGATGTCCAGAGAATGGTACTTCATCTTTGATTTGCTGGCCAACGACGCGGAGCGCGCCTCCCCTCTGGTGGGTACTGAACAGGAGCTGGCCGAGTATGAATACACCCCCAACAACGATGACCTGGTCATGCTCTGGGCCTCTCTTTACCGGATGTCTTTCCGGGCTAACCTGGCCCTCCACGTGATGGAAAGCTGGGTGCCTAAGGACGCCAGCGAAGAAGCGTTGAAAAAGCAGTATACCGCCGAAGCCCATTGGCTGAGGGGCGTGGCTTATTTTTTCCTGGTTACCAACTGGGGACGCGTGCCGCTGCGACTGGATTATGAGTCGGCCAAGGTGAACGCCGTGCCTCGCTCTTCGGTGGAAGATGTCTGGAAAGTGGTGGAGGACGAGTTCAAGGCAGCCATTCCCGACTTGCCGGTGGCCTACGACCAAAATGATCTGGGACGGGCAACCAAAGGTGCAGCCATGGCCTTTTTGGGCAAAGCCTATTTATACGAGAAGAAATATGACCTGGCGATCGAACAGCTGAAGCCGCTGACGAGCAGTCCGTTTAATTACAAGCTGGATCCGAGCTTTGATCATTTGTTCAGTGACGACAACATCAATTCCCCCGAAGTCGTCTTTGCGGTCAATCACAAGTATACCACCCCCAACACGCAATACTATATGTTTGGCGGATGGGAAGGCGCTGATGGGCGGACTGCCCATACCGGTCGCGCCCAGGAATACGGCTTTAATGACTGGCAGAATGTGATCGCGTCCAATGCGCTGGTGGCAGCCTACAAATATCCGAATCCGATGACCAACCAGCCTTACACGGATCCGCGATCCAAGCATACTTATTACGGCACGGTAGCCAACGGAGGCGATCCCGACTACTGCAACAGCTGCTCCAACGGGCCCATTCCTTATCCCTATGCGCTGTATGGCAACAGCTGGAAAAAATATGAGCCTTACGAAAGCCAGCAGTATACCGAGGCACCGATGAGTGGCATCAACACGATGGTCATCCGGTATGCAGACGTCTTGCTGATGCTTGCAGAATGCTATATTGAGAAGGGCGCCAATCTGCCCGACGCCATCGGGTTGATCAATGAAGTGCGGCAACGGCCCAGCATCATGGCAGTGGAGTACCCTCTTACCCTCAACCAGGCGCAGGCCCGTGTAGCATTACGCCGGGAGCGGCAGCTGGAACTGGCGGGTGAGCAGTCCCGGTGGTTCGATCTGAACCGGTGGGGGATTGCCGTACAAACCCTGACCCAGGAAAAACCTGCAGGCCCAGGCCAGAAAGCCTTTTTACCGAAATACGTCCTGTTTCCGATTCCTACCCAGGAGATCGAGACCAATCCGGCAGTTGCAGGAGACGTAAATGATGAATGGAATTAAAACGGACCGCAGGTGCCCGCGAGGCCGCCCATGAGCATATGCCTATGATTAAAATACGGTTTAAACAGATAGTGACCTGGTTTTTCATCGGGTTGCCGCTGGCAGGGCTGCAGGCCCAGGGCCGCAGAGATTTGGTTCCGGTCCGCCAAGTAGACGATGGCTATAGCCTGCAGGTAGGCCAGGTAGAATTGCGGGTCAATCCGGAAATAGGCGGAAGGATTACTTCCCTGTCACTTGCCGGCCAGGACTTCCTCACCGATAGCCTGGTAAACAGCTTTAATTGGGGGTCGAGCTTTTGGCCCAGCCCCCAGAGTGACTGGCATTGGCCTCCTCCGGCTGAGATTGATAACGCGCCTTACCAGGCGCGGGTAGTACACGGCGCCCTGATCATGGTTAGCCAACCCGATCCCCGGACCGGCCTGGTGGCCACCAAGACGATTACCGGCCACCGGCGCAATGGCTCTTTTGTCATTGAGTACCGGCTGACCAATACTTCGGATTCAGTGCGCCAGGTAGCGCCCTGGGAAGTGACGCGGGTACATACCGGCGGAGTGGCTTTTTTTCCTATGGGAGAAGGTGCGCTCCGGGGCGGTCTGATTCCGCTGATGACCGAAAAGGACGGCATTCAGTGGTTCCGCTACGAGGTGGATAAATTACCCAAAAAAGGCGACCGTCAAATATATACCGACGGTGCGGAGGGCTGGTTTGCCGAGGTGAATGACGGGGTGATGCTGGTGAAGCAATTTCCGGACTATCCCAAATCCGCTGCTGCGCCCAAAGAAGGAGAAGTGGAATTATATGCCAGTCCGGTATCGCCGGGACATAGTTATGTGGAAGTGGAGCACCAGGGCGCCTACAAAACGCTGGCACCGGGTGAATCGCTTGATTGGAAGATGACCTGGTTTTTGCGCCGGCTGCCTGCCGGGATGACCGCCGAAGTGGGGAATGCCGCGTTGGTGGATTATGTACGAAAACTCGTCGGCAGACGTTAACACTCCATTAAGACATAGATTCACTGAAAGCAGTATCTTGTATGCAAATTGTATAATGAATATCATGACGAAGATTTTTAGCCTGGTTTGTACGAAAAAAAGCATCTATTACATTAAACGAGCGTGCGGGATCTGCCTCGTCATGTATTTGGCCTCCTGTCAGAATCATCCCGATCAAGCCAGAAGCTGGAGTGTGTATAAGGCGGATGCTGCCAGTAGCAGTTACTCTCCGCTGACCCAGATCAACAAGGAAAATGTGACCAAGCTGAAAGTAGCCTGGACCTTCCATCCGGGAGACGGCGTGGAGAATTCCTGGCATGGCCCGGAATGCAATCCGATTATCATAGACGACGTGATGTATGCGACTTCTGCCCGCCACCGGGTATATGCGATCGAGGCGTCTACCGGTAAGCAGATCTGGTCTTTTGATCCCTTTGACGGCGGACCCGGCGGAGGGGCAAACCGCGCGGTAACTTACTGGCAAGATGGGCAGGACAAGCGTATTCTTTTTACCGCAGGGAACCATCTCTTTGCCTTGGATGCCAAAACGGGTAAGCCGATTCCTTCGTTTGGAGAACAGGGCAAGGTGGATTTGAACATCGGGATGCGGGATGATCCCAACAGCATCCGGATCGTGCCGACCTCCCCGGGCATCGTCTACAAAGATCTGCTGATCCTGGGTACGGAAGTATCTGAGCTATACGGCGCCCAGCCCGGTTATGAACGTGCCTATAATATCCGGACCGGAAAGCTGGAATGGACCTTTCATACCATTCCCCATCCCGGAGAAACCGGCTATGACACCTGGCCTGCTGACGCCTGGAAATATGTCGGAGGTGCCAATGATTGGGGGGGCATGAGCCTGGATGAGAAAAGAGGCATTGTCTATCTGGCGACCGGATCGCCCACCTATGATTCCTATGGTGCCGACCGGCATGGCAAAAACCTCTTCGGCAACAGCATCGTTGCCCTGGATGCCAATACCGGGAAGCTGATCTGGTATTACCAGACGATCCACCATGATCTGTGGGACTTTGACTTGCCGGCCCCTCCCAACTTAGTCACCATCACCCATGATGGCCAAAAGATCGATGCGGTGGCGCAGGTGTCGAAAGTAGGGTTTGTCTATGTGCTGAACCGGGAAACGGGGGAACCCATATTTCCGATTGAGGAGCGTAAGGTGCCCGCTTCAGACGTACCGGGAGAACAAGCGTGGCCCACACAGCCGTTCCCCACCAAACCGGCACCTTTTTCCCGTCAGTGGATGACCGAAGACGATCTGGCCAATTATTCGCCCGGTGCTCATGACAGCCTGGTGCAGCAATTCAAGAGCTTTCGGTATGAAGGGTTGTTTACCCCTCCTTCCGTCGGCGGAACCATTTCTCTGCCGTCTACGACGGGTGGCTCCGAATGGGGCGGCGCTGCAGTGGATCCCACCTCAGGTGTCCTGTATGTCAAAGGCAATGAAAGCCCGGAGATCATCACATTACAGAAAATTGAGCCGGAGGCGCATAAAGCCGGCCAATCCGATTATATGGAAGGTAAAGGGCTCTATGATGTGTATTGTGCCAGTTGCCATGGCGGGGATCGCAAAGGAATTGATCCTTATCCTTCCCTGATCGGTTTGAAGGACCGGCTGTCCAAAGAGGCCGTTTTGAAGCAAATCCGCGAAGGTGGCGGAAAAATGCCCAGCTTTGCCACAATACTGAAGGGGCATGAGAAAGCGTTTATTGATTTTCTGTTTGAGTTGAAAGGGAAGGGCGGAAGACAGAGCGGATTCATCAAAGAAATCCAGCAAAACGAAATAGCGCAGAAGAAATCAGGAAACGGGACTACCGATACGGGAGCCCGCTACCTGAATGTGACTGCCTATCGGCAGTTCGTGGATGCGCAGCACCGGCCGGCGATCAAGCCGCCCTGGGGCACCCTCAATGCGATTGATCTCAATACCGGAGAATACCTCTGGAAAGTGCCCGTGGGCAATATTGCAGAACTGCAAAAACCAGGGGACCCGCCTACAGGAGCAGGCAGTTCCGCAGGACCCATCGTGACGGCGGGAGGACTGGTATTTTTCGGCGGCACCCGGGAAAATGTGCTCCGAGCTTATGATAAAGATAGCGGGAAGTTGATCTGGGAAACCCGTTTACCCGGCAGAGGCTCAGCGACCCCCTGTACTTACTGGAGCCACGGCAAGCAATATCTGGCGATCTCGGTAGAAGGCAGCAAAGAGGACCCCGGCGGCTCTATTATCGCCTTTGCCCTGGGTGAATGAACATCCACGCCACAGAAGGCAAGCTTGTGGCCGAAATGACCATAATAGACGGGAACGGCGATTTGCGATGAACGATGACACCGCAGTGGCATTAATCACGTATTGTTATACCATTAAAACAATTTCAACATGGAAACACCAAGAAGATCAGCATTGAAAAAAATGCTTTTATCCGGAGCCGGCATTCTGAGCTTCGGGTTGTTGGCCAAAGGGGCGACACTCAGTCCGGACGGAGAAAAACAGGTACGGGATATCGTCAAAGACAAAGAATCCGGCCAACCCCTGTTCTCCGGTGTCACCAAGTACAAAGGCCTTGTGTTTTTGTCGGGCATTGGTGCTCATTTCGAGGGTGACATCACCTCCCATACCCTGCATGTGCTGGATGAAATGAAAAAGAAGCTGGAGCAAGCCGGTTCTTCTATGGACAAAGTGCTTAAGGTAAGTGTATTTCTTAATGATATTGCCGACTATGAAGCCATGAACAAGGCATATAACGGTCATTTCGGAGGGACTCCCCCTGTACGGACCACTGTCGCTGTGGCGAAAGGCGGCGTACCGGGTAATTCCCTGGTAGAAATAGACTGCATTGCCTACGAATAGTGTAGTCGGACGAATCTATCACAAAAAAAATCAAATGAAACGTAGAGAAATTATCAAAGGATTGACCTTGCTTCCGCTGGCTGGCGGAGTAAGTAGCGTTTTGCCATTCGGATCAGCAGTGGCGGGTACTACGGCAAAAGGAGCGAAGCGGGATCTGTTCAAAGAACTCGGAGTAACACCTATCATTAACGCCCAGACTACCATGACCTTTCTGTCGGGCTCTCGCATGCGTCCCGAGGTCATGGAAGCGATTAATTCCACCGCCCATCACTTTGCCAACATGTATGACCTGCAGGATAAGGTGGGAGCCAAAATTGCCGAAATGCTCCAATGTGAGGCAGCCATGGTGACCTCCGGTGCAGCAGGGGCATTGACCATCGGCACGGCCGCATGTATTACCGGCGCCGATCAGGCCAAAATAGACCTGATGCCCAATCTGCCGGGTCCCCAACGGGAAGTGATCATCCAAAAGTCTCACCGGTATGTGTTTGACCATGCGATCCGCAACAACGGGGTCAAGATGGTGGAAGTAGAAGGTCCTGACGAAATGGAAAGAGCGTTCAATGAGAATACGGTGATGGCGCATTTTTTCAATGCCGCACGCAAGTCAAGCATCAGCCGTGAACAGTTTGTGGAGATTGCCAAGCGGCATAATATCCCTACGTTCATTGATGCTGCCGCGGATTATCCGCCCAAAGAGAACTTGTTCAAATACCAAAAAATGGGATTTGACCTGGTGACTTTTTCAGGAGGAAAAATGCTGCGGGGTCCGCAGAGTGCCGGGTTGCTCTTCGGCCGCAAAGACCTCATCGAGGCGGCAAAGCTGAATGACAGTCCTTACGAATGTCCGATCGGGCGGCCCATGAAAGTCAACAAAGAAGAGATCTTCGGGATGTATGCCGCACTTAAGGACGTCATCGAGCAGGATGACAAGAAGGTTTGGCAAGAGTGGCTAGACCGGATCAAACATATCAAAAATCAAGTGGAATCAGTGCCTACAGTAAAGGCTGAAACGCGGATCAATCCCGGCCCGGCCAATGCTTTTCCGGGCATGAATGTCACTTGGGATCAGAATAAGGTCAAAATTACCGCCAAAGAAGTGTCCGAGGCCCTGAAAGCGGGTACGCCCAGTATCGTGGCCGGTGGCCGGGGAGATTCCCTGCATATTGGTGTCGTCCTTTTAAATCCTGATGAAGTGGATATCGTGGCCCGCCGGGTGAAGGAAATCCTTGCCAAGGCGGCCGTTTAACAATCGCTGTCTGCCAGGAGCGATCTAACCATTAACAGTAAAAGGCCATGCGATTACTGATGCTTATTGTGTGGTCATGCCTTTCCTTGGGCATGACCACACCTGTTCCGCATCATGCGGAAAAGGAATTCCTGTATGTCGGATCTTTTGCCAGCCGCGGAAGTGAGGGGCTGTATGTGTTCCGTTTTGACCGGACCACCGGCCGGCTTAGCCGTGTGCAGGCTCTCTCGGACGGAAAGAGTCCTAATTTTTTGGCCATCAGTCCGGACAAAAAACACCTCTACGCGATCTACGACCGTGGACCACAGGAACAGGGAGGTAACGTGACGGCGTATCGTATTGATCCGATGAGCGGCATGCTGGACAAGCTCAATGATCAGCCTTGCGGCGGCAGGGGACCTGCACATGTGAGTGTGGATCCCCTGGGCCGTTTCGTGTATGTGTCGAATTACGGGAGCGGCACACTGGCCGTATATCCGGTCCGCCAGGATGGTTCGTTGGCGGAAGCCACCCAGGTGATCCAGGATAAGGGCAGCGGGCCCCATCCCAATCAGCGGGGGCCTCACGTCCATTCGGCCATTCCATCGCGGGACGGAAAGTTTCTCTATGTCTGTGATCTGGGGATTGACAAGGTGCTGGTTTACCGGGTGGGCGGAGATGGAAAGCTGACGGAAGTCAGTGCGTTTACTTCCCGTCCGGGTGCCGGTCCGCGGCAGTTTGCCATTGCTCCGGACGGACAGTCTGCCTATCTGGTCGAGGAGCTCATCTCTCATCTGGTTAGTTTTAGCCGGGACACTGCCACAGGTGCCCTGACCGCCGGACAGCATTTTGCCATGCTTCCCGAAGGCTATGAGGAACGCGGTTCGGACGCCACGGTGTTTGTGTCTCCCGACAATCAGTTTGTCTATGCCACCAATTGGGGCCCCAAGGGGATTTCCGTGTATCGGATCGGACAACCCGGTCAGCTGACCCTGGTGCAGCATGCTGACATTCATGGTGCCCATCCCCGGGATATCTGCATCGATCAGAAAGGACAATATGTCTTTGTAGCCAACATGGGCTCTGATGAATTAACCGTATTGAAGCGGGATCCCCACACGGGGATACTCACCTATTCGGGAGAGCAAGCCCAGGTGCCTGCCGTATCCTGCATTGTTCAGCTTTTTTTGCCATGATACTACCCCTCAGAGATAGTGATCAGTAAACCTGCCTGCCTATGAATTTTTTCTACCGGATCATCCGAGGGATAGTTCTGGGAGCACTCGTCTTTGCGGGTTTCACCGCGTGGATTCCGGCCCGGCATTCATCCGCCCCGTTTCATGTGATTGCTTTTTTCACCGCCAAAGAGGATCTTGCCCATATCAGTTTTGTCCATGAAGCAAACCATTGGTTTTCGGCCATGGCGCCCCGTTATGGGTTCACCTATGATTCTACCGATAACTGGGACAACCTCAACGCGGAGTTCTTATCGCATTATCAGGTCGTTCTCTTTCTGGACACCCGGCCTGAGAAGGACGCGCAGCGGAAGGCCTTTCGACATTATATGGAACGTGGCGGGGCATGGATGGGATTTCATTTCTCGGCCTTTGCCCTGACCCCGTCCAAATATCCGATGAACTGGGACTGGTATCACAATACGTTTCTCGGTTCGGGCGCTTATCGCAGCAATACCTGGAGACCCACCGCTGCCGTGTTGCGGGTGGAAGACAAGGAGTTTCCGGTCACCCGGAATCTTCCCGACACCTTTCGTTCGCAACCCAATGAATGGTATCGCTGGATGAATGATCTGCGGAAAAATCCTGATATCCGGGTGCTGGTCTCTATTGATCCTTCCAGCTTTCCGCTGGGTACAGGACCCAAACCTTCGGAAATCTGGCATGCAGGGGATTATCCTGTCGTCTGGACCAACAACAGGTACAGGATGATCTATTTGAACATGGGACATAACGACATGGATTATGAACACAAGTATGACACCACCAACCGCACCCTGTCCCACACTTTTGCAGGCCAGGTGCAAGACAGCCTGATCATACGGGCGCTTTGCTGGCTGGGAGGACGGCAATTGCAGTGAGGTGCCGCATCAGCGGTATGATATGAGATCATCATTTACTCCGGGCGCGAATGTCGGGAGTGTAACAAGAACGGGAACCGTGGCATCGTTTCCCTTATCCCACAAAAACCACCTGGTAGCGGGCTTTCCGGACCAGACATTGTTAACCATTAACTATTCGAAGCATGAAGAATTTATTCCGAGATCGCCGGCCTATGCCGCCGGCTTGTTGGATGCGTAATCTGGGCATGGCTTGGTTGATCCTCTCCATAGGATGGTCTGGTGCCGAAGCGGCCACCATCCATGCCGCACCTTTGATTCCCCGTGAAAATTATGAACCGCTGCCTTTGCCTGCGCTGGGACAAAGAGCCCAGGTAAGCGGCGTGGTAACCGACGAACAGGGTGCCCCGCTGACGGGAGTCACCGTACTGCTCAAAGGCACGCAGCAAGGCACCTATACCGATGCTAAAGGGCATTATGTGCTCGATGTGCCGGCGGACGGCGTACTGGTATTCTCTTTTCTGGGATATCAGAGCCAGGAAGTTCCGGTGAACGGGAAGTCCACCGTCGATGTGAGACTGCTTCCCGATAAGGAGACGTTGAATGAAGTGGTCGTGACGGCCCTGGGTATTTCCCGGGAAAAGAAGTCTCTTTCCTATGCCATTACAGAAGTCGGTGGTGATCAGTTCACCAAGGCCCGCGAGACTAATCTGGGTAATGCCCTGTCGGGAAAGATAGCCGGCCTGAATTCCTCGGCGCCCGCTACCGGGCCTGGCTCATCCAGCCGGGTCATTATCCGCGGTAACGGTTCGTTGAGCGGAGACAACCAGCCCTTGTATGTCATTGATGGGGTACCTATTGACAATACGACTCAGGGAAGCGCCAGCACCTATGGCGGGTTGGACCAGGGAGACGGCCTTACCAGCATTAATCCGGATGACATTGAAAGCATTTCAGTGCTTAAAGGAGGTACCGCGGCGGCACTGTATGGATCCAGAGCTGCCAATGGGGTGATCCTGATCACGACTAAGGGAGGCAAAGCACGCAAAGGCATCGGCGTGGAACTGAATTCGACGCTAACCTTATCCCGGCCGCTGGAGTCCCCCGACTGGCAGTATCAGTACGGCTCGGGAAACCTGGGTCAGGCACCCACCACGAAGGGTGAAGCCATCTCCAACGGACGGACCTCCTGGGGCGCCAAGCTGGATGGTTCGATGGTAATCCAGCCCGATGGGGAAAGCCGGCCTTATGTGGCGCAAAAAGATAACTACAAACATTTTTACAATACCGGGACGGCCTTTTCCAATACGGTCGCCTTGACGGGCGGAAGTGAAGATATCAATTTCCGCTTTTCTGCATCGAACCTGGATAACGACGGCATTGTGCCGAACAGTTCGCTTAACCGGAAGGTGTTTAGTCTGAGTGTGAACAGCACCCTGGCCAATAAGATCATCTTTAACGGAAGAGGCCAATACAGCATTGAGAAAAACAGAAACCGGACCAATCTGGTGGATTTTACGATGAATCCGGATGCCTCAGTCAAACTGATCGCCACCAATATTGATGTCAGGACGCTCGCTCCCGGATACGACAGCCGCGGGTATGAAACTCCCTGGAATGATTATGTGTTCGTCGTCAATCCCTATTTCGCCATCAATAAGGTAAAAAACAGCGATGACCGGCGCCGGTTTATTGGCTCCTTCAGCGTCCGTTACAACCTGACTGATTATTTATATGCCCGTGCACGCTTAGGGGTGGATTACTATAACATCAATGGGGATAACATCACGCCTACCGGGATTCAGTTCAATCCCGAAGGGAGCATGACTCAACGGCAAAATACCTTCTATGAAAGGAATGCGGAACTGCTGATCGGCCTGGATAAGAGTTTCGGCCGGTTCTCCGTGAGCGCACTGGCAGGGGGTAACATGATGCACCGCAAAGCCCAGGGGTATAATTTTTCCAGCGACCTGTTCAATGTGCCGTTCGATTATTTCCTGACCAACGGAAAGAATCCCACCTTTACTCCGAATTATCGTGAATCGGGGATCAATTCGTTGTTCGGTTCTGCGGATATCGGCTATAACAATTACCTGTACCTGAACCTCACCGGTCGTGAGGACTGGTTCTCTACGTTGTCCCCCGAGAGCAACAGCATTTTTTATCCGTCGGTCGGTCTGAGTTTTGTATTCTCCGAAGCATGGAAATCCCGCCCATCCTGGCTGAGCTACGGCAAGGCCCGCGTATCCTGGGCCCAAGTGGGCGGTGGCGCACCGGATCCTTATGCGCTTAACCTGATCTATGTCGCCCAATCCTCTTCCCACCTCGGTCAGCAGCTGATGAATATCAGCGGAAGTACGATCCCTAATGACCTGAGGCCCTATACCTCGACCACTACGGAAGTAGGGTTAGATCTGAAAATGCTAAAAAATCGTTTGGGAGTGGACATCACGCTCTATGACCGCAAAACCACCAACGACATCGTGAGTGCTTCGGTGCCCCGTTCCTCCAGCTATAACAATGTATCGCTGAATGTGGGAGAAGTGCAGAATCGTGGCATAGAACTGTTGTTGACCGGGACACCCGTCCAGGGCAGCAAGTTTGGCTGGAATGTGAGTTATAACATGGCCTACAACAAAAACACCGTTGTGAAACTGGCCCCAGGCCTGAGCAGCCTGGCTCTTCCCGGCGCCACGGCCCGGACGGGGAACGGCTACGTATATAACTTCGAAGGAATGCCTTTTGGGATGGTAGCCGGTTACAAGGCCAAGCGAAATGATGAAGGTCAGATCGTCTATAATGCAGCTAATGGCCTTCCTGTGCAGAGCGATTTCATGGCATTGGGACGCGGAGTACCCCCGCTCACCATGGGCCTGTCCAATGAATTTCATTACGGAAACCTTTCCATGAGCTTCCTGTTGAACGGGAAATTCGGCAATAAGATGTATACCGCGACCACGGCATATGGCACCTATTACGGATTAGACAAACGTACAGTAGCCAACGGAGTCCGGGAAAGCGGGGTAAAAGTGAGCGGTGTGGATACCGATGGAAAACCTTTTTCGGCTACCGTACCTGCCCAGCAGTATTACCAAGGGATTGCCTATTCTATTACCGATGATTTCGTGCAGGATGCCGGTTTTATCAAGTTAAGACAACTGGTGTTCGGCTACAATTTCCCGGCCTCGATGCTGGCTAAAACTCCGATACAGTCCCTGAACATTTCGTTCGTGGCTAGAAATCTGCTGCTGATATACAGCCAGGTGAAGAATGTGGATCCGGAATCCAGTTTTACCAATTCCAACGCGCAGGGACTTGAAAACTTTGGTGTTCCCCCTACCCGCAGCTATGGTTTTAATTTGCAAGCCAGATTCTAAACATAAGGACGGTTATCGAATTTTTGTTCAATTAAACTCATTATCATGCATCATATAATTTCAGCAATCACGTGTAATAGCCGGAAGGCGGGATGGGCCGGTATTCTGCTGGCCACCCTGTTGCTTTCCGCCTGTGATAAGGGCTTTGTGGAAATGAATAAGAACCCGCAGGCCTATAACGAGCCGGTCATCGGAAGCTTATTTTCCTATGCCCTGGTAAAAACAGCGGGGTCCGGAGACGGCAATACGCTTTACCCCAATGACAAAGAATCCGGCGCATTCATGCAGTATTTTGCTTCGCTGAATCCCTGGCAATGGACGGGAGATAAATATCTGTACAAGCCTGAATATAACGACGGTCTGTTCAATACTGCCTATACAGATGAATTGAAAAACATCGTCCAGATCATGAGCCTGACCAAAGACGATCCCGAGTTGATCAATGAATATGCTATTGCCCGGATATGGCGCGTGTATATTCTGCACCGTGTCACCGATATGTACGGAGATATTCCTTATAGCCAAGCGGGGCAAGGTTACCTGGGCGGCGTATATAAGCCTGTGTATGACCGGCAGAGTGATATTTATGCCGATATGCTCAAAGAGCTGGATGAAGCGGCGCAGCAGCTCGATCCTTCAAAAGAGTCTTACGGATCCGCCGATTTCCTTTATAATGGCGATCCGGCTTCCTGGAAGCGCTTTGCCTATTCACTGATGCTGCGACTGGGAATGCGTTTAACCAACGTGGACGAAAATATGGCCAAGACCTGGGTACAAAAAGCCATCGCAGGCGGCGTCATGCAAAGCAACGACGATATTGCCAAATTGGAGCATACCGACGGTACCAGCAATAACTTTTACTGGGATGGCCGGGAGCTTCGCGGCGGAGAAGGAGTACCCCCGTCTGCCAAGGGGCTGGGCTATGGTAAGATGTCCAAAACATTTGTGGATTATCTGAAGAAGACCCAGGATCCGCGTCTTCCTTTTTATATTACCCTTTGGCCTGGCAATGCGGATCCTTCTCAGCTGCCTACCAGTACGGAACCTTCGAAACAAAAAGGCCTCCCGAACGGGTATGATTATACGACAATTAAGCAGGTCATTCCCAACTGGACTGATGATATGCTGGCAGAGATCTCCGAAATCAATCTCAACACGATCTCCAATAATGCCACGCCGAGCATCTTTCAAAGCTATGCGGAAGTCGAGCTGTATCTTGCAGAGGCCGCCTTGCGAGGATGGGCTTCCGGTACCCCCGAATCGCATTACGATAAGGCAGTGACGGCATCCATGGAGATAGAAACGCTTTATCCCGGTGGCATGAGTGTTTCTCCTGCACAGACCGCTCAGTATCTTGCCGATAATCCGTATCCCGCAGGGGGAAGCTTTGATGAGCAGATGGAGCAGATCCATACCCAGTTGTGGGTTTCCTTGTTTATGAATAATATGGAGGTATATGCCAACTGGAGGCGTACGGGTTACCCGAAGCTCACTCCGACCAATTATTCAGGCAACGAAACAGGAGGAGTAATTCCCCGGCGTTTGCGCTACCCCCAATCTGAGGCAACGCTCAATACCGAAAATTATAATGCGGCCTTGGCGATACAGGGGCCGGACCTCTATACCACAAGGGTCTGGTGGGATAAGAAGTGATCGAACGGCAGGTGGTCGTAGAGACTGCGAAAGAATAGTATCTTTGAAAAACTGATTTCATTTTTTCAAATAAACCTATGTTTTATAAACTTGGATGCTGGCTGGCTGTCCTGCTGCTTTTGGCAGGACAGGCTCCGGCCCAGCCGTCTCCTGTACAAAAAGATTCTTTCAGGATTGTGGGATATTATTCCCTTAAGGCGGCGATGGATAAGCCTCCTTCTGAGGTGCCTTTCGCCGAGCTCACCCATGTCAATCTTTATTTTTTGAATCCGGATTCCCTGGGCAACTTCCGCCAGGACTACAGCGCATTGAAGCCCTTTATTGCGGCGGCGCACGCTCAGGGCGTGAAGGTGCTGGTATCCATCGCAGGCGGGGGCAAACACCCTTATTACGCCCGCCTATTGCAGGATGATCACAGAGAAGCGCTGGTCAGTAATCTGGTAGCCATTGTGAAGCGCTACGGGCTGGATGGGATTGATGTAGATATCGAAGGCGGGGACATCGATGAAAACTATGATAATTTTGTGCTGGAGCTTTCCAAAGCGCTCAAGCAACAAGATAAACTGATCACGGCCGCGGTGGCTGTTTTTTATAAAGGGGCTTATACGGATCGGGAACTGTCAGCCTTTGATTTCGTGAACGTGATGAGCTACGACCATACCGGACCCTGGGAACCCGATAAGCCGGGCCCCCATGCCACCTATGGAGAAGCGGTAAGCGACCTTGATTATTTTACTACGGAAAGAGCCATGCCTGCCGGAAAACTGGGGCTGGGAGTCCCCTTTTATGGATATGCGTTTGGGGCTACTCCGGATGTGCCGGTTTCCGGAATGAGTTATCGGGAGATCGCCGAGAAGTTTCCAGGAGCAGAATCAAAGGACAGCTGGGTTCTGCCGGACGGGCGCATTTTATACTATAACGGGATTCCTACCATTAAGAAAAAAACGAAGCTGGCTAAAAGGCAGGCTTCAGGAATCATGATCTGGCAGCTGAGTGGAGATGCACCCGGAGACAAGTCCTTACTGAAGGCGATTCGGGAAGCGGCCTCAGGCCAATAGGTCACGACACTGACGAGCAGTGGTCGTGCAAATAAGGGACGAGACGAATTAAAATGAGTTATGGAATATCGAGATTTTGGTCGGACTGGATTACGGGTGAGTGAGATCGGATTTGGGTGCTGGGCTATTGGTGGAGATGCCATGGTAGGCGGTACCGCCATAGGGTGGGGCCCTGCAGATGATGCGGTATCGAGAAGAGCCATTTATACGGCCCTCGATGAGGGCATCAATTTCTTCGATACTGCGGATATATATGGGTTGGGTCACGCCGAATCGCTGCTGGGCCGTGTACTTTCCGGATACCCAGATGTGGTGATTGCCACCAAGGTGGGAAATGTATCCCGGAACGGGCAGTTTAGCTTCGATTACCGCAAGCACTATATTCTTGAGGCATGTGATGAAAGCCTGAAGCGGCTGAACCGCGAGACGATTGATTATTATCAACTCCATACCGCCCGGGTTTCCCACCTGGAACAAGAGGAAGCCATAGAGGCCATGGAAGTCCTTCAACAGCAAGGTAAAATCCGACATTGGGGACTCTCATTGAATACATTTGCTCCCTTTCCCGAGGCAGATTACATGATCACCCACAAAAAGGGAGAAGGCCTGCAGCTGGTACTCAATATCCTTAACCGGATTGCGCTTCCCTTGCTGGAAAAGGCTTCTGCGGCCGGATACGGAATTATTGCGCGGATGCCCTTGCAATTTGGACTGCTGACAGGGAAATTTGACCAGGGGGTGAATTTTCAAACCAGTGATCATCGCAAAAAACGATTGACCCCTGAGGTGGTATCTGCCACGGCAGCGGCGCTGGAACCGCTGTGGCCCCTTTGTGAGGCCTACAGCATGACCAAGACCCAACTGGCGCTCAGCTACGTGCTCAGCCATCGGGCCGTATCCACTGTGATCGCCGGCATGCGTACTCCCGAACAGGTGCGGGGCAATTGCCGGAACATCCGGCCCCTGGAAGAGGAGGCAGTACGCCAAATAGAAGCTACGGACTTCAGTGCAGTCATGGAACTGATTCGTCAGCAGGGTTGACTAGGGGATTTTGGATGAGCGGTCAGGAGGTAAACCATATTTGATGTAATTTGCCACTCCGTTAGCTATTCTACTTACTATTTACCTATGACCATTCTTTGACATGAAGCAGTTTAAGGACGTGTGGCGGAAGTTACCGTACGCATGGTGCAGCCTATGGGCAGTTCTTCTTTTCCAACCAAGTTTTTCACAGGTCCGCCAATCCGGCGACCCCAATCTGCGGGATACCACCGCCACTTTTCAGAATGATACCACGCTGTGGAAAAATACGCTCTCCGAGGTAACCATTACTGCATTTGAGCAACAAAAGAAATTATCTGATCAGCCAGCGCCCATCGCCTATATTTCAGGCACGGCGCTCGGCCGGTATGATGACACGCGCCCGTTATCGGCCCTCAATGCTGTGCCGGGTGTGCGGATGGAAGAACGGTCCCCGCTAAGCTACCGGCTCAATATCCGGGGCAGTTCCTTACGCGCCCCCTTTGGGGTACGCAATGTGAAAGTGTATTACAACGGCATTCCCCTGACCGATCCGGGAGGCAATACCTATTTAAACCAGTTAAGCTTTGATGATTTTGGCTCTATGGAAGTCATCAAGGGTCCGGCCAGCAGCCTGTACGGAGCAGGCACCGGAGGAGCGGTGCTGATTCATAGCCCGCTGTTCAGCTCGGGGCAGGCACGCAACCATGCGTACCTGAGTTGGGAAAGTGGGAGTTTTGGCTTGCAGAAGATCAGCGCCGGTACCCAGTGGGGCAGCGATGAACGGGCCAGCGCCGTGCGATACACCCATCTGGAAAGCGACGGATACCGGGATCATACGGCCATGCGCAGCGATGTAGCCAGCTTTGACACCAAACTCATCCATGATGATAAGCAGGAACTGGACGCCTTTTTTCATTATACCGATTTATTTTACGAGACTCCCGGTGCCCTCACCTTGAGCCAATACCAGCAGAACCCCAAGGCGGCACGCCAGGCATCGGGGATCTTTCCCTCTTCGCAGGACGCCAAAGCCGCTGTGTATCAAAAGGCATTTTTCATGGGGATCAGGCACACCTACCAGATCACTTCCGATTTCGAGAACAACACGGTAGTCTATGGCTCCTATACAGATTTTATTAATCCCACGGTACGCAATTACGAGTATCGCAAGGAACCCCATTTTGGAGGCCGTACCGTTTTCCAATATCACCTGAGCGGGGAGCAGATCCAAAGCCGTTTTTGGTTTGGCGGTGAAGTGCAGCAGGGATATTTCAGCGTCAAGGATATGCAGAATGACCTCGGTCATCCCGATACCCTGCAGACGGACGACCGGGTTAACGACTTTGTGGCACTGGTATTCGCGCAGGCCGATTTTTCCCTTCCTCATGGATGGGACTTTACCGCGGGCCTGAGCATGAATCATGAACGGCTGCAGTTTACGCGTCTCTATCCCGCACCGGTCAAGGTCTTTACTAAGAAATACCACAATGTGCTTTCCCCGCGGGTTACCCTATCGAAGAAAGTGACTCCGAATATTCTGGTGTATGCCAATGTGTCTAAAGGATTCTCCCCGCCGTCTGTGAGCGAGATTTTGCCCTCCACTACAGTGCTTAATACCGCACTGCAGGCGGAACAGGGGATTAATTATGAGATCGGAAGCCGGGGAGATCTGTCGAAGCACAGGCTGACTTATGATTTCAGTGCCTTTATCTTTAACCTGACCCAGAGCATTTCGATCCGCCGGGACAGCAGCGGCGCCGATTATTTTGTCAATGCGGGCGGAGCCCTGCAAAAAGGCGTGGAACTGGCCCTGCATTATGGGATCTATCATAGCACCCATGGATTTTTCAGCGATGTAAGAAGCTGGGCCAGCGGAGGATATCTTGATTTTCGCTACCGCGATTTCCTCTCCGAAGACAAGGACTATTCCGGCAAAAAGATTCCAGGTACTGCTCCGTTCACTCTGGCAGCGGGTCTGGATGTCAATACCCGGATCCGCCTGGATGGTCATGTGACCTGGCAGCGGACCTCCGAGATTGCCCTCAATGATGCGAATACCGCCTATGGTTCTCCCTATAACCTCCTGGGAGTCAAATTTTCATGGTATACTCCTCTGGGCCGCAAGCTGCGGTTTACCCTTTCTGCAGGAGGGGATAACCTTCTGGACGAAACCTATAGCCTTGGAAACGACATCAATGCCGTAGGAGACCGCTTTTACAACGTAGCACCCGGACGGAACTTTTACGCAGAAGGCCGGCTGGCGTTTTATTTTTAAAACAGATGAAAGGAAGTTAGAAAACTTCTAAAAATTTTTTTTCATCTTTTCACCCGCTTTGCAATCTTAATTGTTTCTATAAATACATTCAAATCCGGGGAAGTCAAAATCTCCGGGGGCGAAGTTTTGGGCGTTTATGCTCTCCCTTAGTGCCGTGTCCAACAGATAATCTTACATACAAAACAAAAAATAAGCCGGGGATGAGGGATCCCCCGGCTGTCAAGACAGAAGCACCTATTCTGCGTCTTTGCAGGGACCGAATAGGCATTATCTAACCATTAACCTTACGAAGGTATGCAAAAAAATCCATTTACAAACCGCTGGCAGGGCCGTGTACGGGTGCCAGTGCTAATTGTCCGAGTCATGCGCCTTACACTGTTTTTGACGACTATTTGCGTAATGAATTTATACGCCACGGGCTATTCACAGGATCCCAAACTGACTTTGTCATTGAAAGATGTGAAACTGTCCCAAATTTTCCAGATCATTCAGCAGAAAAGCAATTATCAGTTTCTGTATAATGACGAAGATGTCCAGGATGCTCCCAATGTCAATGTGTCGGTGAGGGATGCGAGCATCTCCCAGATACTGGAGGCCTGTTTCAAAAATTATCCGCTTTGCTATAAAATGGAGGATAAGACGGTAGTGGTTGTACCGAGGCCGGTAGTTGCGCCGCAGGTAAGCCCTACGGTCCCTGCAGCCTCCCAGCAGATACAGGCTTTTACGGTGAAAGGTAAGGTAACTGACCAGGACGGCAACCCCCTGATCGGTGTAAGTGTCGTGTTGAAAGGCAGTCAGAATGGTACCGTGACCGACGGCACGGGCACTTATAGCCTGACCATTCCCGATGGCAACGGCACACTGGTGTTTTCGTACATTGGCTTTGCTAGCCAGGAAGTGCCTGTAGGCGGCAAACAAGAGCTCAATGTGACGCTCCAGCCCTCTTCCGAAGGCCTCCACGAATTGGTGGTCACCGCACTTGGCGTAAAGAAAGTGAAAAGAGGCCTGGTATATTCCACGGCAGAACTAAAAGGTTCGGACTTTACCCAGTCCAGGCAAAATAATATTGCCAGCGCACTGACCGGAAAGGTTGCTGGTGTAGACGCATCACAGATTGCTTCGGGACCGGGCGGATCCAGCCGCGTGATCATTCGCGGCGTAGGTGCTATTAACGGAAGCGCCAACAACCAGCCTCTGTATGTGGTAAATGGTTCTCCTATATATAATGGAAACGGCGGGGCAAAACCCAATGCTACCGGTTTTAACTTTGATACCGGTGACGGAATTTCCAGCATAAACCCTGACGATATTGAGTCAATCACTGTTCTCAAAAGTGGCGCTGCCGCTGCCTTGTACGGTAGCCAGGCCGCAAACGGCGTGATTTTGATCACGACCAAGTCCGGCAAGGCACAGCAGGGAATAGGCGTAGACTTTAATTCAAATATGATGTGGGGAACCCCTTCTACCTATCCGAATTTCCAATATGTATATGGGTCGGGTAACAATGGGGAAAAGCCCGCAGACCAGGCAGCAGCCCTGAGCGCAGGCCGTCTGTCTTTTGGCGCCAAGATTGATGGATCAATGGTTACCCAGTTTGACGGGGTCAAAAGGCCTTATTCTGCAGTACACGTAAAAGACAATATCAAACATTTTTATCGTCCCAGCCAAGACGTGACCAACACGCTGGCTTTTCATGGAGGTTCCCAAGACATCAATTATCGTCTTTCTGTGTCGGATCTGAATTCTCAGGGTCAAACTCCGAATACCTCTTTCGATCGCAAAACCACCAACCTGGCTATACACTCCAATTTGGGAACGAATGATTTCATCACCATCGAAGGGAATGCCCAATATAACCTCGAAAAAGGACACAACCGCCCTACTGTAGGATATGCGGAAATGAATCCGGCCTGGGCCACCTATCTGTTGGGAAATACCGTAGATATTCGCTCGCTTGCCCCAGGGTATGATGAAAATGGCAATGAGATCCAATGGAACCCGGTTCCGGCAGCACCGAATCCGTGGTTCATCGTCAATAAGATTGGTAATGAAGACAAAGGGAACCGCTTTATCGGATCAGCCAATGTGAAAGTAAATCTGTTGAAGAACCTCTATGTGCAGGGTTTGGTTTCCCGGGACTTCTCCTTTAAAGAAATGTATGACTATGTTCCCGTAGGTACCGCCTTCACGCCGAAAGGATATTATGATTCCTACCAGCAAAAGCATGATCTGACGGATATGCGGGCTACGATCAACTATAGCGGGACTTTGCATGACTTTAGCATAGACGCTTTCGTGGGCGCAGACCGGGAGAGGATCAATTACCTGGGTACAGGAATCAGCGGCCGGGATTTCATTGTCCCCGGTTTCATCAGCTACACCAATCTCACTACCCTGAATGTCTCCAATACCGATAACCCCATCCGTGACGAACAGCACAGCGGTACCAACTCCGTCTTTGCGTCCGCGGATTTGGATTATAAGAAGATTATTTACCTGTCGCTGACCGGAAGAAAGGACTGGTTCTCTACTTTGAACCCGGGCCATAACGGCATATTCTATCCCTCAGTCGGAGCCAGTGCAATCCTTTCAGATGCCATGCATCTGCCCAAAGTGATCAATTTCTTGAAGGTTCGCGCTTCCTGGGCTCAGGTCGGTAATGCGACGGTAGATCCTTATGCGATTGTTCCGTCCTATACCTTAACCCCGGGCGGATTTAACGGAGCACCGGTACTGGTATCTCCCAACACACTGTTGAACCCCGATATTCGTCCGCTGACAGTGACGACCGCGGAAGGGGGGTTCGTCATCCAGTTCTTCGATAACCGTTTGGGATTGGATGCTACTTACTATGACCGCAAGACCACCAACAATATTCTTCGCCCCAGCATTTCTGCAGCCAGCGGTTATAAGCCCGGCGACCAGAATGTGGGTACCCTGCGCAACCGCGGTGTAGAACTTTTGTTTACCGGTACGCCGGTTCGCGGTCGGGACTTCGGCTGGGACGTCAGTTTTAACTTTGCCTGGAATAAAAATGAGATCCTGAGTCTGGCTCCCGGATTGACTACGCTGACCCTGGGTACGAGCATTTCCAGCCAGGTAGACGTAGTGACTCAGGTAGGGTTGCCTTATGCCACCCTGCAGGGTATGGTTTTCCAGAAAGACGCGAACGGAGTGCAGGTCTATAACAAGACCAGTGGGTACGAGGCCAGTGTCAAAGCGAATCTGGGCGTAGCCAATCCGCCCTACTTGATGGGATTGACCAACACTTTCCATTATAAGAACTTTTCGTTGAACGTCTTGATCGATTCCAAGTTCGGCGCGGTAGCCTACAGCGACCTGTGGAAGTATGCGACGCGTTTCGGATTGACCAAACAGACCCTTCCTGGCCGGGAAAACGGCCTCCAGCTGGAAGGGGTAGATCAGGATGGGAATCATTTTTCCAAACTCTGGAGTGTGGAAAATCTGGATACCTATTATGACCACCTGGGGAACAACTATTCCGGAAGCGTCAATGTATTTAAGACGGACTTCGTCAAACTTCGCAGCCTCGTGCTGAACTACAACATTCCGGTAGAAAAAGTGAAATTTTTGCAGTCCGCTTCCATTGCCTTAGTAGCACGTAACCTGGCAATTCTGTATCGCGATAAACGTGTGAAGGAAGCAGGCCTCGATCCTGAGTTCCAACAGACCGTCAGCAACGTGACCGGAACCAGTGGCGTGGCAGCGCCTGTAACACGGAATATTGGCTTTAACCTCAGTCTGAAATTTTAATATATCTTAATTATTAAGAAATGCATATGAAATTCTCAAGATTATATCTATTTATCGGCCTGGCTGCTTTTTTCCTGGCCTCGTGTAATCCCAGCAGCCTGACTGATCTTAATAAGGACCCTAATAGTTTGGACGATATCGTGCCGGAATATCTCTTTACGGGCGCGCAGCTGGCTATGCCGGAATACAACTATTCGGTGCTTTCTGAAGGGATGCAATACTTTTCCACCTATAAGGAAGTACCCGCTGTCGGTGACAAGTATTTCAGCTTTAACGGAACGATCGCGGATTTCGATGATTACTATACCAACAAGCTTAACCGGCTGATGCAGTTATCGAATGCGCTACAGGATCCTGAAGATGTCAACAAGCTGTCTATGGTCCGTATTTTGAGAGTATACGAATTCGACCAGTTGACCGATGTAGCAGGAGATATTCCTTATTTCGATGCCATGAAAGGGAACGAGAACCTTAAGCCAAAATATGATCCTCAGCGGGACATTTATCTGGACATGTTCAAGGAACTTGATGAGGCAGCCGCTGCGTTTGACGCCAGTAAACCTAGTTTTGGCGCCGGCGATCTTTTCTATAACGGAGATGTGACGAAGTGGAAGAAATTTGCCTATACCCTCATGCTGCGGCTGGGGATGCGGCTGACTGAGGTAGAGCCGGATCTGGCAAAGACCTGGGTACAAAAAGCCATTGCCGGCGGAGTGATGATGGAGGATGACGACATCGCCCGGATCGAATATGCTGATCAATCAGGAAGCCAGAATCCACAGATGCGTAATTGGCTCGACGGTAATTATCTAAGCCCGGGTGGAGACAACGTAGAAGGAGGTAAATACGCGGCTACTTTTCTGAATCATCTCAAAGATACGCATGATCCCCGCCTGCCGGTGCTCTCTGTAGTATGGGTACCCACCACAAGCGGCGGAACAACCACTTATGTCGCCGATACTTCCTATGATCTGCAAAGAGGCATGGTGAGTGCCAGCCTGAATACGAAGCCTAATGATTTCGACACCTATTCCGAACCCTCACCGCTGGTGTTGAGTCTGGCGGCCCCCATCATTATTCTGAGCCCTGCGGAATCCTATCTGCTTTTGGCTGAAGCTGCAGCGAGGGGTTGGTATTCCGGGATGACCGCTCAACAGGCTTATGAAAAAGCCGTACGGGCAGGCATGGCCCAGTGGGCTCTGTATGACGATGTGGCTCCTTCCTCCGGTAAAATCAGCGAGGATAAAGTAGATGCTTATATAGCCAATAACCCGTATCCTGCTGGAGCTTCCTTTGAAAAGCAGTTGGAAGCAATTTCAGTACAGAAATGGATTTGCCTGTTCGGGAATGATTACGAGGTGTATGCGAACTGGAGACGTACCGGCTATCCTAAGCTGCAGCCGGTGAATTATCCGGGTAACGTGACGGGCGGACAAATGTTCCGGAGATTTTCTTTGCCGAATTCCGAGGATCTGACCAACCACGACAACTATGTGGAAGCGCTGACTCGGCAAGGATTCGGTGAATTGGATAGCGATAACCTGCTTACCCGCGTATGGTGGGATGCTAAAAAATAACTACAGAAAAATGCTTGTGTGGCGACCCTTAGAGCTAACCAGTAAAAACGTAAATTAAATGGAAACACCCAGAAGGTCTGCAATCAAAAAGCTGTTTCTGTCCGCGTTAGGCATCACCGGTGCCGGCATGTTTGCCAAGGCGACAGCAGCTGACAGGCCGAAAACAAAGGTAGCCCATGGCGTGGTGGCCTCTGAAGGAAAGCCTTTATATGCCGGAGTGACAAAACACAATGGTTTTGTATTTTTGTCCGGTATTGGCGCTCATTTCCAAGGGGATATTACCGCCCACACCCTGCATGTGCTGGATGAAATGAAAAAGAAGCTGGAGGAAGCCGGCTCTTCCATGGACAAGGTGCTTAAGGTAAGTGTATTTCTCAATGATATTGCCGATTATGAGGCTATGAACAAAGCCTATAGCGGCCATTTCGGAGGCACTCCTCCTGTACGTACCACGGTAGCCGTCGCAAAAGGGGGCGTCCCGGGAAATTCCCTCGTGGAAATGGACTGCATGGCCTACGAGTAACGGAGGGGTTTCTTTTCTTTCAATGTTCGCACAAAATTATTTAAAATGAAACGCAGGGATGCACTTAAAGGGATTACCCTACTGCCCTTGGCAGGAGGAGCCATCAGCAGCATGATCCCATGGAAGGCCGCGGAAGCAGCCACCGTATCGGCTCCGCCCGATCTATTTGCCGAGCTCGGTATCCAGCGGGTAATCAATGCCCGGGGAACCGTAACGGTATTATCAGGAACACTGATGCTGCCCGAAGTAATGGCAGCAATCAATGCCACCTCGCATGACTTTGCCAACATGCATGAGGTGATTGACAAGGTTGGGGAGAAAATCGCCGGCATGCTTCACGTAGGAGGCGCTATGGTGACTTCCGGCGCGGCAGGCGCGTTGACATTGGGTACCGCCGCCTGTGTGACGGGAACCGACCGGGATTTGATTAAGTCTTTGCCGCATATACCGGGCCCTACGCGGGAGGTGATCATGCAAAAATCACATCGCTATGTATTTGATCATGCCGTGCGGTTAACGGGGGTCAAAATTATCGAGGTGGAAGGACCCGATGCGATGGAAAAGGCGATTAATGCCAATACTGTCATGGCGTTGTTCTTCAATGCGGCATCCGATTGGTATGGGGTACCGGACAGCATCAGCCACGAACAATTTGTAGCTATTGCCAAGAAGCATAAGGTACCTACCTTTATCGACGCTGCAGCAGACGTTCCTCCCGTGGAAAATCTTTTCCGGTTTCAGAAAATAGGATTTGACCTGGTGACTTTCTCCGGAGGTAAGATGATCCGCGGGCCGCAAAGCACCGGCCTGCTCTTTGGACGCAAGGATCTTATCGAGGCAGCCAAGTTGCATTTCGATCCCTATGAGTGTCCCATCGGACGGCCGATGAAGGTGAATAAGGAAGAAATATTTGGCATGTATGCGGCCTTAAAAGCATACCTCGCCCGGGATCATAAAAAGGAATGGCAAGACTGGATTGACCAGACCAAACAAATTGCCAAGGTCGTGGAGAGCGTTCCTACGGTAAAAGGAGAAACGCAAATTCACACCGGCGAATCCAATCACTTCCCCGGCCTGGTGATTACCTGGGATCAGAGTAAAGTGAAAATTACTCCACGCGACGTAGTGAAGGCTCTGGCGCAAGGCAATCCCCGGATCGAGGCGGGCGGCGGCAAAGATGGGCTGGAGATTGCAGTGGTTACCCTTAGGCCCGATCAGATTGATATTGTGGCCCGGCGGGTAAAAGAAGTACTTTCTCAGGCGGTATAGTGTATACCGCCTTTGTCATTTCAAGGCTCATTTCAATGTAACATTACCATGAAGAAATTTGGTTTATTCTTGATCACCTTGTGCCTGATCGGGACGGGATACGCCTGGTCGCAACAATATGATATTCTGATTCACGGCGGTCATGTGATTGATCCTAAAAATAATATTGATCAGGTCATGGATGTGGCCATCACAGACGGCAAGATTGCCCAGGTGGCCCCTAAGATCAGCGGGACGGCCAAACAGACCGTAGATGCCACCGGGATGTATGTCACGCCGGGACTTATTGATATTCATACCCACGATTACTGGGGAACCCGTATGAACCAGGCTTATATGGACGGTCCCAATGGCGTTATGCCAGACGGATTTACCTTGCAGAACGGGGTGACCACTGTCGTGGACGCGGGAAGTTCAGGGTGGAGGACCTTCCCTGATTTTAAAAAGCAGACCATTGATGTCTCCCAGACCAGAGTGCTGGCTTTCCTCAATATCGTGGGCGAAGGCATGCGCGGATTTCCGTTTGAAGACGATCAGAAAGATATGAACCCCCGGAAGGCGGCCGCTTTTGCTAAAGAGCATTCCGATATTATTGTGGGGATTAAGCTGGCGCACTATAACGGGCATGACTGGACGCCGGCGATTCGTGCAGAAGAAGCAGCCCGTGAAGCCGGTATCCCGTTGATGGTGGACTTCGGCGGAGCCCGGCCTCCCTTATCCCTGGACAGTTTGCTGAACGATGTATTTCGTCCGGGAGATATTTTTACCCATTGCTTTGGCTTTATGCGGGGTCGGGAATACATCGTAGATACCGCTACCCAAAAAGTAAAGCCCTTCGTATGGAAAGCCCAGAAAAGAGGGGTGATATTTGATGTTGGTTACGGCAGCAGCAGTTTTGATTTTCGTCAAGCTATTCCGGCCATGAAAGACGGTTTTCGGCCTAATTCGATCAGTACCGACCTGCATATTGAGGACTATAACGGGGCTATGAAGAACATCCTGAACGTCATGAGTAAATTCCTGGCCATGGGATGGGATCTTAAAAGTGTGATCCAGGCGACTACCTGGAATCCCGCCCGCGAAATCCACCGCGAAGAGCTGGGCAATATATCGGTAGGGGCCGGTGCGGACGTGTCGATCTTTACTGTAAGGAAAGGCAAATTCGGCTTTTTCGATACACCGGGTAATCGGATTGAAGGAGACCAGAAACTGGAGTGTGAGATGACCATCCGGGCCGGAAAAGTGGCCTATGACCTGAACGGAATTGCCAATCCGATTATCAGCTATAATAACGAGTAGGCCCGTCGATTCCCTAGTGGATTGGGCTGAACTTCATAGCGATCGCTTACAGCTTTCCATACAGCAAAGAAGTGCTGTGCGCATTTACCTTGTGTGTTCACTGGGTTGCTAACCGGAATTTAACCGCTTATACTGATCATGCTGGGATACATATAATATAAAGTATATTTGGCCCGTTATCGAAATTTTAACTACTCATCAGATTGTAAATTACTCATCCAATGAAGGTTTTTTCGAAGCGCGATTTTTCCCCGAAATCTCTACAGGGAGTCGTGGTATGTGCATTACTGGCAGCATTTTTATCTGTGTTTTTCGTTCAGTGTAATCCAGGTGGAGGATTGCCGAAAGGCGACCCGGATAACGGAGGATTGTTTTTGCCAGGTGATTTTGAGGCGGTTGTCGTGGTAGACAGCCTGAAAGGTGCAGCCCGCCATATGGCTGTGAACAGCAATGGAGATATCTATGTGAAATTGCGGTTTGCAGATTCGGTGGCAGGTAATGCGGCTTTGCGGGATACCAACGGAGATGGGAAAGCAGATACGATTAAGTGGTTTGATTCCTATATAGACCATAGTGTGTACGGGACGGAAATGCGCATTCATAACGGATATCTGTATTTTAGTTCGGTGACCCGGGTGTTCCGCCAGAAGCTGACTCCCGGAAAGCTGGTACCCGATAGTCCAATAGAGTTATTGCTCACCGATACCCAGCGGGTTCGCCAGCATGATACCAAACCCGTGGCTTTCGACGACCAGGGAAATATGTATATACCCTTCGGGGCGCCTTCCGATTGTTGCCAAGTAGATGACAGGACGCCGTTTTCTCCAGGCATGAATCCCTGCCCCATTCTGGAGACCCGGAGCGGAATATGGAAATTTGATGCCAACAAGCCTAACCAGTTCCAAAAGGACGGGGAACTTTACGCGATTGGTTTCCGTAGCGTCGTCGGCATGGAGTGGCGAGGAGGTAGCCTTTTCGTCGTCGCTCATGGCAGAGACTATCTGCACAACACCTGGCCTAATCTATTTACACCCTGGCAGGGTGCGGTGCTTCCTTCCGAGGTGTTCGTGAAGTTAAAGAAGGGGGATAATGCCGGATGGCCGTATCATTATTACGATCAGATCCAGGAAAAATATTTCCTTAATCCGGAATATGGCGGAGACGGCAAAAAGCAAGGAGACGTGAGTGGATTGGTGAAGCCTATTGTGGGATTCCCCGGACATTTTGCGCCGGACGACATTATGTTCTATACCGGGGACCAGTTTCCCGACCGGTATAAGGAAGGCGCATTCATTGCCTTCCATGGCTCTACCAGCAGTGCTCCTTATCCCCAGTCGGGGTACTTTGTGGCCTTTGTACCCTTTAAGGACGGCATGCCGTCGGGTCCGTGGGAAGTATTTGCCGATGGTTTTGCCGGTCATCAACCGGTGGTCAATGTAAGTGATGCCACGTATCGACCCGTAGGTCTTGCACAGGGTCCTGATGGTTCTCTTTATGTCTGCGACTCGGAGAAAGGCAAGATCTGGCGAATCATGTTTAAGGGAGATAAAGCTAATTTCGGCGAGGCACAACTTGCGGCCATGGAAAAGAGGAAGCATGAAGCACCCAATATCAAAACTCCTGATGAACAGAAAGACATCCTGACGGCCAGCGTACAGAAGGAGGCAGCCAAGTTCTACATGTTATACTGCAGCGCCTGTCATCAGCGTGATGGAAAAGGAGATGGCAGCCGTTTTCCCCCCTTATATGAATCAGACTGGGTACGGGGAGACAAAGACAAACTGATCGGAGTCATACTGCATGGCAAGGAAGGGGTGATCACTGTAAATGGCCGACAGTACGATAATCAGATGCCCAAACTTGATATGCTCACCGACCAGCAAATTGCCCAGATTCTGACATTTGTTCGGCAGAATTTTGGCAATAACGAAAGTGAGATCACGCCGGAGGAGGTAGCCAAGGTAAGAAAGAGCTCTCATTAAGCGCGTTGACCTATGCAGGCTATGGGCTGAAGTGAAATCAAGATGTTTATGGGCCGATTCCTTAATCATTCGATTTTTGTTCGTGTGTACGTCACCGTATGCGCCCTCTTCGTGGCGAGCATTGTGCATGCCCAGCCCCGGGAACCGGATCCGACCAAGCTCGATGAATTGTTTCATACCCCGTTGCAGTACACCGCGATACATACTGCAGGGCCGATACGGGTTGATGGTAGGGACGATGAGCCTGCGTGGGGCGCAGCCCCATGGACCGCTGTATTCGGTGATATTGTGACCGGTAAACCCGTCAATTCTGCGTGGGAGACGCGTGCCAAAATTATCTGGGATGACGCGTATGTCTATCTTTACGTAGAATTGAAAGAGCCTGGAATTTGGGCTTCTATCACTCAGCACGACTTATCCGTTTTTCAGGACAACGCCTTCGAAATGTTCATTGACCAGGACGGAGATACGCGCAATTATGTCGAATTTCAGATCAACGCCTATGCCACCGTTTGGGATTTATTTATGCCTAAGCCGTACCGCAACGGCGGGCAATCTCTAACCAGTTGGGATATCAAGGGACTGAAAAAGGCGGTGCGTATTGACGGAACGCTTAATGATGCGTCTGACACGGACCGGGCGTGGTATATCGAGCTTGGTATACCTGTGAGTGCCTTAGGAGGGCGACGGGGCGCGCGCCTGCGTTCGGGTACGATATGGCGCATGAACTTTTCGCGGGTCGAATGGGATACCGAAATGAAAGACGGCAAATACAGCCGGAAGGTAGACGCTTCCGGCCGGCGTCTGCCGGAACACTATCTGGTATGGTCTCCGCAAGGACTGGTGAATCTGCACTTTCCGGAAAGGTGGGGATACGTCCGCTTTGCCGATCAACCGGATCAGGCAAATTTTATTTCCGAGGATGAAACGACATTGACGCCTCTTTTATGGAAATATTACTACTGGCAGCAGGACTATAAGGCCCTGCATGGCCGGTACGCCCCTTCCCTTAAGACCCTGGAAAAGGCCTATCATGGAAAGTCCCCCGCGAAGTCGGTGCGCTTGTCTATGGAAGCCACACCTCACCTGTTTTTACTTAAATGCTATTTCCCCTCTTTACAGCATTTTGTCACCCTTGATCAAGAAGGATTAATTCGGAGGAACGGCGAAGGAATGTAGTGCGAAAAGGCTTATCTTGCTGTCATGAAGCCAGTGCACTCCATAGCGAAGAAACCAGTCGTGGTGGTGGTAGAAAGCCTCTACCGCAAAGCACGGGCTGTGTTTGATGCGGCAGCCGACCTGCAGATCGAAGTGGCCCCGGCCCTGGAGCAACCCCTGGCCGATCTGGTGGGGCGCCATGAGCCCTGTGCCGTGGTGCTCGGGGTGGACCGCTACCAGGGTCCTTTATATGCCAAAATGCCTCGGGGTGGCCTGATTGCCCGCTTTGGCGTGGGCACCGATGGGATTGACTTTTCCCTGGCAGCGCGCCATGGCCTGAAGGTCACCAATACTCCAGGAGTATTGGAAGCGACCGTGGCAGAAGCGACGGTATTTTTGGCCGCAGAAATGATCCGGGGTTTCGGCGCACTGAACCGGTCAGTCAAAGAAGGGACGTGGCGCCCGACGCTGGGCCTTGATCTGCAGGGAAAGTGCTGGGCAATCATGGGACTGGGACAGATTGGACGGGAATTAAGTAAAATATTATCCTTCGGGTTCGGGGTCCGGGTCATTGGATTTAAAAGGCACCGGACCAATACCGATCAACTCAAAGAAGAATACGGCGTCCAAGAGATTTTCACCGATTACAGCCAAATAGCGCCGTTGGCCGATGTGGTATCCGTGCACCTCCCCGCGATGGAATCCACCCGCCATTTTTTCAACCGCCAACGCCTGGCGCAGCTTAAGCCTGGAGTACTGTTCGTTAATACCGGAAGGGGCAGCCTGGTGGATGAATGCGCCCTCTACGAGGCCCTATTAAGCGGACATATCGCCGCAGCGGGTTTAGACGTTTTTGAAAAGGAGCCCTATGAGCCGGTAGATCCAGCCAAGGATCTGCGGACTTTGGCCCAGGTTATCATGACTCCTCATATCTCAAGTAGCACGCGAGAATGTGTGGAGCGTATGGCACGGCGGGTACTGCACAATATCCGGCTGAGCCTGCAGGGAAATGAAGAAGCCATGGACCTGGTTGAGGGCGTGGGAAAGCCGGCCCCAGCACCATAAGATCTTTCACTGACCATAAAAGCGAAACACATGACAACTGCCACGACAATTGCCAAAAGGAGATGGTTTAGGCTGATCCCGATCGCCTTTATCACTTATAGTTTTGCCTACCTGGACCGGGCCAACTTTGGCTTTGCGGCTGCCGGCGGTATGGCCGATGATCTGCATATTTCTTCCGGAATGCTGTCTCTGTTGGGATCGCTGTTCTTCCTGGGATATTTTTTCTTCCAGGTGCCGGGAGCGCATTATGCGGCAAAAAAAAGCGCTAAGAAGTTGATTTTCTGGTCGCTGATCTTGTGGGGAGGATTGGCCACGCTGACAGGTATGGTGAGCAATGTCAACTTGCTGATCGTGATCCGTTTTATGTTAGGAGTCGTGGAAAGCGCGGTGATGCCGGCTATGTTGATTTTATTGAGCCAATGGTTTACCAAGCAGGAACGTTCCCGGGCCAATACCTTTTTAATCCTGGGTAATCCCGCTACTGTGTTGTGGATGTCGATCCTGTCGGGGTATTTGGTGAATTCCGTAGGTTGGCGGGGTATGTTTATCATAGAAGGGCTTCCGGCGGTGATCTGGGCCTTTTTCTGGTGGAGGAAAGTGGATAATAAGCCGGCGGATGCCTCCTGGCTGACCCAGGAAGAGAAGGACGCTCTGGAACGGCAGTTGGAACTGGAGCAGCAGGACATCAAACCG
>Ga0164242_10000303_pt1 | contig 61369 bp, 58 predicted proteins | sample OricomgcompostMG_FD_108783 | JGI IMG/M metagenome (GOLD analysis project Ga0164242, IMG submission 108783) | Miracle-Growth compost microbial communities from Emeryville, California, USA - Original compost - Miracle growth compost (MG) ...
AAGAACCTGACCGACCTGGACAACGCTGGCTACAAGTTCATCGTCGGCTCCCGCGTCACCAAAGCCCCGATCGACCTGGCCTCGCACTTCCGCTGGCACGGTGATCTGTTCACCGACGGACAGATCATCGACACCCTCACCCCGAAGACCGGCCGCAACGATGACAACAACGTGCTGAAGCGGGCCGAACCGCTCTGGGACCCCGAACAGCATCCAGGTTCGTGGCGGGCAGTTTGGGCCTACTCCACCAAACGATCCGTCCGGGACAACAAGACCCTCACCTTGCAGGAGAACCGCGCCCGCGCCGTCGTCGACGGCGACAGGCGGCCCGCAAGCCCCGGTTCGTCAAGACCGCCAACGACGGCCTGGCCCTGGACGAGAAGGCGTTGGCCAGGGCACGGCGCTTGGCCGGGCTGAAGGGCTACGTCACCAACATCCCCGCAGCCGCCGCGCCCGCCGCCGAGGTGATCGCCAGCTACCACGACCTCTGGCGCGTCGAGCAGTCCTTCCGGATGACCAAGTCCGACCTGGCCGCCCGCCCGCTGTTCGCCCGCACCCGCGACGCCATCGAGGCGCACCTGACCATCGTCTTCACCGCGCTCGCCCTCTCCCGCACCGTGCAGAACCGCACCGGCCTGTCGCTACGCCGCGTGCTGCGCACCCTGCGCCCGCTGCGCCCGCTGCGCTCAGCCGACATCGAGATCAACGGCGCCATCCAGACGTTCCCGCCCGAGCTTGGCCCCGATGTCACCGCGATCCTCGACGCCCTACAGCACCCCGGAACTCAGGCACTAAGGGTTTGACCCAACTCGGGTCAGGAGACGACGGTGCCCGAGGACCTGGTACGGGCCGCGGTGCAGGTGCTGGGTGCGTGGGACTGGGCGCAGCGTCCATCGGTGATCGCGTCTGTGGGGTCGGGTTCACGGCCGACCCTCGTCGCGAGCCTGGCGGCGCGCCTCGGGGAGATCGGGCGACTGCCCGTGGCCGGGACCGTCCCGCACTCCGGGCCGTCCGCCCGCGGCCGCTCCAACAGCGCACTGCGGCTGCGCGAGATCTGGAACACCTACGCGGTCGAACCGGCACTGGCCGACGCGGTCGCGGGCAAGCCGGTGCTGCTCGTCGACGACGTCGTCGACACCGGCTGGACGATGGCCGTCGTGGCGCTGCTGCTGCGGCAGGGCGGCGCGAGCGCCGTCTACCCCTTCGCCCTGGGCTCGACGGGCTAAGGCTCTACCGGCTGAGTCCTCTCACGCGCCGTCGGCTGCTGCTGGGTGATGCAGTGGACGCCGCCACCGTTCTCGAAGATCGCCACGCCGTCGACTGCCTCGATCGCGCGGCCGGGATAGAGGCTCGCCAGCAGGTCGAGGGCTTCGGCATCGGCCGGGTCGTCGAAGACCGGGACAACGACGAAGCCGTTGCCGACGTAGTGATTGATATAGGAGAAGTCGGTGGGCAGCCCGTCATGCACAGCGACGTCCGGAGCGGGGATCGCGACGAGACGCAACGGGTTGCCGTGCACGTCCGTCTCCCGGCTCAGCTGGTCGATGATCGCGCGCGTCACCTCGAAGTCGGGGTGCGCGGGGTTGCGCTGCTCGTGCACGGCCAGCACGCCGGGCGCGGTGAAGCAGGCGACGATGTCGACGTGCCCACGGGTGCCGTACCGCTCGTAGTCGCGGGTCAGCCCGCGCGGCAGCCAGATCGCCCTGGACGTGCCCAGCTGGGCGTGGATCTCCGCCTCGACCCGGGCGCGGGTCCACCCGGGGTTGCGTCCCGGGTCGAGTTGGACCGTCTCGGTGAGCAGCACCGTGCCTTGCCCGTCGACGTGGATGCCGCCGCCCTCGTTCGTCAGGGTGGAGTGTCGCGGCGTGAGGCCGCTCTGGGCGCAGATGTCGGACGCGATCTCGCGATCGAGACCCCAGAGTGCCCAGTCCTGCGTGCCCCAGCCGTTGAAGATCCAGTCCACCGCCCCCAGGCTGCCGTCGGCCTCGATGGTGAAGGTCGGGCCGATATCACGCGCCCAGGAGTCGTCCAGGGGGCGCTCGACCAGGCTCACCGCGGCCGACACATATGAGCGGGCGGCCTCGCTCTGGCCCGGCCCGACGAGCAGGGTCACCGGTTCGTACTTCACGATCGCGTTCGCGACGGCCGCCCAGGCGAGCCGGGCACGGTGCAGGGCCTGGCCGCCGTCCGCACCGAAGGTGATGTTCGCAGGGGGAAAGGCCATCCAGGTTCGCTCATGCGGTTCCCACTCGGCTGGCATGCGGCGGGTGGTCATAGCGGCCTCCGTCCGGCCGACGCGCTCGAGGTCATCTGCCTGTTCTACACGGCGCCGCCTCAGCACCCCCGCAAGACGATCGCCTTCACCGTGGCGGCCGTCTGATGGATCAGCTCGTGCACCCACCCGTGGAAGTCGAGCTTCTCGTGCGTCTTGACCATCGCCAGCCCGCCTGAGTAGCAGCGCTTGATCAGCATACGGGCCCGGGATATCTGTGGCGTGGGCGCGATGACAAGCACCTGCTTCCAGTCGCCGGCCTTGGCCAGCTTCCCGATCTCGCGCGCCTCTCCACGAGTGGTGAACGGGTCCGGTACGAAACAGGTGATGTGGAGCTCGGGCTGCCCGCCGGCACAGTAGCCGCCGTGGATCTGGCCGGGCGTATCACCGACGGACAGGACGACCTTCTCGATGCCGTACTCCCGGGCGAGTTGCAGGGCTTGGGCCACGCGGCCGTCGAGGTACGGGCCGAGAACCACGACCGCGTCGGCATGGCGCGGCGCGTTCACAGTGGGGTTGGCGATGAACACGACGGCGAAGACGCCCCAAGCGACGACGAGCAGGAGGACAGCCGCAACGACGCGTCGCAGCCAACGGGGAATCGTCGAGCGGAGGTGCCGCAAGTCCACGCTCCCCACGGAGCGATCCTACCGAGCGGAGTTGCGTCGCGGTCGGCGCGAGCCGTGCCCGTACCATTCGACAGACACCGTCGGGGCAGGTTCTGTCCCGGTGACGTTTCGATGGAGGGGCGGGCCCTGACACTCCGACAAGCCTTGCAGGCGCTGTGGCGGCAGCGCCTGATCGTCGTGGCTGCCGTCGTCATCGCGCTGCTCGCTGCTGCCGGTCGTCTCTACACGGAAAACCAGAGCTATGCGGCAACTGCGACCGCCCGGCTCGCCACATCCGTATCCGTCGCGGCGCCCGCCGGCGGCAACGACACCGGCAGCGCCGTCTCTGCCCCCGATCTGTCGGCCATCACCAGCAGCGTCGTCGCGGCGGACGCGGCGAGCCTGCTGGACCGGGCCGGGCAGGGCGGGCAGCTGGCCCCTCACATCACGTCCAGTTACGACTCCGTCGGCAACAGTGTCGCCGTCACCGCCACAACGGGTTCCTCCGCAGAATCGATCGCCGAGGCGTCGGCCTTCGCGCAGGCGTACGCCAACTTCCTCAAGCAGCAGCGCACGGCCAGCCTCGCCACCGTCCAGAACACACTGTCGACGATCGCGGCCGAACTGGCTGCGACGAAGTCAGGCGATCCGCTCCGCGCGGCCCTGACCGGGCAGCAGGCCGCGTACTACACGCAGCTCGTGAACCTCAAGGCCACTCCGGATCCGCCGGTGAGCTCGGTACAGAAGCCCAGTTTCGGGGCTCCGATCGGGGGAACGTCGAAGGCGAAGACCATCCTGATCGCCTTGGCTATCGGGCTGATCGCCGGAGTGGGACTCGCACTACTGCGCGACCAGTTCGACACCCGGGTACGCGGCGTGGAGGCCGCGGAAGAGCTCACCGGCAGGCAGGTCCTTTCCCAGCTCCCGTACGTGAGAAAGTACCGCCGCGGCACACAGGTCTTGGCGGTGGTCGGCGAGCCTCACGGCCGATTTGCCGGGGCGGTGCGCGAGCTGCGCACGTCGGCCGGCGTGCTGCTCGCCGATGTCGCCCGGCCGGTGATCGTCCTGACGAGTTCGGTACCGAACGAGGGCAAGTCGCTGATCGCCGCCAATCTCGCAGCGTCTTGGGCCATGTCAGGCAAGCGGACGGTCGTGGTCAACGGCGATCTTCGCCGGCCGCACATCCAAGGATTCTTCCGCGGGCGCGCATCCGACCCCGGCTTGGCGGATCTGCTGAGATCGAACACCGCCGTCGATTCCGAGGCGCTGGAGAAACTCCTGCTGCCGACGAGCGTCCCCGGTCTGCTGTTCCTCCCGGCGGGGCGCGCCTTCGGCGATCCCGCCGACGACCTCGCGAGCACGGCGATGGCGAGCGTCATGCAGGCCCTTCGCGAGGTAGCGGACATCGCGATCATCGACACGCCACCCGTCACTGCAGCCTCCGACGCCGCCATCACCGCCGAACTGGCCGATGGAGCGATCTTCGTCGTGCGCGCCCACCGCGCTGCGGCCAAGGAGGTCACGGAGGCGATGAAACGGCTGTCGGTCGGCGGCACGGCCGAAGTGATCGGTGTCGCGCTGAACGGCATGAAGAAGATCGTCGGGGACGCCTACGGCGACTACTACCGAACACGGCCCGAGAGCGCAGAGCCCGAGGGCAAGTCACCGGCCGAGACGAGCCCGGGGCCGAACGCCACGCCGGACATCGACCCGGCCGCGCGCCCGAACGGGCCGAGGCGGTTCCGGCGCGTCGGTATCTGAGGATTGCCCCGGCCCGGACTCAGCGAACGGCGGCGGACAGCACCTCGGCGAAGCGCGCGGCCTGCCGCTGCCAGGTCGGCAGCCCGATCGGCGGTGCCACGGACGGCGCCCGGGTGATCGCCAGTTCGCGAACGTGCCACGCGAAATCGCCTGACGGTGCGGTCCGCACCGTCCCACCCGCCTCACGGAAGCCGGCGACCGGCGTCGCCACGACGGGCCGACCGACCGCGAGGTATTCGTAGAGCTTGATCGGGTCGAGACTGTCGGTGAAACCGTCCACGACGTGCGGCACGACCAGCACATCGGCATGTTGCAGATAGGCCGGGACGGCGGTGTGCGGCCGGGCACCCAGCAGCAGGACGTTGGACCGGGACGCCAGCACCTGCGTATGCCGCGGGTCCAACGCGTTGGGCCCGACGAAGACGAGAGTCGCGACATCACCGAGTACGTCGGCGGTGTGGACGGCCAGATCGACGTCGAGCCGGTCCTCGTGCAGCGTCCCGACGTACAGGGCGATCGGGCCGGGCGGCAGGTCGTGCGGACGCGGCAGCGCGGTCGTGTAGCGCGCCAAGTCGACGCCGTTGGTGATCAGTTCGACGGGTCGTACACCGCTCTTGGTCGCGGCGAGCCCGGATGAACAGACCACCACCGCGCGGCACTGCCGCATCAGCATGTCCTCGTTGTTCCGCAGCCGCGCCAACTCGCGCGGGCTGCGGGTGGCCAGTAGCCAGTCGTCGGTGATGTCGTAGATCGCCGGCCAGCCGGTGGCCGGGACGAGGGGGGCGCGTGCCGGATCATTGATCCACAGCAACGGATCGTGTAGTCCGATCCGCCGCGCGACGCGGCGCACACCGGCAGAGAGCGCCGAGTCGACGAATGCGCCGGCCCGCCGCGGTGCGAGCTTGGCCTGCTGATAGACCCAGAGCCTTCCGTCGCCCAGGCCTTCGACTCGACGCAGCCCTCGAGCCCGCGTAGGCCGCCGGCGACGGGCCAGGTCGAACAGGGTGTCGGCGGGCGGCTCGACGAACAGCACTCGCAGCCGCGGATCCTGGTCGAGCAGCGCGGCAACCAGATATTGGTTGCGCCGCCACACCGCGTCCCAGGATTCCAGCGAGCAGACGATCAGGTCGCTCATGTGCCGCTTCCCGGTCGCGCTGCCCCGGCGTGTGCGGCCACCGGTCCGTGGAGCAGCAGGCGGGCACGGCGCCGGTACGTGTCACGCCGTGCCCCGGTGAACACCAGCCCCCGCAGGACCGCGCCGGCGAATTGACTCCAGCGGTAGACCGCCCAGCCGAAACTGCCGTGATTCTTGCGCAGGTACAGCTCGTGCGAAGCGATGAACTGTCCCTCGCGCCATGCCGGATCACCGCCGGTCCCCGCACCCTCATGGACGGCCCGGACGCCCGGCACAAGCGCCGTCCGCCACCCCTTCCGGTGTGCGCGCCACTGCCAGTCGGTCTCCTCGGCGTAGAGGAAGAACCGTTCGTCGAACTCGCCGACGTCCGAGATCGCCTCGTCCCGCAGCAGCAACACTGAGCCGATCACGAACGAACGGGACGAGCCGAGACGACCGAGCCCGGCGGCCTCGCGCACCCCCCACGCCGGCGTCGGAAAGGGCCACAGGACACGAGTCGGGTTCCCGTCCGGATCGGTCTGCGCCGGGCCGACGCAGGCGAGTCCCGGATCGGCGGCCAGGGCATGCTGCAACGCCTCGACACCGGCGGCGTCGATGATCGCGTCCGGATTGAGCAGTAGGACGTCTCCCCTCCCGCGGCGGCGGCGCAGTGCGTGGTTGACGCCACCGGCAAAACCGAGGTTCGCGCCCGGGCCCAGGTACTCCGCCCGGTGCCGCTCCGCGACCGCTCGCGTCGCGGGGTCGGCAGCATTGTCCACCACGGTGATCGGGAACCGGCCGGCCAGTGGTGCCAGGGCGGCGTCCAGCTTCGCGGGCGAGCCATACGCGACGACGACGACAACCAGTTCCCGGCCCGCCTCAACCTCGCCACCGGTCACCTGCCCGTACAGACGAGTCATGGCTCTCGCCACCGCGGGCCAGGTGAAGTCCTCGGCGCGGCGCAGACCCGCCTCGCGCAGGCGACTCCAGAGCACCGGCTCATCCGAGAGCCGCTCGAGCACGGCAGCAAGCTCAGCGGCATCGCCTGGCGCCACGAGCAGCCCGGCGCCGGCGAGGACGTCCGGCAGCGCGCCACTGTCGCTGGCGATCACCGGAACGCCCGCCGCCATCGCCTCGGCGGCGACACGTCCGAACTGCTCGAGCCAGCCCGGGGTCGGCAGGGAGGGCACGACCAGCACGTCGAACTCGCGATATGCCTCGGCGAGTTCGGCACCGGAGAGGCCACCGCGGAAGCGGACCCGATCACCGACCCCGGCCTCGGCCACCCGGGCACGCAACTGCTGCTCCTGCGGGCCGGATCCGACGATCGTCAGCCGCACGTCCGCCAGTTGCGCCACGGCGTCCATGACGACCACGACACCCTTGTACGCCTCCAGTCGTCCGACATAACCGACGTGCAGGGGGGATGCCGTCGCGCTGCGGTCGCGGCCCGCGAAGGCGGCGATATCCACGCCCAGGGGGATCTCGGCGGTCACCCCGCGCAGCCCCTTGCGCCGCAGAATGCGACCGGCCTCGGCGTTGCACACCGAGACTCCGCGGGCGGTGCGAAGCGCCCAGCGCTCCATCCAACGGAACGGCACCGGATAGCGCTTGTCGATGTTCTGCGCGGAGTAGAGGACGACCGGCGCCCGCACACCCGCGAGCCGGCGCAACAGCAGCACCTCGAAGGTGGCGACGCTGCACGGTTCCTCGTGGATGTCCACCACGTCCCACCGCCCCGAACGCAGCGCGTGCCAGATCGGTAGCGGGTTATAGGCGAAGAGATTGGGATGGCGGCCGATCGTGCGGGCCCCTTCGGCGAAGTCGTCGCCGTCTGGCATGAACGGCACGTCCGAGCCGCCCTCGTTCCACCGGCGCGCCGTGATCAGCCGGACGTCGGCGCCGGCACGGCGTAGCTCCCGTTCCCGTTCCCGCCACGCCGAGACGACGGCACTGTGCGACACGCGCAGCACTCGCATCGGACCTCCGCCATCCCTCCCCGCCGAGCGGGCTGTTCACGGTAACACCGGCGAGCAGGTGAACGGTGCGGACGGAACTGTCCTGGCTTCAGGGTCGATAGCTACTGTGGATCTCGACGGGAAGGGGAGCCGATGCACGTCCTGTTCGTGTGCACCGCCAACCAGTGCCGCTCCCCGATCGCCCAGGCACTGTTCGAGGCGCAGCGCCTCGACAAAATCACCGCCACCTCTGCGGGCTTGCTGCCGGGCGGGCGTCCGATGCCGCGCGACGGTGTCGTCCGCCTCGCCGAACGCGGCATCGACCTCTCCGGTCACGTCAGCGTCGAACTCACCGATAACGCGGTCGCCGGCGCTGACCTGATCATCGGCATGTCCCGCCGCCACGTCCGCACCGTCGTGGCCGACCACACGAACACACGCCGACGCTGCTTCACCCTCAAGGACTTCGTCCGGCGCGCGGAGCACCTCGGCCCCACCTCCGGGCTCGAGGCGCTGTTAGCCGCCTTGGACACCGGGCGTCCGACCCGTGCCCTGCTCGGCCGCGACGACGCTGACGACGTCACCGATCCGATGGGGCGGCCAGGGCGTGTGTGGGATTCCGTGATCGCGGAGCTGTCAGATCAGACCGCTCGACTGTCCCGGATTCTGGCTGCGCTGCCGATCCGCGCACCCGCATAAGGGACTGGACGCCGAGACATATCCCGACGATCAGCCACGGCAGCGAACTCTGCGTCGCGACCCAGTAGAGGTCCAACTGCCCTTGCACGAAGCGCACGACCAGGATGGTGAACGGCAGAACGCCGTAGAGCGGGTCCATCCGCCAGAGCGCACGCAGCGCGACCACGAACGTCACGATGAACGCCGCCACCCCGACGATGCCGGCCGAGGTCAGCATCTCGAATTCCGCGTTCGGGGGCTGGAAGTTGACCGAGAAGCGGTTCGTGTACCACCAGCGCAGGCCCACGCCGAGCCACCGGGCCTGCCGCCAGACGTCCAGCGAATCGCCGTACCACTGCAGTCGCTGATAGGCCGAGTTGAACTTGTTGTCCGACTGCAACTGGTCGGCGGTGATGTTGTACGCGATCGCGATCGCCGGGATCATGGCGAGCAACACGATCCGGGACCGGCGGTTGGCGACCTTGCGGATAGCCAGCACGGCTACGGCGGCGGCGATGCTGACGATCGCCTGCCGTGACACGATCGCCAGTGCCCCGGCGGAGCACAGCAGGGTGACGAGCGTGCCCGCGGCCGGACGCCAGCGTAGCCACGCGGGGCGGGCGTAGCCGATCACGGCTGCGAAGGCGAACAGGTCACCGATGGCGTTCTTCTGGTAGATCCAGAACCCGGCCAGGTGGAAGCCGCCGCCGACGGCGCTGATCACTACGAGAACCGCCAGCACGCAGCACGGGACGACGTACAGGCCGACGGCGAGCCGGCCGTATCCGGCGTTGCCGATCACCCAGCCGATGATCAGGGCGCCGCCCACGAGGAAGAGCTCGTGACCCCACTCGATCAGATTGGCGCGGTACGGATTGGAGATCAGGGTCGGAATCAGCAGGGCCTGGTACGCGACCACGGTCCACAACAACGTGCGCAGGACCGGTGACTGGGAGGGACGCACCAGCGGCAATGCCACGACGGCGCTGACGAACAGGATCAGGTCCGACACGCTCAGTGAGCCCGCGCGCTGCAGCAGAAACATCCCTGGCGCGGCGGCGACCGGCAATAGCGCGGGATCGAGAGCGAGCAGGCCGAGCGCGAGCACGGCGACGGCGCCGATCAGGGCGTACATACGGTTGTCGAGCGAGACGTACGCCAGCAACGCGATGACCCCCGTGCCGGCTACGGCGAAGATCACCGGCCTCATCGCTTGGCCGGCAGACGCGGCGATCCGGCCCACCGCTGCTGCCACGCCGCGGACTCTACCGCTGTACCGACTGCTCCGGCGCTCAGCGGGACAGGTCGTACAGGGCGGTGCGCAGGCCACGTGCGAAGCGCCGGTAGTCGCCTCGCGCCACTGCCGTCATCACCAGCGGAATCCGGCGGGCACGCGACGGCGTCACCCGGGCGCGCACGAACCGTTCCAGCGCTATCAGTTCGGCGACCGCGGCGGGCCGGCCGAGGCGTTCCAGCGGGGTCGACCTGCACCGGTCGGCGACCAGTCCCGTGCGCGCAGCGTCCGCGCGCAGTTGCTCCTCGCGAACCCGGACTGTGCGACGTTGCCCTGACCGCCGCTCGTTGGCCAGAGCGGTCTGGTGCATGTGCGTCGTCTGCGTGGCGTGCTGGCGATACCGGGTCAGCGGACGCTCGATGGCGACAGTGCGCCCGGCGACAGCGGCGAGGACCGCGAGCCAGCCGTCGTGCAGGAAGCCGGCCTCCGGGTCGCGCGTCGCGGCCGGCATCGGTAGCGCGACTTCGAGCAGCGCGGCCCGTACCGCCATCGTCGCGCCGCTCACGGTCTGGCCGTGGAGGAGGCGCTCGATGCGGCCGTGCTCGCAGAGCGCGACACGCGCCGACTCGTCGAACCGGACCGCCTGCCACGCGGTGCGATCTAGCGACATGCCCTGCTCGTCGATGAGGGTCGCGTCGGAGAACCAGAGGGTGACGCCCGGATCGGCGAACGCCGACTCGATCTGCGCCACCTTGTCCGGCAACCACTCGTCGTCCTGGTCGGCGAGCACGACGACATCTCCGGTCACCCCAGCCAGCGCCTGCTGCACGTTCGTGAACAGCCCGGTCCGCGAGGACTGCCGCGAGAGCCGCACGTGCGGGCGGGTCGACGCGAACTCGGATAGGATCGCCCAGGTGCCGTCGGTCGAGGCATCGTCGAAGATCACGATCTCGTCGACGGGACGGGTCTGGTCGTCGATCGTGCGCAGTTGGCCGGGCAGGAACCGTTCACCGTCGCACGTCGTCATCGCAACGCTGATCCGTAGGGGCCCTCGCTGCACGCCTCACTATCGCACGGACGGCCGGCCGCGAACGCTCAGTAAGATGACCGTGTGGAGGGCCGTCGCGCTCGAGTGCTGAGCGACCTGTTCGACGTCCCTCAGGCGCGGGAATGGGCCGCCGCGACCAGACGGGGCGAGTTCAGACGCCGCTCGATCCGGGCGGCCCGGGCACGGATGAGCTTACCGCGGATGCCCATGCGGCCCGGGCGCGGCGAGATCTGGGGCGTCTCACTCGTTCGCGACGAGATCGACGTCATCGAGTCGTCCGTGCGTCACATGCTCGCGCAGGGCGTCGACCAGCTCCTGATCGTTGACCACTGCTCCGAGGACGGGACCCGCGAATTGCTGACCGCCCTGGCCGCGCGAGACCCGCGTGTGCACGTCGGCTTCGATGACCTCAAGGCGCACAAACAGATGGAGAAGATCACCTACCTGTCCCGGATCGCGTGGCGCAGCGGCGCTGCCTGGGTGATCCCGTTCGACGCGGACGAGTTCTGGTACGCGCAGTCGCGCTCGGTGGCCGAGTATCTGCGTGGATTGCGGCGTGAGGTCGGCGTGGCGGCTGCGGCGATGCACAGCGCCGTCCCGACGCAGCAAGAAGCCGCAACCGCATTCCGTTCGCAGCCGTTCCGGGTAGACCTGGTCCCGACCGGTGATCCGAAGACCGCGTTCCGTGCACACCCGCTGGTCGGTGTCGCTCCCGGCAACCACGGCGTGTCCCGGATCGGCGCCACGACGAACGATTTGCACATCGTGCACGTCCCGTATCGCGGCGCGGATCAGATCGGCAGGAAGTACCGCAACGGAGCCGCGTCCTTGGCCGCGGGCGGCGCACCCGAGTGGGAGGGCTGGCATTGGCGAGCGGGCTCGCGTCTCGCGACCGAGGCCGTCAACGCCGCGTGGAACCAGATGCGGGAGGGGAAGGCGGTCGACGAACTGGGGTGGTCGTGGTCCGGTTCCTACGTCACTGGCAAGGTCCTCGAAGCTGAGACGTGGCGCGACATCACGACCCGTACCGCCACATGACGGGCAGGGCTCAGGCCCGCAGCCACTCGTCCAGTCCCGCGGTGACCCGGCTCCAGGTCAGGTTCTGCAACGCGTACTCGCGTTCCGGCGCTGGCACCGGCAGACGCTTGCGCTGCTGCAGCTGATCGCCGATCCATGCGATCCACTCGCCGGCCGTCCCGCTGACGAAGGCCGGACTGCCGGGAGCAGCCGAGGCAGCGTCGGGAGTGGCGGCGACGCGCGCACCGGAGGCAAGACTCTCGGCGAACTTGACCGGCGAGCCGACCCCGTCCAGCACCGGAGTGACGACCACGGTCGCCGCGGCCAGATGCGCGGCCAGGTTCGGCACGCGGCCCAGCGCCACCAGTCCGGGCGCCGGCACATCGAGCCAGTCGAGGCCGGTGCCGGCGAGGTGGAACTGCGCGTCCGGCACGGCCGCGCGCACACCCGGCCACACGTCCGAGAGGAACCACTGCAGCCCGAGCATGTTCGGACGCCACGCCCAGCCGCCGAAGGCGGCCACGACGGGAAGCTCACGGTTCACGACCGGCTCGGGCCACTCCTGCGGGTCCACCCCGTTAGGCAGCACAATGACCGACGCCGCCGCGCGGTCGCCGTGGCCCAAGAGGCGTTCCATCTCCCGATCGGAGCAGACCGACACGGTGTCGGCCATGCGCAGGGCCAGCCGTTCCAGGTGGCGCTGGCGTGCGGCGATGCCGTGCTCGCCCTGCCGTTCGAACCACCTGCTGTAGACATTGTGTAGGTCGATGAGAAGCGGGGGGCGATCCCAGAACGGCTCCAGCATGTCGAGCGAGTCAGCATGCGCGAGGACCACACGGTCCCACCGCCCGGACTCGACCCGCCGCCTGACGAGATTTACGAGGTCCGGCAGGCGCCGCCCCAGCACGTGCGACCGGTGCCGCTCGACGGACGCGATCTGCCGCAGCTCCGACTCGCTCTGCGGACCGCGCAGCGAGAGGACATGGACGCGGTGACCGGCCTGGACGAGTGCGCGGATCTGGAAGTACTGGCGGCGCTGCCCTCCCTGCCCGTGCCGGTCCGGTGTCTCGTGGCTGAGCCACAGTATGTCGCTGGCCACGACCTCTCTCCCTTGATCGATGACCGCCGGTTGTGACTCGGCGCCCATACTATGTTCAGTGACGACGGGCCGCGGAGCGGTCTCACCCAACCACGAGGGGTCGAGGATGGTGAGCGACCTAACGGTTGTCGTTCCGCTGTACAACGGCGCCAAGACCATCGCCGAGACGCTGGAATCACTGCAGCGGCAGACACTTCCGGTCGCCGAGGTGATCGTGGTCGACGACGGCTCGTCCGACGACGGGCCGCAGATCGCTGCCGCCCACCGGCTCGCGCCTCGCGTGATCCGCCAGCCGCGCAACCTCGGCGTCGCGATCGCTCGCAACACCGGCCTGATCGAGGCACGTTCCGGGCGTGTCGCCTTCGTCGATCAGGACGATCTGTGGCTCCCTGCCCGGCACGAGCGGCTGGCCGCCACGCTGGAGCGCCTGCCCGAGGACGCCGCCCTGGTCACCACCGAACAGGTCTTCGCCACCACGGAGGAACGCTCCGCACTCGACGGGATGGACCACGCGTTCACCTCGTGGATCCGGCACTGGCGCCCGGCTGCCGAGGTGCTCTCGCTGCTGGACGAAGCCGAACTACCCGCGCAGCTTCCCAAACCGAAGCCGATCCCGCTGCGCCGCCTGCTCGAGGGGTCGGTCACCATCACCACGTCGTACGTGCTGCCGCGGCGGTTGTCGCTGCAGGTCGGCGGCTTCGCGTCGTGGGTGCGCTCGGCCGATGACTGGGTGCTGCTGCAGACCCTGGGGAGGTTCAGCAGCGTCTACCGGCTCGACGACCCGTCAGTGCTCTACCGCGTGCACCCGAGCAACACGTCCGTCTCGACCGACTGGCAGATGCCGTTACTGCTCTCGGCCGCGGCGATTCGCTACGGCCGCAATGTCGTGGGCGCCGGTCTCGAACGTGATCCGGAGCAGGTCGGACGGCTCGGTGATTCGGCCATGCTCAGCCACCAGCTCTCCCTGCGTGCCACGACACCGGGTTGGCGTTCGCGCGTGGACGCCTGGGCCGCCTGGCAGCTACTCGCCACCGACCGGGCGGACCGGGTCGACATGGCCCGCCGGTTGGCGCGGCTGACGCTACGGTCCTGGGTGCCCGGGTGGTTGATGAGGCCCGTCCGGGCAGCTAGGGCGCGGACGTGATGCGGTTGCGAATTGCGATGATCTCCTACTACCTGCCGAGCGGCAGCAAGATCGGGGTCGGCTACCAGGTTCACGAACTGGCCAACGAGCTCGTGCGCCGCGGGCACGAGGTCGACATCTTCAGCCCGTGCGCCCCCGTCGAGGATGCGCTCTACGGCCAGCGCCGCGTGGAGATCACCGGCCATCTGCGTACGTTCCGGTTTGCGACCCGACTACGGCGCACCGCCTTCGCCGGCTACGACGTGCTTCACGCGCACGGCGACGACTACTGGATGTGGCGCCGCCGAGTGCCGGCCCACGTCCGCACACTCCACGGTTCCTGCTTCGAGGAGGCCCGGCACATCAAGGGCTTCGTCGAGAAGCTCCGGATGGTGCTGCTCGGCTTCAGCGAAGTCCTCGCCAGCCTGGTCGCCGACACCACCGTCGTCGTGTCTCCGGCCACCCGGCGCTGGACGCCGTGGGTGCACCGGGTGATCCCGAACGGCGTCGACACGACGAGCTTCCAGCCCGACCCGGCGCAGCGCGCATCCCGACCAGTGGTTCTGTTCGTCGGAACGTGGGGGGGGCGCAAGCGCGGCGAACTGCTCGCTGAGGCATTCGTGCGCGACGTGCTGCCGACGCATCCGGACGCAGAGCTTTGGATGGTCTCGCGCGACGTCCCGCGCGACTACCATCCGAACGTCAAGGCGCTCGGTCGTGTCGACGATGCGACGCTGGCCCGGCTGTACCAACAGGCGTGGACCTTCTGTCTGCCCTCGTCGTACGAGGGGTTCGGCATCCCTTACGCCGAGGCGATGGCCAGCGGTCTGCCCGTGGTCGCGACGCCGAACGTTGGGGCGCGGTACGTGACCGACGGGGGACACGCCGGCGTGCTCACGCCGGACGAACGGCTCGGCGCCGAACTCTGCGCTCTGCTGTCCGACTCCACCCGCCGCGAGAGCCTGGCCGCCGCAGGTCTGGCACGCAGCCGGGAGTTCGCCCTGACCCGGGTCGCGGAACAGTATCTGGAACTCTACCGTGAGACAGCGCGGCCGCGCGCGAAGCTCGGCTAGTCTGACGCACGTGGGAGAGGGTTTAGCGATCAGCGCAAGCGGGGTGGGCAAGACCTACCGGATCGCCAAGAACAGGGACGATGCGATCACCCTTGCCGAGCAACTCCTACGGCGGGTCCGCCATCCGCTCAAACGCATCCAGTACGAGCCGTTCACCGCGCTCGACGACATCACCTTCGAAGTGCCTTGGGGGGAAGCCGTCGGCATCATCGGCCGCAATGGCGCAGGAAAGTCCACCCTGCTGAAGCTACTGACCCGCATCACCGCGCCGACGCGGGGACGGATCGAACTCGGCGGAAGGGTCGGCAGTCTGCTCGAGGTTGGCACCGGTTTCCACCCCGAGCTCACCGGCCGGGAGAACGTATACCTCAACGGCACGTTGCTCGGCATGCGGCGCAAGGAGATCCAACGTCGCTTCGACGAGATCGTGACGTTCTCCGGGGTCGAGAAGTTTCTGGAAACACCGGTCAAGCGCTACTCGTCCGGCATGTACGTCCGGCTGGCGTTCGCCGTCGCCGCGCACCTGGAGACCGAGATCCTCGCCGTCGACGAGGTGCTCGCCGTGGGCGACGCCGAGTTCCAGCGCAAGTGCCTGGACAAGATGCGGGAGGTCGCGACCGACGGCCGCACCGTGCTGCTGGTCAGCCACCAGATCCAGAACATCGAGGCCCTCTGCACGACCGCGATGTACCTCGAAGCCGGCGGGCTCAAGCACTACGGCGACGTCACGACTGCCGCCCACCTGTACCGCAGCAGTTTCGCCGCTCCCACGAGCAGCGCCCAGACGTCTCGCCGGCAGGGCACCGGGCAGGCACGGTTCGCCTCCGCTACCGCGGACAAGGAGCAGTACACGACCTCGGAGCCCAAGTGGCTCCGGTTCACCGTCCCTGCCCACCCCGGCCTCGCGGGCGAGTACTTCGTCTCCGCGCACCTCGTGAACTCCGACGGGATCGACGTACTGCAGTGCGACTCGCGCGTGGCCGGCAGGTGGTTCGACCCGAAGGAGGCGGTCGACACCACCCTGGCGATCGACACGCCCTGGCTCAAGCCCGGCCGCTACTCGGTCGACCTGTTCCTGTGCCAGGCCGGCGTGCTGGATGCCTGGCACGGTGCCTGCGGCTTCACGGTGCTTCCGCTGTATCCGTACGAGGGGACCGTGACGGACGACGCCGTCGAACTGGGCACCGTCCTCGCCGACTTCTCGTTCAAGGACAACTGAGCCATGGGCACCGTCACCGTCATCACTCCGCCGCGGCGCCTCGCGATCCCCCGGTGGAACGAGATCTGGGGGGCGCGCGAGGTCCTCTACCGCTTCGCCCATCGCGACGTGCTCCTGCGCTATCGCCAGACGGTGCTCGGCGTGCTCTGGGTGGTCCTGCAGCCGCTGGCGTCCGCGGGGATCTTCTCGATCGTGTTCGGGTCGGTGGCCAAGCTGCAGAGCGACGGACTGCCCTACTTCCTCTTCTCGTTCATGGGCATGCTCGCCTGGAACCTGTTCAGCGGCGTGGTCACGCGCTCCGCGCCGTCCATCCTGGGTAGCCAGGGGCTGATCTCGAAGGTCTTCTTCCCGCGGGTGATCGTTCCGCTCTCGACCGCCGCCGCCGTGCTGATCGACTTCGGGGTGGCGATCGTGCTCGGGGTCATCCTGCTGTTCGCCTACGGCGTGAGCCCGGGATGGGGAGTGCTGCTGCTGCCCGTCTGGGTCGTCCTGCTAATGATGTTCGGTGCGGGCCTCGGCCTCGTCCTCGCCGCGCTCACGGTGCGCTTCCGCGACGTCTCCTACATCGTGCCGTGGCTGTTCCAGGTGTTGCTCTACGCATCGCCGGTGGCCTACCCGATCTCCAGCGTGCCGCACAATCTGCGCGGCTTCTTCGAGGCGAATCCGATCACCTGGGCCCTGGGCGCCTTCCGGTTCTCGCTGCTGGATCAGCCGGCTCCGCCGGCCTGGCAGCTGATCGCCTTCCCTGTGCTCGCCGTCGTGGTGTTCGTTGGCGGACTGATCTTCTTCGAGAGCTGGGAACGCGAGTTCGCCGACGTGATCTGACCCCTCGGCGGGTCGAGAATCGGTAGCGGTCGCCGACTCAAGCGGCGCACCGAACTGTCGATAGCTCCGATGTCGATCAATGCCGAGCGGGGCCGGCATGACACCGCACTGCGCCATGTCCACAGATCGGACGGATCATGCTCCCCACGCCGGCCCGCGGTTCGCGCACCACGATCCTCGTCGCTGTCCTGGCGGCGTTCTCGATCGTCGTCGGCGCGGTCACGGCCAGCACGGCAACGGCCGCCGACGCGACGCCGACCTCGTTGCTCCCCGCCGCGCCGACGATCCAGGAGTGCGGAGCGCGTCGGCCCAGCGACGTGGAACTCGACACCGACGCCACCAGCCTGCCCGCGTCCCCGGTCAACTCGTACGACATCCCCCTCGGAGGCGACGACCAGGACGGGACGTCGTACGTGCTGCACCGCGGCACGCCGGACGAGTGGTACGTGAAGAACGCCTCGACGTTCCTGATCTACCTGGCCTCCGACCACAGCCTCGTCACGACGTTCAGCCTGCCCTCGTCGGTGACGAACGTGCAGCAGCGGTTCGCGGTCGACCCCGACGGCAACGTGTACGTGATGGTCGGCGGCAACGACATCGACAAGTTCGACGGCACCGGAAAGCTGATCTGGACCAGGCATTTCAGCACCTACGCGGACGGGTTGATCTTCGGCTACGGCGACGGTGCGGCCGCCTTCCGGGTGGCGGTCGCCACCCGGAACGGGGCGATCGCCTGGAACAGCGCGGGTACCTCGGAGCCGACGATCCGGCTCGACTCCGACGGCGGTGACGTCACTTACGACCAGGACACGAACCGGATCGACGTCGCCGCCGGGCAATTCGTCGCGGTGTACGACGCGAGCACGCTCGAGCGGGTGTTCTACATGGACGCCGGGTCGGGCGGCACGGTGGGCGGGGGCATCGCCCAGGGCGACGACGGGAACTACCTGGTCGACAACGGAACCCTGCAGGCCTACGACACCCGGGGCATCCTGCTGGGCACGATGAACGCAGATCCGGGGTCGCACGGGAACGGCGACGTCGACTTCCGCGGCTGGTACACCAGCTTCGGACTCATCCACTACCAAGGCCGCTTCTACGACTCCTACCTGGCGAACGACAACTACTCGACGATGTACCTCGGTAGCGTCCCGGATTCGCTGATCTCGACGATCACGGGCCAGCCGGCCGGTGCACCGTTCGGCCTCGGCGCCGGCGCGAGCATCACGACCGGCGTCGCGGCGAACTACTTCCCGTACGGCACGGCCCCCAAGGTCACGATCAATTTCGGGTCGTGGTGGGCGGCGCAGGCCGGTGTCCTCACCGGCCAGTACACGGTGCGCAGCATGCAGCAGATCCTCGCCAACGATCCCGGCACCGCCGTTCCCTTCGGCCTGCCGACCCCGATCGCCAACGGCGCGACCGGCCGGGTGAACGTGGCGCTGGCCTCGACCCGTCCCGGGTACTACGAGGTGGACGTGCGCCTGCTCGAGAACGGCACGAGCGTCAGCGCGGACTGCCTGCGCTACTCGATCGGCGCCCAGGGGCAGCGGGTCGACTTCTCGAAGCTCGCCGCCGGCGGGGACGCTCGCGGTGTCGCTGTCGCCGCCGCCTTCGGGCAGAAGATCTTCCGGAGCCAGTACAACCTCGCCGCGTACCTCCCGAGCGACAACCCGGCCGACACCACCCCGATGGACCTCTCCTCGATGGACGCCGACGTCAAGGCCGCCGCCGCCGAGGCCGCCGCCGACGGTGTCGTCTACGAGATGCAACTCGCCACCGGCGGAAGCCGCGATCAGGCTCTGGTCAGCTCGGGACGCTGGCAGGCGCGGGTGCGCGAGTGGGTTTCCCATTTCCGCGCTCTGGGTGTGCATGCGTACGAGGCGTGGAACGAACCCAACAACACCTACGGCAACGGGACCGATTTCACCGACAACGTCCTCAAGCCGTTCTACAACGGGGTCAAGGCGGCCGATCCGTCGGCCACCGTCATCGGCGGCGGCATCCTCGACGACGACTACGGCTACTTCAGCGCGATGGTGGCCGCGGGGGCGCTCGACTACATGGACGCGGCGGGGGTGCACCCGTACACGGGGCACAACCGCTCGTTCGAGGAGCAGGGCATCCTGCCGAATCTGCAGAAGATCCAGGCACTGTTCGCCGCCCATGGAAAACGCGGCCTGCCGCTCTACGCGACCGAGAGCGGGTTCTGGAACACCGGACCGAACCAGTACTACGATCAGGGCGACAAGCTGATCCGCAAAGAGATCCTCATGCAGTCGATCGGCATGAACTGGAACGCCAACTTCTACAACGACGGCGGATATCTCGTCGACAACCAGACGTGGGCGCTGCTCGACGGCGCGGGGCTCACGGCCGCCGGACTGGCCTCGCTGACGTACGCGCAGTACACCGCGGGCCGGCCGTTCGTCCGGATGCTGACGACCGGCGTCCCCCACACCTACGCCGCGGAGTACGGCGCGAGCAGCACCGCGACCGACCACATCGTCGCGGTCTGGTCCGACGACTACACCGTGGGGGTGGTCCCCGCGCTCTCGGCCGGCGGCACCATCGGCACGGTCGACGAGTGGGGCGGCACCGGCACGTACGGCGGCGGCGGCCCGCTGTCGATCACCGGTTCGGTGACCTACCTGCAGGTTCCGGCCGGCGAGACGCTGACGATTCTGCCTGCGGAGACCTACGGCACCAACTACGCCCTCGCGACCAACGGCGGGACCGCCTCGGCCTCCTCGCACGCGCGGAACGGTTCGCTCAGCTACGGGTACGCGAGCTGGGCCAACGACGGCATCGCCGACACCCAGGAGCTCGGTGGCAACTTCGACGGCATCTCGGCGTGGATGCAGTACTACACCGACCAGAAGCCCTGGTTGCAGATCGCGCTCGCGCAGGCACAGACCGTCGACCGCGTCTACGTCTCGAGCCAGGGTCTCGGGTCCGTGCAGACCGGGCTGCGCTCGTACGACGTGCAGGTCGACCCGGGCACCGGCGTCTGGACGACGGTCGCCCAGGTGCAGGGGCAGTACTTCGCTCGGGACAACCTGATCACGTTCCCGGCCCAGACCGTCGCGAAGATCCGACTGGTCGACATGACGGTGAACTACTCCGGCTACGGGGACGGCCTGCCGCCGACGACGTGGCCCGCGGACTATATGAGCGAGGGCGACGTCTGGAGCGGCCAGGCCACCGTCTACGAGATCGAGGCCTACGGCCCCGGAACCGTGCGGGCCGCCGCGGTGAGCCCGCTGCAGTTGCGAAACCCGAACTCCGTCGCCGCCGGCAAGGGTGCGCCGGTGAGTTGGGACGTGCGGACCCCGGCGCCGGGGGCGACCTACGGCGTCACGGCGGGCGCGCTCCCCTCCGGCGTGAGCCTGCAAGCGTCCGGGTTGATCACGGGACGGCCGGCGGCCACCGGCCGCGGCACGGTGACCGTGACGGCGAGCGCGCCGAGCGGAACGGGCAGCGTCACGTTCCGCTGGTCGGTGGTGGCGCCGAAGGTCGCCGTGGCGGCGATCGACAAGAAGTCGACGCTCGTCGGTGCGGCGATAGCGGGATTCTCCGGCCATGCGCGCGACACGTACGCGACGACGTTCCGGTGGACGCAGTCCAGGTTGCCGTCCGGCACTCACCTCGACGCCGCCTCCGGGGCCGTCTCGGGCAAACCTCTGCACGCCGGCACGTACCGGGTCGTCCTCACCGCCACGGACGCTGCGGGCGCCAAGGCTTCGGTGGCCTTCGCGTGGACCGTCCGGCGTCACAGCATGGTGCGCACCGGGAAGGGCGGAATCCGCAGCGGCCCCAAGGGCAAGGTCGGGCGATCGGTGCGGGTCAACGCCACGGCCGTCGCCGTGCTCGGGCGGCTGCACGAGGATTCGGCCAGGGGGCGGGCCGTGTCGGCCAAGATCACCTATCGCTGGTACGTGAACGGGCGTCGCATCGCCGGCGCGGCGAAGCACTCCCTGCACGTGCGGGCAGGCTGGCGCGGTCGCAGGGTGCGGTTCGTGGCCGTCGCGACGCGGGCGAACTTCCGGACCTACACCTACAGGAGCCCGACGGTGCTCGTCGCGCGACAACGCGCGCCGCGCCGGTAGTCTCAACCCCACGAACTTTCCGGGGGGATCGATGCGCGTACTGGTCACCGGCGACCGCGGCTATATCGGGGGCGTTCTCGTCCCGTTCCTGCGGCGCGCCGGGCACGACATCACCGGGCTCGATGCCGGTTGGTACGAGAGCTGCGACTTCGGCGCGGGCCCCGACTGGGCGGCGAGCGTGCCCAAGGACATCCGCGACCTGACACCCTCCGATCTGGCGGGTTTCGACGCCGTCGTGCACCTCGCCGCGATCAGCAACGATCCGATCGGCCACCTGAACCCGAACGCGACGTATTCGGTCAACGCCGGCGGGGCGATCCACACCGCGGCCATGGCCAAACAGGCCGGCGTCCCCAGATTCCTGTTCTCCTCGTCCTGCTCGCTCTACGGGGCGGCGGGGGACGCGCCGGTCGCCGAGGACGGCGCGTTCAACCCGGTGACCCCGTACGGCGAAAGCAAGGTCCTCGCCGAGCAGGGCATCGCCGAACTCGCCGACGATTCGTTCAGCCCGGTCTATCTGCGCAACGCCACCGCGTACGGATCCTCGCCCCGGCTGCGCGCGGACATCGTGGTGAACAACCTGACCGGCGTCGCCTTCACGCGCGGCGAAGTCCGGCTCCAGTCCGACGGCAGTCCCTGGCGTCCGCTCGTCCACGCCGAGGACATCTCGCGCGCCTTCCTCGCCGCGCTCGAGGCGCCGCGCGAGGTCGTCCACGACCAGGCCTTCAACGTCGGCCGCGACGAGGACGTGGTGCAGATCCGCCAGATCGCCACGCAGGTCTCGGACTACCTCGGCTGCCCGGTCACCTTCGCCGCGGACGCGGGCCCGGACAAGCGCGACTACCGCGTCGATTTCAGCAAGATCAACGAGCTGTTGCCGGCGTTCCGCCCGGAATGGACGATCGAGCGGGGCATCAAAGAGCTGGCCGACGACATGAACTCGTACAGGCTCTCCGCCGACGACTTCGCGGGACACCGCTTCGTACGGCTCGAACAGATCCAGTACCTGAAGGCGCGGGGCGCGCTCGACGACGACCTGCGACTGACGGGCAAGCGATGAGCGATGCTTGCGGAGCGAAGGTCAAGCCGTGAGCGCTCCCGCCTGCCGGCTCTGCGGCGCCGAGCTGAGGCACACGTTCGTCGACCTCGGCATGTCCCCACCCTGCGAGAGCTTCCGCAGCGCAGACGAGTTGGACGCGATGGAGGCGTTCTACCCGCTGCACGTCCGCGTCTGCGAGCAGTGCCTTCTCGTGCAGTTGCCCGCGTACCTCGGCTCGGAGGAGATCTTCAGCGACTACGCGTACTTCTCCTCCTTCAGCGATTCCTGGGTCGAGCATGCGCGGCGCTTCGTCGAGGTGGCCACCGAGCGGCTGGGCCTGGGGCCGGAGTCCTTCGTGGTGGAGGTCGCCAGCAACGACGGCTACCTGCTGCAGCACGTCGTCGCGAGGGGGATCCGTTGCCTCGGCATCGAGCCGGCCGCGAACGTCGCCGAGGCGGCGGTCGCGAAGGGCGTACCGGCCGAGGTGCGGTTCCTCGGTGCGGACACCGGAGCCGAGGTCGCCGCTCAGCACGGCCCGGCCGATCTGGTCGTGGCCAACAACGTCTTCGCGCACGTCCCGGATATCGTCGACTTCGCCCGCGGCCTGCGAGCGCTGCTCTGCGACACCGGGTACGTCAGCATCGAGATCCCCCACCTGCTCAAGCTGATTCAGGGCCGCGAGTACGACACGATCTACCACGAGCACTTCTCGTACCTGTCCCTGCTGACGACGCAGCGCGTATTGGCCGAGGCGGGCCTCACCGTCGTCGATGTCGAGGAACTGCCCAGTCACGGCGGATCGCTGCGGACGTGGTCGACGCCGACGGGCAACGCCGGCGATCCGTCCGCGTCGGTGGCGAAGGTCCTCGCCGACGAGGCCGCCGCGGGCCTGGACACGCTCGAGGGACACTTCGGTTTCGCCGCCGAGGTCTCCGCCGTCCGCAACGACCTGGTCGAGTTCCTCGTCGACTGCGCACGCAAGGGCGCCACCGTGGCCGGCTACGGCGCCCCCGGCAAGGGCAACACGCTGCTGAACCACTGCGGCATCCGATCGGACCTACTGTCGTTCACCGTGGACCGGAACCCCTTCAAGCACGGCAAATTCCTGCCGGGGACGCACATTCCGATCCACCCGGTCGACAAGATCGCCGAGGTGCGGCCGGACTACGTGGTGATCCTGCCGTGGAACCTGCGCCGCGAAATCGCCGCGCAGTTGGAGTACACACGCGATTGGGGCGCGAAGCTCGTCGTGCCGCTGCCGACTCTCGAGGTGTTCTGACCGGTGGATATCGCCGAGCAGTCGCTTGCCGCGGGTTCGCTCAACGCGCGTGCGATCGCGTTCTACCTGCCGCAGTTCCACCCCGTTGCGGAGAACGACGAATGGTGGGGTCCCGGCTTTACCGAGTGGACGAACACCGCCAAAGCGCGACCGCTCTTCCGCGGCCACGTACAGCCGACCCTGCCGGCCGACCTCGGGTTCTACGACCTTCGGTTGCCGGAGGCCCGGGAGGCACAGTCCGACCTGGCGCGGCGCTACGGAGTCGAGGCGTTCTGCTACTGGCACTACTGGTTCGGGGCCGGGCGCCGCATCCTCGAGCGGCCATTCGCCGAGGTGCTGGCGAGCGGTCGCCCGTCGGTCTCCTTCTGCCTGGGCTGGGCCAACCAGACCTGGACGGGGATCTGGCACGGCGCCAAGGACAAGATCCTCGTGGAGCAGCAGTACCTCGGCGCCGCCGACGACCAGGCCCACTTCGACGCGATCGTCGCCGCCTTCCGGGACGAGCGCTATCTGCGCGTCGACGGCAGGCCGGTGTTCTACGTCTTCCGCCCGGAGGACCTACCGAACGCCGCGGAGTTCGTCGACCGGTGGCAGGCGATGGCGCGCGCGGCCGGGCTCGAGGGGCTGTATCTCGTGGCGGAGATCAGCGATCGATTCGGCGTCGGCGCGACGTACTCACGGATGGGTGCCGACGGCTTCGACGCGGGCGTCTACCAGCGGATGCCCGCCGACGCCGAGGGTCTCAATCGGTTCAAGATGCGGCTGCGGCGCAAGCTGCGCGGCGGACCGGAGGTCTACCCCTACTCCAGCTCGCTGCCTGCCTATCCGCCCGGCCTCGACCCGAAATTGCTGCAGCCGGGCATCTATCCCAACTGGGACAACACTCCTCGGTCCGGTCGCGGTGGAATTGTCCTCACCGGCGCGTCGCCGGAGAAGTTTCGAGCACAGATCCGCGGCGCGATCGACCGGGTCGCGGACCGTCCCGCCGACCAACGGCTGATCTGGATCAAGTCCTGGAACGAGTGGGCGGAGGGAAACCACCTCGAACCCGACCTGGTGCACGGACGCGGCTGGCTGCAGGTGCTGTGCGAGGAACTGGGCCGCTGAGGGTGGTCACGAGCCGCTCGTGACGAGACAATGGACGCCGATGAGGGGACCGCTATGAAGGTCGTGCTGTTCTGCGGTGGGCTCGGCATGAGGATGCGCGGTGCGGATACGTCCGCACCGAAGCCGATGATGCCGATCGGCGAACGCCCCGTGCTCTGGCACGTGATGCGCTACTACGCCCATTTCGGCCACACCGAATTCATCCTCTGCCTGGGCTACGGGGCGACCGCGGTCAAGAACTACTTCCTTCACTACGAAGAGACGGCGTCCAACGACTTCGTCCTTCGCGACGGCGGTCGCGACGTCGAGTTGCTGGACAGCGACATCCGGGACTGGAAGATCACCTTTGTCGACACCGGGCACGACACCGCCATCGGCGAACGCCTGCGACGGGTGCGCAAGTTCCTGGACGGCGACGAGCTGTTCCTCGCCAACTACGGTGACGTGCTCACCGATGCTCCGCTCGACGAGATGGTGAGTTCGGTTTCGGGTACGCCGGACGTGGTGGGCACGATGCTCGCCGTTGCTCCGACCGGAAGCTTCCACGTCGTGCAGACCGACGGTGACGGCAAGGTCACCGGCTTCGTGCCCGCCGTCGACCTGAACGTCAGGATCAACGGCGGCTACTTCGTCCTGCGTCAGGCAATCTTCGACTACCTCAATGCGGGCGAAGACCTCGTCGGCGATGCGTGTGTGCGCGCCGCCGCGGCGGGTCGGTTGAACGCCTATCGGTACGACGGCTTCTGGGCCCCGATGGACACGCTGAAGGAGCGGCTGGAACTGGAGGAGCTGCTCAAGTCGGGCAAGGCGCCGTGGACGCGGTGGTCCGGCGCCAGCGCCTCGGCGATCGGCGCCACCGTCGCGCTGGACGTCGCCGATCCGGCGGCACGGGCATGATCGATCTCGCGCTGCCCCCGGGGCCGCTGCGCGTGCTCTGCCTCGGCGCGCACCCGGACGACGTGGAGATCGGTTGCGGCGCCACCCTCCTGGCCCTCGGAGCACGCCGGGAGCTGACGGCGACCGTCTTCGTCCTCACCGGCACGGCGCAACGACAGGACGAGGCGTCGAAGGCGGCCGCCCTCTTCCTGCCGGGCACGTCGCCCACGTTCGGGGGCCTGCCCGACGGTCGCCTGCCGGCGCAGTGGGGGACGGTGAAGGACGGCCTCGAGGCTCTCGCCGCGACCACGCCCAAGCCGGACCTCGTCTTCGCGCCACGGGCCGATGACGCGCACCAGGACCACCGTTTGGTCGCCGAACTCGTCACCACGGCGTGGCGGGACAGCCTCGTGCTGCACTACGAGATCCCGAAGTGGGACGGCGACGTCGGTCCCGCCAACGCGTACGTTCCCGTCGACGAGGCAACAGCGCACCGCAAGTACGAGCTGCTCACGCAGTGCTACCCGTCGCAGACCGACCGCGACTGGTGGGACGAGGAGATGTTTCTGGGCCGGATGCGCCTACGCGGCATGGAGTGCCGCTCCCGCTACGCCGAGGCGTTCGTGGTCCGGAAGGCGACGATCACCCTGTGACACGTGCGACGGCCGACAACGTGCGTCCGACGGCGGTGATCACGGGCGCGACGGGAGGCATCGGTGGAGCGATCGCGATGGAGCTGTCCCGAACCCATGACGTTTGGCTTGCCGGTCGGGACGCCTACCGTCTGAATGAGAGCGCGTCACGGCTCGGGGCGGCGCGGACATGGCTGATCGAGCAGAGCGGCGACACCGTGCCGCCACCGACGCTGGATCGAGTCGACGTGCTGGTCCTCGCGGCAGGAGCCTGGTCCGCAGGTTGGATCAGCGAAACCGACACGAGTGCATGGCAAAGGATGTTCGAAGCAAATGTCTTCGGACCCGTCGCGGTCGCGCGTGCCCTTCAGCCTGCCCTGCGCAATGCACGTGGGCGGGTAGTGGTGTTCAGTTCGACCGCGGTCGACGGATCGCCCGCCGGAAGAGCCGCCTATGCCGCCTCGAAGGCCGCGCTGGAGACCTTCGCGAGGGCGTTGCACGCCGAAGAACGAGAGAACGGCGTTGCGGTGACGACAGTCGTGCCCGGTCGTGTCGCCACGGAGATGCTCAAAAGGGTCACCGTCTCCGAGGGCGGCAGTTACGACGCCACTGCCGCCTTGGCACCCTCGTTGGTCGCAGAGGTGGTGCGCACGATCATCGACGCCGCTGACGATCTCTACGTTGCGCGGATCGTCCTCCAACCGCCGCACCGACCAAAGATCGATCCAGGTCGGCCCACGCTGGCGTGAATCGGTCACGCGCGGCGCGCAAGCAGATTTCCAATGCGAGCGCTGATCGGAAGCGACTTGATCCGGAGGAACATACGCGCCGCCGCCACGATCAGTCTCGACCGCATGTCCCCCACCGGTAGCACGAGGGTCACGAATTCGCGCCGGTCGGGAAAATCGCGCGCGCTCTGCCCGTAATGGCCGCCGAAACCTGGGTCGAACTGCAACAGATCCGGCCGCTCGAAGACGCGCCTTATGACCGCCAGCCGGCCGAGAGTACCCAGGCTCAACTTGGCGAAGCGCTCGTCGTAGGTATCGAGCAGACCAATCGCGCCCGAACCCGATGCGAGTACGAGATTGATCGCGACGATCTCCTCGTCGAGCTGCAGCGCCACGGCCCACAGGTCCCCGTCGCGCTGGAACGCGGCGGTTACCGTACGAAACCAGGCTTCATGGTCGGGGTTCACGCTGACCGCCGCACCGCCGCGGTTCACGTCGCCCTTCCAGCCCGAGGCTTGCAGCCGGACGAACCGATCAGCGAGAGTCGGATCAGCGGATCGATCCACAACCTTGAGGACCGAGCCGGTTTGCCGCCCGTATGCCCGCACAGGCCTGAGCAGCTTGCCTCGGCGGTCGCCGCTGAGATGTCCCAACGCGAATTGCCCGGCGATCGGATCCGAGTTCTCGGCCGCGTGCCGCTCCGGCGGCCGACGACTGAATGGCACCGCGCTGCGGTCCGTCTCGATGGTGCGTAGGCCGAGCCGCGCAGTGGCGAGCGTGAAGGCGTCGGCGAGCGCGGCGTCGCCCGGAAACGTGGTGAGTTCGAGCAACGCACCGGCGAAGTGTTCGCGCAAGCCGAGTATCAAGGCCGCAATTGCTTCGGCAGGGCGTTCGGGATAGACAAGCGGATACAGGCGATCCAGGTGGTGCACCCAGGCCGGGCCTGCCGTCGAGATGACGGCCGCCGGGAAGCTTCGCGACATTCGCCGTGGCCTCGCGTCGACCAAGAGGAGCGCGGCCAATTCGTCCTCGTCCTCGACGAGTGCCACGTACATCTGCTCCGCGACCTTGTTCCATTTCTGGAACGGAACTACGAATCGCGGATCGAGGTAGGGGTTCGGTTCGATGGCGCGATCGGCCAGCCGCCGCCATGCGGCTTCGTCGACCTCGCCCACCTCGCCGAGTGGAATAAGACGCGTCGTCAGACCGACGGGCGCGCGCCCGCGATGCCCTGCCGGACGAGCGGACCACCTCCGTTCGTTCGGAGGCGAGTTCAAGTCGGTCACCATGTTCTTGCCGCTGCCCGGCGATCCATAAACCGCCGGTCGACGCTCTTGACGGGCCGGTGCCGAGCCGTCAGTTCGCTGACGGTGACCGACCGATAGCCCTCGGTCTGGAGATGATTCAAAATTCCGCGCAGGACCGCCGAGCGCTCGAATGTCGGAAGAAATTCTCCGGGCTGAAGCGTCTCCGGATCGGCGCGGTTGTCGTGCAGGAGCAGGATCGAGCCCGGATAGAGGCCCTCGATCGCCCGACTGGCCACCACTTCCGCTGGGACGTCGATCCAATCGTCCGCGAGAGCTGACCAAAGAATCATCCGCATGCCCAGTGCGCGCACGGCAAGGCCGTGCGTGAGCGAGTGGTGTCCGTAGGGCGGCCGGAACAATGTCACCGCGACCCCCGCGGCGTCTTCGACCTGCTCCTTCGACCGACGCAGGCTGGCGATCACTTCGCGGTTGGTGAGCGACAACAGCGAGCGATGAGTCTCGCCGTGCAATCCCACTTCATGGCCGTCTGCAACGATTCGCCGGACCACCTCTTGGTGGGCCGCTGCGAGAGGTGCCATGACGAAGAAGGTCGCCTTCGCCCCGAACTCCGAGAGAACGTCCAAGATCCGATTCGTCTGGACGGGGTGCGGCCCGTCGTCGTACGTGATGGCGACGTCGCCGCGGGAAGTGCTGACGCAGAACACTCCGAGAGGCCAGCCAGCCACGGCAGCAGGCCAACGCGGTCGCAGAGCAAGTAGGGGATAGGCACCGCGGGCACCGTTGACCGGGCCGATGTCGCGACGGCGAACAAGCAGTCCACAGCGGCGCGTATCGCTCCCCATTCCGAACACGGCACCCCCAAACCGACGTCCGCCTGCCGGCCGTACGCCGGAGCTCCCCCATCCTAAGTCGGCACAGAGGGCCACGTAGCGTTCCATAACCCCGTAATGTTGTTCGCCGGCTGGCCAACCGGGTAGCGTCACGCCTGACCTCACCTGAAGATCACACCGGGCGAACGCGGGGCCTCCATGACCGATCCCATGAGCGAGCGCCGCCCCACGGTGACGGTAGGCGTTCCAGTGCTCAACGGCGAGCGATGGCTTCGCGAAACCTTGGACCATCTCTCCTCGCAGACACTCACCGACTTCGAGGTGGTCATCAGCGACAACGCGTCGACGGACGCGACGCCTGAGATCGTCAACGAGTTCGCGCAGCGCGACCCTCGGTTCATCGCCACGCGGACCGGCGAGCGGCTCAGCGTGGTCAGCAATCACAACCGCACCTTGGAGCTCGCACGGGGCGAGTACTTCATGTGGAACGCGAGCGATGATCGTGCGCGGCCTCGCCACTTGGAGGCGTGCACCGCAGCTCTCGACACTCACCCCGAGGTGATCGCGGCCTTCTCCCGCATGGCCCACATCGACGAATCGGGTGAGCTGCTAGCGAACTTCGAAGACGCCAACCTCGATTGCACGGGACTGACGCCCGATCAACGCGTGGCTCTGCTTCTGCATCACCAAGCCTTCCAACTCGTCCTGTGCGGCGGCGTGATGCGAACTGCCGACCTGCGAAGACTCGGCGGCCTCCCACCTGGGTGGGGAGGGGACTTCGTCTTGGGCGTCATGGTCGCGATCCGAGCCCCGTGGATTCAAGTACCCGAGGTTCTCTACGAGGAACGGTTCCACACCAACAAGCTCAGCGACACCTTTCGTACCGACCTAGGCGAGCAGCTGCGGAACTTCGACCCGGGGCACAAAGGGATCGTGGCCTTTCCGGAATGGACATCCATCCGACGGATGATCGCGGCCAGTCTGGGAGCCCCGGCGCCGCGATCCGTTCGGCTACGCGCGGCCGTCGCGGTAGTGACCGAGCATGCGATACCGGGCCGCGACCGGCTGATGTTCGACCTCAAGCGAAACGCGATCTTCTTGGCACGGCGCCTGCGCCGCCGGCTCGGCGAGCTACTGTCCGCCGACCGAATCACGCCGTCCGGCAGATAGCTCCGCCGACGGCTGATGCGAGCGGGCGTACTTGCGGCCCCACCAGGTGCCGGCCAGCTCTCCGAGACGGTTGACCCAGAACAGCCGCCGCCTCGTGCCCATGACGACGAACGGCAGCCGTGAGGCGACCCACCAGAAGCGACGGCGAAGGTCGCCCCGCGGTGGCGCCGGCATCCCGGCGCCACCGAAGCGGGAAAAGAGCACGGCATATCCCCGCCGGTATGCGCGCGCCTGCTTGAAGATCCCGTAGGTCGTCGTGCGGAATCGCCAGTAGATCACGGCCTCGTCCGCGTAGCCGATCGTGTGGCCGGCGAGCTGCAATCGCCAGGAGAAGTCGATGTCCTCACCGCCGAAGAGCGTCGGCCCGCCGTACACCTCCTCATCGAAGCCGCCCGAGTCGAGGTAGAGCCTCCGACCGATGAGAAAGTTGCCGGACAGCGCGAACGGCAGAAAGTCCTGCGGACCGTGCAGCACGCTCTGAGACAACTTGGCGCCGCCCCTGAGCCACACCAGCTCCGGCGAATTCAACCGCTCTATGTCCAGGGAGCCGGCAATGAAATCAGCGCTTTCGCGCATGGAGTAGAGAGCAGAGAGCCAGCCCGGACTGGTCACATCATCGGCGTCGCAGAAGGCGAGCCAGTCGCTCTCGGCCGCACTGGCCCCCACGTTTCTGGCGAACGCGGGGCCGCGCCGGGCAGTGGCGTCCACAACTTGAACGGAGATCGTCTCCGAGAACTGCTCGACGACCTGGAGAGAACCGTCCGTCGTGCCGTTGTCAGCGAGAATCAGCTCCCACTCCTGGTCGAAGTCCTGAGCTGCCAGAGACGCGAGTAGCTCCTCGAGAAACGCTCCAGGGTTGAACACCGGAACGACGACGCTGACCGTGCAGCTGGTCACGGGGACGCGCCGACTGCCGCCAGATGATCTGCCAGCCGCACAGCCAGCGCGACGATCGTGAGGGTCGGCGCGGCAGTACCGCTGGTCGGGAAGACCGAACAGCCGGTGACGTAGAGGTTCTCGCTGCCGTGCACACGACCGTCGGGGTCCACGACACTGTGGTCGACGTCCTGGCCCATTCGTGTCGACCCCATGTGGTGCCAGAAGAAGCCGAAGTCGCCGCCTTGGTACTTTCGCCGCATCTCATCCGACAGGGCGTGACCGTCGAGCCCGAACTCTTCCGCCGCGAGGGCCACTGCCTCGGCGTAGAGGTCCAGCTGCGCATCATCGAATCCGGTTTCAAGCGCCGCGTCGGGCAGGCCCTTCCGCGCGGAGCCGTCGGCGAGCGTGACCCTGCTCCGCCGATCTGGGGCCTGCTCGAGCTCCACGATCATCGTGAGCTGCTCCGCCGGGGAGCCGAGGCGCAGCGAGTTCCGCAGGACGTAGTTCAGATTTCTGATCGGGTGACGCAAGGCCGCGAAAAGTGCGCCAGGGAGGCGTCTCGGAGAGCGAACGGCATCCTTGAGGGCCACGAGTTCAGCGGGGGCCGACCAACTGGAGGAGGGCGAAAACCAAACAGCGATCCCGGGCAGACGCCTCTTCCGCATCGTCTCCGGTGAGAGCACCAACATCGCCCACACCGCTGAGTCTCCGACCCTTTGCCGATACGCGCTCAGTTCGTCGAGTCCACGGCCTACGCCCGCGTTGTAGAGACGGAGCCTGCGCGTACGCCGCACCAAGCCGGCGCTCATGAGCGGTGTGTCGAAGGTGAAGTAGAAGTGTTCCTGGAAATAGCGTCCCGTCGACGCGGGAATGTCCATTCCGAAGTCGGCGGAGAACGTGCTCGACGTCAGTAGCAATCGGGCGTTCTCAACGCCGCCGGTGGCGATGACGAAACGGTCGGCAGCGATGTCGACGGTGCTCCCGTTGCGAGTCGCTCGAATAGCCGAAGTTCGGTTGCCCTCGCCGAGGAGACGCTCGACGCGAGTGCCGAGAAGCACGGCCACATTCGATGCGCCCTCAAGTGACTTCCTATGCAGCGCGGAGAAGCTGAATTCGGGCGTCACCTGGACGACTTTGGTCGCCAGGACGTCCGACCGGAACAACGGCGCATCCCGCGGCAGTGCCGGCGCGAGGTGAGCGACGTCGTACCAATCGAAACTGCCTAGACCGGCGAGTTCCTGTGCTCTCAGATAGAACGGAGCCAATTCCGCCCGGCTGATCGGCCATCCGCTGTCGGGGATCCAGTCACGGTCCGCGAAGTCTTCGACGTCCAAAGGACGGCAGTTCCCGTACCAGTGGTTCGTATTTCCGCCGAGATAGAAGGCCCAGTCGGATTCCAGTCCCAGCGAAATTTCCGTCCCGGGTACAAGTCCGTAAACGGGACGACTTGCGTGGTCTCCGGTGAGACCGCCCTCCTCGACCAAGACGACCTTCAGATCGGTCTTCGCGAGTTCGACCGCGAGCACGATCCCCGCAGCGCCTCCCCCGACGATGCAGACGTCGACGCTGCCGAGGTCGGGCAGTGACTCGTCAATGTCGACTATCACCGGACCTCCGGTAGCGCCGTCGTTCCGGGGTCGCGCCTACGCAGGCCACGCAACCGAGAGGCCGTACTCTTCAGCGCGATCCTTAGGCGCAACGCCCGCACTTCCCCGATCACCTCTCCCAGGCGCCGCATCCTCGGCGACACATTGTCGATCTCGACCGGTAGACGCAGCGGTGCCATCGCGGCCAGCAACTGGGATTGAAGATCAAGGTGAATAGTCCAGTCGTACAGCGTGCAATATTTGTGCATCAGCGCTTGGCGCGCGGCAAGCGGCAGGGCACCGCGCAGGCGGAGATGCTGCTCCACGCGACGGTTGTAGTCGATCCGGCTCTGCATTGCCGCGTGATCGTCATACGTGCGGAATGCCAATGAGTTCGGCGTTTCCCGGTAGAAGAACAACGGCATATCACCGTCCACGCGCTGGAACCCGCCACCGCTCATTGCCAGTCGGAGCATGAATTCCTTGTCCTCCCCTGCCCGCATCGCCTCGTCGAACCCCCCGGTCCGCTCCAGTGTGGAACGTCGAATCAATGTCGGACCGAGGAATCCGAACAGGTCGTCCGCGACGATGTCCACGACCGGGTCCTCGTCGACGAACGAGGTGATCAGCGGCCCCGAAGCGGCCCACTGCTCGTGGTCAGACTTGGACAATCGACACCAGGGAGAATAAATCACGTCGACGTCGTGGCTGATCGTGTTTGCGACCTCGCCCTGGACGGCCAATTTCGTTGGGGCCAGCCGATCGTCGGCGTCGAGGAACTGGATCCATTCGCCACGGGCGAGCTGCCAGCCCCGATTGCGCGCTCGGCTCACGCCCCCGTTCTCGGGCAGGGCGATCACCTGGCCTGGGATACGGCTGGATTCGAAGAATCGCTGGGCGACGGCGATCGTCCCGTCGCCGGAGGCATCGTCGACCACGATGATCTCTGCGATGAGTTCCGGGGCGGTCTGCGCGGCGACGCTCTCGAGGGTGGAGGCGATCCATTCCTCCGCGTTGAAGGCCGGAACGACCACGCTCACGCGGACATCAGCCGAGGAGACGGACACCGGAAAACCTTAGCCTGGCCGCGCGTCCCCGACGTCGCGATCGACGAATGGCCACGGTCTCATTCACGCCCGGCCTCGCGCACCGCTGGGTCGCGGTACTCGACCGTGCCGCTGCGCTCGGCGAGGCTCCGAAGAGCCTCGTCGTACTGGAGCGCCCGTCGGTGCGGTAGCGGTCCGGAGGGCGGCCGTACCTGCTCCAGGCTCGTCGCCCGCCTTCCGATCATCTGGCCGAGCCGGCGCCCGGGACGGTGGGCGAGCCAGGCAAGATCCGCACGCCCCTGAGTCGAGAACAAGCGGAAGACACCACGGGTGAAGGCCTTTCGCACAAGCGCGAGCATCCGACGAGCCTTCGGCGAGCGTGCCTGCGTGGGCACGGCGCCACTCTCTGGTGGCGTCTCCTGCCGCGCGTAGGCCCGAGCAACGAGCTGGTACCGCCACTTGATCTGACGGTCGCCGACTCCGTACGAGAAGCCCTGCCGAAAAGCCGCCCGGGCGCCCGTACGACGGCGACTGAGAATCCGCATCTGCGGCGCGAAGAACAACTCGTGCCCAGCGAGCTGGACTCGCCAGCAGAGATCGGCGTCCTCCCCGGTGCGCAGCGACTCCTCGAATCCGCCGAGCTCGAGGTAGAGGTCGCGCCGGATCGCCAGGTTGGCCGAACTCGCCGCGGGCAGGTTCGGGAGGAGAGGCGAGACGATCGGTCCGTAGCAGACGCCCGCGAAACTGGGGCGATCCACGAGGTGCGCGTACTGGTAGTAACCCGCAACGAACTCGTGCTCCGCGAGAGCCCCCCGCGCGGCCGCGACCCAACCCCGATCCACCCAGTCGTCGGCGTCGCAGAACGCCAGCTTCGGCGACCGTGCCGCCATCGCACCCTGGTTACGCGCAGCGCCGGGCCCACGACGTGCGGATGCGTCGATCACACGAAGGCCCGGAATGCGATTGCGGTAGCCCTCTACCACCGAGGTGGTGCCGTCGGTCGACCCGTTGTCGCAGATCAGCAGTTCCCACGGGAACGGGATCTCGTCCCGGATGAGGGCCTCGATCTGCTCGCCGATGGTTCGTGCGCCGTTCAGAACCGGGATGATCACAGATATTTCGGGCGGAGTCGGCATGATTTCGTCGTCCTTCCCCTCGGTCGAGTTCGGTAATCTCGTCACCGCCTCCGGCCCAGCTTCCGCAGTCGTCGGAGGGGCCAGACGATGAATGCGTCCCGCCCCTGCACGAGGCCCCAACCCAACTCCGCGGCGGCCAGGTCGGGCCGACGCCGGCGGGCGAAGTCACGGGCCCGTCTGGCTGCACTCCAGGCCGCGAAGCGACGGTTCGCCGCGAGGCTCGCGCGCAGATCGCGAACCGACGCACGGTCGCCCCGCTCCCGCGCCGCCCACCGGTGCAATGAGACGACGTGGGTGATGCTGCGAACCAGTTCGTGGCGTCGGGACGTGACGTTGCCGGTGTGGGTCCGGTAGTCGACGAGCACCTCGTCCACGAAGTCGAACTCGCCGTCGAACACGACGCGCAGCACGAGATCGAGATCCTCGGCCAGGCGGAACGCCGGGTGGAATCCACCGACACGGTCGAGGCAGCTGCGGCGAACGACCAGATTCCCCAAGAAGATTCCGACCTCGCGGCGCAGGACGTCCCGGCGCGCCGCCGCACGCCGCTGGTCGGCCGGGTATACCTCCCGCCCGTACTCGTCGATGCTGCGCATGCCGCAATACCCCGCCACCGCAGCGGGATTCGCGAGCAGGCCCGCGATCTGCGACTCAAGTCGACGTGGTTCCCACAGGTCGTCGTCGTCGAGGAACGCGACGAACTCGCCCTTCGTCGCGACGACACCCACGTTCCTGGCGATGGCCGGTCCACGGTTCGCCTGATGAACCACCCTGACCTGGCGGAATTCGACCGCCAGGTCGTCCAGCGCCTCCGGAATCGGGCTGCCGTCGTCCACGATCACGACTTCCCAGTTGTCGTACGTCTGTGCCACGACCGATTCCAGCGCCGGGCGCAGGAACGCCGAGCGGCGATTCGTCGCGATCACGATGCTCACCAGCGGTGACCCACCCTGCGAGGTGGACGCCCCCTGCATCTCCGCGGTCACGATTCGCCGGCTCCAGCCGTCGGGCCGAGACCGCCGGGGGTCGGCAGTGGCACCCAGAACAGCGGATCCCAGCCGCCCACGCTCATTCGTCGCAGCTGTGTCGCCACCTCGTCGGCGAGGTCCCAGGTGAGGATGACGACCTCGTCCGGTCGGCGCTCCGCCAACTCGTCCGGCGAGACGATCGGAATCGCCGTCCCCGGAAGGCGCCGGTCGTGCTTGGCCGGCGCGAGGTCGGCGGTGTACGGCAGCAGCGACTCGTCGACGCCGGCGAGCGCAAGCAGCACCGGAGCCTTGGACGGGGCGCCGTACCCGGCGACCGTGCGCCCATCGGCGCGGGCCTGCTCCAGGTGCGTCCGGAGAGCCGCTGCGGTCTGCGACCCCCGCTCGCCGAAATCCCGGTAGGTGTCCGGATCCTCCAGTCCCCCCGCACGCTCGGCGGCACGTACCTCGGCGACGCTCGGGTCGATCACCGGGTCGTCCGCCACGCGCGCCGCGGTGAGCCGCAGACTCCCGCCGAAGATCGGTACTCGCACCGCGCGGGTCGCCACCAAGCCGTGGCGATCCAGCAGCTGCGTCATCGTCAGCAGCGACAGGTAGACGAAGTGGCCGTGGCGCACCGTATCGATCTGACCCTGCTCGATCATCGGCAACAGGTGGTGGAACTCCAGCACGAGCTTGCCGCCGGGTCGCAGCCGGCGGGCATGCTCGGCGAGCGGGGCGGCGAGGTCGCCCTCGTGTGCCAGACCGTGTACGTCAGCGACGAGATCGGCGGTCCCGTCCGGCGGCTGCTCGACCAAGCCCGCGGCCGTGAATCCGGCGAGCCAGGAACCCCCGTGGTGGCTATCGATTTCGATCACGGCCTGCCCGGGACGCAACCCCTCGGCCAGGACGATGGCGGCGGCCGAGGCCGTCGCGTGTGCCAACGCGGTGGCGGACTCGACGGCCCGCGGCATCTCCGGTTCGGGCTGCCGGCTCGGGCCGAGCTGGACCAGCCAGCACTCGAGGCAGAGGTAGAGCTCCAACGCCCAGGCCGGATCCTCGGCGGGGTTGGAGTCGATCGAGGGGAACAGGTCCGACGCGGGAATGTCACCGAGGTCGAGCACGAGCTGCGCCTTCGCCGCGCCGCAGCCGCGACAGGTCACGGCAGTCGCGCCATCCCTCCCGGCCTGCGTCACCTGCGTATTCTCCCCCAAACGGACCCGGCACCGCGAGTAGCCAGCGGCTACAGTCTCACCATGGCCGACGCCGAGCGCCCTCGGGTCGCGATCCTCGGCCACACCGCCGCCCTCGGCGGCGCCGAACTCGCGCTACTGCGGCTGATCGGCGCGGTGGGCGGGTCGCGATGGGACATCGTCGTGGTGCTCTTCGCCGACGGACCGCTGGCCGAGCGGTTGCGCTCGCTCGGCGTCCCGGTTCGGATCGAACTGCTGGACCCCTCGGTTGCCACCGCCGAACGTCGCAGCCTCGGGCGCCTGCGCAGTCTGCTCGCCCTGCCGCGGCTGGCTCGGTTCGCGCTGCATCTCGCGCGCGTAGTGCGCCGCCTCGACGTCGATCTGGTCCATGCCAATTCGCTGAAGACCGGCGTGATCGGCACCATCGCCGCGCGACTCGCCCGGGTTCCGCTCGTCTGGTACGTCCACGACCGGATCAGCGACGACTACCTGCCCGGCCCGGTTGCCACGGCCGTGCGGCAGCTGGTCCGGTTCGGTGCGACGTCGGTGCTGGCCAACTCGGGGGCGACGCTGGCCACGCTGCGCCTCGCGCCCTCGGCCCGGGCCGCGGTCGCGTACCCGGGACTCGACCCCGCTGGGTTCGCCGTCCGCCCCGCACCGGAGATCCCGCCCCGCATCGGCATTATCGGGCGGATCAGCCCCACCAAGGGGCAGGACGTCTTCCTCCGTGCGGCAGCCCGTGTACACGCCGTCCGTCCCGAGGCGCGCTTCGTCGTCGTCGGCGCCGCACTCTTCGCCGAGACGGACTACGAACGCGGCGTGCGCGCGCTCGCCGCCGAACTCGGGCTCGGTGACGTGGTGACATTCACCGGAGAGGTGCCGGACGCCGGCGCCGAACTGGCCCGCCTCGCCGTCTGCGTCCACGCCTCGCCAGTGCCCGAGCCGTTCGGCCAGGTGATCGTGGAGGCCATGGCAGCCGGAGTGCCCGTGGTCGCCACGCGCGGCGGCGGCGTCGTCGAGATCACCGGGACGGACGAGACGTACGCCCTCACGGTCGAGCCGGGCGATCCGGTCTCGCTCTCCGACGCGATCGAGCGCGTCCTGGCCGATCCGGTCGCGGCGCAGGGCCGCGCAGACCGCGCCCAACGGCGCGCCAGGGAGCTCTTCGCGATCGAGCACACCGCGCAGGTCGTCCAGAGCGCCTGGGAGAATGCCGCACGAGACGAGCGGAGGCGGTAGCGCATGCACGTCAGCACGACCGAGTTGGACGGTGTCCTGCTGTTCACCCCGACGCCGTACCCCGACGAGCGCGGCTTCTTCTCGCGGACCTTCGACCGCGAGGTGGTGGCCGCGTCCGGCATCGACCCGGATGGCTTCGCGCAGGACAGCCTGTCCCGCTCGCACCGCGGTGTGATCCGCGGGATGCACCTGCGCACGGGCGGCGGCGAGGCGAAGCTGGTGCGCTGCTCGTCCGGCGCCGTCTTCGACGTGGTGGTCGACCTGCGTCGCGGTTCGCCTACGTACCGGCGCTGGCAGAGTTTCGAGCTCACCGGTGAGAACCAGGTGAGCGTCTACATCCCGGCCGGCTGCGCCCACGGGCATCAGACCCTCACCGAGCCGGCGGACGTCAGCTACCGCATCGACCGGCCGCACGATCCGAGCGAGGACCTGACCTTTGCGTGGGACGACCCCGAACTCGCGATCGTCTGGCCACTACCGGTGACGATCATGTCCGCCAAGGACCGGACCGCGCCGCCGCTTTCCGCCTTGGGCTACTGACATGGCAGAGAGTGGCCCCCTGCGTGTCGTGCACGTGGTCTGCACGGAGCAGTTCGCCGGGGTCGAGCGGTACGTCGTCTCGGCGGCCCGCGGTCTGACCGAGCGAGGCTGCGACGTCCGCATCATCGGCGGCCACCCCGTCCGCATTGAGCAGGAACTGGACGGCAGCGGCGTGCACTGGGGGCCGGGCGGAACGGTCGGGGCCGCCGTGCGCGCGCTGGCTCGACACCACGACGCGGATATCATCCACGTCCACATGACCAAAGCCGAACTCGCGGCGACGCTGGCGCATCCGCTCGTCCGTGCGCCGATCGTGAGCACACGGCACTTCGCCCAGCCTCGTGGATCCTCTGCCCCGGCACGTGCAGTGGGTCGAGTGCTCACCAGGGCAATGAGCGCGCAGTTGGCGATCAGCGACTTCGTCGCGCGGACGACCGAGGGCCCGTCGATCGTCGTGCGCCCCGGGGTTCCCTCGCGCCCCGAGGGGCACTGGCCGCGGCAGCCGTACGTGCTGGTCGCCCAACGGTTGGAGGTGGAGAAGCGGACAGACCTCGCGCTGCGCCTCTGGGCGCGGACGGGCCTGGCCGGTGCCGGATGGAGGCTGAGGATTGCCGGTGACGGCACCCTACGCGGCGAGCTGACCGCACTGGCCGAGCAACTCGGTATCGCCGGCAGCTGCGAGTTCCTCGGCGCGCGCGGCGATATCTCCGAACTGATGAGTGCAGCAGGAGCGTTCTTGGCGACCCGCCCGGACGAGCCGTTCGGCCTCTCCGTGGTCGAGGCGATGGCCGCCGGCACGCCGGTGGTCGCCGCGCGTGGCGGCGGCCACGACGAGACCGTCGGGCTGGCCGGGAACGCAGCGCTGTTCGACGTCGGCGACCTCGACGCTGCCGCGACGCTGCTGACCGACGTCGCCGGGGACGCCGACCGGGGCCAGCGGTACGGCGACGAACTGCGTACGCTCCAGCAGGCGCATTTCACCGTCGGCCGCCAGGTCGAGCAGACTCTGCAGATCTACCGATCGCTCGTGACGGGTCGGCGGGGCTGACATGGTCGGCGGGCGGCGACACTTCCACGTCATCACGCCGGGCGATCATTTCTCGCCGCGGACCGGCAGCGCGGTGCCCACCGTCGTCCACGGCCTGGCCGCTGCGGTCGCCGAGCCGCGATCGGCCGTGGTCGTCGCCCGCGGCACCTACGCCGACCACTACGACAGCGCCGACGTCGTCGAGTACGAGGCGGACCCGGTCCCCTTCGGAGCGCCCCGCAGGGCGGACCCGTTCGTCGGCCTGCTGGGCCTGGCCCGCCCCGAGATCGGACGCACCTGGCGGGCGACGCTCGCCGGCCAGCGCGACTGGCCGGAGGCATACGTCCTCGGCCACAACGCCCCACAGCTGATGCGGTACGTCGACACGCAGCGGCACGTGCCGGTGCTCTACGCGCACAACGAACTGCTGCGCAGCTATCCCCGGTGGGAGACCGCCCGCACGCTCGGCGGCACGCACCGGATCGTCTGCGTCAGCGCCTACCTCGCCGATCGCACGGCGGCGCGGTTGCCGCGTAGGATCGCCGACCGGATCCGCGTCGTCGGCAACGGGGTCGACACCGAGGCGTTCCACCCGGCGTGGGAGCTCCGTGACACGGAGCGGATGACGGTGTTGTTCGTCGGGCGGACGATCCCGGACAAGGGCGTGGACGTGCTGCTGCGCGCGGCCGCCCTGCTCGCCACCGACGCGATCGAGATCCTGGTGCTCGGCAGCCAGAACTTCGATCCCCATGCTCCGCTGAGCCCTTACGAGAGCTCGCTGCGGGAACTGGCGGCGGCGAGCCGGACCCCCGTACGGTTCCTGCCGACGGTGGGGCGGCATCGGATCCCGGACGTGCTGCGCACCGCCGACGTGCTGGTCGTCCCATCCCGATGGCCCGAGCCCTACGGACTGACGGTCACGGAGGGGATGGCCACGGGTATCCCCGTCGTGGCCTCGGCGGTCGGCGGCATTCCGGAGGCCCTCGGCGGCAGCGGAATCCTCGTTCCTCCCGACGATCCGGATGCTCTGGTCGACGCGCTGCGCGGGCTGGCCGACGACCCGGCCGAACGGCGCCGCCTCGGTGCCGCCGCCCGGGAGCATGCCGTCACCCACGACTGGCGCTGGGCGCGACGCGAACTCGACGCCGCGCTCAGCGACTGAACACGCGACCGGGACCACCCAGCGCCTACCTCGTGGCCTCCGCCGCGACGATCTCGCGGAGCCTGGCCTCGAACCGGTCGGCCGAGAATGTCTCGGCGTGAGCGCAGAGAACTCGCTCGTCCCACGGCACCGACGCCGCGGCATCCAGCGCAGCAGCAACCTGACCGGGCATCGGTTCGTCGAAGAAGACCCCGGTGCGCCCGTCGATGACGGTGTCCAGATAGCCGCCGGCGCGCAGGACCACGGAGGGCTTGCCGAAGCTCGCCGCCTCGAGCGGCGAGAGGCCGTAGTCCTCGTACGACGCGGCGACCAGCGCGCTGCAGTTGGCGTACAGCCAGCGCAGCTGGGCGTCGTCCACCCGGCCGAGCAGTTTTACTCCGGACGTCGTCGCGGCCTTCGCCGCCAGCCGTCCGGAGTCAGGGCCGGAACCCACCACTACGAGTCGCGCACCGGGCATCTGGGCGACGGCGTCGATCACTGCGTCCACGTTCTTGTACGGAAGCAGCCGCGCCACGCAGAGCAGGAAACCCGGTTCCGTGCCGTCGACGGCGATCTGCGGGCCGTCCGGCAGCAATGCAGGCGGCGGGGGCACCACCTGCGCCTCGATGCCGTAGACCTGCTTGATCGCGTCACGGGTGACGGTGGAGTTCGCCAGGTAGCGATCGGCCGACAGCGCGGCGGCCCGGTCCCACTGCCGTAGGCGTCGACCCAGCCCGTCCAAAGCCAGCGACGCCGCGACGGCTGCAGGTCCGCGGCGGCCTGCCCCGAGGTACCGATCGCGCTGATAGAGCCACCGCGCCGGGGTGTGGCAATAGACGATCTTTCGCCCCGACGTGCGCATGCCGTGCGCCCAACCGCTGGAGCTGACCAAGAGCACGTCAGCGTCGACGGTCATGTTCGAGACCGTGTGGGCGAGCAGGGGCATCGCCAGACGGTGCGCGCGACGCAGCACGCCGATGCGGTCCAGCGGCGAGACCCGGATGTCGAGGCCGGCGAACTCTGGGAACGTCCCTGCGGGGTCGTACAACGTGGTGTAAAGCGGCGCATCATCGAAGGCGGCAGCCATGTTCAGTACCACTCGCTCGGCCCCACCCCGCTGGGTGACGTAGTCGTGCGCGAGCGCAACGCCGCACGCCATCGTTACTCCCTGCCTCGATCGCGGTCGCCGAGAGGACGGACGCGACGGTTCGAAGGCGTCAGTACGCCCCGGCTCCGTGACGGACCGCCGACAAGGTCTTCCAGAGGATCAGCAGGTCGCTGCCCATGGACCAGTTCTCGACGTAGCGCAGGTCCAACTGGACGGACTCGTCCCACGAGAGGTCGCTGCGTCCGCTCACCTGCCACAGCCCGGTGATGCCGGGCTTGACGAGCAGCCGACGGTGCACATCCGAGCCGTACTGCTGGACCTCCTTGGGCAGCGGCGGCCGTGGCCCGACAAGCGACATGTCGCCCTTGACGACGTTGATCAGCTGCGGCAGTTCGTCGATCGAGTACTTGCGCAGGACCGTACCGAGACGCGTCACCCGCGGATCGCGCTTCATCTTGAACAGCGGACCACCGGCGTGCTCGTTCTGTGCTTCGAGTTGTGCCAGGCGCTCCTCCGCGTCGATCACCATGGAGCGGAACTTGTAGAGCCGGAACGTCGACCCGTTGACCCCGACGCGCTGTTGGCAGAACAGGGCGGGCCCGGCGCTGGTCAGGCGGACCAGTGCGGCGGCGAGAAGCAGCAGCGGGCTGAGCGCGATCAGTGCCAGAAGGGCGAGAAAGCGGTCGAAGGCGCCCTTGACCGCTCGCTGGAAACCGTCGAACTTGGGTTCGTCGACGTGCAGCAGCGGAAGGCCCGCGGCTGGTTGCACGTGCAGGCGGCGGCCGGCTACCTCCACGAGGCCCGGGGCGACGACGAGGTCGGTGTCGGTGCCTTCGAGCTGCCAGGCGATCCACCGCAGCTTCTGTGAGGAGACTCCTCCCGACAGCACGACGACCCGATCCGCGGCCGCGGCCTCAATGGCAGAACCTACGCAGTCGACGTCGCCGTAGACACGTACTCCGGCGGCCTCGACCTCTGCGGCGTCGACCGCCTCAGGGCTGACCAGGCAGGCTCCGACGACGCGCATGCCGGCGTGTGCGTCATGGCTCGCCCGCTCCGCGAACTCGCGGACCGCGTCCGCGCAGCCGACGGCGACCACTGAAGTCAGATAACGTCCCGCTGCACGCGCCGCGTGCAGTCGCTTGCGCACGACGTACCGCGCCACCACGTCGAAGATGAGCGTGAGACCGAGCGAGGCGAGCATGTAACCACGCGAGACCTGCCAGTCCGTCATCGCCGCGATGAAGACGATCCCGACGGTGGCGTAGAGGAAGGCACGCAGCACCCGGTCGAACTCCGCAGAGCCGACGCCGACGAAGCGGGCTTCGTACGCGCGGTTGGCTGCGACCGCCACGATCCACAGCATCGGCAGCAAGGTGGCGAACAGCAGATTGTCCCTGCCGAACGGCACGTGCACGCCGTGGAAGCGCAGCGGGACGGCGGTCAGCGCACCACCGATCGCAGCCGCGAGATCACAGCCGGCCAGCGCAGCCTGGTAACGGCCGGCGCGCCACTTCTGCGAATTGGCTCGCCTGTGCGACGCCGATTTGGGCGCACTCGGCGCCATGGAACCCGCCGCGTCGGCGACAACGCGTGGGTCGTGAATACGGCCTGCTGACGTGACAACGGCACCGTCTGCGACGGCGACCCCAGTCCCCCCTGCAGCGGCCGCAAGGCCACTGTTGAACATCGTCCCCCCGATTTACGGCACGCAGCAGCCCGAAGGTTGTGTGGCCGAATCCCCCAAAGAACCCGCTGAGATCCGCACTCCCCAGTCCGGACCGAATTCAGCGAGGCCTATTTTCTAACCCTAGGCCCACACCGGGCGCAAGCGCATATAACTCACTCGGGGATCGCGTGCCGGATACAAGCCGGCTTAATGCTCAATTCGGACATAAATCCGGACAATTCTCCGGTAGAAGTTGGATGTGCCGGGCCGGCTCAGGATTCGGAGCTGCCAGGGGGCCGGCCCGGGCCTCGCCGAAGACGATCAGTTGCGATCGCCAAGGGCAGCAGGACGATCGCAACACCTCCGACGATCAGGCCCCACCATCGTCCCGAACTCGACCCGGTCGGCGTCAGCTCTGCGGCCTGGCCCACTTCGGGCGTGTGAGCCGGTAGCGCAGGCGTCGATCCCGCCGCCTCGTGAGCATGACTCGACGCCACGGCGGAGCCGGTACCAGCACCGGCTCCGGACGTGCTGTGAGTGCCCGCACCGTGCGTGTTGGTTGCGGGCGCGGCATGACTGCCGCTCATCGAAGAGGCACCTACCACGTGACTCGACCTGGCTTTGGCCGTATGGGTCGTCGCCGAGTGAGCCGAGCCGCCATGCGCACTGGCCGACTGACTGCCGGCCGCGTCGGGCGAAGGCGCCGTCGTCGCGCCAATGGCGGTCTGGGCATCGAGTTGGGCTGGGGTGTAGTGGATCGGGATCCGGTCGAAGGTCAACGTGTTGCAGTCGACCGTGTCCTCGTTGAGGCAGTAGTTGACCAGGCTGGCGGCGGCCTTGGTGTCCCAGGCCGAGATCACGTCGCCATGGAAGGTGAAGGCGTTGTCGCGGTCAGCGGGGTCCGGGCTCTTGAGCTGGAAGTCGGACGGGGGGCCGTTCACGCCGTAGTACCAGGCCTCGAAGATGATCTGCGGAAGCTTCACCGGGTGGCTGCTCGGGCAGGCGGCGTTCGTGCCACCCGAATACGCCATGTGGGACTTGTGATCGGCCGAGTCCAAGTGCTTTCCGTCCCAGCAGTCAGGGAACGTCAGCGTGAGCACCACCGACTGGTCGGCATCGCAATCCGGGAACGAGTTCGTGTAGTAGCCGCTCTGCCTGCCAGGATCGTTCGTCATCGCGCACTTGAACCAGATGTGGGCCGGGTCTGGATTACTGGTCGCCATCGCGTTGCCGGCGATCATCCGCAGCCCGCGAGGGAATGCTTGGTCGATCGGGACACCGGACGCCCCGCCCGCTCGCTTGTAGTAGACGCGCAACTCGACGGACCCGTCCGAGCGGACTTCCGGCACGCCGTCGCGATACAGGGTCGGGACCCAGTACGCGGACTGGTCGACGGCGTCGTAGTTCTTGCCGCACTGCGAGTCCCCCGAGGCCAGCAGCGAGGACAGCGTCGTATACGCATCCGTTCCCTTGGCACCGAAGAAGGTGTGCATGTGCGATTTGCCCGGCTGGCCCGGAAACACGATCGGGTCGTCCATGTGCATCTGCTGCGCGGCGGTCCCGGAGGGATAGCACGGCACCTCGAACGAGGGCTCGATGGCGGCGACCGCGGGCGCGACACCCAAGAACATGACGGAGGACCCGGCGAGGGCCACCGCCGCCAATGCGTACAGCGCTCTGCGGGTGAGCGTCATCGTTCTCCAGACCAGTGCTGACGCACGACTTCGTCTCGGGCTTGTGGCTAATGTCCAATTCGGGGGTTTCGCACGATCGATCGATGTCGAATGAGCTGACACGATATGGCAATTCTTACCCAAACCAGCGCGGCCGATACCAGCCTGATCAGACACGCCGCTCGCGAGACCGGCACCGTCCGCGCCAGTTGCACTCGGCGATCCGGCCGATCGTGGCGTACGCTACGGACGTCGCGACTGCTCTGGGGGAATGGGCATGCGGCAAGGACCTTGGGGGAGGTCACCATGGACACTGTTCGTCTTGGCCGCGTGCGCGCGGTCCTGTTAGCCGGGATCGTCGCCACCGGCGCCACTATCGCGTTCGCGTCGTCCGCTCATGCGGCCGATCCGACCGCGCCCTCGTCGTCGGTCGGCATCTACCCGCCGCCGACGCCGTGTGCGACCACGATCCTTGACGGCACGTTCGTTGCCGGTGGCACCCTGAAGATCGAGAGCACCGGCTTCGTGCCCGGCGGCCCGGCTCAGATCTGGCTGCACAGCTCACCAGTATTGTTGCTGGACACGACTGCCGACTCGACCGGCACGATCACAGCGACCGTGCAGATCCCGAGCAACCTGGCACCCGGCAAGCACACACTGCTGATCACGATGCCGAACCGCACGTGCACCCTGTCGCTCAACAACGGCGGATCCGGCGTCGAGCCCACACAGACGACGCGGTCCCAGCCGACCCTCGGCGTGGACGCGACCACCTCGGCTCGTGGTGAGAGCCTGGCCTTCACAGGCGTATCGACACTGACGTCCCTGGTGGTCGTCGTCGTACTGCTCGGCAGCGGGGTGCTGTTCCTGGTCCTCGGTCGCCGCCGCCGTAGGACGTGAGGCTGGCGCTTCCGCCGCGAACCTCGCGGCTGCTCGGCTGGGGATGCCTGCTCGTCCTGGTGGCGGGCGCAGCATGGCTGGTCGTGACGGCCTTCCTCGCCAAGTCCCGCCTCCAGGCGATTGCGCAGCAACTGCCGGCACTGCGCAGCGCGATCTCCTCCGGGGACTTCGATCACGCCCGCGAGATTGAGACGCAGCTGCGCCACGACGCCTCGACGGCGCACTCGCTGACCAGCGGGCCCGCGTGGTCGATCGCCGCGAACCTGCCGTTCGCCGGCGAGCCGCTGCGCACGGCCAGGGGTTTAGCGACTCAGAGCGACGCGGTCGCGTCCGGAGTTGTGCCCAGTCTGCTGGACCTGGCCGACACCTTGAAGGGCAGTTCGCTGCGCCACGGCGCGAACATAGATCTGAGCGTGTTGCAGGAGGCTGCGCCGCGGCTCGCCTCCGCGGCAGCGACGGCCAGCCACGCCGCGACCGCGATCGGCCGCGGCACGAGTGCCTCCACCTGGCTGGGCGTCGCTGACGACGCGCGGGACAAGGCGGTCACCAGCCTCGCGCAACTCAGCGACGAACTCGCCGGTGCGTCCAACACGGTGGCGACCCTACTACCGATGCTCGGCGAGGACGGCGCGCGGCGCTACTTCGTCGGCTTCATGAACGAGGCGGAGGCCCGCGGTCTCGGCGGGCTCCCCGGCGCGTTCGCCATCGTCACGGCCGACCATGGCACGATCGCGTTCACCCATTTTGGCAGCGACACCGAGCTGGACGGCCAGCGCGCCGCAGTGGAGCTCGGCTCCGACTTCGACTCGAGGTACGGGCCGGACGACCCGACGGGCGCGTACGTCAACTCGGACATCAGCCCCAACTTCCCGGACGCCGCACAGATCTGGGCCGGTATGTGGCAGGCGAAATCGGGGCAGCACGTCGACGGTGCGCTGGCGATCGACCCCACCGCCCTCAGCTATCTACTGCGCGTCGTCGGGCCGACGACCCTGACCGACGGCGGCGCCCTCAACGCCGGCAACGTCGTGGCGCTGACCCAGCAGAAGGTGTACGCCGCGTTCTCCGACAACGCGCAGCGCAAGGCTTATCTCGTCTCCGTCGCGCACGCCGCTGCCGGGCAGGTGATCAAGGGCGGCGGCACGCCGATCGACCTAGTGCACGCGATCAGCAGGGCAGCCGGGGAGCGACGTCTGCTGGCCTGGAGTTCACACCCGGACGAGCAGTCGCGGATCGAAGCCGCGGGGTACGGCGGAGTACTCGGCTCGGCCGATGGTCCGTATGCCGGCTTCACCGTCGTGAACGCCGCCGGCACGAAGCTGGACTACTACCTGGCCCGAAGCATGACCTACCGCCGGGCATCCTGCGCCGCGGACAGCACCGTGATCGCCGCTCTCACGTTGACCAACGGCGCACCGCGCTCGGGCCTGCCGGAGTACGTGACGGGCGGCGGATCAGGCAACCCGGCGCCCGGCAAGTCGCCCGGCGACAATCGGGTGATTATGAGCTTCTACGCGACGCCCGGCGCCAGGATCGCAGCGGTACGGCTGGACGACACGCCGGTTCGCGTCGCGGCCACGACCGAGCGGGGGCTGACAGTGATCAGCGTGCCGGTGCCGCTGCCAGTCGGGGAGGCCCGCACGCTGACGGTCACCTACGCCGACCCGCGCGGTGGGTCCGCGACGATCCTCCGACAACCACTCGTCGAGCCAATGACGATCGACGCGACACCGGCCTGCTCCTGACCGCTAAAGGTACTGCTCCAGGTCGGCCTTGATCACGTCTGGCGTGATTGGGGGCTCGTAGCGCTTGATCACGTTGCCGTCACGTCCGACGAGGAACTTGTTGAAGTTCCAGCGCACGCTGTCGGGCTCTGGGTCGTCGATCAGGTCCTTGACCCGCTCGAGGAACTCCTCGGCACCCGGATCGGTGCCAGCGGGCGCCTCGGCACGCAGCCACTTGTAGAGCGGGTCGGCGTCCGGGCCGTTCACGTCGATCTTCGCCAGGACGGGGAACGTAACGTCGTACGTCGTCTTGCAGAAGTCCTGGATCTCCTCGTCGGTGCCCGGCTCCTGGCCCTTGAACTGGTTGCTCGGGAAGCCCAGCACCTCCAGACCGCGGCCCTTGTACTCGCGGTAAAGCTCTTCGAGGCCTTCGTACTGCGGCGTCAGCCCGCACTTACTCGCGACGTTGACGATCAGCAGCACTTTGCCGGCGTAGTCGCCGAGCGAGACCGGCGAGCCTGTCGCGTCCGAGACGGTGAAGTCGTACGTGGTGGTCATGGCGCTCCTCTGGAAGGTGATCTTCCTTGATCCTGCCTCTCGAGGAGCGCCCGCGCCACATCGGGTCTCAGTGCTTGAACGCGTCCTTGACCTTCTCGCCGGCATTCTTCAGGTCGCCGGCGACCTGATCCTTCTTGCCCTCGGCCTGCAGGTCGCGGTCATCTGTGTGCTCGCCGATCTTCTCCTTGACCTTGCCGGCCGCCTTCTGTGCCGCGTTCTCGGCCTTGTCGTCGATGCCCATCGCATCCACCTCGTCCCTCAATCGTCGTGTGCGTGAGGATGCACCGATCGGCCATGCCACTAACCGTTCGACGGCTACCGGTTGTCACATCGGCGCCCTACGGTGGGAGCGCCGCGACGAAGGAGGCGCTGATGGCGGGCGTACGGGTTCTGGTCGGAACGAGCAAGGGAGCGTTCCTGCTCACGTCCGACGAGCAGCGCGCGGAGTGGACGGTCGACGGACCGCACTTCGCAGTGCTAGGAGGTCTACCACGTGGCCGGTTCGCCGGCCGACCCCGATCGCATCTGGGCCGCGCCCTAGACCGGGTGGCACGGGCAGGTGATCCAACGCTCCGACGACGGGGGAGTCAGGTGGGAGCCGGTCGGCAACGACTTCGCGTACGCGACGCCCGTCGGAGAACACCAGTGGTACGACGGCACGCTGCGGCCGTGGGAGTTCACCCGCGTCTGGCACCTCGCGCCGTCCCCGACCGACGCTGAGGTCATGTACGCCGGCGTGCAGGACGCGGCGCTGTTCAAGTCCACCGACGGCGGGACGAGCTGGAACGAGCTGACCGGACTGCGCGAACACGGCAGCGGCCCGCAATGGCAGCCCGGCGCAGGTGGCATGTGCCTGCACACGATCGTCCTCGACCCGAACGATCCGCAACGGATGACGATCGCCATTTCGGCGGCCGGTGTGTTCCGTACCGACGACGGCGGGCAGTCGTGGCGGCCGATCAACAAGGGCCTGCTCTCCGACGGCATCCCCTCCCCGGCCACCGAGGTGGGTCACTGCGTGCACAACCTCGCGGCCCATCCCTCTCGGCCGGACACGATCTTCATGCAGAAGCACTGGGACGTGATGCGCAGCGACGACGGCGGCGACAACTGGTTCGAGATCAGCGGAAACCTGCCGACAGACTTCGGTTTCCCGATCGCCGTGCACGCCCACGAACCGGAGACGATCTACGTCGTCCCGATCACCAGCGACCTGTACCACTACCCGCCGGACGGGGCGCTGCGCGTCTACCGCAGCCGCAGCGGTGGCACCGAATGGGAGGCGCTCACCACCGGTCTGCCCCAGGAGGACTGCTACGTGAATGTGCTGCGCGACGCCATGGCGGTCGACTCGCTGGATTCGTGCGGCATCTACTTCGGCACGACCGGCGGGCAGGTCTACGTGTCACCGGACGGAGGCGACACGTGGGACGCGATCGTGCGCGACCTGCCGCGCGTGCTCTCGGTCGAGGTGCAGACCCTGCCATGACGGTCACGGTGCTGCTACCCGCGCATCTGCAGCAGCTCGCGAAGTGTCCCCGTGAGGTCTCGCTCGAACCCGTCGAGGCCACCCAGCGCGGCGTGCTGGACGCGCTGGAGGCCAGGTACCCGGCGCTTCGCGGCACGCTGCGCGACCAGAGGACCGGGTTGCGCCGGGCCTTCATCCGGTTCTACGCGTGCGAGGAGGACCTGCCGCACGAGCCTCCGGACGCGCGCCTGCCCGAGGTCGTTGCGGCTGGCCGGGAGCCACTACTCATCGTGGGCGCCATGGCCGGTGGCTAGGGCGCCGAGGTGACGAAACTGGGGTCGAGGCCGCTCGGCGACGTGACCCCGAGTAGGGCCATGGTGAAGGAAAGATCATCGACGAGCATGTCCAGGCAGGCCGTCACGCCAGGGGCACCGCCTAGCGCCAGCGCCCACAGCAGCGGACGGCCGATCATCACGGCTCGGGCACCGAGCGCCAGCGCCACGGCGATGTCCTCGCCCGAGCGCAGGCCGCCGTCCACCAGCACGGGCTTGTCCTGCGCCGCCTCCACCACCTCGCGCAGCGCCACGGCGGTCGAGACCGCGCGACCGAGCTGGCGTCCTCCGTGGTTGCTCACGATGAGTCCGGCGGCGCCGGCCTGCAGGCACAGCCGTGCGTCGTCAGCTCGTAGCACGCCTTTGACCAGGACCGGCAGCCCCGAGATCTCGCGCAACCATCCGATCGTCTCCACGGTGATGGACGGATCCTGCTCAAGAGCCTGAGTATCCAGCTGCGGCTCGAGCTCTGCGGCGATGTTCGCCAGGGTGCCCGGCGTGCCCAGCGCGGCCAGTCGCCCCTGCCGAGCCTTTCTCCCGACGAACGGCGTATCCGCCGTCAGCACCAGCGCCGACGCGCCGGCGGCAACAGCCCTACCCACCAGGTGTTCGGTGAGTCGGCGGTCGCGGGTGACGTACACCTGCATCCACCACCGCCCTGCGCGCGCCGCGATCTCCTCCAGCCGCCGGCTCGCGCGCGTCGACACCGCCATGACCGCAGCGGCGCCGGCCGCTCCACCCGCCATCGCCAATTCGGCGTCCGCATGAAGAGGCGCATGCCACGCCGTGGGCGCCACGAGCACGGGGTGCGGCAGCCGGACCCCGAGCAGGTCCACCCCGAGATCAACGGAGGAGACGTCCCGCAACACGCGCGGACGCAGCCGGAGCCGCTGCCAGGCGAGCTCAGCCTCGTCGCGGGCGATCTCGTCGCCCGCGCCTCCGTCGTAGTAGTCGAAGACGTCGGGTGGCAAGGCGGCCGCCGCGCGGCGTGCCTGATCGGCGAGGCGAGCCCGCACCGATCCCGCACCGTCGGTCATGGCAGCGCACTCTAACGGAGGAGCCGGCGATCGGGTCCGAGCTCACGTCGTGCCGATAGGTACTCCCGGCGACACTGGTGGGGTGTGCCCTACGCGGAACACTCGAGATGGTCACGTTCCACCTGCACTCCGACCGAGCCTGCTCGGCACAGCGAGGTGCTGACAAGGCCGCCGGCCTCGCCAGCACCGGCTTCGCCAGCAGCGACGCCGTTGGCGTGATAGCACAAGTGCTACAGTGTCGGATGTGACCACAACCGGACTTCGCGAACTCCGCCAGAACGCGAGCGATTTCGTTCGCCAGGCGGAGGAGGGCGAGACAATCGTCGTCACGATCAACGGCAGAGAGGTTGCAGAACTCGGGCCCGTGCGCCGCAATAGGTGGCGCAGCGCGGTCGATGTCGCCAGCATCTTCTCCGGTTCCGCGGACAGCGACTGGACGGATGATCGCGCGCTGATCCACGACCGCATCGACGATCCGTTCTCCTCGCGGTGAGAGCCCTCCTCGACACCAGCGTGCTGCTCGGGCCGCCCCCGCCGCTGGATGGCGCCGAGGTCGCCATTAGCGCCGTGTCACTCGCCGAGTTGCACTTCGGTGTACTCGTGGCGCGCACTGCGGCCGTCCGCGGCGAACGCCTGCGTCGCGTCGCACTGATCGAAAAAATCTTCGACGCTCTGCCTGTCGATGACGCCGTGGCGCGCGAGTACGGACGCCTGGCTGCGGCGACAGTCGAGGCCGGCCGACAACCTCCCGCCCGATTCGCCGACCTGCTGATCGCGGCTACTGCCCGGGTTCACGCCGCGGCCCTGTGGACCCGAAACGCAGGCGACCTCCGCGGACTTGAAAGCCTGATCGAGGTTCGCGCTCTCGAGTAGGCCAAACGAGATCAACTGGTGGAGCTGAGGGGATTCGAACCCCTGACCCCTTCGATGCGAACGAAGTGCGCTACCAACTGCGCTACAGCCCCGGACGGTCTCGCAACCGGCCGTCGTACAGGTTACCAGCCGCGCACCGGGCGTTGGCTCGCGGTCGTAGCCCGCAGCGCGACGCGGCCCACCGTCCAGCTAGGACGCGCGGCGCGCGGCAGCCTGCTCGTCCAGATCCTCGCCGTAGACCCCGGTTAGATCGATGGTGTCCATGCTGTGCAGTTCGATGTCGTCGTCGTCGATGCGCACGATGGTCTCCGGCGTCGGCGCGAAGGCCTGCGGCTCGTCGGCGGTGGCGTCGTAGCCCGCCGAACGGGTCTCATACGCCCGACTCACCCGGCCGGCCCGTCGGTCCTGATCGCGGCGGGCCTGCGTCCGCAGGAACCAGACGTACCCGCCCAGGCCACCGAGGAAGAACAGCGCCGGCAGCCACATCACCCCGCCGACGATCGCGGCGAACGGCAGGAAGAAGACCGAGCCACCCCCCAGGACGGCCAGCGAACGGCGACGACGACGCATCATGTCCGCCCGGGCGGGCGACATCTCGCAACGTTCGACGGGGTACATCAGTGCCTCCTGGGCGGCCGGGACAGGCCGGCGGGTTGCAACGGGCGGCGCGGGCCTCGCGGCCCCGGCGGCTTCGGCCGGCTCGGCCGCCTTGCGGCGTGCCTCGGCGGGGACGAAGACGTCGGCGTCGGCAGTGGCACGCCGGCCGAGCGCGCGCATCGCCCTGCCGAAACCGGCCAGGGAACGATCGCGGCGACGCTCGTCGTTGCGGCGCACGAGCATCGGCACGACGACGATCAGCCAGAGGACGGCGAGGACGAAGACGGTCATCATCGGCGACAGCACTTCGCACCTCCAGTCACATCTGTAACAGCGATGCGTCAAAGTTAGGTGCTACGCGCCGCGATCCCGGGCTCCGACACGCACGGACCACGTTGATCAATACCTCCAGCGGCCGCCCAGGGCCGTATTCACGGCAAGATCGGTAGGCGGGGCAGGCGCGAGAGCATGGAGGAGCTCGCGACCTCCTCGGTCGTGACCGCGAACGCGAGGTGGTCACGCCAGCCACCGTCGATGTCGAGGTAACGCTCGTAGTAGCCCTCCCGGCGCAACCCCAGCTTCTCGACCACGCGCAGGCTCGCGGTGTTCTCGGGCCTGATGTCGACCTCGACCCGGTGCAGGCCCACGTCGGGGCCGAGCAGGTGATCGATCACCAGCGCCAGCGCGGTGGGCACGATCCCTCGCCCGGCAAGGCCGCCGTCTACCCAGTAGCCCACAGTGCAGCCGCGCTGCGCGCCGCGTACGACGTTCGAGACGTTGATCTGCCCGGCGAGGGCACCGCCGTACACGATCACGAACGGCAGCATGGTTCCGGCACGTCCGGCTCGGCGCAGCGCCGAGCACAGCGGCGGCCAGGCCGTGGTCGCGTGCCGCTGTGCCCACTCGAGGTTCGACGACGGCTCCCACGGCCGCAGCCACTGCTCGTTGCGGATGCGCACCGCCGACCAGGCGATGCCGTCACGCAGCCGGGGTGGCCGCAACAGGACCGGACCCGCCGACAGCTGGGTCGGCCAGCCGCGCGCGTTCACGGGTCACCTGTTCGCGAGTAGCAGCGGGATGACCGTCACGCGGGAGCCGGCAACCACCTCGGTGGTCTCCTCCTCGATGACCACCAGGCAGTTCGACTGCGCCATGGAGGCGATCAGGTGCGAGCCGGGCCCACCGACCAGCGAGACGCTGTAGCCGCCCGTCGCCTCGCGGTGCAGCACACCGCGGCGGTACTGGCGTATGCCCTGCTTGCTCGGGATCGTCTCCAGCGCGGTCGCTTGCACGCTCTGCCGCTGCAGGTTGCGTTTGCCGAGCAGCTTGCGGATCGCGGGGCGTACGAACACCTCGAACGAGACCAGGGCGCTGACCGGGTTGCCGGGCAGACAGAAGATCGGTACGCCGTTGCCAATGTGCCCGAAGCCCTGCGGCTTGCCCGGCTGCATCGCCACTCGGGTGAACTCGACCGTGCCCAGTTCCGACAACGCCTGCTTGACCACGTCGAACGCGCCGACGCTGACGCCGCCGGTGGTGATCAGGATGTCCGAGCGCAGCAACTGGCTTTCGAGCACGTCGAGCAACTGGGCGTGGTCGTCGGGCACGATGCCGAAGCGCCGCGCATCCGCACCGGCGTCCTTGGCCGCCGAGGCGAGCAGGTACGAGTTGGAGTCGGTGACCTCGCCGAAGGCGGGCTTGCGGCCGACGTCGATCAGCTCGGAGCCAGTCGAGATCACGACGATCCGCGGACGTGGGCGGACCAGGATGCGGTCGCGCCCGATCGCGGCAAGTAGCGCGATCTGCTGGGGACCGAGCGCGGCGCCGGACGCGAGCGCGGGAGCACCGACCGCCAGATCCTCACCGGCCCGCCGCACGTTCTCGCCGGAGCGCACGCCGGAGGTCACGCTCACGCGGGCGACGCCGCCGTCGGTGTCCTCCAGACGGACGACCGCGTCGGCGCCCGCCGGCAGCGGGGCGCCGGTCATGATCCGCATCGTCAGGCCCGGGCCCATTCCGGAGCGCGACTTGGCACCGGCTGCGATGTCGCCAACCACCGGCAGCACGACCGGGTTGGCCGGGCTCGCATCGCGTACGTCGACGGCGCGTACGGCGTACCCGTCCATCGCCGAGTTGTCGTATCCGGGCAGCGGTACGTCGGTGGCGACGTTCTCGGCGAGCAGCAACCCCTGGGCGTCCAGCAGCGTGACCTCGATCGGGTCGATCGAGCCGATCCCGGACAGCACGCCGGCAAGGTGCTCGTCGACAGTCCGCATTCGTGCGGCTTGTTCAGCCACTTGCTGCGCTCCTCGGGGGTCAGCCGCCCGCGGCGGCGTCAGAGTCCTTCCGGGACATACTCCCGTAGCCACGCCGCGAAGTCGGCACCGATCTCCGGGTGTCGCGTCGCCAGCTGCACGACGGCCTTGACGTATTCGAGCCGGTTGCCCGTGTCGTACCGACGTCCGCGGAAGACCACGCCGTGCACCGGCACGCCCTGTTCAATCAGCGTACGCATCGCGTCGGTCAGCTGAATCTCGCCGCCGGCACCAGGCTGGGTGTAGCGCAGGACGCCGAAGATCTCCGGCGGCAGGACGTAGCGTCCTATGATCGCCAGCGTGCTCGGCGCCTCGTCGGGCGCGGGCTTCTCGATCAGGTCCGAGAGCTCGATCACCTCGGCCGCGATGTCGGCGCCGGCGGCAGGTACGGCACATCCGTACCGGAAGATTTCCTCGCGCGGCACGTCGATCAGCCCGAGGACGATGCCGCCGTGCTTCGCGTACGCCTGGAACATCGGCTCGAGCAGGCTGTCCCTGTCGTCGATGATGTCGTCCGGTAGCAGCACCGCCAGCGGGCCACCCGCGGCGAAGCCCTCGCCGATGGCGACGGCGTCGCCGAGGCCACGGGGCAGCGGCTGGGTGGTGTGATGGATGTGGGCGAGCGCGCCGGCCCGGCGTACGAGCTCGAGCGTCTCCTTGTCGCCCTTGGCCTCCAGCGCCGCCTCGAGGTCGGGCGTGGGAGTGAAGTAGTCGGCGATCGCGTGTTTGCCCGGCCCGAGGACAACAAGCACGTCGGTCACCCCGTTGTCCGCAGCCTCGGCGACCACGTACTCGAGTGTCGGCGTGCTGACGAGTGGCGCGAGCTCCTTGGGCACAGACTTGCTGAACGGCAGCATGCGGGTGCCGCGGCCGGCGGCTGGGATCAGGGCTCGGGTCACTGGCAAGGCGCGGACCTCACTTGCGATCGTCATGCCGTGGGCCCGATCGGACCGGCGCGGACATGAAAGGCGATATGGACAAACGGACGCTGCGGGCGGAGCTACTGGCCAGGCGGGGTGCGATGGAGGCTGACTCTATCGAGCGCGCGCGCATCTCGGTGGCCACGGCCGTGCTACGTCGGTACGACGAGCATCTACCCGGGACCCGCAGGCCCCGAATCGCGGCGTACGTGCCGCTCCGCACCGAGCCTGGATCGACCGCACTGCTGGCCGGGCTGATCGAGCGTGGGGCGGAGGTGATCACCCCGGTTCTCCTGCGCGACAACGACCTCGACTGGGAGGTGTGGAATGGCGACGGCACCCGTCTCGGGATCGATGCGATCGCCGGGAGCGCGCTCGTGCTCGTGCCCGCACTCGCCGTTGACCATGAGGGCGTCCGGCTCGGCCGCGGCGGCGGTTCGTACGATCGCGCGCTGGTGCGGGTTCCCGCGGACGTCCCGACCGCGGCCCTGCTGTTCGACGGCGAGGTGCTCGAGGCGGTCCCCCACGAGCCGTGGGACGTCCCGGTCTCAGCAGCGGTGACCCCCTCCGGTTGGGTGGACCTGCGCGGGAAGTAATGGGGGCCCGGTATCGTTTAGCAGTCGAAGGCAGTGAGTGCCAGCTGCTTATCCGGAGGAACGACCGCATGCCCACGTATCAGTACGCCTGCAAGAACGCCGACTGCGGCAACCAGTTCGAACTGGTGCAGTCCTTCACCGACCCGTCGGCCAGCGAGTGCCCGAAGTGCGCCGGTCCCGTGCGCAAGGTCTACGGCTCGGTCGGCGTGACGTTCAAGGGCTCCGGCTTCTACCGCACCGACAGCCGCGCCGGAGCATCGTCCAGCGTCTCGGGTTCGTCGTCTTCAGCAGAGGGCTCGTCCTCCTCTACTGGCACCTCGTCGTCCGGCGGCACCTCGTCGTCCGGCGGCGGCGCATCGTCCGCGGCCGCGGCGCCCGCCTCCTGATCCGTCCACAGCCCGCCGTTTGTCCACAGCGCGGAGCGGTTAGGCGGTCGCGGCGTGTCACGCGGCCTAGCGTCGCGGCATGTCCACCGGATGGCGTGCACGTCTGATCAAATTCGGCGGTTGGCCGCGGCGGGTGGCCGCGCTGCTCTGCTTGGGCCTCGCCCTGCTGTCTGCGGTCTCCACACACGGCAAGAGATCCACCGAACGCCTGGCGCCGGGCCCTGGCCAGGTCGCCATACGGGTCGAACTCGCCGACGGTGGTGCCGAACAGCACTTCCTGCACGCCGGTGACCACATCAACCTGCTGGCCGGCGCGCCCGCCAACGCGACGTCCACCCTGCCGGACGTGACGACCAACCGCGTCGACGGCGTGCTCGTGTTGGACGTCCGTCCGCCGCCGTCTGCCGGCCTGACCGGTGACGGTCGCGAGCCCGGAACGGTTCTGATCATCGCGGCCGACTCCGACAGGTCCGACGTGATCACCTCGCTGGCGGGCCGCCAGGTCCTGGCCGCGCAGGACAAACCCCCCTGATACCCCCTACGCTCTTGCGCGCGACATGGTGTCGCCGCCGAATGCACGAAGGGGAACCGATGCTCAAGGGCTTCAAGGAATTCATCATGCGCGGCAATGTGGTCGAACTCGCCGTAGCTGTCGCGATCGGTGGCGCGTTCGCCGCACTGATCAAGGCGGTACTCGACAACCTCATCTCGCCGATCATCAACGCCATTGGCGCGACGAACGGCAAGCCCGGCCTCGGCTTCCACCTGCGTCACAACAACGCGGCGACGTTCATCAACATCTCTGCGATCATCAACGCGTTCATCATCTTCCTATGCACCGCGGCCGCGATCTACTTCCTGATCGTCCTGCCCATGAACACGATGAGCGAGCGCCGCGCACGCAAACTCGCCGCGGGCGAGCCCGACCCGGAGCCGAAGCCCGAAGAGGTCGCCCTGCTCGAGCAGATCCGCGACCTGCTCAAGTCACGGCCCGACCAACTGCAGTGATCAAGAGGTCAACCCACCACCGCACCTAGCTAGCGCGGCACCGACACCGGGACGCCCGCCTCGTCACTCACCGTGATGGGGCGGGCGTTCGCGTTCGTACCAATCGCGGCCGCGACGACCCTCCTCGGAGTCTTCGCCCCACCCGTACCGTTCGCTCTCGGGGCTCGTCGGCAGTCTGCCGTCGTCCTCGCGCGGCGGACGCACGATGCGGCGCGGCTTCGGTTGGTCGCTCACGCCCTCCAGTGTGCCTCGAACCGAATTGTGGCCACGCCCTGCGGACTGCCCCCGGCGGTGCTTGGATGGGTACAACAGGGTTCACGTCGATCTCATTGCCACGGTCCATCTGAGGAGGAGCCGTCATGGCCGGGAAGTTCGCTGACAAGGCTGCATCGCTCTTCGGCAAGGCGAAGGAGAAAGCCACCGAGCTCAAGGAAGAGTCCGGTCCGCTGCTGGAGAAGGCCAAGGAGAAGGCGGCCGAGCTGAAGGAAAAGGCCGAGCCGAAGCTGGCCGAGGCGCGGGAGAAGGGGGGCGGGTTCCTGAAGGACGCCAGCCACAAGATCTCCGACGGAGCCAAGGATCTCGCCGACAACTTCAAGGGCGAGAAGGACAGCGCGGGTGGCGCGCCGACCGCGACCGCTGCCGAGGAGGCGTCGGCAGAGCAGCCAGCGGCTCCTGCCGCAGCGCCGGTGACGCCGACCATCCCCGAGCCGACCGGCCCGCTCACTGATGCCACCTCAGCCTCGGCCCCACAGGCCGGCGTCGGCAGCATCGAGGAGCAGTCCCCGGACGCCGAACCGGGCACCCAGTCCTGAGCGATCGGGACGGATCAGGTCCTTGACCGCGGCCGCGTCCGACGCATCGGAAGCCGCGATGACGTTGATCGCGCCCGCGCTCCCGGTCACCGCCAGGTCGGGGTGGCATCGACCGTGAGCACCGGCGCTGCCCGGTAGTATTTCGGCGCGGTGGATCTGCGGTGTCTGCCTCGAGACACGTGCCCGTGCCCTCGCCAGCGATGGGATCGCAGTGACGAAAAATGCCGCGAACAGGCACACTAGGAGCGCAACGACCGGCCTCAAGTAACGGTGTCCCGGCACATTCGAAGCACAGAAGGGCACCGCGTGGCACTGAGCAGACGAAGCGGACCGATCCGTCGTCTCCGGCGCGCGCTGATCGGAGTCGTCGCGGCGGCCACTGTGCTGAGCACTTCCGTTGCACTGAACACTTCCGTTGCGCTGGCCGCGCCGACCCAAGCCACTGCCACTCCAATGATGCGCGCCGGCGATCTGTGCCCGGCCACCCACAGCGGGTACCGCTGCATGGCGACGCTCGCGTTTGCCGGCAGCGGCCCCGGAATCGGCTGGTCACCCCAGGATCTCGCCTCGGCATACGGGATGACGAACCCACCGGCCACCACCGCGACCGTCGCCGTCGTGGACGCATACTGGGCGCCGTACGTGGGCAGCCAGTTGGCCGGCTACTGCGCCACTTTCGGCAACGGCTGTAGTGCCGCACGGCTGAAGGTCGTCGACCAGCGCGGCCACCCGATCACGTCGAGCAATCACCCGCCGCGGCAACCTGCGGACTCGGTCGACCGCAGCGGCAGCGGCTGGGCGCAGGAGACGGCAATGGACGTGCAGATGGTTGCGGCCATCTGCCCGACCTGCACCATCCTGCTGGTGTCGGCCGACTCCGACGACCGTGGCAGCAACCCGGCGCACGCACACGACCTCGAGACGGCGGTGCAGAAGGCCACCGCTCTGCAAGCGAAGTACGTGTCCATGTCGTGGGGTACCGACGAGACCCGCTCGGCCGCCTCGTACGACAAGTCGGTGCTCGGCAGTACTGGCGTGATCTACACGGCGGCGGCGGGCGACTGGGCCGGAGACCTGCCGATCTGGCCGGCGGTCTCTCCGCGTGCGGTCGCGGTCGGCGGGACGCGCCTGGCGCGGACCGACGGCGCCTGGCGCGAGTCGGCGTGGAGTGACGGTGGTTCGGCCTGCGCGAGCTACGAGGCTCAGCCGGCGTGGCAGAAGGCGTTCGGCGCGATCACCGCGACGTGCAAGAAGCGCGCTGCCGTCGATCTCGCCGTCGTCGGCGATCCGGCCACGGGTGTCGCGGTGTGCCTCAACGTCGGTTGCACGGAGTGGGCACGAATGGGCGGCACCTCGGTCGGCGCCCCGATCGTTGCGGCGATGTACGCATTGGCGGGCAACAACACCCAGGCGTACGCGCCCTACGCGCACCTGGTCGACATGCGGGACGTGACCTCGGGCAACAACAACCCGTACGTCACCGGGTCCTGCGGGCTGATCTGCACCGCACGCAGCGGGTGGGACGGCCCGACGGGCCTGGGCTCGCCGCGCAGCCTCAATGCGTTCGCGCCGGGCCTGGTGTTGCGCAATCCCGGTCCCGTGACCGCACAGAAGGGCGCCGCGGTGAACTGGGACCTGAGCAGTTCGCGTGTCGGCTGGCCCGCGACCACGACGTACCTCGAGGCGGCGGGTAGCACGTTGGCGCCCGGGCTGTCGTTCAACCCGTCGACCGGTCACATCACCGGACGTCCGACCTCGATCGGCTCCGGCTACTTCACGGTCACCACCTCCGACGGGAAGAGTTCCACGCGGATCCACTGGTCGGTGCAGAACAAGGTCACGATCGCGAAGATCAAGAAACACGCCCGCGCGGTCGGGCTGAAGATCACACCGTTCAGGGTGCACGCGCGCGACACCACCGCCGGCCTGAAGCTGGCCTACCGGGCAAGCCACCTGCCACCGGGCGTCCACCTCAACAAGGCCAGCGGACGGTTCACCGGCAAGGTGAAGAAGGTAGGGACGTACCACGTCGTCGTGACGGTGAAGGACAGCACGGGAGCGGTCGGCACGGCGAAGTTCACGTGGCGGGTGAACCACCGCTTCGTCCGTACGTCCCCGGCATCGATCAGCGGGGGACGCTGGACCGGCTCGACGCTGAGCGTGATCACCGGGATCCTGCGCCGCGATACGAGGTCCGGCGCGGTGCTCAACCCGTCGGTCCACTACCGGTGGTACGTCGACGGCAAGCCGATCAAGGGCGCCACGCACCGGTGGCTGGTGGTGCTCCGACGCTACAGCGGTCACAAGATCACCGTGCGCTACCGGGCGGTTCGGGCCGGCTACAGCACGTACACCAGAACGATCTCGACGCGCATCAACTGACGACAAGACCCATACTTCCCACAAAGCACCTAATGCCGACACGATCGAGGAGCGTGTGGGATGGCGACAGTTCTTGCCGACGACACCGGTTATCCGCTGCTGGACGTCTTCTGGACGATGCTCTGGCTGTTCCTGTGGATCCTGTGGATCTTCCTGCTCATCCGGATCATCAACGACATCTTCCGCAGCCCG